>ENA-UPSM01005670-UPSM01005670.1-activated-sludge-metagenome-genome-assembly--contig:-NODE-5670-length-12094-cov-5.525874_pt1 | contig 12094 bp, 12 predicted proteins | sample MGYA00238181_ERZ773283 | MGnify/ENA primary metagenome ERZ773283 (study PRJEB29023, sample SAMN05720199) | activated sludge metagenome | isolation source: Anaerobic digester | place: Japan... | reverse complement strand
TCAAAGTACAAGCCAACATGAATCCGGCTCACCGAGACCGTGTCGCTTTCGTCCGAATCTGCTCCGGACAATTCCATCGAAAGACCAAGGTCCTGCACGTTCGAACGGATCGAGAAGTACGTCTCGCCAACCCCACTCAATTTATCGCAAAAGAAAGGACGATCGTCGAGGAAGCCTACGCCGGGGACGTCATTGGCGTGTACGACCCTGGCTTTTTCCAAGTCGGAGATACGCTCACGGGCGGAACGAAATTGGAGTTCGAGCCCATTCCGAGTTTCGCTCCGGAGTATTTCAAACGGCTCGTGATGGTCGATCCGCTGCGTCGCAAGCAACTCGTGCGAGGCACCACCCAACTCGCCCAAGAAGGAACGGTGCAACTATATCAACCCCCCGACATTCGCACGGGAGACATGATTTTGGGAGCCGTGGGATTGTTGCAACTCGAGGTGGTCAAACACCGTCTGGCTTCGGAATACGGTGTCGATGTTCGTCTGGAATCGGTGCCCTTTCATCTTGCGCGTTGGGTAACGCGTACGGACGGTCAACCGGTGGATCTGTCCCATGTTCGTCAACAGATCGATGCCATGCTTGTGGTGGATGTTCGAGACCGGCCGGTGGTTTTGTTCGAGGCGGAGTGGAACCTCAATTCCGCCGTGAAGTTCCATCCGGAGTATCAATTTGCGGAAACCGCACAGGGCGTTATCGTCCGAGATCCTCAAAACGACTGAGCCTACCGTTCTCCCCTCCCTGCATCTGCGCTAAAGACCCGATCCAATGAAAGCGTCCTTATCCTGGCTTCGTAGCCTCATCCATGGTTTGGATGCCACGGACCAGCAGATCGTGCAAATTCTGTCGCTCGCGCAATGGGCTGTGAAAAAGTGCGATCGAAGCCATGACGATACGGTCCTCGAGTTGGCGGATACGGCTCGAACCGATGTGCTTGGGCATATCGGATTGGCGCGTGAGATCGCGGCATTGTTTCGTCAACCTTTCGAACCACCGGTCGTCGATGCGCCCGTTCGCATAACTCACGGTACGATGCGGGTGCCGATCGAGGTCAAGGAAACGACGGCTTGTCTCGGATTCGGGGCTTTGTTCGTCGACAATGTGCATGTCGAATCATCGCCGGATTGGTTATCTCATCGATTGAAAACGCTCGGCCATCGACCGGACAACAATGTGGTGGATATCACGAATCTGGTCATGCTCGAATACGGTCATCCCGTGGAGGCCATCGATTTCGATCGAATCGAAGGTTCCCTCGAGGTCCGGTTTGCGCGGTCCGGGGAGACGTTACAACTCGAAGACAAGCGTCTCCGACTGCATCCCGACGATCTCGTGATCGTCTCGAATGGCGGACCGATCGCGCTTGCGGGTATCGCTTTCTGTCCCTCGCTGCACATTGGCGCGAACACACGTCGTATCATGCTCAGCAGTGTGTGCGTGGACCTCACTTCTATGATGCGCACGATGCAGCGTCATGGACTCCGTTCGGAGCATTCCCAACGACCATCGCGTGGTGGATATCGCGAGGACCTGATGGATCTATTGGCACAAGCCGGGTCACTAACAACCCATCTGGCGCGTGGCGAAGCGGTCACGGGTTCTGTCCATATTCGGCTAGCACCGGAGAATTTGTGGTATGGGAACGTTCGTCCGCCATCCGAAATCGGCTGGCAACAAGCGGTTCAGATTCTGGAACGTCTTGGATGCGAGGTTGTTCCCGTTCACGGCGCTGAGGGTTCTTTGCAGGTGCGGCTGCCTTGGTTTCGTCACGACCTGCACAACGAGGAGGATATCGTCAAGGAATTGCGAAGGGTGAATCTGGTTTGGACGACCTGGAGTCGGTGATGGTTGGCAAAGATGGAACCAAAAAGACGGCGGATGGTGAGCCAAAGGCACATCGCTTTGGTGCCGTGACCCATGAGTTCAGCACGTCGAAAAAAACCTCGCCTTGGCCCCGTCGAGCCATCGAGGTATCCGGTGTGAGTGGAGCGACGTTGGTTCCCGTGGGGCTGGTGGCGGTGGAAGGTACGCTTGGCATCGTGGTGGCGGTGGTAGGAGGCCTCATGGCTTTGGCGGCCTACGTATTGTCAGCCAGCAAACGACATCGGGGGCTCACTACGAAAGTCGTGCTGCACGAGTTGGGGATCGTATGTTCGCAGGGAAGGCAATCTCGCGAACTCATGTGGAACGAAGTGGTGGATATCACTTACAAAACCGTTTCTATCCCAGGCGCGAAAGCAACGATTGCGCTGGTGTTCGAAACGGTTCATCCGCCGCCTTTTCTTCTCATGGTGGGAGGCCCTTACGGCGACGAACGAGCAACCGCTCTGTTGATCGAAAAACTCGGCAAAATATGGCTGGACGTGTGGTGTCGTCGCGCCAAAGTCCTTGCGGAGCTAGACGGCATCCAGGTGGGGAAAGCGTGGGTTCGTCATGGTTGCGTTGTCTTTGGACAACGACAGCTAGCGTGCTCATCGATCACGGGTGTGCGTACCTTGGATGGAGTGGATCGTTTGCAGACGGACGATGGAGTCGAATCCGTGGAAACAAGGGGTTCGGCGATACCCTTTCCGTCGACGGCGCGTCGAATCGTTGCCTTGGCATCGTTGCCGGCCGAGCCTCTCATGCTGCCTCTGCGGCGCCGATGATGGATGGCGAACGGGCATTTTGGCACGATTGCAATCCGTTCACCCATCAATGGGGACCTGGTATACAATGCGTGATTGCAGGAATGATTCGACTCGAACCGGGAAGCATTGTAGCGAGTGCTTTTTCGATTGTGCGGCTCATCGGCTCGGGGTCGATGGGTACGGTGTATGAAGCGCGAGTCATCGAAACGGGGGGACGCGTTGCGCTAAAATTCCCTCATCCCGCATTTGGCTCGAGCAAGTCGGCCCTCCAACGTTTCCATCGAGAAGCGCATGCCACGCTAGCGATCGACTCTCCCCATGTAGTTCGCACGTACGCGGTGGTGAAGCTCAAGCGTGGAATGCCGGTATTGGTCATGGAGTACGTGGACGGAACGGAGTTGGCCGACCTCATTGATCGGCATGAAGGTCCGATTCCCCTACCTTTGGTGTTGTTGTTGGTGAAACAGATTGCGATAGGGTTATCGGCGGCGCATGGCGCTGGGGTGATTCATCGAGATCTCAAACCAAGCAACGTGCTTGTGCGCAACCTGCGAACCGCACCGGTGGCCAAGGTCTTTGATTTTGGTCTTTCGGTGATCTTATCGGAGGGGGGCAGTCGATTAACGTTCAGCGGTTCTTCTTTTGGAACACCCCAATACATGGCTCCAGAGCAAATCCACGATACCAAGCATGTGGATGAGCGCGCCGACATCTATGCTCTTGGCGTGATGACGTACGAGTTACTCACGGGGCGGTGGCCGTTTTCGGGGACTACGACACAAGAAATTTGGCATGACGCGCTCAACAGCCAGCCCATTGCGTTGCGATCGCGTCGTCCGGAGCTTTCCCAGGAGCTTTGCGACATCGTGATGAGAGCGATGGCACGATCGAAAGAAGATCGTTTCGCGACGGCTGACGAGTTTCGTGAAGCGTTGCTTCCGTTTTTCTGAACCTCGGTCCGGGGATCAGGGTGATGAGTACGACGAACGGGAATCCCCAAAAAAGCACCAATACGGCTTCCTCCGAAGACGAAGACAAGCAAGCTCGAATTGCGCTGCAGCGCATCATTACGATGAGTTTACTTGCAGGGTTATGCCCAGCGATTCCGATTCCATTCCTGGATGACATGGCGCTTCGATTCATCCGAAAGCGCGCCTTACGTTCGGAGTTCGAGCGTCAGGGGTTACGGCCTGGGCGTGCTCAACTCGATGTATTTTTGCAAGAACGATCGAGGCTGCTTGGTTGCCTTTCGTCGATCTTGATCTACCCGATCAAAAAACTCTTTCGGAAGGTGTCGTTCGTTCTTGCGGTCAAGGATTGTGTGGACGCGGCCTCATGGACCTTTCACACGCTGTGGATGGTTCGTCATGCGATGGTGAAGGGACTATTTTCAAACGCGGATCTCGGCGTAGAGGTGGATGCGCTACGAGGATTACGCCTCGCGGTGGATGCCGCATCACAACAGGTGGACACCCGGCCCTTCCACCAGATGTGGAAGAGGGCGCTGGGAGCAAGCCGAGCGTGGATACGTCAAGGTGGCAGGGCATTGGGCAAGATGATTCGTTTCAAAGGAGGCAGGTCGACCGCTCCAGAAACGGTGGAGCGGGCTGTGCAAGACGTGGAACCTTTGGATATTGGCGAGGTGGATGAAGTGGCGAACCGACTGGGGGAACAGATGTGGGCGGAGCGAGGATATCTCCGAGCCGTCGAACGCGCTTTCGAAACCCATTGGGCCCGGTATCGTGCGGCTTCGGCCTCACCAACGAGCTAAGGAATCCATCCGTCGAAACGATGCCTGGTGCGGATGCTTATTTGCAATGAGCGTCAAATCAGCGACGACTTTTCCTTCCCCGGCATCCATCTTTTCATGGCTCACGTTGCGTTTTCTCGACTTATTGGCGTTATCGTCGTGGCGGGATTGACGAGTTGCAGAACATCGGAAACCATCAGCGAATCGTCGGAGCGAGCCCCATCGCCCCGAATCAGCGACTCGCCAGATGCATCGGATTCGGCACAAGCTCCGCCGCGCCACGCGCCCCCGGTCGTGACAGGCAAGGCCGAGCTTGGCAAACCAGCGCCCCTATTTTCTCTTCTCGACGAAGCAGGGAAAACGGTATCCCTTACTGATTATCGCGGGAAAATCGTGGTACTCGAATGGTTCAATCCATTCTGTCCCTTCGTCAAGGCTTCCCATGAGCGAGGGAGTATGAAGCCGGCGATTGAGAAAGCGGAACGTCAGGGGGCGGTATGGCTTGCGGTCAATTCCGCGGGACCGGGAAAGCAGGGGCATGAAGCCGTAGCGAATGCAGCGGCAAAGAAACAATGGAACATGAACTATCCGGCGTTGATGGACGCGACGGGCGAGGTGGGACGAGCGTATGGTGCCCAACGCACGCCTCATATGTTCGTCATCGATTCAGCGGGGATACTCGTATACATGGGGGCCATCGACAATTCGCCGGATGGGGATCGAGGTTCTCCCAAAGACGGGGTGCTGGTTTCCCATGTCGAAGAGGCGCTCGAGGACATTGCCATGAAGCGGGCGGTGCGGACGGCATCGACGGAAGCGTACGGCTGCACGGTGAAGTATGGGGGAGATCGATAGCGGCGCGTTGTTTTTTAGGTCAATCGACGTTGTGATCCATAAGATGCTTGCTTCGGGGGCGCATCGTTGCCAAACGGGGGGGGTGACGAAAACGTGTCGAATTGGCCAGATCTTATTGGGAGTGGTTCCCATCCTATGGGTTAGCTCGGTGGCTCGTGCGCAACCAGAACCGCCGCCGCAGCACATTCCCACCGATGTTCATCCGCCTTCGCCCGTGCGCTGGAAGTTGGTGATGGGGGGGCTTGCCACGACGGCGGGGTTTTATGCGGTTGCGCAACCGTTTTCGTATGCGTGGCCGGACTCTCCAGGGTCGCGGGATTTGCGAATACCGGTGGCCGGACCTTGGATTTCGGTGACGAACATCCGTTGTCGGGACACGGACCCGGATTGCAGTGGATTTTTGCTGTGGATGCGCGGCATTTTTACGGTGCTCGACGGGCTTGGCCAAGCGGGGGGATTATTGATTTCCCTCGAGGGCGCCCTGCTGGAAACCGCGGAGCCAAGCGTCGATCCATCGCCGAAACCACGGCAAGAGCCGAGCCCGAAAGATGAGCCACCGCCACGGAACCTATTCATCGGCCCCACTCCCATGGGGGTGGGTGATCGCGGTCTTGGAATCAGTGTATCCGGTGCGTTCTGAGCAGCACATACCGCTCGTGGGTTCTCATGGATCGGCTACGGAAAGGGCCAACGCCGCGTAACCGACAACTCTATCGCGTCCTTCCCTATAGACGTCGCCGCTATTTTTGACGGACAGTCGATGCACCAATCCTGTGGAACCGAAGTTGCGGGCATACGCCCAGGCCGTCATGATCGGAGCAATTCCGCATGGTCCTCGTCGTTCGTCATGTTTGAGAAAGACGGTTTCGATATCGTTACGTTCGAGTTCGGAAACGATCGCTTCATCGATCGTTCGAGCTTCGTCATAGGAATAGAAGTGAGATAGATCCGACGACGCGATGAGCAGCGCGTGTGGATCGTGGCCGATGACTTGAAACAGCAGTTTTCCAAGGCCTTCGAGACGATCCCTTGGCATCATGGGGACGATGAGAGGCACGAGTTGCGCCCCGGGAAAGGCAACTTTGACGAACGGGACGTGAACATCGAGAGCATGCTCGGGTCGAAACAGCGCGTCATCGTATTGTACCAAATCGCCTTTGGCAACGAGCGCATCGACGATCGATTTCGCAATGGGCACGGTTCCCAACGGTGTGTCGTAAGCATCTGCGGAAAGGGTGCAAACGAAAGGGCGCCGTCCATGATGACTTGGCGACAATACCACGACGGTACGAACGGATTGGGGTTGGGCGGCGGCATAAGCCATGCCGGCGATCGAGCCAGAGTAAACATATCCGGCGTGAGGCGCGACGAGGGCGACGATACGGCGGGCGGGTCCCAAGGCGGGAGACGATTTTCCTTCCGCGAGGAACGACTCCACGGAGGAGCGCAGTTCACGGGGGTTCTGTGGATAGAATCGACCGGCGACGGTGGGTCCGAAGGTGGTGGTAGGCGAATGAGTCATGGCGGCATCGGGGCTGGGTTGTTGTCGAGAAGAATTCCGTGAACATCCAGAGCATAGAATCGGCAGGGTGATAAGAAAGCTTCGGCGATGCATGCGTACGGCAGTGAGCAAAGCGCAAGCGCGGTGAGGATTCAAGAGATGGGGCAACTTGGCATGTGGAGTTGGTTACGGTCGTAGCGCGGTATCCGTTTCCATGGCTTCATTGAGCACGGATAGAAAAGCCCAGACCACTTCGGGATCGAATTGTTCGCCGGCGCATCGGCTCAATTCGTCGGCGGCTTGTCGAATGGTCCTCGCTTTTCGGTAGGGTCGGTCGGTCGTTATGGCATCGAACGCATCGACAACGGCAATGATTCGACCGAAAAGGGGGATATTTTCCCCTGATAATCCGAAGGGATAGCCACGACCGTTCCAGGCTTCCTGATGATACAAGATACCATCGAGCACTTCTTTGGGAAGGTCGACGGGGCTCACGATTCCCACGCCGAGTTGGGGATGTTCTTTCATCAACCGCCATTCTTCTTCGCACAGGGGGCCTTGTTTGAGCAACACCCGGTCGGGGATGCCGATTTTGCCAATATCGTGCAGCAGGGCGCTTTGTTCGAGCAGCATGAGTTGTTCATTGGGAAGTCCGAGACAATGGCCGACAGCGATCGCGAAGTGGGAAACGCGCTGCACGTGGGAGCTGGTTCCCACGTCCCGCGCCTCGACCGCGTTCGCGAGAGCGCGCAAAATATCGCGTTGTTGTCGCAACAATTTCGCGGCTTCGATTGCGGTGCCGGCGCGATCCGCGACAAGCTGAACCAACCGTTTTTCTTCTTCATCGAATACGCCAATGAGCAGTCGGTTCTCGAGGTATACAACCCCAAGAGTCGAGTCTCTGCCTCGAATCGGAACACATAGAATGGATGTCAGTCCCAACCGAATCACGCTGCCATCGCTGCCTCCAAATGCGTCCACCTCGGCAACGTTATCGGAAAGAATGACCTCCCCGGTTTCGGCTGCTGCGCGAATGATTCTTTTGCTGACGAAACGGTCTTCGGATTCCGGAAGATAGCGGCCCTTTCGGTCCAATCCCACACGCTGTTCGAGCTGGCCCGTCGGTCCTCGAATAAAAAGGAATCCTTGTTCCGCACGAGTTAGCTGCACGATGCGGGAAAGGGCGCGATCGAATACTTCATCGAGATCGAAAAGATTTCCGAAATCTTCGCTGAGTTTTTGCGCTTCGAGCATTCGCGTATGGGCGCGGGCGTTGGTCACCGCCAAAGCAGCCACCGCGGCTACGGACTCGAGAAATGCGAGGTAAGCAGGCAGGCCATCGCCGCCGATCTGAATATGCTTGGTGGCGCTGTCGAGACAAAGCACACCGAGAAATCGGCTTCGGTCGAGCAAGGGCAACCCAACGACGGTCCCCAAGTTCCAAAAGGAGCTATCGCCTTCACTCGCTTTTCGTGAGCATGGGATGACGGGACGGCGTGTGGCCTTTACCTCTTCGAACAAGGCCCGTGTTGCATCTTGATCGGTAGGGGAATACGCACCGCTGTCTTTGTTGTCGCAAGAGACCACGGCTTCATAGCCTCCCGCCCCTTCATCGAGCAGCAGCACGCCTCTTTCCATTTTCAGCACGCTCAGCACTTCTCGCACGACGAGCGGCAGCAATTCTTGTAACTCGTGGGTATCGGTCAGACGTCGAGTCAGCCGAACAAGGGCATGAAAACGCCCTTCGGCAGAGTTATCCTCTCCGCAACCGCTATGCGCATTGGAGTCGCCGCACGGTTGCATGGGACGACTCTCAGGCTCTTTCACACCAGTCTCCTTTTCGCAAAACCAGGCGGTTCACATCGTGCGGTATTCTATCGCACGACGATTGCAGGTCGAAGGGTGGAATTCGGCAAGCGCGCGGGAATGTATTGTTTCGGCATTCGCATCGAAAAACACACTCACTGGCCCCTGGATTCCGGCTAGGGTAAGCTAGAGCAACCGAGAGTGCTCGACCGAAAGGCACTTGCCGACGGCGCTCACGCAGCGAATCACCCATGGGCTTTTTCGAAACCCTCACTGGCAAAAAGACCTTCTGTTCTGTTTGTGGAGTACCCGTTGGCTCGTCATGTTTGCGCGATGCTACGGGTGAGCCGCTTTGCAGTGAAGCCTGTCGCGACGCGATGCAACGTTTTTCCAATGCGCCTCCTGCGATGGAAAATGCGCCGGAGGCGGCGGAGCTAACCGGCAAAGCGCCCGCGTCGCCGAGTCCTTTTCCCCATCCGGAATTGGTTGTTTTCGTGTTTCGTACGAATACGGCGACGGCGTTTTTTTCGCTTCAAGACGAACTCATTGTGGCGAGTGGAGAGCCGAAGCTTCAGGTGCAAATGTGGGAAGGCCAAGGGGTGTCGCTGGTAGTCGTCAATGGCCCTGCTGGTTCCATCCAGACGTATCGGCGAACGTTGCGAACCAATCTCGGGCGTCTTGCGAAAGCGGCGAAGTGTCGGCCCGAGCGGATTCGTCCGGATGTTACCTACTCGAATGTGAGCGAAATGGGCGAGTACCACCCGGATGACAAGGCGATTCAGAGGGTATGCGACAAAATTCGAAGAGGAGCTTTTCGTCGCCGGTCATCGACTGTCTTGACATCACCTGCGGAGTCGACGTCACCGCCAACGCCTCGACCTCGCACCGCATCGGATCAATCGCTGCTGAGAAACGCGATCTTCCAAATCGACAAGCATGTCACGTTCGATGCGAAAGGCGAACCGCAAGTCCAACTCGAGGGCGTGCGTGAAGCAGCTCGTTTGCTCGAGCAACTCGCTGACCGCCATCCAAGCGATCCAGAACCGGCAACACTCGAAACCTCCGCCGTCCTACTCGATACGCAACATGCTCGTTGCAGCACATGCATCGAGACATTGGTCCAACGTTTTCCCGACCATGCCGAAGCGCGCATGATCGCCATGACCCGCAAATCGATATTCGCCTTCCCCCCTTACGATGTCGGCGCGTCACTTCCCGACTTTTTGCGCAAGCGCATTCGTGGTGCCACGCTGCAGGTCGTGCGACAGGGTTGTTTGGCGCACGCCGTGCTGTTCGTCGAATCCAGCACCGCGTATCCCACATCTCCCGCGCCTGTGGCCTATCCCCTTTACGTTCAATCCGCAGGGATACCCGTTTTCGGCGTGGCGGTCGTGTTTGCCGACGGTTCCAGGGTCGAGACTACGGTCGCGGGATTTGAAGAGCACGACGGCCACTGGAGCCTGGCGCCGAAAGCGTGCTATCTATTGTGCGCGGATACGCTGCCTGTCGTTACGCTGGTGCCGTGGGACGCGGGCTCCCCGAAGCGTGCGAACGAGCCGCTTTCCGTAGCGTATGCGGTGTTCGACCCGACGAGTCGCGAGGCTTTCGTTGGTTGCGAGGCTACGTATCGAGGGCTACAGCCGCGGGCATTTCCGCTCCACGAACTCAGTAGTGCTCTCCAACATTTTCGGGATAAAATATCATCGATCGGGAAATAGCATAAAAAACGCCGAGTTTCGCTCGACCAAGTCCTGTATTCAACCACCCCTCATATCCTACTTGACCTCTATTAAAACCAAGGTAGTTTTGCGCCGTACATATAACGACAATCATCGTTTATGGAGAGGATTCATGAAAGCGTATTGGTTAGGTTGGATTGGATTGGGTGCGTTACTCGCTTTGACGGGGGCCAAAGGCGATGGCTGCCAACCGGCGCCACAACAAGGGGAAGTATGTGGGGTGGGAGATGCCTGCGCGGTTGGGCTGACGTGCGTTCATTACTACGGTATTGCGGGGCCTTCGGGGCCTGAGTTTCGCAGTTGCGAGATTCCTTGCACGCAAGGGTCGGATTGCCCCAAGGATCAAGCTTGCACGCTGATCGCGGATGGGCCGGGCCATGTGTGCCGACCGTCCTCTGACGCGCCATGTGATCCTTCGGTGGAGCAGAGTTGTGGGGCGAACGAGGTATGCGTTGCGGATACGCTCACGGACCAAGGTTTCTGCCATCTGGCCGGGCATGGGCAAAGCGTGGGCGCGGGGTATGCCTGCGGTGGTTCGATAGGAAATACGTGTGCGCAAGGGTTGTACTGCAAAGGCCTCGCCCATGACGTACACGGGGGAACAGGCGTCTGTGCCCAGATGACTTGTGATGATTGGAGGACCGAGTTCGACAACTTCTTGGCGTCCATGCAAGGCTGTGTCACGGCGGAAGACTGCGCGGCCGTGAGTGGAACGAGTTGTGGTTGCACCAGGAACGTCGTGGTCAATAAGAACGGGGACTACGAAGGGTTCGTAGCGTTTGTGCAGCAAATGAACGATGCGGGTTGTGGGCGAAGGACGCCCTGCGATTGCCCCGCGGCGCAAGGATTTGCTTGTGTCGATGGCATTTGCGGTTGGAATTATCAGTAATCGAGGCGGTTCGACGTTCTGTCGAACGCAAGTTCAGCACCCCATTTCCCTGAGAATCATGGCCGAAGATTTCGCGATTGCCGCGAAACACGAGCAGCTTAGTGACGACCTCCTGTCCCGGGCAAGCCGCGTGGGGCAGGCGCGAGGGCAACCGGCGTGATGTCGCACGGTGGTGCGCTTGCCCACGCGTTGCGAATACGGGGTGATGAGCATCCTTGTTTGCTCGAACGCAAGCTACAGGCGTGGAAGATAGCGCCTGTCAGCGAGGGGAAGTGGGGAGATTCCGGGAGTTTCCTCACGCCGCGTTTCAGCAGCGCTGCATTTTAGAAATGGGTGAACGTGTAGCCGACACTTGCGCCGACAAGCATGGAGTCACCGGCATGTCCGAGGTCGAGCATGGAAAATGTCCCCCGCACGTCGAGATCGCCGGGCTTGAAACCGACACTGAGTCCCGCACCGAAGTCTGTATCCGAGGCGCTCGCGGAGACTCCCATGACCTCCACTTTCGCGGTTACCATGTTCAGCCCAAGTTCCCCTCCGACGTACGCATTCTCGAAGCTGCCATCGAAAAAGTAGCGAACTCCCGCCCAGATCGGAATGTCCGACATCGAGCAGCAGTCGTTTTTCTCGAGACCATAGAGATAGCCGGCGCGACCGGTCACCTCGAGTCCTGGATTCACGGGCACCTCGAGTTTCAGAAGTGCACCGAGCATGGGACCGACGCCATCACCGAGATTACCGATCGGCATGAACACCGCGGCGTCACCACCTAACCCGATCCCCGGCGTATCACTATCCTGCGCAAATGCGCTCGCCGCGGTAAAGGAAATGACCAGCCCCAACGCCATCGATACATGTTTTCGAAGGGTATGATCCATTACCCGGTCAGACAGCACCTCAATGGGAAGAGGCTTGGAA
>ENA-UPSM01005667-UPSM01005667.1-activated-sludge-metagenome-genome-assembly--contig:-NODE-5667-length-12104-cov-4.282098_pt1 | contig 12104 bp, 9 predicted proteins | sample MGYA00238181_ERZ773283 | MGnify/ENA primary metagenome ERZ773283 (study PRJEB29023, sample SAMN05720199) | activated sludge metagenome | isolation source: Anaerobic digester | place: Japan... | reverse complement strand
AGATTTATGACTTCATATCCATTGTTGCTGAGAATCGCATCGACAAGGTCTTTACCTATGTCGTGGACATCCCCCATAACCGTCGCCAGAACGATCTTGCCTTTCTTTTCAAAAGTTTTTCCTGATAGAAATTTAGTTGCAGCATCTATAGCCTTCTTCATCACCTCTGCAGACTGAAGCACGAACGGAAGGGGGATCTCACCTGCACCGAACCTTTTGCCTACTCCCTCCATAGCTGGAAGCAGAACCGATCCTATCAGATGCTGAGGATCTGTTCCGGATGCCACCAGATCATCGACTATCTCCACTATTTCAGACCTGTCTCCGGAAATTATCTTACCCCTGAGGCGATCCTCTTTGCTGATTTTTTTCGAAGTCCCTTGCAAAACAACTTCACTTGGAACTACGTCGCCCATTCCTTTCATAAAGTCAGAAAGCGCAGACGCCTTTTTTCCGTCTATCAAAGAATCGCACAACCTTGTCTTTTCTTTTGGGATTGAAGCGTAAGGAAGTATGCCAGACGGATTTATGATTGCGGCATCGAGACCAGCCCTGATGGCGCGGTAGAGAAATACACTGGTTAGATATTTTCTGCCAGGCTGCCTCAACCCAAAGGATACGTTGCTGACGCCAAGAATCGTCCTGACGCCTTTCAATTTCTTTTTGATAAGCGGAATTGCAGCCAGCGTCTCGCTGGCCGACTTTACAAGCCCCGCATCTCCGCTGGCCAGGGTAAATGTCAGCGGGTCTATGAAAAGAGACTCCCTTCCAAGGCCATGATCCTCGCAAATTTTTACAAGCCTCTGCGCCACCGCAATTTTTTTCTTGGCATCAGTTGCCATCCCATCTTCATCTATGACCAATGCGACAACAGCGGCCCCATATTTTTTAGCAAGACTTAAAATATGGGAGGCCTTTCCACCTCCATCTCCCAAATTGATCGAATTGATTATCGATCTGCCAGGTATCCTGGAAAGGGCCTCCTCGATAACATCCGGATTTGTGGAATCTATCATGAAGGGGATTTCCGATTTCAAAGCCGCCTGCGGAACGAGCCTGCAAAAATCCTGAACTTCATCTCTGCCCGGCAGCTCAAGACATATATCAAGCGCGTGGCTGGATGCCGCAGCTTCACCTATCATCGACACCATCGCATCGAAATTATCGTGCTCCAGCATCTCTCTAAATTTTTTGGACCCGTTAACATTCGTCTGCTCCGCCACTATGAAGGGGGATGGTTCCTGATCAAAGTCAAGGGCCAGGTAAAGGCTGGAGACCCCTGCGATAACCTCAGGGTAATTGCGCCTCGCTGAAAATCTGCCGCAACCTTTCACAAGGCTCGAAAGTTTAGCGATATGATCCGGGGTAGTTCCACAGCATCCGCCTACGAAGGACACCTTGTATCTCAGCGCATAATCATACAGCTCCGAGGCAAAGTCAGCTGCTGACATCCTGTATATCGCCCTGCCACCTTCGCTTCCCGGCGTCCCTGCGTTGGGCTTGCATATCAGATGAAAAGGGGAGCGCTCGGATAAACCGGCAAGGTGTTGTCTCATTCCCTGAGGGCCGAGGCCGCAATTCAGGCCGAATGCAAATGGCCGATACGGCGACGCGCAGTAAAGCGCTGCATCTATCTCCGTCCCCAGAAGCATCTTCCCAGAGGATTCGATTGTGATGGAAACAAGGATCGGAATGTTTTTTTTGTACTTCGCGAGAGCGGCCCGCGATGCCGCCAACGCGGCCTTGAACTGCAGCGGGTCTTGACAGGTTTCAATATAGATGAGGTCGACCCCTTCATCTATCATTATTGATGCCTGGCTGAGATATGATTCATAGAGATCGTGAAAAGATATGTGCGAAATGGTCGGCAGCTTCGAAGTGGGACCGATATCTCCCGCTATAAATTTATCGTTACCTCCAAAATCGGAAAGCGCCTTTCTGGCGATTTTCACCGCTTCGCGATTGATATTTTCAAACTCGGCCGAGGCAGAATGCTCGGCAAGCGCAATGCTCGAACCCTCGAAGGTGTTGGTGAGTACGATATCGGAGCCGGCCTTGAGGTAATCTACATGCAGTTTCTTCACGAGTTCAGGATCTGAAAGATTGAGCAGGACGCTGCACGGGGAATCGGATCCCATGAGGGCGAGAGTCGTCCCTATGGCTCCATCCATGATGACAGGTCTTTTTTTGATAATTTTATCGAACACGCCGGTCAAGCCGCCTTTCAGGGTACTGCAATTACTAACACGGCAGCCCGGCACAAGCAAGTTTGACCGCAAGTTAGAGGACGAAGAGATAAAAATGTATTATCGGTTTTTATTCGAACGCCTGAAGATAAGAACGCTCGCGGCAAGCGATATCATTGCCAGAATTCCGGAGGAAGATCCGGCTCCGCCAGCCATCATGCTGCATCCGCCATTTCCCTTCGTCCGATCGGGACCGAGATAGAAGCCATTCGATGCCCCTGGAGGAAATGTACTGCCTCCGGGAGTTCCTCCACCTCCGCCTCCTCCGCTTAACGATGGAGGACAAGCATCCCCCACCTTATCTCCATCAGAGTCGGCCTGGTCGGGATTATAGATCAGTATGCAGTTATCGCAGGCATCGCCGACTCCGTCTCCGTCGCTATCGTTTTGCGTTGGATTATAAACCGTGGGACAATTATCGGCCGCATCATCGAACCCATCGTTGTCGGTATCATGACAATATCCGGGATCCTGATTTGGATTTGGGACAGCCTTGCAGTTGTCGATATAATCCAGGACACCGTCGCCGTCGGAATCCTCGCACGCGTCCCCTATTCCGTTTCTGTTCCAGTCCATCTGGAATCCGCCTCGAAACGCTGCCTCGCTCAAGGAATCGGGATCGTTCCCATCGTAGCTTCCATCTGCATTGCAGTGCCATGGATCAGCATAACAATCGCCATTTGGCACCAGAGGACAATTGTCTACCGGCACGCCCTCCGGAAGCCCTTCGATAGGATCAGCGTAACCATCGCAATCGGAATCTTGAATCTGAGTTCCATTAAAATCGAAGAAACAGGCGTGGGCTATGCCTGACACAAAAAGCGTGGCCAAAGCCAACGCCGAGATAAAAATTGAAGGCCTCAAAATTTTTGTCATAAGAGCTCCCTTTGCCAACTATCCCAAACAGGGGCAGGACACCCAAGCGTCGTATCCCCTACACGATTATCGGCATAAGCGCAAATTTGTTGCGGCGTTTTTGTTGACGTTCATGGGAAGGCAAAGGAGCCCACTTTTATCGGTAAATACTATTCTTTACGCCTACTTATAGCGGTAATTGCCATCGGGATAAGCATCAGCGCCAAAGCGATCGAAGGGGTCGAGGCTCCACCGGCAGAGGCAACAAGCGTGCAGCTGCCATCTCCTGGTATCAAATACGAGCCGGGAACCTGCGGCAGATTCTCTCCCGGGTTGGTACGGATGGCCGGGTCACACGCATCGCCGCGACCATCACCGTCAGAATCGGCCTGATCCGGGTTCGCAACTATGCGACAGTTGTCCTCGCTGTCCGGGATGCCATCGCCGTCGTAATCCTTCATACATGCGTCGCCGTACCCATCGTCATCGGAATCCTTTTGATCCGGATTGAAAACTATCATGCAGTTGTCGCACAGATCTCCAACTCCATCCCCGTCGAAATCGCGCTGAGCAGCATTCGGATAGTTGGGACAATTATCGATCACATCGGGGATGCCATCTCCATCGGAATCCTCCCCAAGATTTATCTTTGCGCGGGAAAGTGAAACTTTCGGGCTATTATAGGAGAGAACGCTTTCCGGCATGGCTATCTGTACCCTGCCAGTCGCGCTTAGAAATTGTGGGGCAACTCCTCCGGCATTGCTCATATACTTGTCGAGATCTATTTCGCAGGAGATCACGCCCTTGCCATTATCAAAACATTCGACATCCTGGGATTCAAGCTCAGCCCCGGAGGCATCGAAGAGGAGGAATTTCTTGCTATACTCACTCATGCTCTTGGAAAGATTATCGTAATGCATCTTTGATATTGTTTTCGCCAGGTCAAATATCGCAACGAATTCACATGCATACTTATTTCTTTCCTCGCCGATACATGAGATTTCAGCGCTATCCCCTAGGTATGCATGCAAGGTGATAGGAGCAAGATCGGGCATATCCATTGAGTATCCATGGCGCGGTATGGTGGTAAAATCAGTCCTAGACGGGAGGTATATATGCCGCGGCTGGGTGACAGCACTGCCTGACAGTTGGGTTTGGGCAAAAGCGGCTGTAGAGATGAGAAAACCGGCGGTTATTATAAAGATGGCGGATAACTTCTTCATGACCGAGCTCCTTCTTTATGTCACGCTCCCCCGAGCATATCCGTAGTTTGGAAAACCCCTTCCACTGTAGTTATCGGCAATTTTAGAGAAAGGTTGCTAGCTTTTTAATACTGTAAATATCTGACTTTATTTGATTAATTGCGGAGGAAAAAATAATCCCCACAATTCTGCCACCGGATTGTTATAAAATTGATATTATTGGAGATGGTGGATCGATACGGTTTAGAAATGAAGCTCGTTCCAGACTCAAAAATTTTCCGAGGCAGGCAACATCATGCAGCATGTTTTTAGAAGGTGTGATTTACGTTATTTTTTAAGATCTCTCCTAATGCGACTTCTAATTTTAACGGCCGAGAGACGGCTAATAAAAAGTGGCAGGAGAAGGGAAGATAAAAGCAGGACCGCTATAAAATTAAAACCATTCTCCGATCTGATCAGCGTACAGGCGCCCCCTTCGGACATCTGCGCAGATAAATTTTCAGCTGGGTCAACTGAATCAGAAGTGCCGATCTCCGTCGGACACCCATCCAAAACCCCATCCACCGGCGTCTCACCATCGATATCGTAAACTTCAGCCTCGTCGGGGCAGGAATCATCCTTGTTTATAATTCCGTCACCATCCTTGTCACACTCATCGGCATCTGGATTTTTTTCGCAATCGACCACGCAGTGATCAGGATTTACAATGCAATATATCTTACGCAGCTCATGCAGCCGAGCGTAATCGATGCCCAGCGTTTCGATAGCAGTGTGGCCGAGACTGCCAAAACCTGGTTGGCTTCTCAATTCAGGGACAGGTACTGTTATATTTACCTCATTATTGATAGATATAGATAATGCTTTTGATGTTACTGCATTTGTTCCTCCATCTGCCGCTGAAGAGGAAATTGTCATGAAAAAAAACAGGCATGTCAAAAAAACAAATTTTCTAAAAATGGCGATGTCCCGGGCTTAGTTGAAAAAGAGAGGCGGCCCCGGTAGGTTGGGGGTGGACAGACCACCCAAACCACCAAAAGAAGGAGGCCGCCTATGAAGACCGCATGTCAGCATCCGCAGAAAACTGCAAACAAAAAGCGCCTGTATGGCATCGAAGCCGGGCCGGCGTCCGAGGCCACGACGTTGCCTCTCCGCCTGCCGGAGATCGTCGTCGACACCCAGGCGGAGGTCGAGGAACTCGCCGGCGCCCTCGGCTTGCTGATCATGAAGGAATGCATTCAGGACGAAGTTCGCCGGCTGGTCGGCGAGCGGTACGAGCATCGGGAAGGCCGCCGTTGCGCCCGGTGGGGCAGCCAGGGCGGATCGGTCGTTTTCGCGGGGAGGAAAGTCCGGCTCAAGAGGCCGAGGGTGCGGGATCTTATGAAATCGAAGGAAGTGGCGCTGGCGAGCTATGAGCGATTTCGGGGAGGCGAGAAGCTCTCCGAGGCGATCGCGGGGAGGCTGATGCTGGGTATTTCTTCCCGGCAGTACCACCGGTCGGTCGATGATTTTTGCGACGGCTACGGCATTCAGCGATCGAGCGTATCGCGCTCCTTCGTGCAGGCGACGGCGCGGCGGCTGAAGAAACTGACGGAACGGACGTTTCAGGGCACTGCGTTTATCGCCATCATGATAGACGGGATCGAGTACGCAGGGCAGATGATCGTGGTGGCCATCGGGATCGCGATGGACGGGAGAAAGCAAGTCCTGGGCTTGAGGCTCGGGGCGACGGAAAACACGGCGGTCGTGACGGAGCTCCTGGAATCTCTCGTGGAGCACGGGATCGATGCGTTGCGGCCTACGCTGTTCGTCCTGGATGGGTCGAAGGCGCTGGCCAAGGCGGTGGGGAAGCTGTGGGGCGAGAGGGCCGTGATCCAGCGCTGTCAGGTGCACAAGCTGCGGAACGTCAAGGCACATCTGCCCAAACAGCATCAGGCGGAAGTCATGGCTCGCATCCGAAAGGCCTATGCGATGGAGGGGTTTGTGGAGGCGAGGACGTCGCTTCTGACGACCGTGCGCCATCTGGACATCCTTGCGCCGGGTGCCGCCAACAGCCTGAGAGAGGGCCTTGAGGAGACGCTCACGGTGCATCGGTTGGGGCTGCGCGGCGCGCTGCGAAAAACGCTCGCATCGACCAACATCATCGAGAACTGTCAGGGCACCACGCGCCGGATCACGCGCAACGTCAAACGCTGGCGCGACGGGGCGATGGTCATGCGTTGGGTCGGTTGTGCCCTGCTCGCTGCCGAGGAACGATTTCATCGGATCAAGGGCCATCGTGATCTGTCGTTCCTTAAAGGCGCTTTGCAGAAGATCGTTACTGGCAACAACGTTGACTCCTGCGCCATGGTGGCGTAATGAGTCGATCACCTCGCCGCCTCTCGAATTTCAACTACGAGAGGGACATCGCCCTAAAAATACCCATTTAAAACCTCCTGTTGAAGCAGCTTCTGACAACTGCAATCTTCATGCCTAATATAGGATATCGTTCAAAAATCTAACTATTTGATATTATTAACTAATTTATTAGGCGGCCCCCTTCGCCCGGTGGAGCTATATTATTTTTAAAAAATGCGCCAAAATGCCTATGAGGGAGGCGGTTTTTCTCTGGCAATAGCCTTTAATCGCATAGTACTAGAGGCGGAGTGAATAAAAAAGCCAAGATACTGATAATCGGCGCTACGGGAAAGATCGGCTCCGCGATAGCAAAGACCCTCTCCGCTAAAGGAGCGAGGCTCGCGCTTCATTATGGAAGCAACAAAACCGCAGCCGAAAGGCTTGTTAAAGCGGTCGAGGCCAATGGCGCCGAGGCAATTGTGATTCATGGCGATCTCTCCGACATCGCCGGATCTGAGAGGGTCGTTTGTAAAGCGGCCAAAAAACTTGGCGGCCTGGAAGCCATGATATTCTGCGCTGCCTATTTCGAACGTTCGCCGATCGAAAAAATATCCGAAAAGATGTGGAGGAAAACGCTCGACATAAACCTCGCCGCACCATTTTTCTGCGCACGACGCGCGGCGGAAATGATGAAAGAAAATGGCGGCTCCATACTTCTTTTCTCTGATGTCGCCGCAAGAATTCCGTACGTCGGCTTTCTTCCGTACAGCATAGCAAAGGCAGGGCTCGAAGCGGTGGTAAAAGGTCTTGCGAAGAGCTTTGCCCCAAAAATTCGTGTCAACGCAATAGCTCCTTACGCTTCGGCGAGCTCCGACAAAGAAGGCCCTGCCGAGTGGAAAAAAATTATTTCACGCACGCTCCTAAAAAAGAAATCCGCGCCGGAAGAACTCGCTGAGCTGGCAAAGTTCATCATAACCGAAAGCAAAACCATGACCGGCGAAATAATCACGGTTGACGGAGGAAGGCTTCTCAAATGACATACAGCGTATCCAAAACATTTCGTTTCTGCTACGGCCACAGGCTTCTAAATGATCCGGGCAAATGTAAAAACATTCACGGGCATACGGCAAAGGTGACGATCCATCTGGAGAGCGATTCAGTAGATGAAAACGGAATGGTGGTGCATTTCGAAAATCTGAAAAAAACGATCGGAGAATGGATATCTGAAAATCTTGATCACACCCTTATCGTCAGCGCGCGAGATCCGATAAAGAAGTATCTTGACGAGAATGGTGAACGATATCTTGCACTAGAATCAAACCCGACTGCAGAGATGATAGCGCATTTCATATTCGATCGGACAAAGTCCATGGGACTTCCGGTGGCGAAAGTCGATCTATGGGAGTCGGAAAGCTCCAAAGCGACGTACAGAGTTTAGCAGAACAAATCAAAATCTAATCAGATAATTATAAGAATCGGTTGTGATAGGATCTGACATTTACTTCCTATTTTGACAGGTTTCCCCTTCGTCGACTGGGCGCACTTCGCCTCCCTATCCGTCGTCATAAATCAGTCGCTTTCATCTGATTTGGATATCCTCCTCTGTCGGCCTCCAAATCAAGAAAGCGATCTGATTTTTAACTTCCGGATACGATCGGTCTCGTAGACGCGCCAATGTCTCCTTCAGGGGAACCCTACCAAAACAGAAGTGAATGTAAGATTGTTAGCCTGTTTTTAAACACGCCTAATCAGATATTGATTTATGGGCACATCTAAAAACTATCTGCGTTAGCCGCCTGCCTCGGAAAATTCACGTATCTTCGCGGATAAGGCTCGCTCCAGACACGTGAATTTTCCGGTCGCGGCGGCTCATCTTATAGTTTTTAGATGTGCCCATATATAGATTAACCCGTAACTACGGCCTTCAGTTCCGGAAATGCGGCTTTGAGTTCCGCCTCGACCCCGGCCTTCAAGGTCATCTGTGAAAACGGGCAGCATCCGCACGCGCCGACAAGCTTTACAACTACGGTATTGTCATCCCTCACATCTACGAGCTCGACGCCGCCGCCGTCCATCGCAAGCTTCGGGCGAACCTTGTCATCCAAAACTTTTTCAACCGCGTTTCTATCCATATATCCTCCTGAAGATGATATCTAATTATCGGCAGGGGTCGTACCATTCTGCGCACTTTATATGCAAGTCAATTCATTGTTGATCGGCATGCTCCTTTTGCATAGTATCCACCCCTCGAAAGGGGGCTTAAGAAATGACGCGCGTGGAGCTCAGAGAAAAAAGATTTTGGTTCGCCATAATGCTGGCATATTTCGGAATCGGCTATATGGCTACCAATTGGATCGCATCGATGGGAAGCCGTTTTTATGACTTCGGGATGTCCTTTGAAAATTCCATCCCATTCGTCCCGGTCTTCATACTCGGCTACGCATGCGTATACGGAGGCGTCTTTCTGGCATACGCAATCATAGACGATATCGAGGACTGGCGCCGCGCCGTCATAACCTTCTTCACGGCAACGACGATATGCTACGCATTCTTCCTTTTTATGCCGGTGAAGATGACGATGCGTCCACCGGTGGAATCACTCACAGGAATCTATGGAGCGATAACATCGGCTATTTTTGCCATCGATCTCCCATACAACTGTTTTCCTTCTCTGCATGTGACATATCCTGTCTTCATAACTCTGGTATCGTGGAGAAATCACAGGGTAATGAGGTGGGTAATGCTTGCGATGGCAATTATTGTTGCTGTTTCGGTCGTACTGGTTAAGCAGCATTACATAGCTGACGCCGTTGCCGGCATATTCACCGCCCTGTTTAGCTATCTCTTCGCATTGAAAACTGAAAAATTCTGGTTCAGGTCAAAAAATGCGGCAACTTGCAAGACGTAAAAATTCCAAAGATAATGATCGTGCGCTGAAAGGTCATCACCCCCGAATGACGATTGACAATGGACTATAGACCATTGACCAACTGCGACCGTTGGTTTTGGTCGATGGTCAATTGTCCATGGTCGAAGTTATTGTTGGAACGGGATCCGGCAACCTCAACAACTCGCCTGTGATGATTTGTCACACTTTAGAATGCACGACTTTCACAACTTCTACTCCATCCTCCAGAACGATATCGATGTCTCTCATCAGATTGGGGGATTCTTCCTTCATAATGCGACACATAGTGATGGCCAGCTCGCGAATTTCGGCATCGGCATGAACAGAGCCGCGCATCTCGAAGAAATGGCGAAGCGCTCTGCCATTTGCGGTGATGAAAATTTTCGTCTCGCAGGAATTAGGAAGAACGGATCTCGCCGACTGTCTCACTATCTTGCGCCTGTCTGTCTTTGGCATATCAGGATATAGCTGTTCGACATAAGGCTCCGCTGCCTCTACAAGCTCTATATATGCCCTGTGAGCATTTTCTATCGCTCCGAGCCATTTGTTATAGAGTTCCGGATTTTCACGATAAAAAGGAGGAACGACGAACTGGGCATCTCCCTCATCGACATAGCGCTGGCTTAGCTGCGAATATCCCCACCCTGCTCTGTGCCTTATGAGTTCATGAGTGAGAGATCGGCTGATCCCTGTCACCAAAAAATTCCAGACACAATGCTCGAGAACGGAGCCGTGATGGCTGGAAATTATCCTGTCGAGATATTCCTGATTGGACTTCCTTCCCCTGCCGAACGACATGTAACAAGTGCGGCCGGCCGATTCCGCCAAGATTTCCGCAGGCACTTCGGTGTCGGTCTGAAAAACCAATCCCTCGTCATCGAGAAAGGCCTTCATCATCTCGTCATCTACGCTCTGCCTGCCGACCAGATAAACCCTCGGGCCGGTTAAAATTTTTTCTTTCTTCATCTTATCTCCAAAAATCGAACTCAGGAACAGCCCATCGAATTTCCACAATTGAGACACTTGTAGCAAGCCCCATTCCTTACAGTTACGTGACCGCACTGGTCGCAGAAGGGAGCATCGCGCATGATGCCGGAGAGCTGCGCATTGGCGCTGGAAGCCGCGTTTTTGGACACACCTTGCCTCGTGGAAAGATTAACGACGACGCTGCTGGTCGATGCCGCCACCTGCAAACCATCCTGCGCCGCTGCGGCTTTGGCTGTGACAACCTTGGCGATTTTGGACAATCCGCTATCGTCATCCTTTTTGGATGCCTTGGACTTTTGCTCCTGCTCTTTCGTCATCTCGATCGCCGTGCTGCTTTCGATCTCCCTTTTTACATCCTCATCCCTTGTAGGCTTTACCTGTACGAAGTCAGTGCGTCCAAGATATTCCATCCCAAGGAGACGAAATGCGTAATCGATTACCGAGGTGGCCATCTTTATATTCGGATGATCGACGACGCCCTGCGGCTCAAATCTCGTAAATGTAAAACAATCGACGTACTCCTCGAGCGGAACACCGTACTGAAGCCCGAGGGAGATAGCTATAGCAAAACAGTTCATCATGCTCCTGAAAGCGGCCCCCTCCTTGTGCATATCGACGAAGAGCTCGCCGAGCGTTCCGTCTTCGTATTCGCCCGTCCTCAGGTAAACTTTTTGTCCGCCGATGCGAGCCTCTTGAGTGAACCCTCTCCTTTTCTTCGGAAGACGGCGGCGCCTGGGCTTCGGAAACTCCTGGGCTGACGCCATCCCATCCACGCTTTCGACGACCGCAGCTTCTTTCTTCTCCCTATCTTTGACAGTGTTTAAAGGCTGCGCATGCTTCGACCCGTCGCGATACAGAGCAACTGCCTTTAGGCCCTTTCTCCAGGACTCGAGATAGAGCTTCTCTATCTCTTCAACCGTGCATTCATTAGGAAGATTTATCGTCTTCGATATCGCTCCGGATATAAATTTTTGTGCGGCAGCCATCATTCTGATGTGCGCCATCGGAGCGAGATATCTCTTTCCATCTTTGCCGCACTTGCTCGCGCAGTCAAAAACCGGAAGGTGATGATCCTTCACATGAGGCGCGCCCTCTATTGTCATGTGACCGCATATGTGCTTGCTGGCTTCATCTATCTGCTCATCAGAGTAACCTATAGCCTTCAGGAGGTTGAACCCCGGCGCCGTGTACTGATCTTCAGTAATGCCGAAGCGAGCCATCGATTCCTTACCTAGAACATGGGAATTGAACGCAAACGTAATATCGAAAACTCCCGGAAGCGTTTTGTTTATTCTGGCGATATCCTCGTCTGAAAATCCCTTGTCTCGCAAACTATGCTCATTTATGTGCGGCGCCGCGTTGAGGGAATTGCTCCCCATGACGTAGGCAATGATATCGTTGATCTGTCCCTGCGTGTAGCCGAGCTTTCTAAGCACCATCGCAACAGAGCTGTTGACGATTTTGAAATATCCGCCGCCAGCCAGCTTTTTGAACTTCACCAGCGAGAAGTCAGGCTCTATTCCTGTGGTATCGCAATCCATCAGAAGGCCGATGGTGCCTGTGGGAGCGAGC
>ENA-UPSM01005659-UPSM01005659.1-activated-sludge-metagenome-genome-assembly--contig:-NODE-5659-length-12112-cov-4.030024_pt1 | contig 12112 bp, 11 predicted proteins | sample MGYA00238181_ERZ773283 | MGnify/ENA primary metagenome ERZ773283 (study PRJEB29023, sample SAMN05720199) | activated sludge metagenome | isolation source: Anaerobic digester | place: Japan... | reverse complement strand
TCAGGCGAGGATTTCACCACCGCAGACAGCATGCCGGCCCTGCCCGACTCCTCTGCTGCTCTGGATGCAGAGAGGGCCATGCAGCATTATCAGACCGACATAGATCACTTCCGCCAGATGGCGATTCGCTCTCTCTCTGTGCTTAAGGCAGATCTATTGGGTGGCGCGGTTGCCGATGAGTCCAGGCCGGTCAACATTGCTCCGGTCTGGCCAGAGGCTCAGCCAGGAAAACAGGAGGATCTGGCTGCATCCTCTCGAAAGGGCGGTATCAAGAAAGCTCCTTCTTCGGGCGGCTGGCCTGATTCGGAGAGCGACGAGGAGATAGAGACCATCAACATCAGAAAGAAGAGCTGAAAAGTTTTATATAACGCTCTGAAGCTCAATATCTAGGGTGAATTGAAATGGTAATTGGAGTCACTATGGTAAAGGTTGTGCCGGGACAGGAGAAGACCGTCTATAATGCCTTGCAGGAGATAGATGGCATAAAGGATGTGTATCATGTCTTCGGCGAATTCGACTTCGTGGTCATAATCGAGGTCGAGGGATTGAGCATGCTTAACAAGCTGGTGGATGTCATCCGCGAGATCGATAATGTGACCGCCACCCAGACCGTGGTCGGGGCTGAGCTTTAGCCCCAATTATTCCTTTTTATGGAAGTAGCCGAGGAGATGGCCAAGCAGCAAAAAGCCATTTCCGTAGCTGAATTTTTTGAGAAAAATCGTCAGATCCTGGGATTTGATTCTGCCCCGAGGGCCCTGATCACCTGTGTCAAGGAGGCGGTGGACAACTCCCTTGATGCCTGTGAGGACGCCGGCATACTGCCCGATATCTTTGTGCAGATAAAGAAGAGCGGCGAGTGCTATCAGGTGGTGGTTGAGGACAATGGTCCAGGCATAGTGCCGGAGGAGATACCCCGCGTCTTCGCCAAGCTGCTCTATGGATCGCGCTTTCATACCCTGCGCCAGAGCCGGGGCCAGCAGGGCATAGGCATATCCGCTGCAGTGCTCTACTCCCAGCTGACCACGGGCAAGCCCACCCGGGTCATCTCCAAGATCGCTCCGCATAAGCCGGCCTGCTACTGCGAGCTGATCATCAATACGGCCAAGAATGAGCCGGAGATCTTAAAGATGGAGGATACGGACTGGGAGAGGCCGCGGGGGACCAGGGTGGAATTGGAGATGGAGGGCTCTTATGTCCGCAGCCGCCGCCAGTCTGTTTATGGCTCTCTCAAGAGCACAGCCATAGTCAATCCCCATGCCCGGCTGACATTGGTGGAGCCGGAGGGAAATGTGGAGATCTTCGAAAGGGTCACCGAGAGCCTGCCCAAGAGAGCCTATGCCATATCCCCCCATCCGGCGGGAATTGAGCTCGGTGAGCTGATCAAGCTTCTTCGCTACAGCGAGAAGAAGAAGCTGCGCGTCTTTCTAAAGGAGACCTTCTCCTCCATCGGTACCATATCCGCCCAGGAGCTGTGCAGCCGGGCCGCCCTGGACTCGGAGATGTCACCAAACGATCTTGACCACGAGCAGTCCAAGAGGCTGCACTCTGCCTTCAAGCAGATCAAGGTGAAATCTCCCCCCGTGGACTGCCTGTCGCCCATAGGCGAGGAGCTGATCAAAGCCGGGCTGGAGAAGGAGTACAGACTGGATTATATTGCCACCGCCATCCGGCCGGTCTCGGTCTACTCCGGAAATCCCTTTCTGGTGGAGATTGGTCTCGGATATGGAGGAGAGCTGGAGAAGGAGAGCCGGGTGGAGCTGCTCCGATTTGCCAATCGCGTCCCTCTGGTCTATCAGCAGGGAGCCTGCGCCCTCACTCATGCTGTGGAGAGCGTCTCCTGGAAGAACTATTCCCTGAGCCAGCCCACGGGAAGCGGCATTCCCGTGGGGCCGGCGGTGCTTCTCATCCACATCGCCTCCACCAACATCCCCTTCACCTCAGAGAGCAAGGATGCGGTGGCGGATGTGCCGGAGATACTGGCCGAGGTCGACCTGGGTCTGAAAGAGGTGGCCCGGAAGCTGCGCCGCTACCTCAGCCGCCAGAGCATTCTCTCGGAGAGGAGGGAAAAGGAGGAGATCATCAGAAAGATCCTGCCCAGGATAGCCAAAAAGCTCTCCGACGTTCTGGGGAAGCAGGAGCCGGATATCGGGCCGGTGGTGGCCAAGATCATGGGCAACCTCCTGGTCTTCCGGTCGATGGAGAAGAATGACGGCCTTCTCCGGGTCTCCATCCGGGTGGAGAACCACAGCGACCTGGTGCGCTCTTTCAAGCTGCATGAGGTGCTGGCAGTCCAGGCGGAGGCGGTATCCCCCGAGGCCAAGGTAATTCCCCTGGGAGACGCCTTCGACTACCACTGGAAGCTCTCCCTGCCGGCGGGCGAGAGCGTCTCGATCCGCTACCGGATAGCTGCCGATGGGGTAACCCTGAAGGAGCCTGTGGTGGAAGGACTGGATGAAGAGATAGTGACCGGAGCCAGGGTGATTTAGCCCATGAAAGATCCAGGTAAAAGGGAAGATGATGTGAAAGAGAAGGCTGTGGCGGACGGGCTTGCCCCATCCGGGCTGGCGGAGCAGAAGTTGATGGGGCTGGCAGACTCTCTTTACCGCCAGTTTCAGGAGGGGATTGTGCCCCACATCTCCCTGCCATCCCGGACTAAGGCCAATATCGAGTTCTCCAGCAAGGATGATGTCTGGGTTTATGGAGACCAGGAGACGGTCCGCAGCGTCAAAACAGTGCGTGGAGCCAAGACACTGCTCAAGACGGTCCATCTCTCCGAGCTGCTGATAAAAGAGCACCTGAAAAACAACCGGGGCTCCACTCTGAGAGAGATCTACTACATCTCCGAGAACTGGGATATAGCCAAATTCCATGAGCAGGCGGAGAGCGACCGGCTGATAGAGGATCTGGAGATAGTCACTGCGCTGCACCGGGAGGACTTTCATGTCCGGCCGGAGGAGGACGGGGCGGCCGTCTTCGGGCCGCTGCGCCTAAAGGAGAAGACCCGGCGGGGGGAGAAAGAGATGCACTGCCAGGACGACGTGGGGGAGGCAGGCTACCAGATTCCCTTCAATGTGGACAACATAAAGTTCCTCAGCCACGACGCCAAAATGGTCATGGCCATTGAGACGGGCGGAATGTATGCCCGGCTGATTGAAAACGGCTTTGATCAGGAGCACAATTGCATACTGGTGCATATCAAGGGCCAGCCGGCCCGCTCCACCAGGCGTTTCATCAAGAGACTCAATACTGAGCTAGGTCTGCCGGTAGTGGTCTTCACCGATGGCGATCCCTGGTCCTACAGAATCTTCGCCAGCATCGCTTACGGGGCGATCAAGAGCGCCCACCTCTCTGAGCACCTGGTCACACCTGCAGCTCGCTTTCTGGGGGTGCAGCCCAGCGATATCGTGGACTACAACCTCTCCACAGACAAGCTGACCGATCAGGACCTGCAGGCCCTGCGAAGCGAGCTGACCGATCCCCGCTTTGCCAATCCCTACTGGGACAAGCAGATCCGCCTCCAGCTGGACCTGAAGAAGAAGGCAGAGCAGCAGGCATTTGCCGGCAAGGGACTGGACTATGTCACCCGGACCTATCTGCCGGATAGGCTCTCCGAGATGGGGATAATCTGAATTGATCATCGATTTTCACACCCACATCTATCCACAGGCTGTGGCGGCCAAGATCCTGCCTGCGGCCAAGAAAAAGCTGAAGGTAACCGTGCCGGGAACCGGAAGTCCAGAGGACCTGAGAAGCATGATGCAAGAGGGCGGGATCTCTGGCTCGGTTCTCCTCCCCCTGGCCAAGGGCTGCCAGGATGTCTCCGCCCTCAATGACTGGGTTCAGGCCGCAGCCAGAGAAAACCGGGAGCTTACCGCCTTCGGCGCCGTTCATCCCTTCATGGATGGCCTGGAGCAGGAGCTGGATCGGCTGGAGGCCTGGGGGGTCAGGGGAGTGAAGATGATGCCCCTCCTGCAGCAGGTCTATCCCGACGATCCTCAATGCTTCAGGCTATGCCAGATGCTGGTGGACAGGGACATGATTCTGATAGCCCATGCCGGGCGGGATCCTTTGGACCGCCCTGAGGTCTACGGCACCCCGGAGCGCTTTGCCTCCCTGGCCGCGAGCTTTCCTGACCTGAAGCTGGTCCTGGCCCATCTGGGGGGCCTGCGCATGTGGGATGCTGTGAGGCGGCATCTTCTGCCGGCGGGAGGCAATGTTTTCTTTGATACGGCTTATGTCTCATTTTATATGGAGCAGAAGGAGATGAGAGAGCTGATCGGGGACATGGGGGCAGAGAGGGTCATATTCGGCAGCGACTACCCCTGGGAAATGCCGGGCCGGGCGGCGGAGATCATCAGGGATCTGGGCCTATCCCGGGCAGAAGAGGATGCCATATTCTTTAAAAATGCCGCCGAGCTCCTGGGCCAGCCGCTCTAATGCAAAAGCTTTTACTTCTCCGTGAAGGATAAGCTGGTCCATGAAACGCGATCTGCTTGATATACTGGCCTGTCCTCTCTGCAAGGGCGACCTGACGCTCGAGGTATTCGAGGAGAATGAGATGGAGATAGTGACGGGCAAGCTCTGCTGCCCCTCCTGCCGGGAGTGCTATCCCATTGAGGACGGCATCCCCAATATGCTGCCTCCCGATCTTAGAGAATGATCCACTAAGATGTGAGGGATCAAGCCCGACCCGACTGGAGGGATTGTCGGCCAGCTAATAAGGGCTGAAGCATGGCTCCACAAGCAAATTATTTATACAATATTATGCTATATCCAAGATAAGGGAGAACGGGCAATGGATCATGAGGTTCACATCAATAATGGTTCAAGGCAGTCCAGGCCTATAATCTTCCATCTCCTTCCCGGCGAGGAGACCATCTTCAACCTCAAGGTGATAAATCATGGCCCTCCGACCAATATATCTCTCCAGGCCAGCAGTCCTGTTTTCAAGGCGGTGAGGCTCAAGAAGCCCGACCATCATGTGATAGCAGAGGAGGTCATACCCATCCTGGCCAGGATGCCGGCCGACAGAATGCGTCTGGATGGCGAGATCATTCTCTCTGCAGATGGCATGGAGAGACGGGTCCCCATCAGCCTCTTGAGCGAATCTGATGATCCTGTTGACGATCTGAATGATAGCCCTCTGGCGGAGGAAGAGGATTTGGCTGAGGATGTCCTCGAAGAAGATGTGAACGGCGAGGGGGAAGAAGGGAGCGAGGATGATAAAGAATATGAGGACGATTCAAGCAGGCGCGACAGGCTTGCAAGAGAGGACGAGGCTGAGGGGGATGGATCTCAGAGAAAACAGAACAGTCGCATATCATTCTCCATGGATGCTGATCTCAAGAGGTATAGATCCGCCAGAGGCAGGAAAAGGCAGGGCGGAGCCTCAGGGGGCCATGAAGATGGAGCCTTGGATGTGGAAGAAGAGAGGCCTTCCATGCCACGTTACCGCAGCCGCATTGACGACAGTTTTGTGGATAAGAGCCATGGGGGAGAAGATCACCCCTACGGCTGGCCCAGGGGCGACACTAATTCCGGGCGAGCCCTTGCCCAAAGAGAGCCGCCCGAGATGGGGGAAGAGATGGATGAGGCGGCAGAGCAAAGAAGAGACAACGGAATTGGTGAGCCGGAAGAGGAGCAGAGCTTTTCCGACCGGGATCTGACCTGGCCAGGCTATCTTCAGGAGGCAGACAGCGAGAGCCGGGAGATAATCCATCAGGCGGAGAGGGATGAGCGGTATCTTCAGGAGGAGCGGGAGGGGATGGCAGAGGGCAATGAAGATGAGGATCGCCAGGAGGATGGTGGAGAATGGCATTCTTTCAGATTTGCGCCATTGGCCAGGACGGCTGGCGTCACCCTCACCGGCTCCATACAGGCGGTTCCAGTTCTCATTCTCCTGACATTGATCGCAGTCCTGGTTATAACATTTGTCACCGGGACGATTCCCGAGTTTTCCGGGGCTCTGGCATCTTCCATTCTCATGGTTACGCTCATCATATATGGTGCGGCGAAGCTGCTCAAAACCTGATGCCGGCAAGAGAACGGGCTCGGCAAGTTCGGGGCCGGAGCATCCTGTACTGAGGATATTGGGAGCTATGCTGCCCTCTCATTGGAGTTCATGGAGTGGGTCAGGTTGATGGTCAGCTCGGAGATGTTCATGACATAGTCCAGCATCCTCTCTATGCTGCCGGCTAAAACCAGCCTGGCCAACATCTCTGATCCGTCTTTGCTACGGGAGGAATTGGACATTCCTCCGATGCGGCTCTTTATCTCCCTAATCCGGTCTATGAGCTCATTGGCCTTGCCGGAATTGGTTTGAACCAGGAAATTTACGGAGTCTTCGATCAGGCTGCAGAGCAGACAGTCCATTCGGGAGACCTCCTCTTTCAGCTCTTCCGGCAGATGAAAGCCGTTCTGGCTGGCGATATGGGCAATGCGATGGGCGTGATCGGCTATGCGCTCCAGATTGGATGAAGCCTGCATATAATTAAAAGCGGTTATGGGATTGAGGGTCTCCTGTCGCACCGATCCTGATCTCAGTATCTCAGTAAACTGGCGGGAGATGAGCAGGTTGAGCCGATCAACATCGTTGTCCCTGGCGATGACATCCATAGCCAGCTCCTGATTGTTGTTCAGAATGCTGTTAAAGGAATCCGATATCATAGACTTGACCACAGTCTTGATCCGGCGCAGTGCCCTCTCCGACTGCAGCTCTTCTGAGCTCAAAAGGTCCTGAATGACCACCTTGTTTATGGTCTCTTCCAGAATCTCCGGGCCGATCAGCTTGTTGACGATCTGATGCAGATCCTTCTTCTGGAGGGAAGACATATGCCCGGAGCTCACCTCAATGACCCTGTAGCCTCCTACGTAGCATCCGATGATATCTCTTATCAGAGGCTCGCCCAGCTTGTCGCCGATGTCCAGATGGGCCCGGAGATCCCTCTCGGACCGATCCGTTGACAGAGTAAGGGCACCGTTGTCTCCCTGATGGATGTAGATGATTGAGCCTGCGGATATGCCGTTCTTGACCGCCCAATTCTTGGGAAGGGAGACGATATATGTCGATTTGCCCGTCCTCTGCACCTTTCTCGTATCCATATCCAATCCTAGTTGAGATGCTCTCTCTTTGCCTGGACCATATAGACTATGCTCTCGCAGATGTTGCAGATATGGTCTCCAGCCCGTTCCAGATGCCTGTTGACCATGAGCAGAGCGGTTCCCTCCTTGATCACCTCAGGCCTCTCGATGATGATCTTGAGGAGCTTGTCTCTGGCTTTAACATAAAGCCCATCTATCTCGTAATCCCATTTGGTGACCTGGCGGGCCAAATCTGCATCGCTTTCCATGAGGGCCTGGATGGCCTGATCCAGCATCATCTCGTCTATCTCCGCCATGCGAGGAATGAATTCAAGCTTGGTTATCTGGATCTTGTTCTGGGACTGCATGGTGACTCTGGCCACGTCCACTGCCAGGTCTCCTATCCTCTCCAGATCTATTCCTATCTTCAAGATCCCCACAATGCGCCGGAGATCCTTGGCCATGGGCTGCTGTAGCGCCAATAGCTCCATGCATAAATTCTCTATTCTAAGGCTCAGGTCATCCAGCTCTTGATCTGCTTTTACCACCTCTCGGGCCAGATCCGCATCTCCATTGCTCAGCGCCAGAACCGATTTTTTGACTGCTTCGCCCACCCGGTCCGCCAGATCTTTGGTAAGGGTCTTGAGATCATTGAGATCTCTGCGATATCTCTCTCGATACGGGCTCATCTAACCAAGCTCCCAAACCTCTGCTGCCATTGCCCTGCCTCCATTCAGCCAAATCTCCCGGTGATATAATCCTCGGTGCTCTTCTCCTGGGGCATCTCGAAGATGCGTTTGGTCTCGCCCATCTCGATCAACTCTCCCAGCAAGAAGAATGCGGTATAGTCAGAGATCCTTGCCGCTTGCTGCATATTATGTGTGACAATCACCTGGGTGTAATTGTCCTTGAGCCCCTCCATAAGGCTCTCTATCTTGCCGGTGGATATGGGATCGAGGGCGCTGCAGGGCTCATCGAATAAGATGACATCCGGCCTCATGGCCAGGGTTCGGGCAATGCAAAGCCTTTGCTGCTGTCCTCCGGAGAGGCCCAGAGCAGGCTGATCCAGCCTCTCGCTAACCTCATCCCAGAGGGCGGAATCCTTGAGGCTCTTCTCCACGATCCTGTCGATATTCCTCTGGCCGTGAATTCTCGGCCCATAGGCCACATTATCATAAATGGACATGGGAAATGGATTGGGCTTTTGAAAAACCATTCCTATCCTCTTTCTCAGCTCCACCACATCCACATCCTTGCCGTAAATATCGATATCATCGTAAAGGATACGACCCTCGATCCTGATATTGGCCACAAGGTCATTCATTCGATTGAGGCAGCGGATGAATGTGGACTTGCCGCAGCCTGAGGGCCCGATCAGAGCGGTGATCTTGTTTTCGGGAATCTCCAGGCATATATCCTTCAAAGCCTGCTTTTGCCCGTACCAGAGATTTAAATCCTTGGAGACGATCTTAGATGTCAATACAGATCCCCTTAAGCCTCAAGTTTGAAGCTCTTTTTGTATCGGAATGGCAGAGGCCTATATAGATCTTCCCCCTTGGAATATATATGAGTGAGGTGATAAGGTCATAGAGATCCTGGGGCAAGGGCGCTCTCTGCTCTTCCGGGCCATGATGCACTGATTCATGCGAATCCTTTATATAGAACTTTAAACTGGTAGTAGAGAAAAAGTCCGGGAGGCCTATAGTTTTGGCAGGTTTGAGCGGCGTTCCAATTATCATATTAAAAGAAGGAAGCAAGAGAGAGAGCGGAAAAGACGCGCAGCGTAAGAACATTCTGGCTGCGAAAGCGGTAGCAGAGTCCGTCCGGACCACCCTCGGTCCCAAGGGCATGGACAAGATGCTCATCGCCGGTGAGGAGGCGACCATAACCAATGATGGCGCCACCATCCTCCGAGAGATGGATATAGAACATCCTGTGGCCAAGATGATAGTGGAAGTGGCCAAAGCCCAGGATGATGAGATCGGGGACGGCACCACCACAGCGGTGATCATAGCCGGCAAGCTTCTAGAGAAGGCGGAAGGCCTTCTGGATCAGGATGTTCATCCCACCGTCATCGTGCAGGGATACAAGCAGGCTGCGGCGAAGGCCCAGAAGGCGCTGTCCGATATGGCCGTGGATGTCTCGGCTGATGAGGCCACTTTACTCAAGATCGCCCGGACCGCTATGCTGGGAAAGGGCATTGAGATAGCCATGAATAAGCTCGCTATGCTGTCAGTGGAAGCAGCCCAGGCCATAGCCGGATTCGAGGGCAAGGACATAGAAGAGAACATCAAGACGGTGATGATCCCCGGCGGAAGGATCGACGACTCTTCCATAATCTACGGCATTGTTCTGGAGAAGGAGAGAACCTCGCTGGAGATGCCTAAAAAAATAGAGAATGCCAAAATCATGCTTCTCGAGGGAACCCTGGAGATCAAGAAGCTGGATACCGATGCCAAGGTCACCATAACCGAGGCCAAGAACCTCTCCAGCTTCAAGGAGGGCGAGGAGAATGTGATCAAATCTCAGGTCGATGCCATAGCCGCCGCCGGGGCCAATGTGGTCTTCTGCGAGAAGGGAATCGGCGTCACCGCTCAGAACTATCTGGCCCGGCAGGGAATGATGGGAGTTCGCCGGGTGAGCCGGGAGGACATGAAGATGCTGGCACTGGCTACCGGAGCCCGGCTGGTGGGAGATGTCATGGCCGTAACCGCCAAGGACCTGGGATCGGCTGCTCTGGTTGAGGAGCGCAAGGTGGGCAAGGAGAAGAAGATGCTCTTCATAGAGGGATGCCCCCAGGCCAAGGCCGTCTCCATAATCTTGCATGGCGTCTCGGAGCAGGTTTTGGAGGAGATGGAGAGAGCTCTGGATGATTCACTCAATGTGGTTTTAGATGTCATACGCTCCCGGAAGATTGTGCCCGGTGGAGGCGCTCCGGAGATGCTGGTGGCAGAGAACCTGCGGCAGTATGCCTCTACCCTGGAAGGGCGAGAGCAACTGGCGGTCCGAGCTTTTGCCGATGCCGTGGAGGCCATTCCCCTCACATTGGCCGAGAACTCCGGATTCGATCCCCTGGACTCATTGGCTGCTCTGCGGGCCAAGACCGGCCAGGGCAAGGCATTCGGCCTGGATATGGCCACCGGCCAGCCCTCGGATATGCTGGCGGCAGGAATTGTAGAGCCCCTTAAGGTCAAGACACAGGCGATCAAGTCGGCAACTGAAGCGGCAACAATGGTGCTTCGAGTGGATGATGTCATCGCTGCCAAGAGAGAGGAGCTGGCTCCCAAGCCGGGACAGAGCCCCCATGACTACACCATGCCCCAGATGCCAATGCCTCACTACTGAGTGATAAAAGGAGTAAAGGGATGGTCGGGCATGGGCCCTCCCCTCCCTGATGGATTTTAGAGAGAGAATATCAAGGGTGAAGCTTATGGCGGATGCGGACAGCAAAACGGAAGAAATATCAGAAGCCTCTGAGCCTAGCTACGATGAGCTAATAGAGGAGCTTAAAGCCGCTCTTTCCCTGGCTGAGGAGAGGCTGGACCTGCTCATGCGCTGCCGGGCGGACCTGGACAATGTCCTGAAGAGATCGGCCAGGGAGAAAGAGGATAACATCAAATATGCCTCGGAAAAGCTGGTCTGCAAGCTTCTTCCCGTACTAGACAGCCTGGAGCAGGCAGCAAAGCATGACCAGGGCAGCAATGTGCTTTATATGCAGCTTCTTGCGGTGCTGGCCTCAGAGGGGCTGGCGCCCATAGAGGCAAAGGGCATGAAGTTTGATCCCTACCGCCACGAGGCTCTCTATCAGGTGGAGAGCGAGGAAGCGGAGGAGGGATCTGTGGTCGAGGAGATCCAGAAGGGATACCTCTTTGGCGGCCATGTCATCCGCTTCTCAAAGGTGGCAGTGGCAAGAAGATGATAGGATTAAATAACCAAAACGCTAAAGCTTTCAATTTCAGGAGATGAAATCTTGTCAAAAATTATCGGCATCGACCTTGGAACCAGCAATTCGGCGGCTGCAGTTCTGATCGGCGGCCGACCAACTATTATTCCCAGTGCAGAGGGTACGAGCATAGGCGGCAAGGCCTTTCCTTCTTATGTGGCCTTCACCAAAGAGGGACAGGCGCTGGTGGGAGAGCCGGCCAAGAGACAGGCGGTCACCAATCCGGAAGGAACTGTCACCGGCATCAAGAGGAAGATGGGCACTGACTACAAGGTCAGGGTTTACGGCAAGGAGTACAGCCCGGAGGATATCTCCGCCCAGATCCTGCGCAAGATCAAGACCGATGCGGAGACATACCTGGCAGACAGCGTGGACAAGGCGGTGATCACCGTCCCGGCTTACTTCAATGACAATCAGAGGCAGGCCACAAAGGATGCCGGAACCATAGCCGGGCTGGATGTGGTTCGCATCATCAATGAGCCCACGGCGGCAGCTCTGGCCTTCGGATTGGATAAGACCGGCGAGCATAAGATCATGGTCTTCGACCTGGGCGGCGGAACCCTGGATGTGACCATCATGGAGATAGGCGAGGGCGTCTTCGAGGTCAAGTCCACATCAGGCGACACCCAACTGGGCGGCAGGGATATGGACGAGAGGCTCTTGAGCTATGTCCTGGAAAAGTTCAAGGCCGATTCCGGAGTGGATCTGAGACGCGACTCCATGGCCATGCAGCGTCTGCGAGAGGCGGTGGAGGTAGCCAAGATTGAGCTGTCCAGCATGCTTCAGACCAACCTCAACCTGCCCTACATTACCGCAGACGCCAGCGGCCCCAAGCATCTGACTATGGCCCTGACCCGCTCCAAGCTGGAGGAGCTTATAGCCGATGTCCTGGAGAGGTGCCGCGGACCCATGAATCAGGCGCTGCAGGACAGCAAGCTGGACAAGTCAGGCATAGGCAAGATCATTCTGGTGGGCGGTCCCACCAGGATGCCTGTAGTTCAGGAGTTCGTCAAGAGCTTCATGGGCAAGGAGATAGAGCGGGGCGTGGACCCCATGGAGTGCGTGGCCATGGGAGCAGCTATCCAGGCA
>ENA-UPSM01005658-UPSM01005658.1-activated-sludge-metagenome-genome-assembly--contig:-NODE-5658-length-12113-cov-7.034832_pt1 | contig 12113 bp, 9 predicted proteins | sample MGYA00238181_ERZ773283 | MGnify/ENA primary metagenome ERZ773283 (study PRJEB29023, sample SAMN05720199) | activated sludge metagenome | isolation source: Anaerobic digester | place: Japan... | reverse complement strand
AACCTCTTACTCCAACATATCGTCGGTGATCCATAAATCACCTTTCAACTTCTCACCCAGTGAGGAATTGATTTTTTTTATTTCACTTTCGGAGAAGAGGTTCCCGAATGCCCAGAAACGATTCAACTGATCGAGGGCAGAGAGATCCAACGATGTGAGTTTGTTGTTGTAGCAGATCAAGCGCACCAGCCTGCTGTTGTTCGACAGTTCCAGCGCACTCAATTGGTTACCGGAGCAATCGAGAAAAGTAAGAAGAGTATTTGCAGTGAGATCAAGCGACTCCATCCGGTTGTTAAAGACCCACAGCGACTCCAGTGCTTTGTTGGCCGACAGGTCTAGTGACGCAATGTTATTTCCCGACAGGTCGAGCCTTGTTAATCCCGGGGTGGCCGACAGGTCGATAGATGTTAGCCTGTTTTGCGGCAGGTTCAGCGTGGTAAGGTGAGGATTGCCCGTGATATCTATCTCGGTGAGCTTATTGGATGCAGCAGCAAGATAGGTGATATCCCCGTGGATGGCAACTGTGTTCACACCATCAGCAAGAGAATATTCCTGATAGACGTTGAACAGTTTTACATCCTCACTGCCATCTTTAGCTTGAAGCCCATTCCCATCGAGATCGATCCATACGCCGAAGCGCGCTTCGGCAGGCGCATCCACCGAGAGGCTGACTGTTCGGCCGTCAGTGTCTGTTGTCATGGTGATGATGCTGACCCGATCGCTATTTCGATCATCCACAAGGATACCCTCTTCGAAATCACTTTGACATGACGTTGCCAATATTCCAAACAGGATAACAAACAGGGATAGGTAATTATATTTCATTATTTATATCTCATTATTCCGTTTTTACTTAATAATCACTCTTCTTACGTCGTTCACCAACGCGTTCTGGAGGCGCACCACATATACACCTTGCCCGGCGCTCTTCAGCACAAGCTCACTGCCGGCATTTACCTCTGTAAGATGCAGGAGTTCTCCCTTCATGTTAGAGACCGTTACCGTTAATGCTCTCCTACTGCCGTTGCGGATCACGATCATCTCATCGTCGTCAGCCTCAACATCAATAAGCATTTCATCAGCGGAGAAGGGCATGTCGCTGCCCGTTGAGGTCAGCAGGAAGCGGGTAGTGGCTTCCCCTTTCTTTGCCTCGAAAGAAAAAGAACCTCCGTTGGTAACACGTTCAACAGCTCCTGTTGCCAGGTCGTGCAGGAAAATATCAGTTTTTTCCAGATGGTCTGAGAGTGCGTACTCCAATCGGTAAGTACCATCGGCCTCTGCTTCAAAGCCGAGTAATATGCTATCCACAGAAGGTACCGTGGCAACTTGAAGCCGGCTCTCATCGGTCCCCATCACGTAAAGTTGCGCGATCCCTGCTTCTCCGATCTTACGGGCATCCCAGCCGTTGTCGAACCCGTGCGTCGTTCCTTCCTTACTGAATATCCAGATTCTGTCGGCCGATTGCTCACCAATCACATCCATCACAAGCGAGGGTATGGTGGAGGCAGAAGTAGCCGTTCTATTACCCCCGGCTGAGCGGGTGACAATTTCAGTTGTTCCGTCTCCAAGCTTCACTTTTTCGTTCTTTATCAACGTACTGTAGTCTATGCTCAGGTTGCCACCGCTTCCCGATTCTGCCAGCAGCATAAAGGCATGCATGGAAGGGATTCTGTCGGGAAAATTGCTCTGTCCGCCAAGGTTCACCGGTACCGCCAGATATTGCCCGCTCCGGTAGCCGTCCTGATTGACAGCTGTACCGTTGAGCTTGCGCCACTGGTCGCGCGTGCCGGTGTTGAAGAGGTAAAGTGTCTGTTGTACGCCTGTCGGAAATTGCATCGCGGTAGCGCTGATGGGTATTGCCGCCGTGTAGGAGTTACCCACCAGGTTAGCACCCGCGTAGTTGACACTTTCCGTCCGGGTGAGCGGCACCGAGGCATCACCCACACGCAGTGTGCCTGTAAAACTGTAGAGCCCTTCCGGTTGCACGTTGCTGTTATTGGTTATCTGGTATCCCTTGAAAGCCATTAGTTTCGTATCGGGTGTGTAGGGTGCCGGCTGCCACTTGTCACCATTATAGGTTTCCACCCATTGGTTGACTGTCTCTGTACCCATTACATCGTCATAAGGAAAATCCGACTCATTCACCGGTATCCCGAAATATTGCCAGCTGCGGCGGTAAAACCCGCAATCCTTGCATTCGTAAGCCTGGTTATAGAATTGAATGGTGGCTTGTACGTCGTCGTTGATCGCCGGGTTTGTAAAGATCAATGTCCCGCTGGGCTTATCCACAGCAGATTCAATCACCAGTTTGGAGGCATCGCTTTCGGATCCTAATATTTCATCGTTGACAGTAAGTGATGATCCGGCAGGAATGATCGTTGCCAACCCTGTTTCGTTGATAAGTTTGCCGATCGTTATGGGAGTCGCTTCCGGCAATCTCATATCTCTCACAGCAGGATTATTGTTGTTGTTGGCTGCCGTAGCGAATTCCACATCTTCTCCACTGGTAGGTACCACTCCTGTGGTCCAGTTAGCAGGAGTGTTAAAATCCTCGGAAACACTTCCCGTCCAATATCTCGAAAAATTACCCTCAAGGTCGGGACAAAGGTTGTAAATTTCCTGTCGGGGCGCCACACAGTTGCCTGTGGATTCACAGTCCCAGTAAAGTGGTTCAATCCTCTGGATGCCGGTTCTGTTCTGAAACATCACCGCAAAGGAAGAGATACCTCCCGAAGCTGTATTCTTAAAATTCAGATTGGGGCCGATCGATCCGCCGTTCATTTCGGCAGGCCGATCAAAATAGATGTAACCCAATTTTCCTAAACCCGACTCTGGCCCTGTTATGTGACCGTCGTTTGAAAAGGTACCTCCCGTGATTGTCGTAACCCCTTCGTTATAAAAGGAAGCACCTGTTGTCATTTGGATATTGCCGTTGTGGACATTTATTGTGCCGTAATTGTCTATTTTTGATGTGCCTTGGCCATAGTTGATATTGCCGGTTAGTTCAAAGGTTCCTGAATTAATGATGAAACCTCCTCCCATATTAAAGCCGCTGGTTATGGTGATTGTACCACAGTTGAAGAAAGAGGCTCCGCTATTCATTGAGAAATTGGCTCCAAGGGTCATGATACCTCCGATATTGTTTTTGAATTTAGTGGTATCGGATTGTATATTGATATTACTGTTAATGTCCATACTCCCAAAATTTTCGAAGTAATAATTTCCGCTGGAATTACTAAAGGTCAGTACACTCATATCCATTAATCCATAATTATTGATGTAGTTATCCCCTGATCCGCCAAAAGTAAAGTTATTGCTGCCTGAACTGCCTGAATGGAGCGCACCATTGCTGTAAATGTTTGCAAATACAGTTGCGTTCATTGTGGTTGATTGATTGAACGTGAGTGTTCCGTATAATTCCAGATTTAGGGTAGTCCCGATTGTTGAGTTTACATTGCCGCTAATTACGACCGTTATACCTTCAGCAATACAAATTGTACCTCCAGAAATACTCAAATTACCAAATGTCTTGTTTTGTGTGAAACAGACAATATCTCCCGGTTTTATCGTTAAGTCTTGACCTCCCGGGTTAGTGATGGTACAATCGGTACATCCGCTTTGCGAAAAACCTTTTTCCACAAAGAAAAGTCCTATTGCTGTTAACAGTAGAATTTTGATAAACGTTACCTTATTTTTCATACATTCGTCCGTTTGATTAATCCGGTTACTTTTTTGTTTTTTCTCTTTCACTAATACCCGGCTTCCAAGCTATACTGATATACTGTATTGCGTTTCACTTCCGCAGGGAGGTTAAATCGGAACAGATCATCCCCAAATTCGGGCGGGGGAAGGATGCCGCCCGAATTGTTATAGGGCATCTTTATCTCTACCGAAGCAACGGGTGCTGTTGCGTTTCCGTTGTTGTTGTACTCATTGAGATAGACTGAGAACGATATTTTGTTGATTGTTCCCGTCGCTGGATATGTCGTCACCTGATTCCACACAACCTCGGGTGATGATTCTGTGCTTACGACTTTATCCGTTTCCTGTGGATCGGCTTTTTCCAGCAACCACAGTTCCGAGCCGAAGTCAATGCAGCGGTAACCATAGTCGGAAGCTGTATTGCTTTGGTATTCGCTTCCAAGCGTCACCTCCACATCTATTCTTGCCATGGCGCGGGTAAGCGATATGGTTCTAAGCTGATGGTCTGCAATAAAGTTGTGTGCTGTTATGCTCTTCCCCACCATCAGCAGGTTATTGGCAACGATCTCTTCGGGCAGGGTGATGGTGTGCAGCACGTTATCCAGGTCAGCAGCACTACTTACGCCGTCGAGAGAACTCTTTATATCGGAACAGTTGGCCACGATATAGACATCGCTCGTACCCACCTGGCTCTGTGTGAGGGTGAGGAGCCTCACACCTGTTTCGGTACCGGTGATCAACGCATATTCACTGTTCGATGAGATGCTTGTTTCAATATATTGTTTGATCACACCGCCGCTCTGAGGAAAGAGAAAGATGTAGAGGTCGTTGATTGTTTTTTCCATGTCGGTGGGTGTCTCAGCACCCCGTGTTGCTATGGCGCGCGTCATTGGTTGCACAACACTGTTTGCAACGGCGAAATCTATCTCTATCTGTTTCTCTACCTCAGCGGGGAGAGAATTTTTCTCGCATCCGCCTGCCAGGAGAAGGGCTATGAGCAAGGGTAGTATATATTGTTTTTTCATCATCCTATTTCGTGTATGACTTCACCAATATGTCATTGTAATAAATTTCCAGATACACGCTACCCGGTGATACAGCATTGTTATCAATGGTGTAGCTTGCCGTTGCATCTTTGAGTAGTTCTTCAAAGATGGCAGGATTTGTTTCCGTGTAAGTGATGCCGCCTTTTGTGAGTGTTGTTCCATTGAGTGGCTTCATCGTTATCTTATGCGGGTCACATGCCGGTATGGTGTTGGTAACGGTGAGTTGTCCGTCAAGCAGCTCCAGCTGATATCCCATGCCCAGAAAGAGAGATTTTTCCTCCACATTCCAGTCTCCTATGCTGTAGTAGATTTCCACACTCATATCGGTGCCTTCCAGTCTGCAGTTGAGGCGATAGAGATGGTTACGGAAGATATTGTAGTTTTTGGTCCCCGTTATCTGCCCATTATCGGTTTGATAGATGGGGATGGAGTAGGTCACATCCTCATTGTTCCTGGTAACAATGATCTCCACATAGGTGCTTTCGGCCTCATCTGCACCGGGAGAAAAACGCTCAGCCATATATGCTTCCAGAACCATCTGATTGGCAAATGGCGCACCGGCGGTGTGCGATATTGCATTTCCGGAAATGGTTGCACCTGTTTCCGGTGTTGAAATTGCACCGCTATTATAGACATTGTATATTTGATTGACGTTCTTCAATGATACGCTTTTGATCTGCAGACCGAGGGCGCCCGGATAGACTGCTGTCGTAGCAGGGTCTATATTGGTGAGATTCACCTGCACCTTGGCAATGGTTCGTTCCAGTTGAATAATGGGTTGTGCCACCCAGCGATCAGTTGCTGTATAAGCTAGATTAGAAGGAACATTAATAGAAGCTTTACCGATCATTGGAATGCCGATGTCTGTAAGTTGAGGGGAGTTGCTGCTGATGATTGGATTGATGTAGTTCAACATTTCCGTTTTCTCTGTCAATTCTGTTTTTGATGAAACAGATCCTAAATCCCAGGCCTGATCTTCGTTGGCTATCAGTACAAACTCATAGAGTGCCGACAACAGCTCCATATCCAACAGATAGTTTTGTCCATCAATAGCAAATGCCTTCACACCTGTCGATGCAGTTTCTGCATATATCTGATTCAGTACCGGCTCCTCGCCGAGAAATGCAAATACCCGAATGGTCGTTATCTTACGATCGGCTGCTGTCTCATTTTCTGTTCCGGCGGAGTAGCTCTCATCATCGATCTCGCCTGTAATGCCGCGGGTGTTGCCGGCGGAAAAACCGGAAAGACTCATGCTTATCGCCGTAACGATGCGCACCTCCTCCTTCTCGAAATTGACATTCACATCTGTCTCGCGAACACACGATGCCGGCAGGCTGATCATGATCAGTGCCAGGATCGTATATTGAACGTATTTTCTTATACTGTCTCTCATTATCATTTGCGCTATTTCATCACGGGCGATCTCTATTTCACAGGATTATATCCCGTGATACCACTTTCCAGTCGTTCACCCAGATACTAATCAGCATGTAGGTCTCTTCTATCTCTCCTTCGGGCAATCGTTCGAAAACGATCACCACATTGTAATCGTGGTCGCACTCCAACCGATAGGGAGGCTCTCCGGACTCATAGCGGAACATGATGATGTCATCAACCAGGTCGACGGAATAGATTACTTTCCCCGTTGTGGTGTTGGTGATGGTGAGGTGTGTCCCCCCTCCTTCCGCCAGTTTCATCAGGGTGAAGTCGGTTTTCAGCACTTCGCCGTCGCGTTGTAGTGGACGGATATAGTCAAATGGACTGTCGGGAGCGAAGTTGCCATCGAAATCATAGTTGCCGTTGTCATCGGTGATCACCACGCTATAGCTGTTCTCACTCGTTAACCCGTGAATGGTGAAGCGTACCCGGTTGGTGAGCTCCTGCATATTGATTGAAACAAGATCGAAGATGGATCCCATGTTGCTCTTGTCGACGATGGTGAGTGGTTCCGAAATACCATAATACAAAGAGCCCGGTTGCGTTGTGATCCTGTCGGCCTCCCGTTGCAGCATCAGCAGCATCTGCTCTTTGGTGGTGCTGCCCACCTGATAATCACTGATCTGATAGGAGGAGAGATCGGTGCCTCCCCACGCCACGAAGGTGAAGGTGCCTATTCTGTTAAAGGGGGTGGTGAACAGGTAATCGGCGGTAAGCAGAACGTTATTTACCGAAAACTCTTCTACCAGCACATTATTCTCATCGAATGCAAAAAGACGTATCTGCTTGATCTCCGACGGATAATAAGGGGAATCTTCGCACGGTGTCTGTCTGTAGAAACGGAAATGAACACCCTGCGGACATTCACTCAGATCATCGTATACCAGAGCATCACAACCAGCCGTGATCAGTATCAGGCATGTTGTCAATATGGAGATAAATGTTCTTTGCATTTTTTATTTTGTTTCGTGACAGTTTGCTGTCTTGACTTTTACTTTTTCCCGACCGGAGTCCGGAAATAGAGGTGAAAAAAACAAACGGGAGCGGGATTGCTCCCGTTTGTAAAAGCAGTTCAAGAAACGGTTATTTTAATACAACATCTCTGCCTACAACAGTCCATGGAAGCACAGTTGCCTCTACCCTCATATAGGTGTCTGTTGAATTGATCGGGGTGTCTTCATCCACGCCGTCCTCGGGATCAACCGGTTCATCAGGGTTGTCAGTAGGTTTCGGCAGGTTGGGGTCGTTGGGGTCGTTGCCGTCGTAGTTGAATCCCAATCCCTCAATGGCTGTGATATCAAGGATATAGAAGTAGTTGCGCAGCACATCAGCATTGGTCACCGGGTTACTATTCATATCAAAATCAGCATCGGCAGGATCCTGATAAACCAGCACACGGTAGCCCATGCGGCCGTTTTCGTACTTGTATGCCTGCTGACCCGGAACGGCGAATTGTGCAGCCTCCAGAGTTGTGTAAAGTTTTCCGTCGACGGCTCCCTTGTAGAAAGAGGTTCCGGTAGCAAAAGCAGTCGGATTTACAAGTACTCCATCAACCAGGTCCCAAATTCGTGTAAGTACGGGGGTAAAGGTGCCATATACCTTCATATAGGTGATATTACCCCAGAAGAGTGCATCTTCGATATTCTCGAAGAAATAGTTGCCTTCGATATCAGCCAGTAGATCAGTTGTGAGGTTCATCGCAACTGCTTTGTAGGGATGGTAGCCTGTAGCTGTGGGTTTTACAAGATCCACCAGGTCAGTATCGCCCAGACGGGCATAATTGGCGGCATTTGCTCCGACCTCTGTAGCTGAGGCATCAAGCATCACAGGGTCCTTATCAGCCTTTTCAAACAAATAGGTCTCCTTGCTCAGGTTGGTGGGTGCAAAAGAGAGTGTTGAAAATGAACCCAGTGCTGTTCCGCCTGCACCCTCTGTAACGTCGATGCTGGTTGCGGCAGCACGGACAGCTGCTTTGGCCACCACACGCTTCACATCAAACTCAACCAGGTTATCGGCGATCGATGTTCCAGAGTTGGCCTGTGCTTGGGAGACCCCTTCATTAATTTTTTGCGTTTTCACTTCGGTAGAGCTCATTGCAATAGCTCCTGTGGTGACATAGTCTGTGATTGCACCACCAAGTATTGCTCCGGTGGTGTTGGTTTCCGTATTCAGATCCACAACAGGTGCGGTTGCAAAGTTTAGCCCCAGGCCGAAGGACCTTGTTCCGGCTTTTGTTGCCCAGGCATCCACCGTCCAGAGATTGGCAGCTTTCAAAAACGGACTCGAAAATTGCATGCTCGTGGTTGCTGTTGTCTCACCAAACAGCGTGATGCTGGCTACATTTTTCTCTGCTGCAGTTCCTTCAAAGCTTGTTTCGGTGACTGCCCTGGTCGATTTAGCTACCGGGCTCTGCATGGGGGCATATCCTATCTCCATTGAGGCATAGGTGTTCCCTTCGTTGTTGTCCACTTTCGGGACATCCTCGTTGTTACAAGCCGCAAAACCTATAAGGAAGACGGCCATCATTAAAAAACCAGTAATTTTTTTCATTTGACTTGATAAATTAAAAGTGAATAATTTAGTTGATTTATTTTTGTATTAATATCTCTATTGAGAGTTGGGCATCCTTTTTAAACTAAAAATTATCTTCCCGATGTTGCAAACTGCACTCTTGTCTTTTTGTGTTCTTTATTGCTCCATCACTTTTTGTAGTTCACTTAAGTTGTATATTGCGTCTTTTTCATTGAGATGAGCCGCTTTTTCGAAATAAACTTTGGCTTTGTCGTTGTTACCCATACGTGCATACGCTACTCCCATGTTGTTTAATACCCGTGGGTCGTTCTCCATTTTGCTCATCCTGTCTATTGCCACCTGATAGTTACCTGCCTCAATGTCTGCTGCTGACGCGTTGATTAAGGCTATAGGTTCATTGGGGAAAATACGTGTGGCAATATCGAATACCTCCTTGAACTCTACGCTGTTAACCGGATAGGATTGAGCAACCAGGTACATCTCGTTCAGGCTCAATAGCCCGGGATTACTCCTGATAACCTCACGAGCCTCCTCCACGCTGAACGCACGTACATGGTAAGCAATGGTAAAATCAGTTCTGCGTAAGGGAGGATAATAACTCTCTACCAACGTACGATAAGTCTTTCCACCGGCAAGCTTTTGGAGTTCGGCATCTCGTGCATCGGGATTGTCCACGTTTGTAATGATGCGAATTATTTCGTTCTTATCCGGGAGTGATGATTTCTTTACGGCTTCTTTCAATCCTTCCCAGTCTTCGCCGTAACCATTTACTACAAACCGGTTGCGACTAATATGATGTACATCGCTCAGGTAATCGGCGAACGAATGGGCGCGACGATCGGACAAGATCCGGTTGGCATTATAGTTCCCCTCCGGAGAAGCATATCCAGACACAGTGAACTCTGTGATCTCAAGATTTTTGTTGTTCTTCACTTCGTTAATTATTCTGTCCACACGATCAAATTCGGCGGCGTTGTTTTTGAAGTTACGCACCAGATCATGTTTAGCCACCATGTAATTAAAGGAGGCCGAATGTTTTTCGGCTCGCACTTTTACAGGTTCCACTTCAGGCACAACGTAAATTAATTTATAGGTGGGTCTGTAGTGCTCGCGGATAATCATATCGAGGAGCTGGAACTCTTTCCGGTTCTCTTCACAACCGGCACAGCCTTTCACTCTTGCTTCTATCAAGAGAGAAGCATCATTCATCCATTCCATAACAGATACTTCGTCAACATACGTAAACGTTTGCTGTAATCCATTATGGTGACGAACAATACTTCGTACATTATCCGGTATCCCCGGGTCATTGTTCAGAGCAATCTTTCGTTCCAACACTTTGTTGCGTTGTTTCCCTATTATCACAATAGATGCCAGCTTCTTCTTTTCGTTTGTTTTATTGGAGGCAAACATGGGAGTGAGAATCAACATATCGTTACTGCCCAGCTCCAGGTTGTTGAGCTTCATATCCATGGCGATTGATATCTTTTCGTTCTCTTTCAGGATGCTCAGATTCTCAAACATCAGATTGTTCAATCTGTTTGATTGGCCATTCGCAACAGCGGAGATTATCAGCAGTATAATCGAAAGTATTATTTTCTTCATTTCTTTATTTTTCATTTTCTGATTTCTACATGCAAACAGTCACTACTGTCAGTCTATCATAAATACCAACGACACTGCCGCTTTTGTTATACCCAAGTAATTGTAATCTCCTTCATCCAGTTTACTGCCACAGGTGGCGCATGGATACTTGTTGTAGTGGATGCGTGCATATCCACCACCCAGGTTCATTTCAAGATTCCATCGTGGGCTCAGAATCCACTGGTAACCATAGCTGATACCTGCACCATAAAGAAATCCCTCATAACGATGATCCTTAAAGATTTTCAATCGCCCCAGCGGAATATCCCAACCCCCGACATTAAATTGGGAAGCATGAACATGTAGTCCTACAAAGTGTCCATTGAACGATTCGCATAGCCAATAACGAAGCTCGGGTTGAAGAAGCCAGTGTTTGTTACTTTTATTGTCGTTTCTATTCCAAAAGTTAAAACCGCCTCCTAATTCAAGAGTCGTTTTTTTACCGGTGGATATTTCCAGCGCAACGTTGGGTGATACTGCTGCTTGCCAATAGATAAAATTGGATTTAACTGCGACAGTTTGTGCCTCTGATGATGTTGTAAAAGCGATACATAGCAATAAAAACAGGACACACCCAATGGGGTTAATACCTGATGTCAAAAAACGATTCATATTCTCAATAGTTGTCATTGATGTGCCATAGAAGGCTTGGTTTTTATAATACTCCCTATTCTTTGTACCGTCTAAGCGGGGTTTTTAATTAAAAATAATTCTCTCAAAATTTTTTTATACTTTCGTTTTTTTTCATTCGTAAACCAACCAGTCCTGAAGCAAATGAGTAAGTCAAGCTTTTTTGGAAAAATACAACTCTTTCACGAGTGGAGATTTTTCCGAAAATCCGTCAGGGATTTGGCTTGATGTCTCATTTTGTGCATGTACATTTGTTTACCCCTGAATCCCTCCGGATTTTCAATCCATAGGGATTTAGCTTTTTTTGATAAGATTTTTAAAAGGAACCGACCTTGCTGCCAGACTCATTTTTAATCTTATCAGTCTAAAAATCCTGTTTGTTCGCTGAAGTTGCCAATCACCACCCACACCTGAAAAACCACGCATGAAAAACTTCGCAATATTACAATAATTATTTTAATCCGTCATTTTTCTTTAGTTATTTTTTGTTAAACATTCTTACAATTGTAATAGCTTTCTCCTTATGATTTAAATGCCTGTGAATGAATAACCCCGAGGCAAGCCTCGAGGTATCCTGTTAGTCGAACAATGAAAGTTGCCCGTCATACAATTTCTTATATTTCTTTTCATTTCCTTGATTTGAAACATAAGCCATTATTACATCTCGACTACCATATAACCCAACGGTGTTTGCGTAATAGCCACTTGTCCAAAAACTACCACCCCACAACTCTTTTTTTATTTCCGGATGTTTCAAAAAGAGTTCTCGAGCTATCAAACTTTTTAACTTAGTTACTATTTCCGAAACTGAATACGTGGGTACACTTTGTAATAAAAAATGAACATGATCTGCTTCATAGCCTATTTCAATAAAATTTATCTCATAACGCTCGGATATTTCCAAGCAAATGGACTTCAGAGACCTTCCAATTATATCGGTTATCACTTTCCTGCGATATTTTATCGGCAGAACAATGTGATAAAGTAACAAGGTCTTATTATGACGCTTATAAATATGTTCGTCTTCCATACAAACAAAGATAACGCTTTATCTTTAGAAACCTTTGGTTTCTATGGGATTGACCCCGAGGCAAGCCTCGAGGAATTCTTTAGATTAAA
>ENA-UPSM01005639-UPSM01005639.1-activated-sludge-metagenome-genome-assembly--contig:-NODE-5639-length-12138-cov-5.263345_pt1 | contig 12138 bp, 10 predicted proteins | sample MGYA00238181_ERZ773283 | MGnify/ENA primary metagenome ERZ773283 (study PRJEB29023, sample SAMN05720199) | activated sludge metagenome | isolation source: Anaerobic digester | place: Japan... | reverse complement strand
CCACAACGAGCAATCTTTACCTTATTTGTATAAGCCCGAGCCACTCTTATAGCAATAGTAGTAGCATCACTTCCGGTTTTAACGAAAGCTGCCATTTCACAGCAAGGTATAATTTCAGTAAGCTTTTGAGCTAATTGAGTTTGAACAGGTTGAGTGAGAGAAAAACAGATGCCTTTGTTTCGGATTTGTTCAATTACTGCATTATCTACTTCTTCTTCCCGATAACCTAAAATAATAGGTCCATAAGCACATAAATAATCTATATATTCGTTTCCATCAACATCTGTAATATGTCCGCCCTTACCATGGTCAAAAAAGATAGGGTATTCACCTGGCACAAAATTGTAAGGTCTTCTAATACCGGCAACTCCACCAGGTACCACTTTTTGTGATTCTTCAAAGAGAGCCATACTTTTATCTAATTTTAGTTTATCTGCCATTTTATTTACTCCCTATCTTTCCCATAAAGAAGCAATACCCATTCCACCACCAATGCAAAGAGCAGCCAGACCTTTATGTACATCCCGTTTTTGCATTTCATAGAGTAAAGAAACAATAATGCGAGCTCCACTGGCTCCGATAGGATGTCCCAGCGCAATAGCTCCACCGTTGACATTGGTGATTGATAAATCAATCTTTCCAATGCCTTCTTCTTCCAGACCCTTGAAAACTGCTAAAGACTGAGCCGCAAATGCTTCATTGAGTTCTATCAATTGTAGGTCGTTAAAATTCCAGCCAGAATTTTTTAGCACTTTACCAATAGCTGGCACAGGACCGTATCCCATATAAGCAGGATCAACACCAGCAGAAGCATAATTAACTAAAGTTGCCATAATAGGAAGTCCTAACTCTTTTGCTTTTTCTTCACTCATAAGAATAAGTAAAGCAGCACCATCATTGATACCAGAAGCATTTCCTGCTGTGACTGTTCCACCATCTTTAAAAGCAGGACGGAGTTTGGACAAACTTTCAGAAGTAACACCTGGACGAGGCATTTCATCTGTGTCAATCACTAAAGGCTCACCCTTGCGTTGAGGGATTACAATAGGAACAATCTCATCTTTAAAACGACCAGATTTGATGGCAGCTTCTGCTTTATTCTGACTTTGCGCAGCGAAGATATCCTGTTCTTCCCTGGTTATGTGATATTTTTCTGCCAGATTTTCTGCCGTTAAACCCATATGACAATCATTGAAAATATCGCTTAAGCCATCACGAATCATCAAGTCTACCAGATTACGATTTCCCATTTTACAACCCCATCTGGTATCTGGTGAAGCATAAGGTATCTGACTCATATTCTCCGTTCCACCAGCAACAATGATATCTGCTTCTCCTGTTCCTATCATTAAAGCTCCCAAAGTTACTGATTTCATTCCGGAACCGCAAACCTTATTTACAGTATAAGCAGGAACAGTTACCGGAATTCCACTTTTAATAGAGATTTGACGAGCCACATTCTGTCCCAATCCTGCTCCGCAGACATTACCAATGATGACCTCATCAATCTGTTCACCTTTAATTCCTGTTTCAGAAAGCATAGCTTTTAGAACAGCAACTCCCAGGTCTACTGCAGAAACATCTTTGAAAGCAGCTCCAAAATTGCCAATAGCAGTTCGTTTGGCACTTACTACAACGGTCTTTCTCATTGTTTCCTCCTATTAATATTATTTTTTTACATTTTAAAATCTGCAAGGTTTTGGTCAACTCTATTTTGTTCTTTAAATTGACCTATTGACTCCAGGATGAATTTTGATTTAGGGTTAAGAGAAGTAATTACTAAGAATAGAAGAGAAAGATAATACTCAGGAATTTAATTTATTTAAAATATCCTGGCAAAGTTGTTCCGAACGCTGAAGGGAATCACTTTCTGCATAGATACGTATAACTGGTTCTGTTCCGCTTTTTCTTATATGAATCCAGTGGTCTGGGGCAATGGCTTTTACTCCATCTTGAAAATCCAGTTCATAATCAGAAAGTAATGAAGGAAGCTTTTTTAGAGCTTTATCAATTTGTTCTAAAGGTAATTCTATTTTGGCTTTGGCAATATAATAGCGAGGTAGTGAATTTACAATCTCCGATAGTTTTTGATCTGTTTCAGCAAGAAGTGCCAGAATTAAAGCCATACCAGTTAAGGCATCACGCGTATAATTAACTTCAGGACATATAATACCGCCATTTCCTTCTCCACCGATAGGAGAATGTAGTTCTTTCATCTTTTTGCCCACATAAATTTCACCTACTCTGGTGCGATGCACTTTAACACCAAATTTATGGGCAATATAATCAGATAGCATAGAACTGGAAAGATTAACTACTATATCTCCAGGTTTTTTAGGGAGAATAAAGAGTTCTGCTAAAGCCACTGAATATTCTTCTCCAATGCAATGTCCTGTCTCATCTACAATAGCTAAACGGTCTACATCTGGGTCAGTAGCAAAACCAAGATCTGCATTATGAAATTTAACATTTTCTTCCAGCTGATGAAGATTCTCATTTAGAGGTTCTGGCGTGTGCGCAAAAACTCCTGTAGGTTCTGAATTTATTTCTACAACTTCACAGCCAAGAGCTTTAAGTAGTAAGGGAGAAGCTAAGCCTCCAGCTCCATTTACAGAATCAAGTACGACCTTAAATTTCTTGGAACGAATTTGTGCAATATTTAGATAGGGGATAGCAAGGATTCTTTGAATGTGATAGTTAATGGCTTCGGCATCTTCAGTTACTGTTCCCATATTTTGCCAGTCATTCCAGCTAATTTCTGCGTTAACGGATTCAATAAAACGGGATGCTTTTTCTGGTGATAGAAACATTCCGTCTCCATCAACAAATTTCATTGCATTCCATTGAGGAGGATTATGAGATGCGGTAATGCTTATCCCTCCTTGAGCAGAATGTTTTTTTACATTAAGTAGAACGGTTGGAGTGGGAACTATGCCTAAATCAATAACCTCGCATCCAGTGCTAATTAAACCACTGAGAATAGCATAGAGCATAGCTTTGCCTGTGGTGCGAGAATCTCTTCCTACAACGATTTTTGGGATATGATGAGAAGCAGGATTAGCTGATTCTTGAGCTATAAATTGTCCAAAGTGGCTCGCATATTGCAGAGCCACTATTGGATTTAAAGTTTCACCAAAAATGCCGCGGACACCGCTGACACTGGTCATTAATTTGCTCATAGAGCTTTAATAATATCCGTATTTATAGCGGTTATCTATAATTTTTGCTTCCTTGCGAATTTGTTGCCACCAGCGATTAAAGGCAGCTTCTTCCAGTCGTTTTCTAATCTCTTCCTGTTTTTCTTTTGTGAATTCTTGCATATTTGGTTTTTCGCGTTTTTCAGCATAGATAATAAAAGGACCCTCTTTGGTGTTAACAATATCGGAATATTGACCCGTATTTAGTGCCAGAGCAGCTTTATCAAATTCTTCCAGGGTTGCATTTACTGGTGCAGGTAAACGGGAATCTTTTTTATGTCCCTTTAATTCAATGATGTCCCATCCTTCAGCAGCGGCAACATCAAAGTATTTATCTTTAGGAACTCTTTTTATAAAGTCTTCAGCCTTAGCTTTCATCAGCGCTATTTTTTTCTGTCTTTCCAGGTCATATTTTATCTGGAGTTTTTTTGCGTTAAAGTCCTCATAGTAGAATTTACGATTTTCTACTACCTGAGCTATAAGATAGGAAGGTTTACCCTGAATATTTAATTGGTATACCTCAGAAACCTTTCCGGGTTTTTTCTTTACCATAAATTGATGTAAGCCACCATGCTGACCAATTCCTGGGATTTGTTGTTGGTCATGAGGTAACCAGTCACTGGTTATAACTTCCAGATTGAGTTCTTTAGCTGCGGCATCTATTCCTTTTTTAGCGATTAGTTTGCGTGCTTGCTTAGCTTTTTCGTAGAGTTCTCTTTTTGTTTCATCGGAAGTGTTAACCTTTAAGAGTATATGACTGGCTTTAATCTGATCGTTGATAATTGAATCACACTTAACAATGTGCCAGCCGAAATCTGTCTTGAAAGGTTTAGAAATTTCACCAGGCTTGAGAGAGAAAGCCACTTTCTCAAATTCTGGAACCATCTGACCTTTTCCAAAGACGCCCAGAGAACCACCCTGTTTTGCTGAACTTTCATCTTCTGAGTATTGTTCAGCGATGATAGGAAAGTTTTCTGGATTAACCATACGATAGATTTCGTCTATTTCCAATTTGACTTCATTGTAATCGCGTTCTGAAGGTTGGATAGGGATAGTAATATATTTAATCCGGGAAGCAGGTCCCTTTTTGAACTCGGTATCTTTGTGTTCTTCATAATATTTTTTAATTTCTGCATCGCTTACATAAACCGAATCAGCTTTGTGATAGGAGAACCAGATTGTTTTACCATAAACTTTATCATTTTCTTTGATAAATTCCTGTTTCAAGCTGTCCAATGTGATCCCAGCTTCACTCATTATTTTTTGCTGGAGTTTTTTCCGGGGTAGATAGGTCTTCATATATTCATACATCTGCAGTTTAAACTGAGGATTATTATTCAAAGCTTGAAAATACTTCTTTTTATCAAAGACACCGTTGGTTTGAAGGCTTTCATTTTGCAGCAGTTCTTGAGGAATATCGTTTTCTATGGCATTCTTAATTTCAGCTTCGGTAACTTTAATGCGATGTTTTTTTATCTGCTGTTGCCATAGTATTTCATTGACCAGTTCTTCCCAAGCAGTGTTCTGAATATAGGGCATATAGCTTTCATCTATTTTCTGTCCTTGAGCTTCATAGCGTTCTTTAATTTCTTGAATCTTGAGATTGTATTGCTGGGGGGTTATCTTAGTTCCATTAACTTTCCCTAAATAATTGCCACCTAAAGCCTGGATGATTTTTTCTCCTCCAAAAATACCTCCAGCACCAATGCTTAGTATAAAAGCAATAGCAATTATATAGATTATAACTTTCTGTTTCTTTACAAGTTGGTCAAGCATCTATTAACTCCTGAGGGTTAAATATTGTTTTAAAAAAGCAATTATTTTAATTAGCATTATTTATTCAAGCTTTTTTTAAATCTCGGCTTTATGCAAGAAGAACAAACCGAGTATAGTGAAGAAAATATTAGGAAACCAGGCAGCTAAAACAGGAGGAATAACACCATTATAACCAAGACTCTGGAAGACTCTAACAAAAATTAGATAGATAAAGCAGACAACTAAACCGAGAAGGAAGATTAAACCCCTACCCTTAGACCTTATGTTAGTAGTAGCGATAGGGATACAGAAGAAGATAACAATCAGATTGGTTAGAGGGAAAGAAATCTTCATATGTAAATCTACAATTTCTTTATGTGCTTTTTCACCCATTTTTTGCAAGCGGGCAATATAATCTTTTAGTTCAAAAAAGTTTAAAGAAAGAGTCTTTTTAGTAATGCGAATAAAATCTTTAGGTTGCACATCTAACAAGGGAAGGTCAGTGCTCGGATAGTATTGATATTGTGTCTGCTGTCCCTGTCCAAAATCTCTAATTTCACAATCCTGGATTATCCATTTATCATTTTGCCAGACTGCCGCAGAAGCAGTAATATGTTTAGCAATCTCTTTACTTTCAGGATTTAATTGGGTGAGGTCTATCACCCGTAAAGTATTGTTGTATCCATCAAAGAAACCAAAGTAATAGAAATCATTTTTTGTACCCCGATAATGAACTCTGGCTTTGAGCATATTACTTTCTTCTGGTTCTCCCTTTATTTCCACATTATACACATAGTTACGAGTTTTTTCCGCCCAGGGAACTACATATTCACCAAAAAGTGCAACTATAATACTAATAATTAGTCCAACCAGGAAAAGTGGGAGCATAGTCCGATGAATACTGATTCCAGCAGCACGAATAGCTACACTTTCATTGTGTTTGGAAAGACTATCCATCAAGAATAGACCAGTAATCAGGATAGTCACAGGAGAGGTGAGCACCAGCAGATAAGGTAAACGAAGTAAATAGTATTCTATCGCTTGTTCTACAGTGGCACCATTTCTTATCAATTTAGGCAGATTATCTATAACATCAATAACGGTGAACACAGCAGCAAAACAGACAAAGATAACCAGATAGGTCTTGAGGAATTCACGAACGATATAACGGTCTAAAATACGCATCTTAGTTTATTAATGTATTATTTCATCTGGAGTTTCTTCAGGTTTAGCTTTACGATGAGAAAGCTTCCACTGAAGAAGGTTCAAGTTAATTAGTTGTTTTTCGTGGATAGAAAGATGGATGAGCCACAGTCCTATAATGAAGAAGATGATATTCGTTATCCACATTGAAAGAAAAGGACTCATTAAGGCTCTATCTGCCAGTTGTTCTCCACCTGTTAAAGCTATATAATAGATTAGAAAGATAACTGAAGAAACCGAGAAAGCCATTCCAATTCCACTGGAACGAGTCATCAATCCGATAGGTACACCCATCATAACAAATATAATTATAGCAAATGCAAGGGCAAACTTCTTGTGATATTCCACCTGGAGTGAACGGAGATTTTCCAGAATTTCTTTATACTGGTCTTCTGCCATACTTTTCATAATGCTCAGACGACGAGTTTCCACACTTTTGGCATAATCATCAGGTTGTTTTTGCAATTCTTCCAATCTTTTTTGCAGATTAGTAATTTCCAGTTTTTGATTTGTAAGTTCCTGTTTTTTATTATTTATATCTGCTACTAACTGATTATAGGTCAATTCCCTATCAGAACGATAACCACTTTCACCAAAATCCATTCCCACAGCTAAATCTCTAATATTTACTGTAAAAGTCTCAAATTTAGTCACCTGATATTTCCCTTTTTCCTGTTCATTACGATTGTGCATTTCTCCATTTTGTAAAATTACCTGAAGGCTATTACCTTTATCCATTTGGACTATTCTTCCCTTTTGAGCAGTTATTATACGAGGAAAATTGGCTTGCGTTCGGTCATAAACAAGAACATTTTTTAGCTCATCATTTAAATTTTCTTCCGTGTAGATAGTATAATCAGAAATGGTGGTAAATTCCTTAGGTTTTATGATGGTCATCGGTCTATAATAGGCTATTTTAACCGTGAGATTCTTTAATTTATGATTGGTATTAGGAAGAAAATAGTGGTTAAAATAAACCATTAGCCCGGTAAAAAGTATTGCTGTAATAAAAAGAGGTCCCAGTAGGCTATAGATATTGATTCCGCTGGCTTTCATTGCTATCGTTTCTCTATCAACTGTCATCCTTCCAAAAGTAAGAATTGTTGCCACTAACACAGCCATGGGAATGGAGAGTGAGAGCATATAGGGTAAAGATAGTCCAAAAAGCTGTAATACCGTTCCAATATCCAGTTTCTTTTCAATAATAGTATTCATTAAATCTATGGCTCTATCTATGAGCAGAACAAAAGTTACCACGAGTAATGAGAGGAAAAAGGGACTGAGATGCTCTTTCAGGATGTAGCGGGACAGGATTTTCACTGCTTTATCATCTCCAGAAGTTCATCTTCAGTGATTATTTTGATTGTGGGTATTTTCTGTGCTTTAGTTAGTTTTGAACCCGGATTTTCTCCCACAATTAAATAATCCAGATTGGAGCTTACTCCACTAATGATTCTTCCACCATGACTTTGAATTAAGTCTTCCATTTCTCTTCGGGAATAATGAGGTAAGGTTCCAGTTATGAGAAAAGTTTTACCTGCCAAAGCATTAGAGGCTTGAGTTCTTCTATAGGTGAAATTAATTCCCAAAGAACGAAGCTCCTCTATCAATTTTATATTTTCAAGTAGACTGAACCAGGCTTTAATAGCCAAAGCAACTTTTTCTCCAACTTCTGGAACTTGAGAAAGACTTTCCAGACTGGCATGGCGTAGAGAATCTATATCTCCAAAATATTCAGCTAAGTATCTTGCGGTAACAGTTCCTACATATCTAATGCCCAAGGCATAAAGTACTCTATCAAAATTTCTGGTTTTAGAAGCTTCAATTGCATTTTTGAGATTCTGAGCGGATTTAGGACCAAAATGTTCCAGCTGTGCCAATTTATCATAGTCCAATCGGTAGAGGTCAGCAATACCAGAGATGAGTTTATTTTCTAAGAGTTTAGCTATCAAACTTTCTCCCAATCCAGTTATATCCATAGCATCACGAGAAGCAAAATGTTCTATACGGCGCTGAAGTTGAGCAGGACAGGCAACATTGGAACAGTAATGAATAGCACCTTCTTCATCTTTTTGTAAAGGACTTCCACAAGCAGGACACTGGGTAGGGAAACTCACTGGTTTTGCGTTAGGTTTCCGTTTTTCAGGTATAACTTGAAGAATCTTGGGTATAATCTCACCTGATTTGATTAGGAGGACGGTATCTCCTTCATGCAGGTCCAATCGTCTAATTTCATCTTCATTATGTAAAGTAGCACGAGAGACAGTGCTTCCTGAAATATAAACTGGTTCCAAAATTGCCACAGGAGTTACTGCTCCAGTTCTTCCGACTTGATATTGCACTTCAATCAAGCGAGTTTCTTTCATTTCTGGCTTAAATTTATAAGCAACAGCCCATTTGGGACTTTTAGCGGTGTAGCCTAATTTCCTTTGTAAGGCAAAATCATCCACTTTAACTACGATTCCATCAATCTCAAAAGGTAATGTATAGCGTTTATTTTCCCACTCATCACAAAATTTTTGCACTTCATCATAAGAATTACAGACACATCTTTGTTTTGCAGTAGGGAAACCTAAACTATCTAACCAATTAAGAAAGTCTGATTGCCTTTGTACAGGTAAATTTTCACAATAGCCCACGCTATAGAATATAGCTCTGAGATTCCGATTTTTAACTTCTTCTGGATCTTTCAATTTTATAGAGCCAGCAGCTGCATTTCTGGGATTGGCAAAGGGTTTTTCTTCATTTGCTCTACGTTGTTCATTAAGCTTTAAAAATTCTTCTACGGGCATATATATTTCACCGCGTATCTCTATAGGATAGGTGAAATTAATCTTATGAGGAATATCCTTAAGCAATTTGACATTGTTCGTAACTACTTCTCCAACAATACCATCTCCCCGAGTGGTGCCATATTGCATAACACCATCTTCATAATATAGATTGATAGAAAAACCATCTATTTTCAATTCAGTACAAAGAGTAGGGAAGAATCCCAGATCTGTTGCCAGTTTATATATCCAATCTTTCAATTCATTAGCAGAGTATGTGTTATCCAAACTGTACATTCTTTGTTTATGAGGTATGGTTTCAGCTCCAGGGGTTAAATCACTTCCTATCTTTTCCAGTGGTGATTCTTCTCTTTCTTTTGCACTTAATTGAGCTTCCAGTTGACGAAGTCTTAAAACCAACTGGTCATATTCATAATCTGATATCTCTGGTTTTGCCAGTTTATAATAGAGTTCATTATGGTGTTCAATTTCAGCTCTAAGTTTTTGTATCTCTTTTTTCAATTCCTCATTCATAATTCATACATCTCCCTTCTCCGGTCTTTAAAAACATCATTAAGAGGATTAACTGATTTGTCCAGAGCAAGTTTTGGGTCAATAATTATTGTGCCAATTCCTTCATTTTTTTCATCCAGCTGAAGCAGAACTTCTCCTTTGGTACCTAAAATCTGACTATTTCCGGTAAATTCCATAGTTTCACCGTTATTATATTCAATACCGACACGATTGGATGTGATGGAAAACACCCGGTTTTCTAAGGAACGGGTCTTCATAGCTTGTTGACACCAGGGTAAAACAAGATTGGAAGGGTGGCAGATTATTTGTGCACCTTTAAGAGCAAGAGTTCTGGCAGATTCTGGAAATTGCCAATCAAAACAAATCATTATTCCTACCAGAATATTACCTTTAGCAGGGAAAACTTGAAATCCAGTGTCTCCTGGATTAAAAAATAGCTTTTCTCTATAAAAAAGATGGGTTTTGCGATAAATATAATAACTGCCATCTGGATTTATCAGAGCAGCTGAATTATAATACTTATTTTCTTCTTTTTCTGCAAAACCATAAACTATACTGAATTCCTTTTCAGTAGAAAGTTGGCGAAATTCCTGAAAGACAAATCCTTCCGGAATGGTCTCACTAACTTTCTCAACCTCTTCCTGTTTCTGGAATACATAACCGGATAGACAGAGTTCTGGTAAAACTACTAAATCCGTCTCCATCTCTAAAAGCACAGATTTCAATTTATTAAGATTTTCCGTAACCGCTAAAAAATCAGGTTTAAACTGAACTACTGAGACCCTATAATCCATAACTTACATAATTCCTTAAAATTATATCATTATAATTAAGATTGAGGATTAAACTGCTATTGAAATCAAGTTGAAACATCGGATATTGCGGATGAATCTTAATTTTAACGGTTATTACTTTCATTTATCTTCTCCTCAATTTAATTTACTTCCAAATTCTTAATTTCTATTTATCGGTCAAGTTCTTTTACTCATTTAATTAATCCTCATTAATTATGGATTTTAAGTATTCCTCACTTTTGCTTAACTTAAGGTACAGCATCAAAATATTCGGACATAAACTTAGTGTATCTATCGCTAACTTTGATAGTTCTATTTATTATGTTCTTTATATCAAGTTAATGGCTCACTTATGTTGAGGTTATGATAGATTTCGGACATGAGTTGGACATGAGTTGGACATAAGCTGGACATAAGCTGGACATAGGTTAAAGATAAAGTGGAAGATATTTGGAATTTAATGATGGATAAATTACTTTCTCTAAAATAGGTGTTAGGACGGTAATGATAGTACATATTAAAATTAAATATAATTAAATAATAAACAATCTATGCATTATATTAAATATTACGATATATGATACATTATGTTTCTTTTACTTTGTTTTATCTCGTTAACTTTTATGTATTCAAAGAAATGACTATATTTAATGAGTTTGATAAAATTCTTGACTTTAATACTTAGTGTTAAAAAGGGTATAAAGTATCTTTTGGTAATGAGGTAGAAAATGCAATATGATGTAATTATAATAGGAAGTGGTCCTGCCGGTTTAGCTGCAGGAATTTATGCAGCACGCGGAGGATTAAACACTATTATCCTGGAAAGAGCTATAATTGGTGGTCAGATTACCTCTGCTCATCAGGTGGAGAATTATCCTGGCTTTCCTGATGCCATAGAAGGCTTTGAGCTTACAGAAAGAATGAGACAACAAGCGGAAAGATTTCAAGCAAAGTTTTTAGATGAAGAGGTTACGGCAATAGGAATGGAAGGTCTCTGTAAAATTGTGGAAACTCGTGAGCACAAATACCGCACAAAGGCTTTAATCTTATGCACTGGTGCCTATCCGAGAAGGCTAAATGTTCCTGGAGAACAACGCTTTACCGGAAGAGGTGTTTCCTATTGTGCCACCTGTGATGGTGCTTTGTATCGTGATAAAGTTGTAGCTGTTATAGGAGGAGGTGATTCTGCAGTAGAAGAAGGTATTTATTTAACCCACTTTGCTCGTAAGGTTTACATCATACATAGAAGAGATGAATTGAGAGCCCAAAAGATATTACAAGAACGTGCTTTTCAAAATCCCAAGATTGAATTTATTTGGAATTCAGTGGTTCAAGAGATTCATGGTTCTGATAAAATAGAAAAACTGGAGATTTTTAATCGGGTTACTCAAGAGATAAGCTTCCTACCTGTTGATGGAGTTTTTATTTATGTAGGGATTTTGCCAAACAATAAACTGCTGGAATCCAGGATTAATCTTGATGAAGCAGGTTTTGTTTACACGGATGAATTTATGCATACTAATATTCCTGGTGTTTACGCTGCAGGAGATATTCGTCATAAAGTTTTGAGACAAGTGGTCACAGCTACTAGTGATGGTGCTATAGCTGCTTTCAGTGCTGAAAAATGGATTAGAGATAATTATGAAGCTTTAGAAAAAACGGAGCAAAATTAAGTGTGGACTAGTAAAGAGATTCGTCAGACTTTTATAGATTTCTTTAGGGAAAGAGGGCATACCTTTATCCCTTCTTCTTCGGTAATTCCTTGGGATGACCCCACTTTACTTTTTGCCAATGCTGGAATGAATCAGTTTAAAAATATTTTTTTAGGATTAAAAGAACCAGAAGTCAAAAGAGCAGTAAATAGTCAGAAATGTATTCGTGCCG
>ENA-UPSM01005637-UPSM01005637.1-activated-sludge-metagenome-genome-assembly--contig:-NODE-5637-length-12143-cov-3.327267_pt1 | contig 12143 bp, 8 predicted proteins | sample MGYA00238181_ERZ773283 | MGnify/ENA primary metagenome ERZ773283 (study PRJEB29023, sample SAMN05720199) | activated sludge metagenome | isolation source: Anaerobic digester | place: Japan... | reverse complement strand
GCAAGACGTATCTTTCGGCCAGCGGCACTTCCCACGCGGTGCAGATACGAACCGTGCGGGAAAACGCAGTCACGAGGCTTGTACTTGATATCGCAGATGTTGCCGAATTGCTGCGCTATTCCGAACAACGCTTTACAATTGCCGAACTCAAGATGGCCGCAGAGTATCCATTCAGGGCGCCGCGTCTGTTTGCCTTGCAGCAGCAGGCCACCGCACAAGCAAAAAGCGAGTACAGCAGAGATCCGCAGGTGCCTGAGGACGCTTACCGCCATGTGCTTTGGAGTTACTTGTTAACCAAGGAATTCGGTCCCGAATTTGCGGAATTGGTTACGGATGCTCATGAAGATACAGCGTATGCGGAAGGGAGCGGTGATGCGCAGATGGATCTTAAGAATAATGCCGTGGGGCGCAAGTATGCGCTGGCCAATCTTCCCGAAACTTTGGTGCTCTCACGTGTGCGGACTGATCCGCAAGTAATCAAGCTTGAAGGCCGCCACGCCGAGTAGCATGCTATGCGCGGCGCAAGACACCGAGCGTCTCCACGTAAGAAGTCTGCGCAAACATATCAAACGGCTCGATTGTCTCTGCTTCCCAGCCTTGTTCAAGCAGCGCTTTTACATCACGCACGAAACTGGGCAGGTGGCAGGAGACAAAAAGAAGCTTCCTGCCGAAATTAAGCTGTGAGACCAGCTTGCCCAGGCCGCTTCGCGGCGGGTCGGCGACAATGATGCGGGCGTCATTGTGCTTTTGCGAGCTGAGAAACTTCTCGACTGATTTCTCAACAAATTCGATACGGCGATCAAGATTGAAGCGCTTGGCGCTCTCCCGGCCAAACGAAACCAGGCGTTTATCGCACTCCACAGCAGTCACTTGAGCCCCCGCCCGGGCCAGCGGAATCGAGAAATTGCCCGCCCCGGCGTATAAATCGTAAGCCAGCTCGCCGTAAGCAATCTGCGCCGAGCGCACTACGCGTTCAATAAGGGCCAGATTGACCGGCCAATTAACTTGCGAGAAATAACCCGCTGGGACGCGCAGCGAGCAGCTATTCTTCTCATTAAGCGGCAGATCAAGTATTTGCCGCCCATAGCCCCCCGTTTCTTTTTCGCCGGTCATTAAAACAACGCTGGCGAAAAAAGGTTTGGCCTGTTCGATAATTTCCTTCTGTTCTGCCGGACTAAGATCGTAAGGCGATTGAAGCACGGCTACTACACCTTGCACATCCTCTTCGAGCTGAACTGAGCTGATTTTTCCCTGGACCAGCCGCCCGAACGACTGAATTTGCGCAAGAAGCGAGTTGATTGCCGGAGATGCTACGGAGCATGAATCAATGGGGACTACCGAACGCGAGTTCTGCCGGTAGAATCCGGTGCGTCCGCCAGAATCAAGATGCAGACTGATTCGCCGCCGGTAATGATAAGGCGCGGAAGGTGTAAGCGGACGCAGAACACCAACGACAGTCGAAGGAAGTTTTGCCGCGCGCAGCGCGCCGGCAATCATCTCATACTTTGCTTTGAGCTGTGCTGCGTAGGCCATGTGCTGAAGTTCGCACCCGCCGCAGTTCGCATAGTACTTGCACCGCGGCTCTGTGCGATCTGGCGAGGCCTGTTCTATCGTAAGCAGGTCGGCTTTGACGTAGCGCTCTTTTTTTTCTGTCACCTGAGCTGAGACAATTTCACCGGCTGCGCAATAAGGCACGAACGCGGTAATGCCGAGCAGCTCCGCGCCGCCGTCGCTTTGAGATTTGACCTCGCCGACACCGGCGCCGCCGACAGCTATGCTGCGAATGTTTACCGTAATCTGGGGGAAGGCGGGGGACATATCCTTGCTCTTGCACTGCGGGATGAGCACTGAAAAACAGTGCAATTTATTGTAACTCAGATAACCGATTATGAAAAATACGATTTTGTGAGGTCGATCTTTTGGTAGTGACGCAAAGTAAAAACAACGCGGTTTAAATACTCGCGGTGAATCTTGAGGCCTGGACGGAGGTCAGTCAACGCAGGCAAGTCAATCTTGAGCGGGTCCACATAGCGGCCGTTGTCGAAAAAGCTGTAATGTAGATGTGGTCCGCTGGAAAGACCAGTCGAGCCGACATAGCCGATAACCTGGCCGCGCTCAACATGGCTTCCCTTGCGCAGTCCTTTTGCCAGGCGGGAGAGGTGCAGATAGGCCGTGGAGTAGCGTTCGGAATGTCTGACTTTAACCATATTGCCGGATGCGCCGCGGTAGCCGGCAACCATTACCGTTCCTGCGGCGGTAGAGCGGACCGGTGTGCCCACTGGCGCTGCAAAATCTACTCCGTTGTGCGGGCGGTTGTACTTGAGTACGGGATGAAAGCGGGACTTGGTAAATGAGCTTGAAATCCGTGAGAACTTTGCCGGGTAGCGCAAAAAGCCGTTTTCAATCAGCTCCCCATTTTGGTCGAAATAACGAGCTTTCCCATCCGTACCTACATAACGAATTGCGGCTACCTCTTTGCTTCCCGCCTGCACAAACGCGGCCAGCAGAGGACCGGATTTGTGCGATTTTCCATCGCGCAGCAGTTTATCCTTGAATATTACGGTGAAACGATCGCCCTTTTGAAAATCGCGGTGAAACGACACTTTGCTTCCGAGAATATCAACCAGGTCGTCAACGATATCGTAAGGCACTCCCGCTTTTACGGCAGCAGCGGCAAAGGAGGTTTCGACAAGCCCGACCGCAACACGATCTCGATGTTCCGTGCGCATCTGGCGCACATACGCGGCAATCTTTCCGTCAGCTCTGCGGCGTTCAAGATCCAGGCGTTGGTCCTGCTCCAGCGGCGCGCTGAGGCGCTTAAAATCACCGTTTGAGCTGAGAACAAGTTTGACAATTTGGCCGTTTTGCAGACTTAACGGGGAGTTCTGTTTTTCCCCGCGCCGCTCTGCTTCACGCGCAAGCGTCTGCGCCAAATCTTGCGGCAGTCCGTATTTTAAGGCTATCGACTGCAGGTCTTGTCCCGGGCGGACTTCATGAGCAAATGAAAATCGCTGCGACGGTTCTAGCCGAGGTTTGGCTGGGGCGGGAGGCGAGAAATCAGCGGCAATGCGGCAAAAATCCAGCGGCCTCGAGTCAACAAGAATGCCGGGCAGGAGCAGAATAGCCAGGGCCGCTGCGAGCACCATCAGCACAGACGCAAGCAAGTGCGCTGCGCGTTTCAGCGAAACTCCGGGTTCGGCGTATCCATAAAAAGACACGTGCTGCGTGCGGTGAGGCACAGGGGAGCGGCGGCGCACAAGCAGCGGCGGAGGGGCGCCCTGGGTGTCCGTCTCAAACAGAGACGAAAGGCGTCTGCGCTTTGCATAATGACGCACGATACGTTTTGATTGTTGGTGCCGTATAGCCATATGCAGAAACCCTACCAACTGAATAATTTGCGTCAAGGTGGGATAGCTGGCGGGATTGCTTTTTGTTGAGATAAATCATAAAGAAATTGACATGTTTGCGAGTGATTACCGTGTGATTGCACTGGATGTGGGTGATGTGAGAGTTGGCGTCGCGCTTAGTGATCCCTCTTGCCAATTTGCGCTGCCGCATAGCACCCTTGTGCGAAAAGGACCTGAAGTCTTTAAGAAAATTTTTGAAATCATCAAACAGAATCATGCTGCTGATATCATTATCGGGCTTCCGCTGGAATTAAGCGGTGAGGAAGGGGAGCAGGCGGGCAAGGTGCGTTTGTTCGTCAAGGCTCTCCAAAAGTTCTTGGCAGATAAGATGGAGGCCGAGCCTAATGTAGTTTTTTGGGATGAACGGCTTACCTCGGTGCAGGCGGAGCGGTTGGTTGCTGGTTCCGGTTTGAAGAATCGTTCGCGCCGTGCGGCCTTAGACCGGATTTCCGCTGCGATTATTCTTGAAAGTTATCTTCAGTCGCGCCCGGAAAAATAGCTCATGGCTTTTTAGGCCAGTTCCGCTATTATTTCAGCGGTGACCGAATTCTTTGATCAGACAAGTAGGGATTAGATTACATGCTGCAGCGTTTCTTTTACAAAATGGGTCTCGTTGGCTTTGTCGTCTGTCCATTGGTGCTGATTGGAGCATGGATTTATTACTTGTTTTTTGTCAGCGCACTGGACAAGAACTCAACGCAGACGATTGCGTTTACGGTGGGGGACAGCTGGAGTTCAAAGAAGATCGGAGAAGAGCTTGAAGCGCAAGGCGTCCTCCGCAGTTGGGCCTCGTTCTATTATCTCTATCGGCAGATGAAGGACGAAGTCGGAGGTGAGCTTTCGATTGCGGCAGGAGAATATGAGCTTTCGCCGGCGATGACGCCGGAGCAGGTGATGCAGAAGATGACATCTGCCGAGCGCGTCCAATACACGATTAATATCGCACCGGGAGCCACAGTGCCGGAAGTGGTGAGCAGCATAGCTGCGACTAAGCTTGCCGAGGAAAAAGAGCTGCAAGACCTCCTGCGTACTCCAGTGGTGCTGACTCGTGCCGGAATTCCCGCGGCGACGCCGGAAGGATATTTCTTGGAAGGAACTTACGTCTTCGTCAAGCCGATTACGGGAGAACGAATTATCAGCAAAATTATCGAACAGTCCAAGGCTGCGCTTGAACAGAAAGTGGAGAATTGGCAAGCCCGGGCGGCAAAGCTTGGTTTCCGTCCGTACGAAGTCCTTGTGCTTGCCTCGCTTATTGAAAAAGAGACATCAGTTGACAGCGAGCGGCCGAAAATTGCGTCGGCCTTGCACAACCGTATAAAACTGGAAATGCCGCTGGAGAGCAAGGCCGCTCTTGCTTACGGATTGGAAAAACCAATCGGCGCGCTGACCCAGGATGATGTCTCCTCTTCAACCCAATATAATACCTTTGGCTCGAACAAGGGGCTTCCGCCGACGCCAATCTGCAGTCCGGGGTACGAATCGATCAAAGCCGTGCTTTATCCGGAAGTTACGGATTACATATACTGGGTGGAAACACCGGGCCAAACCCACGAATTTGCCGCAAACATCCGCCAGTACCGGGCGCTGGTCAGCGAAAACGCAGCCGCTGCTGAAGCGGCGCGAGGCGGTGCTCGCGATGTAACTCCGGAGGATCTGGAGATTCTCGGCGAATAAGGGCTGACTGCAAAACTTTTGTAAATAATGCGCCGGACAAGGCCATAGGTTAGCATAATAAAAAGAGACCGGCAGTCTAAGCCATAGCTTGCCTTGAGGTGTCTGGTTAATCGTGAAACCTGATGAACTCATCACGGGCGTTGCCCGCCGGATGACGATGGTCCGCCGGCTGAATTTTGCCCTGGCGATGCTGCTGCCGGTTGCATGTCTCTTTGCTTCCTGGACGTTGATCCGATACGGCTTTGTGCCGCGCCGTTTTGCTTTTTTGCTTTATGGATCCGGCGGCATCATTCTCGGGGCGGCTGCTTGGCGCTGTTTCGCCCTGGCTGCCGGAGTTTCCCGTGTGGACGCCGCCGCACTAATCGACCGGCTGCTGGAAAGCAAGGAGCGTTTTGTGACCATAACCTCCTTTCCAAGGCAGGCGCCGGGCGCGAGCCGTTCCATCATCGAGCAACAAAGCTCCGATCTCGCCCGGCAATTTGTGCTGGTGCAAGCCGTTCCTTTGGCGTGGGAGAAGCCGGCAAAACTGTGTGCCGCAGCCGCCATGCCGCTCATTTTACTGGGGAGCGTAATACTCGTTTTTGACCTGAGCGGTCCTTTTGCGCCGGATGCGGCGGCGTTGGCGCGGGGCAGGGAGAATGCGCAAGTGCTCCGTCAGATGGCGGAAAACTCGCCATTGCTTCCCGAACAAATCAAAGACGATTTGCACAGCATCGCCGCCGCGCTGGAGGACGAAGGAATTGATTCTATGCCGGCACTGGCCGCATTAGACGAGGCCCTGGTTCACGTTGATGAGAATTTGGCGAATGAAAAAGGCGGCGCGGAAGCGGAAGAACAAGCCGCGGACAACCTGAAAGGGGCAAAGTCGCAGCCAAGCAAGAATGAACCTCCAGTGGCTGAAGAGAGAACGAAGCAGGGCCAAGAAAACACAGCGCGCCAGCGCCCGGAGCCGCAACAATCAATGAGCAGTGAGGCGCAAGGCCGGATGCCGGAAAAAAAAGAAACTCAGCCGGAAGAGAAAGCCGGCGGCACGGAGCAGCAAGGCGACGCGGAAAAGCCGGCCTTGGGAAAGCGCGAAGACGGGGACCGTGAAGAAGCAGGCAGCAGCCCGGCGGAGCAAAACCAACAAGGTGAGAATAGCAAAGAAGAGCAGTCTGCGGATGGAGACAAATCCGCGCAGAGCCGTGAAGCAAAAGGTGGGCAGGAACCGGCGGACGATCCGAAGAAAGACGTCACGGGCGTGGGCGAGGGCAAAGGAAAAGGGCGTGCCGGAAGCAAGAAAGAAATCGGCGGCGAAGCACAAAGCGGAAGCGACGATCGAGGCGCAAAAGACGGCGCCGCCAAAAATCAGGCTGAGGGAGAAAATGAGGGGGAGTCAAGCGGCAACGGCACGCGGCAGGAAAGCAAGGGTGCGGGCAAGCAAGGACAGCGGCAGCCCGGAAGCAGTACGGGAGAGAATAAGCAAGGTGATGCCGCAAATCTTTCCGATGTTAAGAATAAGCTTGAAGAGTTGAAACAAGAAATGTCTCCCGGTGAAAAAGAGGCCCACGACGAGGCAAAAGATGGAGCACAGGAAGGAAAGAAAGAAAGGGCCGGATCGGACTCAGCGCAGAAAGAGGCGGGAGAAAACGGGACGAAGCAGGGGATGAAGCCGCAGGAGCAGCGAGGCGCTGGAGAAAAGAAGGAGGGGGAGAATTCGGGATCTCAGCCGGGCAATCAGGCGCAAGGAGCACGCCAGGGTAAGAAAGGCTCTGGCGAGCAGCAGGAAGCGAACGGAGCCGACGATCGGGATCGAGAGGCGGCGCAGGAAGGGCGCAACGGGGAAGAGGCCGGCAAAGATCAGAGCGCAGGCGATAAGATGAAAGGGGGGGAAAGCGTAAAGAATGCTGACGGCGCAGAGCACCGTGCGCCATCGGGCGCTGAGAAAAGTAAGAGTGCGGATGCTCTGCCTTCGCCGAATCAGAAGGCTGTGCGTTACGGGCCGTTCGGCGGCGGGTTAGACGGCGCGCTGGCCGGGCAGAAGACGAAAATGGAGAATGTCGAGATTCCCCGGGAGGAGGAGAAAATTGTTGTCCGGAAACTTGGCAAAGCCGAGAACAAGCAATTCCGCAGCCGAACCGGCAGCACCGCTAAAACCAAAGTAGAATCCACAGAATTTTCTAAGCCGGAGAGCAATATCGACCGCGCAAGGCAGCCAATTCCGGTTGAGTATGGTGATATATTGCGGTAAGCGCGCTGGCCGCGATATCGCCTTGTGAGATATGGCGGCTAGGAGTTTTTCCTTCGTTACCTTCGTGCTCTTCGTGGTAAAAGAGTGAAGTTAGAAAGACTGGATTCGGATACAGCGAGAGGATTGAATGACGAGCTTTGACGCACAAACCGGCGCGCAGCCTGCGCAAATTATGCAGAAGGTTAGAGAGTTCTCGGAGATTTTCGCACAGCTTGAGCGCGAGATCGGAAAAGCAATGGTCGGGCTGGAGGAGGTGATCAGGCTCACGCTCAGTGCGATTTTTGCCGGAGGCCATGTGCTGCTGGAAGGTGTTCCGGGATTGGGCAAGACAATGCTTGTCCGGTCAATTGCGGAAACGATGGGCCTGAGCTTCCGGCGCATCCAGTTTACCTCCGACTTGATGCCGAGTGACATCACGGGAACGCAGGTGCTGACCGAAGATGAACAAGGTCACCGCCGGTTTGTTTTCCAAAAAGGACCGGTTTGGGCCAACATTGTGCTGGCTGATGAAGTGAATCGTGCTGGTCCGAAGACTCAGTCCGCGCTGCTTGAAGCTATGGAAGAGAAGCAAGTGACCGTTCTTGGCGAGACAAGAGCGCTGCCCGATCCGTTTTTTGTCATGGCAACCCAAAACCCTATTGAGCTTGAAGGAACTTATCCTCTGCCCGAGGCGCAGCTCGACCGGTTTATCTTCAAATTGCTGGTGCATCCACCATCCAGTGCGGAGATGAAGGAAATTTTAACCCGCACCACCGGCGAGCAGCGCACGGTGCTTTCGCCGGTATTGCCGCCGGAGAAGACGGCGCGGATGATTATGCACATGCGCCAGCTCGTGCGGCAGGTTGTGGTTTCTCCCGTGGTGCAGGATGTGCTGGTGGGCATGGTCTATGCCCTGACTCCCGGCAGCCAGAATTGCACCAACCTCGTCAGTGAGTACGTGCGCTTTGGTCCAGGGCCGCGCGGGGCCCAGGCGGTGCTGCTTTGCGCCAAGGTGATGGCGCTGCTTGATAACCGTATGAATCTTGCCTACCAGGATATCAAGGCGGTTATTGTTCCCGCGCTGCGACACCGGATGATTCTCAATTTTCAAGCGGAAGCGGAAGGAATCACAGCCGATCAAATAATCGAAGAAGTACGCGATGCAGGATAGTTTCTCCCCAACCTTTTTCCGTCAGCTTCAGCAGCTAAAAATCCGCACGCGCCGCGCATTTCTCGGCTCAAGACAGGGCATGCACCGTTCCGCGCGCAAGGGGCACGGCTTAGAGTTTGCCGATTACCGGCAGTACACGCCCGGGGATGATTTCCGCTATATTGATTTCGGCGTCTATGCGCGCACAGATCGGCTCTATGTGCGTGAGTTCCGCGAGGAGCAGGACCTTAATGTTATGGTGCTGCTTGATGCGAGCACTTCCATGGGCTATCCGGAAGGCTCAAACAAATTTGAACTGGCCCGGGCGCTGGCCTTAGCACTGGGCTATGTCGCACTGACTGATGGCGATACTGTCACTTTCTGCCTGCTTGGCCAGCGCACGACGCCGCGCTACACCGGTCCCCAGTCGCTGAGCAAAGCAATGAAGGAACTGCATGGCGCGCGCCCGGAAGGAGTTTTTGCACTGCTTAGCGAAGTGCGGGCGGCGATGGCAAGCCAGCGCATTCCCGGGAAGTGCTTTTTTGTCTCAGATTTTCTTTATCCCTTGCCTGAACAGTTTGATGCGCTGGATTACCTGCGTTCGCGAAACTTCGAGATCTGTGTGCTCCGTGTGCTTGCGCCGCAAGAGCTGCAGCTTGATGCCGGTCTGGCCGATGTTGTGGTGGATGCCGAGACGGGCCAGGAGGTAGAGCTTGCGCTAGACCGTTCTTCGCGCGAGCAGTACGCGCTGGCCTTGGCCGAGCATATTGAAGGACTCGAACATTACTGCCGGCGCGCGGAGATCGAATACTTGCTGGTATCAAGCGCGGAAGCATTAAACGATATTGTGCTGCGCAAACTGCCGCAAATAGGAGTGCTTCGCTGATTATGCTGGGCGCGTTTTCCGCCATCGAACTGGCCAGTCCGGCCGTGCTTCTTGCTGCCGCGTTTGCGCCGCTGCTCATCTTCGCCTATTTGCGCAGGCAAAGCCGCCGCTGGCAGACGGTTTCCAGCGTCTTGATTTTGGAAAGACTTCCGCTGCGGCGGACCTTGCGTAGGCGGTTCAAGCCGCCGCTTCGTTTTTTTGTCGAGTTCGCCGCGCTGCTTGCGCTCGTGCTTGCTGCCGCCGGACCTTCGTGCAAGCGGCAGGGCGAACGTGTGGCCGTGCTTCTTGATAATTCGCTGAGCATGCGGGCGAAGAGCATTGAGGGAGAAGTGGAGAGCAGCCGGTTTGAAGAAGCCAAGCGGGCGGTGAAGAAATGGACGGCGCTGCAGAGTGGGCGGTCAAAATACAGCCTTTTTGCCGCAGCGCCGAAGCTGAGAGCGGTGGGCCAGGAAGACCTGGACCGCTCCGGGCTGCTTGCGGCGCTTGACCAAGCAGAGAGTTCTATAACGGCGGACACGCTGGAAGGAGCGGTAAAAGAACTCGGCCGGTCCCATATTTTTGACAAGCTGCTTGTGGTCACCGACAAGCGTCCCGAATGGCTGAGCGGAAACGAGAGCGCAGCGTCAAGTCCGTCGCCCGCGAAACAGACTAAACTCGAAGTCCTGACTGTCGGTAGCTCAGCGGCCAACATTTATCTTTCTGATCTCCGGTTTATCCCGGGAGATGCCGCCGGGCAGCCGGGAAAAATAGGAGCAGCCGTCAAGCTTTCGGGCCCAGGTGAAATTGCTTTTCGGGCCGCCCTGTATCCGCAGGGAAGTGGTGCTGCGTTGCATCAGCCGGCGGCTAGCGTGTCCTCGCGGGCTGCCGGGGGGAAGGGGGGAGAGGTTTTCTTCACTCTGCCGCATCAGGCGGCCCGGCATGAAGTTTTTAAGGTCGATGTTGTTGCCGAAGGAGCTGGCTCTGCTGGTGTCGATGCGCTGACTGAGGACAATGTCGGCTGGGTTTCAACTGCGGGAGCACGGACATTGTCCGCGCTGCTTGTATCTCCGCGTGGCGTTGCAGACACTCTCGGACTGTCTGACATCCCTGCGCTCCAGGTTGATGCGGTCAGCGCCGAGTCCTATGCCGGGCTTTCCGCAGCGCAGCTTGAGCAATACTCACTCTTGATCTTTCACGAGTGCGCGCCCGCTGCTGCGCCCCGCCGCCCAACACTGTTGATCATTCCGCCGGCAGAAAATCCGCTCTTTTCCGCAGCCGGGGAATTTAGCAGCGGCAAGGTGGCCTCTTGGGCCTCGGCGCATCCCATTACCTCGTATCTTCGCTTGGAGCTTGTGCCGGCTGCGCAGGGAGTGGTGTTTGATGTCCCGCCCTGGGCGCAAGCGATAATCAATGTGGAGCAGGGTGCGATCGTTGCCGCCGGGGAGAGCGAGGGGGTGCGCTTTGCTGGTTCTGGCATTGAGCTTTTGCCCTTTGAGGGTGCGCGAACACCGGTGCTTAGCATTCTCACTTTGAATATTTTGAATTGGCTTGCGGGGGGCGCTGAGCTGGCCAGCGGTATTTTGACAGGAAGCACGGTGCGCTTGGAAGGTGGGAAGAGCTGGAGTGTAACTAAACCTGATGGCGTAAGCGAAGCTTATTCACTAGCGCCGGGCAGCAGTTTTTCTTATGTCTGTGAGCAGCCCGGTCCTTATCGAATTGCGCAACAAGGCGAAAAAGCAGAGGCGCGGGTGATTACGGTTAATAGTTTTTTCCCGGCGGAATCTACGACCGCGGAAGTGCTGCCGCTGGCGATTCCCCGGACGATCGAGCAGGAAGCGGTGGAAGCTGAACAAAACCAGCCGCTTTGGCCGTATCTGGCTGGTCTGGTCATCGTGCTGCTGTTAGTTGAGCCTTTGTTTTTGTCCGGAAAAGCGGAGGTGAGCCGGTCATGAGCTCTTATCTGCTCAGTCTTTTTTCGGCCCGCTGGAATTATCCGGGATTCTTTTGGCTGCTCGTGCCGGTGTTCATCCTGCTGGGTGTTTCTGTAAAATGGCGCAAGCGAAGCATCGGCGCGGTGGCGCTTCGTTGCCTGGCCGTTGCCCTTTTGGTGCTGGTGCTGGCGTATCCCGTAGAAATCGAAAGCTCGGCGAGTGAAGAACTGCCGGTATTGTTTGATGTCTCGGCAAGCATTGCTCCCGGCGCGCGCCGCGCCATGATTCGTGCGCTGCAAGATTTTCAGGGAGAAGGAGAGGGGGAGCTGAGAATCTATCCGTTTGGACGCTCAGTGTTGGAGACACCGGTCGCGGCAGTTGCTGCGCTTGATGAAGACGTGCTTGAAGCAAAAATTGAAGCTGCGGCAGGCGCAGTTGATCGAGGAGAGAGCGATCTCGCCGGAGCGCTTCGTGCGGTAGTGAGCCGTACAAGCGGCAGCTCGGTCATTTTGCTCAGCGATGGATTTGAGACAACCGGTGATGTGCGTCAAGCAGCACGTTTTGCCGCGGCCAAAGGGGTCAGGGTATATCCGCTGATTCCTGACGAGGAAAGCTTCCATCAGGCGAAAATGAGCATTGCCTCGCTGTATGCGCCGGTTACGGCCAAAGCCGGAGAGCGCCTGGAGGTGCGCGCCAGCGTGAGAAATGCTTTGGCAGAGGAGTCGACTGCTGAGCTGCAGCTTTGGCTTGATCAAGACAAACTCTTCTCCAGTCCCGTAACCGTGTCCGGGCAATCGGAGAAAGTAGTGACGGTGATGACGCCTTTATTGACCGGCGGTTTGCGGCGTATACGCGCCGTGCTTGCCGCGCGGGATCTCTGCCGACTGCACGGCCGCGGCAAGCGGCC
>ENA-UPSM01005629-UPSM01005629.1-activated-sludge-metagenome-genome-assembly--contig:-NODE-5629-length-12155-cov-4.847438_pt1 | contig 12155 bp, 9 predicted proteins | sample MGYA00238181_ERZ773283 | MGnify/ENA primary metagenome ERZ773283 (study PRJEB29023, sample SAMN05720199) | activated sludge metagenome | isolation source: Anaerobic digester | place: Japan... | reverse complement strand
ATAATATTTAATGCAGTATTGATTGAAACAATTAATGCAAGGTCTTCAAAGGTTATTAAAAGGATAAATGAGGTCGTATCGGTCTAGTATTAAGGGAGTATTCTTCTAAGAATTTCTAGAGGTGTATATCCTTGTAACAATGCTTCTTGAACAATTTCCAATGATAATTTTGAAATCTCTGATAGCAATTCTACAAACCTTATGTCTTCAGAAGCCTCTTTCCATACTGATTTTAGAATAGAATTACAAGAGTAGATTCTCCACGCGATAAGTGCAACTATACCTTCTTTAGATAATGAAACACATAATTCTTTAATTTTTTGGGGATTGACGTGACTGTAAGCTCTTGTAACTTGTGAAGCGAGAACTTTTCTTCCATATGCTCTTTCAATAGAATCTTGTGGTAATTTCCCCTCGGAAATAGCTTTTTGAATTGCAGAAAAATCTCTACGAGAAATTGGAGTTTGAGATTGGGCAACTGTGCGTCTATGATATCCTTCATATGATTGACTTGAACCGCTTGAATAATTACCATTGAAAACTTCATCAACATTTCCTTTTGAAAATGGTATACCTCTGTTTAGTAATCCATAATAATGGAAGAAATAATCAACAGTGCTTGAAGATGATTGCTCAATGTTATGTAGTGGACTAAAGGCTAGGTTTTTTATGATTCTTTGATACACGTATGGCTGAATATCATCATTGGTGGCTAACTTATTCAACACTCTTGATTGTATATATCCTAAATATTGAGGGCTCGGATCAGGGCTTCCCACCAATGATAATTGAAAATGTCCTAAAATATCGGATGGTTGCATTGCTCCTCTTTGACAAAGACCGTAAAGTAAATCAACAATAACTGTTGTCATTTGGGCTAAATAATCATCCGAAATAAATGCATGATCAATTTCTGAATCAGTCATGGTTTCGAGCTGATCAATTTGAGCTTGTGTTGGATTATTTAGTTGGTTTTGAAAATACTCTCCCGCTATTTCAAATTGTAGACCGTGCATTTGATCGCCAAGTAACCCCGCACCCATGACTTGGGAAACAATTAACTTATTATTTATAAACCCAAAAGGTGCTATAACATTTATTTCGGGCTTTTGTGTTTGAGGATTAATGTATATAGAAAAATGTATACTTCTTCCTCTGCTTTGCATTACTTGATCGACCGTACCAATCGTTGATGCACCTGTAGCCCAATGAACAATGACGTTTTGTGCTTTTTGAAGTTGTATCTCATTTGAATTAAATTCACTAGGATAAATATTCCCAGCATGACCCTCAGTTGTTTGATTGTTATGGCCAATAAGACCTTCGGATTTTTCAACAATTCTTTGCCCTGGTTGTGGAATAAATCTACTGCTAGCAAAAATGTTTATTCCTGGTATAATTTCTTGTAGAGCCTCAACTCCAGTTTGCTGTGTAACTGAATCAACAGCGATATCGTCTTCTGATTCAATTGCAGTTTTGTGGACCCAAAACTGTAAACTGGTATATTGGTTATGAGGACTCCAATGTTTTTCTACATAGTCACGAAAGATTGTTCCACTGACATCCCCATTATTATCTATCGAAATACCAATGTTTTGACTTCCTGCCTGTGAAACGATTATTTCACCGTTCTTATCAGCCATTAATATAAAGACATGTCCCGAACCTACCCTGTTTTGAGCTCCAGCGAAAATGGGTATTCCATCCTTGGCTAATCCTTGTGCTGTTTGTGCATCAATACTGACCCATCCCCTTCCAATTCCTCCATATGACATTACTGATTCAATAAACATATTGGCGTTGCTTTGTCTTTGGGTACTGTTGTTATCTCCATTATAGTAAACTGTGTGGGGGACGTAATATTGGGGTCCATACATTAAATTCATCATGTCCATCATCCATATTTGGCACCAAGTTTCAGTTTCTGATGGAGTGTATCTGTTATTTTTCTCAGGATTGAACAAAGCAATGATATATTTTGAATATTCACTTTGGGGATATTTTTTCCAAAGTTGCTGTAAGTTTTCGGATATTTTCCAATAATCTTCATGATTAAACTGACCATTATTCCAAATCTGTGCATATTCTGTTAGAAATTGTTGAGATTTTTCTGGTAATGATGACTGATTTTCAACAATATGCCTATATATTTCTGCGGGGTGAGGAGGTGTAATTTTGTAGGCAGGATTTATTTCCTTAAAATATCTGATATCACTGGATATGTTAATAGGAATGATGGAATCCGGTATGCCATAAGTTTTACTGCCTCCTGTTTTTACAACTTCTTTCCCAGGCCATTCAAAATCGAAGACACTTTTAAATTGATCATTTTGCTCCTGTGGAGATACTTCATTTTTCCAAAAAATATTAATAGCATTTTCTATCGTGGTTGGGCCAGAAAATACTGCAACTTCAAATGGGGTGGGAGGAGAAATGGGAACATGTTCTCCAGCTAATGTTACCATTGTTGTAAAATCTTGTGAAACTGGGGGTTTGGGAGTGGTCAATATCGGGTAATCATTTTTATCTGTTTCTGGGGATGGTAAATCAGTTACAATTACCGTTGCTGTACCTCCTAATACTGCTAATCCGCCAGCAATTGCTAAAGATGTCGGTATTGAAGGTTTGCTTGTACCGGGTCTATCGCTGTATCTGTTTGCTGGATTGGATCTAGCGCTGTATCTATTTACTGGCTTGTGGCTAGTACTATTTCTTTGTTTTGGATTTCTTATAATTTTATCGGTCATGTGGTTTCTACAAGCTATTTATATTTTATTGTAATGATTTTTCATTGATTCTAGGGTTTTGATAGTATTTGAGAATTATATATATTCATTTACTTCAATTGTATATCTAATTATGGACAGATTGCAATCTTGTAAATAATTGTAGGTATTATAATATTTAGGAAGTGTTCCATACTTGACTGAAATTGACAAAAGCAATAATTTTTAAATATAAAAGTGGGTCTATATGTTCGATTTATAGAAGTAAATAAATTTATTAACTGCTCCACGTACTATGGCAGATAAGGCTCCTTTAGATCGTATGGAGGTACATGAACAAGGTCATGACGGTTATTCTCGATATTATTCAGTTCGTTTTGGCGTGGATGGACTTTCACCAGAATTTACTGAATTGAATTTTTCACGTAATGTTACTAATAAAGGAAATATAATACTCGTAAATGGTCTTGGTGTTCAGAGAATGCAAGATAAGGATGGTAGTAGTAAATTTGTTTTTTGGATGAACGACGGTAATCTTGGGACAGTGTTTCAATGCACAGAAGATGGTAGGATACAAGGTAATGCATCAATGGAACAATTGGAATTTGCTTCTTTTAAACTTTACACTCTTGAACGAGTTATTCAGGCTGGAAGTGTTTTAGCAAAACCAGAAAATGGTGAAAAAATGGCTGCCACACTCGCTACTTTAAGAACGTTACAAGGAGCCTTCAATTCTAAGGCTACTGAATTACGCGATGCCCAAGCACAAAGTACTCAACCATCAACAATGTCTCCTGGAACGATTACTTCTGGTGGGATGGCTCCTTCAAAACCTAGAGCTATTTTACCAAATTAAAGCTATAATTCTATTTCTTGAGCATTATTTTTCATTGCTTCAAAACAAATCTCTATAAAAGTATCGATTGGTATATTTAACCCTTCTGGATTCTCACATTTTTTGACTTCTTCTCTTCTTGTACCTGACGCAAACTTTGGATCTTTGTGAAATCTTTTAAGTACAGATGATAACTTTACTTCAGCAAGCTTTTTACTAGGATAAACTAGAGTTACTGCAACAATTAGTCCGGTTAAACTATCTGCACAATAAATTGCCCATTCGGCATTATTTTCTGGAAGGATATTAGTACGCATTGGAGCATGAGCCTTGATAATTCTCATTTCTTCAGGACTAACTGAAAGACCATACTCATCAAGTGCTTCTTGAGTTTTGTAACAATGATCTTCTTTATATTTTCCTCCATAGTCGATATCGTGAAGTAATCCTGCTTTTAGCCAAGACTCTTTTGAAGGATCATTTTCTTTTAACTTTCCATTGATTTTCAAGTAATCATAGATTGCTCCCATACAAATCTCCAATGCTATTGAATGTAAAGCAACATTTAACTCAAGTTTATCTTTAAGTATTTTTATTATTTCATCGCGGTTCATAATAATTTGTATTTAAGTTAGTTAGTTCTTGGTCTGTGATTAGTTTAAAATGCAGTTCCCTAATTACTAGTCACTGGTCACTAGTAACTGATCACTACTCACTAATTATCTCTTCTTCTTTACGTCTTTTATCATTTGGATTATATCTTGTTTCTCCTGGCTAGCAAATGCATCTCTCCCTGGCTTTAATAAATCTACCAATATGTCAGCCACATTATTTTTAAGATCTAACGGAAATAATTCTCCACTAATATATCTTTCCTCTAATTCTTGAACATTTTTTATTGTCATATCTCCACCAAATCTTTGTTCCCTTTTGATTTTCAGTTCACCCAGCATTGGCAGTAATAAATATCTGCACCAGTCTACAATTGGATTGAATTCAGTATGATTTTGTGGACAAAATGCTCCCTTTATTTTTTCTCTTATTTCTTCCTCACTGTCATGTATAAAGATTGCAGATCCGGGAATTGACTTACTCATCTTCATCTGAGTACGGATATTATTTCTTATATTCTCATCTGCATCCTGAGGAATTGGCCATGTTTTAGGAGCTTGCAATCCAAGTATCAACCTATTATGGATGCAAACAGGTTTTATATTGTTTCCATCTGCGTCAGTCAGTCTATTTATTTTTAGTGACGGAATAACCTCCCTTGCAATCACATGTACTTTTCTTTGGTCCATTCCTGCATGAGCAATATTTGCTCCTAATTCAACAATATCAGAAGCTTGCATGGGGGGATAAATTAACCAAGCAAATGGTTGAGAAAGATCTTCCTTTCGGCCCATTATTGTTGTAGATTTTAATACTCTTGATACTGTAAGGTTTTTACTTACTTCAACAACGGTTTGCCAGTATCTATCATTGTTGTGATAAAGGTCTGATCCATGTATAAATTCAACTTCATCTGGATTTCCTCCTGCCATTTTTAAAGAAACTCTCATAGCTGGTTCGAAATATTCAACTGCAACCTTTTTAATTAATTCATGATCACCTCCAAACTTATCGTTTATCCATGTGTGCCAATCTGCTAGATATATTCTACATTTTACACCAGCATTTTGTAGGTCAGCAATTTTCATACATGTTGATACTCCTTGTCCAATATGTAGTAATCCCGAAATTTCATAACCTATATAATGGACTAGGGGAGTGTTGGTATCTATAAGATGTTCAAGTTGCTCTATTCCCAGTACTTCTTGAAGATTTCGTGTGATTAATTCGATTCTTTCAGCTTTGGATAATTGTGTGCTCATTGTTTTTTTGTATTATATTAATTTGCAAAACGCCCCTGTACTAAGATATGTAGTTGGACACGATTAATCGTGTCCTTACGATACTCAGTACAGGGGCGTTTCTAATAACCAGATCGCGTTACCACCCTGTTTCCTTCGTATTTCGCAATACGAAACTTATGAAGTACATGACTTCTATTGTTTTGTAGATGTAATTCAAACAATAATCTACGACCGTGTTTCTTCTAATCACAGCTCTCAATATGTCACAATTATTGTTCTACTATTAAAGATAATAACATTATAATAATATTCTTGTCAACATTTTTTATATATCCCTTATCACACTCGCCTGCCTGTCCTGGCCTATATGGTCTGGCGGGCAGGTATATTCCTATAATTTATTCCGTCAGTTTCAGTCAGTTTCGGTCAAGTATGTTGGGTCTTATAATGTTACAATGTACGTATTGTTGTTTAAATTATTAGTAAATAATTATGATTAATACAAACTTCTGTTGACCAAGTAAAATCAGAAATGATCGAAGATGGTAATTTAAATGTTAATGACCAAGTCGTTGAGGGGAATGAAGAGATTAGGAGATTGATAGTTGAAATGTTTGGTTCTAATGAGCCGACGTGTTTATATCCAATTCTTAATACTGAGGGAACTGGGGATGAACTGCATATTGGCGTTCAATATACTGTTGATAGACATTTAGTTGGTTTAGTTCATTGTGGTTCTCAAATATCTGATGTAAAGGCTAAATTAAAATATGCTAATGTCAGTGAAGGTGATGCCATAATTGGTGTTGCCAAGGGCGGTGAAAGAGGTACTGAAGTGTTTTTGGTTGTAAAAGGTGATGTTGAAGAATTAGATAGGAAAGTTGAAGAAATTTTGGAGGATTTAAGTACTAATGATTGTGGTTTAAATGAGATGGTAAGGAGTTGGGTACATGAAGAAGCAGTGAGGGTAGTTTTAAATGAATGGATGAGGGGTGATGACTTTAGCAGAGCTCAATTATTAGAACTGATAAAAGAAATGAACGGAAATGGTGCAGGGATTAAAGCTAAGGCTCAATGGACTTTTAGAAAAAGTTACTTAGGTATTGGGGTTGCTCCCAATACTGGTGATCTTGAAGTTGTTTGCGCTAGTGAACAATTTTTGGCTGATTTAGTAAAGAGATTAGGGCTAGGTGATAGTGTTCAAAATTATGAAAGGTTTAAAATTGGTGGTCCCTTATATGATCAGCTTGCCGAAAAGTATGGAGCTGATATGTCAGTATGGCCGGCAGAGGCTGTTTTATACCCAATTGTTTTATATAGAATGATTAGGGGGATGATTGTTATAGGTACATTTAGAAAACATGATTTATCGAGATTATTTGGAGATGAACAGTTAAATATTGAGAACTTATTAGAAAATGGATCATATCTAGTATTTTTCTCTCCTGAAAATAATGCCAATGCAGGACATGATATTAACAACAAATAAGCAGAACATAATAGCACAAGTTATTATTAGTAATACTTTATTTATTAAAATTTATATAATTTAATTCAAAATGCAATGGAAATTGAAGGTGGACAAGGAACTAGACCAAATGATATTTTAAAGACAGGTTATCTTCAGTGTGGTCGCTTTAAATTTTATCCAAGGGATGTTGGGAAGGAAGATGTATCACGACTATGCTTGGCACTAGTTGATACTAATGGTTACGAAAAAGCTGGTGATGAGCTTAGGAGAATAGCAGGTGTTTCGGCCAATGCAGAAAGAGTAATTAGTCTTGATGCAAGAGATAGCTCATTAACTAAAGGTGTGGCTGTTCCTAGTGTATATTTAATAGAAGGGAGTGATGAGGTGCCTACATTGGTAGTCGTTGGGAAGGAAGCATCTGTTGCAAAAACAAGGGGAGAAATTCTTGAGGCTTTGGCAACTCAAACCGTAACTGAACATGGTAATTTATCACGACCAGCATGGCGCGTTGTACTTAAAAAGATATTTGGATATAATGATAGAATAAGGGATTATCTTGGTGGTGTCTCCCTCGAGAATGTGGTGGTAGATGTGAAGTATGTTAAAGAATTGGTTAATGTGGTTAGAAGGGAATATAAATTACCAGAAAATACTATGGAAATAGTGGCTTTAGGCCGTGATCTTATTAGAGCAGACAGAACATTACCGACAGAGCATTATTTTGCTCCACTTGAGTTGTATCGTGGAATTACAAAGGAGCAAAGTAGAAGAAAACCTAAGGGGCTTAAAACACAACCTTCGAATAGGAAAAATGAAGTAGGTCGTGGAGTTATTCCATCTGGTAAAACAAACAGATCTTCAGGGCCTTCGGTTGTTAAGTCAGGAAGTACAAGTTCTGGTAAGCTTAATATTGTTCAACCACCAAATAAAATGGTTTCGGGTAAAAGAGAATAGTATTTAATGTTGTGGAGAAGTAATATGTTACTTCTCCACAATATTGTTTTTTATAGAGATAATATATGGCTATTTAATCTCAGCTGTTTCAAAATCTATTTTTATTTCCTCTTCATTTTTGACCTTTCCTACGTGTATTCTTGAAGCTTTATCGGTAACAATAAAGTTGGAAACTACTTCGGTTATTAATTTGTTCTTGTTCTTCCCCCAAAAATCACAATACCATATTTCTCCAATCGCTTCATTGTCATCATAGGATTGCATCCAAATGAAAAGGATGCTTGAGTCATCAGCCCATTGAATTTCACATTTTCTCTCATTACAAACAAATAATTCGTATAAAATATCTTCTGTTAGATAGTCCCATTCTTCTTTTTCAATCCAGTATAAATAATACGCATTTTCCTTTTGGAATAGAGCTTTTTCAGCATCTGGTGAGAATGATTTAAAGTTACAACCCTGAGATGTAAGACAGTCAGGAATTACCTTAAAAGTGTTATCTTTTATATCAAGTACATACATTAAATCTTCTTTTTCTACAATGGGCCTTAAGCCAGATTGATCTATTGTAACTAACTTTGTATTTTCCACATTAAATGTTTGAGTAATTTCTGATGAAAGATTTGTAAACTTTTGTTCAGGAACTACAATTGGATCATAAGTTTTTCCATCAAGATCTCTTATCTCAAGTCCATTTTCACTCCAGAAAATGACACTACCATTTATAAGTTGATATTCTAAATCTTTATTTTCCCAACTTCCTACGACAATATTTATTGATTCCTTGTCAATATCAAATGCAATTAAGTCATTCTCCCGTTCAAAAATCAGATATTTACTATCTGTGGACCACACTATTTGATCAATATTTTGAGGAATCCTATCAAGTGATGTAATCTCTACATCCTTACCTGATAAATCAAGTAAAATCAATTCTTTGCCGATTTCCTCATCTGGTAAGTTTTCTTCTTCTAAAATAGCTTCATCTTCAATCGTTTCAATCTTGTTTCGGATAGTAATCTCTAAAAGTAATTGTTGATTATTAGGGGATAATTTAGTTCTTAAGGTGTTGATATCAACATAGGCATTACTTTTATAGTTAAAATCAGCCAAATCGATATTTTCTTGTATGTCAAAAATTGGATCACAGCTAGGTTTAGAGATAAGTGTAGTACTTAATGTGCATTTATAAAGTTCATACTTTTCTTTGTCGTTCGTTTTTAAAATTACTGTTTTATTGTTGTTTGAGGTATAAATGTTTTCTGCATCAGCAAATATTTCTTCAAATACAATTTTTTCTGGTAATTTATAGAGTTTTGAATAAACGGAGAAAGAATAGGAAGGATTGATTGGAACAGTAAAATTATAGTTATAATAGTCTGTTTTCCTAACATTTACTTCATAAGTATCAAGTTCAATTCCACTGATAACCTTGGGAACATTCCCTTTATATTCAGAGTTGACATATAAAGAAGCTCCTCTTACATTACTGGTGACTGAAAGAACACCCGTTTGAATTATTTGTCCTTCTTTTGTTAGTCTGTATCCTTTGGAAATCATTATTATTCCATAAGTAAGAGATATTAACATAAGTGGCATAAGAGTTCCTCCCATCCATGATAGAAGTGTACCAAGTAGTTCTCTTTTTTTGTGACTTTTAACACAATTAACTATTACTTTTTCAGCGTCTGGTTTTTTAATTTCTTTGTTTTTTGTTTTAGATTTTGCTCTCATTTATTTATCAAAATATGAAATTATGAAAATTATCTGTAAAATTATTCTTCTTTTAATGCTTTTACTACATCCATTTTACTCGCTTTTCTGGCAGGGAAAAAAGAAGCGATACAGCCTAAGGTATAGGATATGATGGCGATTATCATTAGTTCAAGAATTGGAAATCCTACAAGAACAAATGGATGACTATTGGGTGAGAAATTATTTCCTCCAATAGCAATTGAATAGAATAAATTTTCGCCCCATAGAACTGAAATAGTTATCGCAATTAAGTATGCAAGAACTACAGCAATTACCAATCCAGCTAAACTTATCATCGAGGCGTAGTTGAAGAAAATATTCCTGATATCTTTTTGTTGGGCTCCTACGGCTCTAAATACACCGATCTCCTTTGTACTATCTTTAACTAGTTTACTTACGGTAATTAATAATATTACTTCAGCAACCGATAGCATTATTCCCCCTATTACTAATACTATTTTTTGAAGTATATTTAATGATTCACTGAACATCTGATAGGGGCTATTTCTTTCGAATAGGTAATTCCCATACATTTTTGAGATCTTATATTCAGAAGTGTCGTTGATAGCATCGGTTCTATTTTTTTTACTGTCAAATTCAAAAACTAATGTTGTATTTGAAAGGATATTGTCCTCATTTTTTACTAGAAAATTGTTGAGTTTATTTGAACCATAAAGATAGGATTTAGGTACGTAAGCATCAATCGGCATTTCTCCATGATAATTGTATACGGAACCAACATCCATTGATGAATAAAATCCAACGATTACAAATTCAATGTCATTTGCGATTTCGTCATCTTTATCTAGTGTACTATAATCATAACTATCGTAATAATCAACGGGAATTTTACTTTCAGATTGTTTGAATTTGTAAAGTTTTAATTTATATTCTTCTCCCCAAAACTTGTCTAACTGGCTTTTTATATATTCAAATTTTTCTTTGTTTGAAGAACTGTTCAATTTCTCTGGATCATCAAAATATTGGGTTATTGAATTCACACTAACTAAAATTGGAATCTTACCGTTAAAATCGTTGTCGAATTCACTGGTTTTATAAAGATAATCTTCTAAGAATATTTCATCAACAAATGTTATAAAAACTTCAGCATCATCAATTTTATAACCATCTAAACATGTTTGATAAGTTGAATTTGATTGTAAGTCATAATCTTTATCAAAGTCATATGTATTTTCATTGGCATATCCTAAAATAGAAATTTCTGAGTACAGATTTTTTTCTCCATAGTTTTGATAAGTATTTTTATATTTATCTGTGGAGTCAAATAATTCAAGATCGGTTTCAGAAACTTGGGCATAATAATTTTTGTAAAGTGAGTCCCTATATAGACTTTTAAATGTTCTTTGAAACCCCTTTCCAATAATCAATGACAAAATAAGGGTTATAAGTCCAAATCCAATTATACACCCAGAAAGACAACTTCCTCCCTTTTTTTGCATAATTTTTGTTGTTGAGAGTCTCAACCCATCAATAATTTTCACTTTATTTTAATGATAGATATTAAATTAAAATTCATTTTGTAACAATTTTACCATCCTCAAATTGAATAATCCTGTGTGCTTGTTCGGCTATTTTTTCGTCATGCGTTACAATTATTATTGTTGTTCCTGATTCTCTGTTGATATCTGCTAATAAATTCATTACCTCATTACCAGTTTTTCTGTCTAAATTTCCAGTCGGTTCATCCGCAAGGATTATTTGAGGTTCATTTATCAACGCTCTAATTATTGCGATTCTTTGCATTTGTCCACCACTTAAGTGTTTGGGAAGATGTTTTTCTTTAGCTTCAAGTCCTACATCTTTTAATAGTTTTCGTGATTTTATATATCTTTTACTTTTGGGTATGTCTGCAAAAAAGAGTGGAATTTCAACATTTTCTCTTATTCTTAAAAAGGGTTGGAGATAAAAAAACTGAAATATAAAACCTAAAACTCTGTTTCTAAATTGTGATGCCTGATTGTCTGTTAGCCTTGCTACATCGTAGCCTGCGACATTTGTTGATCCTGAAGTTGGTTTTTCTAATCCTGCTAAAATATTTAAAAAAGTACTCTTTCCACTTCCGCTTGGTCCCATTATTGCAACCATTTCACCTTTTTTTATTGATAGATTTACGTTTTGAAGGGCATTAGTAACTTCTGAACCAATTTTATATTCTTTTGAAAGATTTTTTACTTCAACGATAATCTCATCTTTAGGTTTACCAAGCTTTGTTTTTGACAAAGTATTATTTTGAGTTATTTCAGACTGACTTGTTAAGAATAATTGTTTTATATCATTGAAAAATTGGTCAACATCGCCGTTGTATTTAGTCAGAACTTCTTTTTGTATTTCGTCTACTAAACTTGGATTCATTTGAAAATAACATTGATAATGAAGTTATTGTAGCATCATATCTTTTATTATGCAATAATTGCATATATACGGTCATTATATTATAATTAATTTATAAACTTTTGAGATTAATTAAACTGTCCAATTAATGATAAAAACAAAAATTGTTGCTACTATTGGTCCTGCAACTTGGGATGCAAGTGTGT
>ENA-UPSM01005602-UPSM01005602.1-activated-sludge-metagenome-genome-assembly--contig:-NODE-5602-length-12198-cov-4.711109_pt1 | contig 12198 bp, 13 predicted proteins | sample MGYA00238181_ERZ773283 | MGnify/ENA primary metagenome ERZ773283 (study PRJEB29023, sample SAMN05720199) | activated sludge metagenome | isolation source: Anaerobic digester | place: Japan... | reverse complement strand
AAGCTGCATTGACATGAGCCATTGTTGAAGCTCCGAAGTTTCCTGTTCCTGCTGTCAAACCAACTGGAGCCAAAATAGCGGCTGCATTAAGGTTTTGATACTTTGTAACAGCTGCTGCTGTTGCAGGGCCGTAATACATTGTTTCATTTCCTTTTGAGCCAACTCCTGTTGCTGCAACTTGTGTTGCTACATTTGAGTTCAAGAACATTTGGAGATATTTAACAGCCTCTCCTGTGCTTCCAATTTTCATAGGAGCTGTAAATTGGTAACCAGCTGGAATTCCTGTTACAGAAGTTCCTGTTGACGAACTGCCTTGTAAAGCCGCAATCTGAGCTTGAAGCTGTGCGATTTGAGCTAACAAAGCATTAATGTCTGTTGTTTGGGCAAATGCTGCTGCCGAGAATAAAACTCCAGCTGCTGCAATTGCTAAAACTTTCTTAGCGTTCATATTTATTAATTTATTCTTTTTATAAATTTATTTTTTAGCTCGACCTTTTTCTCCATAATTTCCACTATGGAGCTATTGGGTATTTCATTGCCCTCTCAGACCCTGGTTATCCCAGATCCTGGGAAGGCAATGAATCCCGGTTTTATCAATTATCAAAGTTGCAAACGATAAATATCTTCTGCAATTTGATTTAATATTGAATAATCTTCTGTTCTAACGAATGTTTGATAATTCTGTTTTATTTTTTCAAAAATAATCTTTTTATCTTCAGCTAATAATTCAGGATTAATGCTTGCTATTTGTTGGCTAATTGTTTCTGCCAATTTATTTTGATTTGATTCAATCCCATTCTCAACAAATTGCGCAACTTTTGATGCTAAGACTTTTTTCTCTTCTTCGATAACCGGCTGGCCAATTATTTGTTCCGCGCTTTTTCCTGTTTTAACGATTTCTTTTGCTTTTGCTAAAACTTTATTGGCTTGATCTGCGTCAGTCGGAACTGATGGAATATTTTGAGCAGCTTTCCTAATAATTTCTTTTGATTCTGCAATCGCAGCAGGAAGTTTGTCTGTTTGATTTTCTAAAGCAAGCTGTTCTAATTCTTTGACTTTCTTTTCTGCCAAATTCAAATAAAACTCCGAGTCTTTTTTATCAAAGACAGGAATTAAAATTCCGCTATTCTTTCCTATAAGAGATATTTTATCGTTAGCCAAACTTAGTGTCAATATAAAAGCAAAAAAAGTTATTAACAAGGGAGTGGCATATTTAGGATTGAAATAAAAAATCTCTGTCATCGAAAAACCTTTCTTTTCAATAAAAGGAGTTTTTATAATATTTTCTTTATTCAAAAAAGCCCAATCTTGCCTTGGTCTGATATTCTTTAATTCCCTTATTTGATTTTCTAATATTTTTGAGTCCATAATATTGACCTTTCACTTAAGCTGACGATGAGAATTGGAAAGTATAACACAGAATATATCTCTTAATTTTTGCATTTTTAAACAAATACCATCGGAAAATATAATAGTTAGAATAAAATCATCTCATTTTTATGGCCGGCGCTCCGCCCCAGCGATGCGGCCACCTTAGTTCCTCGGCGATTTTATTTCTTGTTTATGCCTCGATAGTTCTCTCCTTTATTTCTTTTAAAGCTCTCGAAAGCAACATCCTTGTTGCTGGTTCGCTTTTCCCCATAGTTTTGGCTATTTCTGATATTGGTAGATCATCCAGATAATGCCAAATAACGACATTCTGATATTCATCTTTTAATTGAGATATAGCTTTTTGAATTGTCCCTATTTCATGGGACATTTCTACTTTTTTTATAATATTATCATTATCGGGAATCTCATCGCCTAATTCAGTTGAGATTAAATTCGGAGTTCTGCCTTTTTTCCTATAATAATCAATAACCGCATTTCTTGCCGTTCTATACAAAAAAGCGCGCTCATTTAAAATTTCATTGTTTTTTTGCAATGATTGCCAATAGCGCGTAAAAATATCAGATGTTATATCTTCAGCTATGAATTGCGAATTAGTCTTAATGAATACAAATCTATAAATGCTTTCGATGTATTTATCGTAAACTTCGCTGAATTGTTGTTTATTGTCTTTACCTGTCATGATTAAGGACACTTCTCTATAAATATGGGACAAATACCATTATTAAAGAGGACATATTCTATTCAAAAATTGTCCTCTATATTATACATAAAATACAATAAAAATCAAGTACTTCTTACCTTATAAAAGGTTAACTTGCCTTCATCATAGCGCTGTACAGCGCTTTTTCTAACAAGAAAAGCTAAGTCTCTTCTTATAGTTCTTTTACTCACTTTAGGGAAATATTGGAGCATTTGAATGAGTCTTAAAGGTCCTTTTTTGCTTAAAATATCATATATTTCCCCTTTTCTTTCAGGAAATTCTGCATTATCAATTTTAAGTATTTTTTCAGTATTTTTAATCTTTTCTTGTGTTTTTGCAGCCTTTTCTTGCTTATTCTCTTGATTATAATACTCTTTTTCCTGTTCTCTGCTTTCATTAAACTTTTCCAATATGTGACTTTTTTGCAAAAATCTCTTTTGCAGAGATAATTCCCTTAAATTAGCATACCCCTGTTTTAGAACAAGAAAATTCCTACTATCTATCCACCCCTGTTCCTGGGCTATTTCAAAATAAATGCTTATTATGCTTATATCCCTCAAAATAGCTTCTTGATCAGCTGATTGAATGTCGAAATTAACACTTGCCAAATAAGCTAAAATATCGTTTGCTTTTTCCCTCAGTTTGAACTTTAAAGGCTCTTTATCAGGAAGCATTTCAGTCACTCGATAAAGCCCTAAGGTCAATTGGATAAAATATTCTCTGTCCATACAGGAAAATTTAATTAACATAAATATACCAAAACAAGGCGCTAAAAACAAGTTCTTGCATCATTAAAGCAAATAAGATAAAATATATAAAAACAAAGAAATATGGATTGGAATACGGTTTTTAAATCGGCCAAAAGAAAAGTCTCTGCAAAAAATTTAATGTCCGCTACAGGATTTTTCTTTGCTGGAGTTTTATGGGGTTTGCAGATTTATAATGGAATAATTTTACAAGGAGAGAATCTTTTCTCTCCTTTTGTTTATATGATGGGGGCGATATACTTTGCAATTTTAGGATCAATATTCTTTTTTTTCTTCAGCAGATCAGCGATAGACGGATCAGATATCAAAAAAATAATTTCAAAAAACTTAAAAGAAATTTTTTATTCCCTCATATTTTGGGTTGTCATTTTTTTATTGGCCAATATTTTTTCTCCTCAATTATTTTTAGCTGGAAAAATATCAAGGACATTATCAAGGATGTTTTTTATATCTGACAATCTTTTAGAGAAATGGATTAACATACCTCCACTTATGATCGGAGATTTATGGCTGGCCTTTTTCTTTGTTTCTTTTTTCTCAATTATTTTTTATGGGAAATTGATGGACCAAAAAACCGACCTAAGATATTCCCTATTTCCTGTTCTATCGGTTTTCCTCTGTCCCGTTATTCCCAATATCTTTAGAAACGAAATGTTAGGAATTCTTATCTGTTTCGGAATAATAAGTTTTACCATTGGTTTATCAATTAAATTATCTTTTAAGGAAAATGAAAACAGGCTATTCTGAAAAAATTATCATTCTACTTTTGTTTTCGTTGTTTTGCGCAACATGTCTTGCTCTTATAGAGATTCGAAAAACAGAAGATATCAAATTAGCGCAAAAAAATGCTCCAACTTTTCTCTTTGATTTAGAAGAACAATATTATCCTTGTGATTATTCTGAATATTACTATGACAAAGATGGAAATGAAATAAATCCAAAACAAGCAGTTGAGAAATATTTAGAAGATTGGGGTCAAGAGAAACATTCTAAAATTTTTTATTCAATATCCCAAAAAAATGACAAGACGATAATACAATATTGGCTATTTTATGTTTTCAACGATTTCTTAAACAAACATTATGGAGATGCTGAAACAATAACAGTAATAATAGATTCTGAGAAAAATGAAAAAACAGTCATAGGATCGGCTCATATTGGAAATGTTTCTAAGATAGCGTTAGCGAACAATCAAATAACTCAAGACATAGATTCCCCGACAAATATTCTCGTGGAACTCGGCTCGCATGCGAATTATCCAGACAAGAATGGTAATTCTCTTCCAGAAGCAAGAGAATTGGATAATTGGTATAACGCTTATGGGATATCTAATTGGGACGAATACGATAAAAAAGGCATTAAACTTTCTAAAAACGAATATGAACTCTTGCCGTTATCTTTATTAGAAGAAAAGCTCAAAGGAAAAGAACAACTCAAAAACACAAAAGATCTTGGTTGGGAAATAAATCTGAAAGGAGATTTCTTGGGATATGATTTTGACAAAATTTTTTATCTTCCTTTTGGTGGAAAAACAACAGACTTGTCCTCTATCCAGCCACTCAAAAATGAACCGATAATAGCAATGCCTATATCTTTAGGAAAAGGATTTGGGAAGATGACCGATTTAATGATTAAAAATTACAGTACTCAGAATCCTTATCGTTCAGATATAAGCGAATTTTTCTTAGAAGAAAAAAATCTTGAAATCACAAAAGATGATAAGAATTCCAAAGAATCAAGGGAATCACAGACAACAGAAAAAAATATCGATCAAGAAAAACAGAAACTTTTAGAAGAAAACGAAAAACTCAAAAAAGCTATTTATGAAATCAGTGTTCAAGTAGCTAAACTCCAAAATCAAGTAGACCAATTATCAACCAAAAAAACAATCGGAAAAGTAAAGGGCGCAAAAACAGAAGACAGCTATTCTGGCCAAATTAAAATTATAGAAATCGCTTCTGGAGTAAACAACGCATCTGAAGAATATATTCAAATTTATAATAGCGGGAAAGAGGATATCAACCTCGAAAAAAATTTCTCTTTTTATATAATCTCTGGAAACAAAAAAACAAAAAAACAGATAAACTGGATAAATCCCTTAATCAAACCAGGAACATTTGCATTATTATCAGATAAAAGCTTGTCTCAAAAGACAAATGCCAATGGATACTATTCGGCAGGAATTCCCCAAAATTTCGAAATACTCATAGAATATCAAGGAAAAAACGATTTTGTTTCTTTCTCCAGCCAAAAATTAAATACCGGGTATTGCGCCAAAAGGGAAAAAACTGGAAATAATTATATTGATTCTTTCTCAATATCTCAAGAATGCCTAATAAAACCAGATAAAGAAAATAAATCGGAAAACACTCTCCAATCAACACAAGGAAACGGCAGTTCTCAAACTCCAAAAAATGATAACCCTGTATTCTATCCAATACTAATCAACGAAATAATGTATGATCCTCAAGGAAAAGAATCCGGACGAGAATGGATAGAAATATATAACAACAGCCAAGAATATGTTGATTTAACTAATTGGAAACTGTTCGAGAACAATACAAACCATTCATTAACGCTTGAACAAGGAAATATTAAATTATCTCCTTTCGACTATGCGGTTATAATCCAAGACAAACAAGAATTCCTGAAAGATTATCCTGAATTCAATGGAACAATATTAAAATCTTCTTTCTCTTTAAGCGAAAATGAAATAATAGCGATAAAAAATAAAGATTTAGAAATTGATAAAATTGAATATAGCCAGAATTATGGAGCAAAAGGAAATGGATATTCACTGCAACTAATTGATGGAAAATGGCAAGAATCAATTCCAAATCCTGGCAAAGAAAATATCAAGAAATATCATGATTTGATTGCAAATTTCTCTATTTTATCCCAAGATCAAATAATCGGAGAAAATATCTATTTTGACGCCAGTTCTTCTCAAGCAATCAATGAAATATTAAGTTTTAATTGGATGATAGCAAGTACAACAATAAATTCGACAAGCTCTATTTTAAATTATGTTTTTAATGCCACAGGCACTTATGAAATTTCTCTTACTGTTTCAAATAAATACTTTTCAACTAGCTCGCCAACTACGACAATTGTCCAAATTATCGAAAAAAATCAAACCCTAAATGACAATCATTTTTCGACTAGTTCTATAATCATCAATGAAATAATGTATGATCCTCAAGGATCTGATGACGGAAACGAATGGATTGAAATAAAAAATAATTCAAACCAATCAATAAATCTGGAAAATTGGAAATTATTTGAAGATAACACCAATCATAAAATAACTCCCGAAATCGGAACTAGCACAATCCAGCAGAACGAATTTGCGATAATATCAAATAATGCGCAAAAATTCCTTGAAAGATATCCTGATTTCACAGGAATTGTTTTAAAAAGCTCTTTTGCTCTTTCAAACAATTCTGAATTATTAGCTATAAAATATGACGATGCTATTATTGATCAATATTCTTATGCATCTTTTACAGGAGCTTCTGGAAACAGTAATTCCTTGCAATTAATATCAAATATCTGGCAAGAAGCCTGCCCTACCCCAGGCCAAGAAAATACTGCTGGATTATGCCAAATTCAAACAGAACCAGCCTTAACAACATATTCAGATCTTACCCCAGAACAATTTAACAGTTTTAATTCCCAAGATACTTCCAGCACAGAAGAGCTTCCTATTATTCCAACCAGCACATTACCGCAAGAAAGCATTGACCAAAGTACAAGCAATCCGACCCAAGAATCAACAAGCACTCCAGTATAATTTTAAATATTTAAATAATACAAAAACGCCCCGGGAAATCCAGGGCGTTTTTGGTTTTTAAAACAGTTATTTCTTGAAGAATTCGAGTAATTCGAAAATAGCGGCAATACCGACAATAACATAAGTAATCGTAACTAACATCGGGATGCCTCCGAATATCTTCTCAACCAAATTTTGTTTCATCAATCCAACTATTAACCAGTTGATGCCTCCGATAATTAAGAAGAATTTAAGTATTTTTGTGAACATGTTTGCTTATAAATTTGTTTAAGGTGTTGCGACCTTTATCTATTATACCATTTCCATAGCAAAACAATAGAAAGTTTTCCACAAGGAGAGAAAAAACACAGCTAATGCGACAAACATTGACAATAAGCTATTTTTTTATATGCTTATTTATCTTAAGAACATTCAAAAGGAGGAAAAAATGGCAAATAATAAGAATTTTGTTGTTGCTGGAAGCGCTGTATTGACAATAGGAGCAGTAGCAGCAATTATATTTAAATTATTCCCTAAAGGAAAAGCCAAAAATTTTTCAAATGAAGAGATAGAAGAATCTCTGGCAAATTCCTTGGAAAAAAATCCAAGCAAGAAAAAGAAAGAGCAGACAAAAAAACTGATAAAAATTCTCATTGCCAAAGAAAAAGGAGGAAACAAAGAAGCAGAAGATAGCTTGAATTTTATACAAGAAGAAGGGGCAGAATGGTCAAAAAAACTGGTAGCGACATACAGAAAAAAAGCCTATTAAAACTCAAAATAAAAAAGCCTGATTTTTCAGGCTTTTTTTATATTTATGATTCAGCAACCTAAGGAAGGAGGAAAATAATTTTTGCCCAATACAGTATCAATATGGTTAGAAAAACTTGGATATTCCTTCTTTATTTTCTCCAATGATTTTTCATCTCCATTTTTGGCTAAATGTTTGATTATAGCCTGTTCTTTGCTTTCCAAATTAGCTACTATCTCCTTATGTTTAGCTATTTTTCCATGGAACCGGCTAAAATCTTTCAAAAGCAATTCTAAATTTTTTTCGCATTCACATTCAGAACATTCACATTTTCCATTTCTTTTTTCAGCCATTAATGCCTCCTTTTTGTAAAATAACAATTTCAAACGATACAGTAAAAAGATATCTCTGTCAATTGTTAATTTCTTCTGTTTTTATTGATTTTTTATTTTTGACTTTTTAAATAAAAAATGTTATAATTAATATAAGATGGAAATCATTTACGAAGATAAAAATATAATAGCTGTAAACAAAAAATCCGGGATCTCAGTATATCGATCAGAAAACGATTCCCTTAAAACTAAAAGCTTGATCGATGATTTAATCAGAAAATCCCCTGCCCTCAAAGAAGTTGGATTGTCTCCAAGATACGGAATTATCCATAGGCTTGATAAAAATACCTCTGGCGTTGTTTTGATAGCTAAAAATAATAGCGCTTTAGAATTTATACAGAAACAATTTGCTGGTAGGAATATAAACAAAAAATACTTGACTTTAGTCTCTAAAAAGGTTAAAAATCAAGAAGGGATAATACATACTTTCATAGGAAGAAACCCCCAAAACCGGCTTTTACAGCAAGCCTTTGAGCTTAATAGCCAAAATGCAAAAAAGAAAGGTCTGCGAGAAGCTGTGAGCAATTGGAGGGTTGTTAATTTTTTTAAAAATTTCACTTTGATAGAAATTTCTCCCAAAACAGGAAGAAGACACCAAATAAGGGTTCATATGAAATACATAGGCCACCCTATTGCCGGAGATAAAAAATATGGTTTTAAGGACCAAATGCCCAAAGGGTTAAAAAGAATATTTCTGCATTCTTATTCAATAGAAATTTCCCTGCCAAATAATACAAGAAAAAAAATAATTGCTGATTTGCCAAAAGATCTAAAATCAGTAATCAAAAATTTATCATAATAATATTTATTCGATTTTATTGGAATAGTATAAAAAAATATGACACAAGAAGAAACAAATCAAAATCAGGATTTACCAGCAACTGAAGTTGCATCGGAATCCGAGACTCAAGAAGTTTCTGTAAAACCAGGATTAACAACTCCGGAGTTTTCCTCTGGCGATATTGTTAAAGTTTATGTTAAGATTGTTGAAGGAAAGGACAAAAAAGAAAAAACACAAGCTTTTGAAGGCCAAGTTTTAGCAATCAAACATGGAAGAGGAAACACAGGAACATTCACAGTTAGAAAAATTGTTGATGGAATCGGAGTTGAAAGAATATTCCCATTCGCAGCTCCAACAATTAAAAAAATAGAAGTCATAGAAAGATTTAAAAACAGAAGATCAAAGCTGTATTATTTAAGAAGCGCTTCTGGAAAAAGGGCAAAGCTCAAAAAGCAAGTTTAATCTTGGGCCCTTTATGCCCGGGTGGTGGAATCGGTATACACACACGCTTGAGGTGCGTGGATCCTTAACAGATCTGCGGGTTCGAGTCCCGCCTCGGGCACAAATAAGTTATAGATTTTTTACGCCCAATTGAATAATCGGGCGATATATAAGAATTATATAACGAGTTAATATTGATTCTTTTGCCCGAGGACGATTAGCTCAGCTGGCCCGCCCGTCTCGCAAGTGAGCTTGCTCACGAGGCGGACGAGAATAAATCAATATATACTTTAAAATATTTTTTATAAAGAGTATAATATATACTCTGGACGATTAGCTCAGCTGGTTAGAGCGCATCGTTTACACCGATGAGGTCGCAGGTTCGAATCCTGCATCGTTCACACAACAGGAAATAGTTCTTTTGACAAATAAATAGAAGAAAGATCTTGCCGTGGTAGCTCAGTGGTAGAGCACTTCGCTGAAAACGAAGGGGTTTCGGTGGTTCGATTCCACTCCGCGGCACCCTCGCAAAAAGCGAGTGTCGTATAGTGGCTATTACACATCCTTGCCATGGATGAGACGAGGGTTCGATTCCCTTCACTCGCTCCAAAGAGCTGGAAAGATCTTTTGAAATATTAGTCGAAGAAATATAAAGCCTGTCAGGTAGAAAATTGGGAAATCTGCTTGCCAGAATGATTAATTATGAATTTATTCGGAAAGATTTATCTTGCTGCTGTGCTGGTATTTATAATATTCGGATTTGATTGCAGTTTTATCGCAAAATCGTCAGAAAGAGATTTTGAATTAGATCAAAATAAAACAGCAAAAGAACTGGAAACTCTGGGATTCAATACAATAGAAAGCAATACTATCATTTATTCTCCCCAGCAAACCAGAAAGAGGTTTAATGTTTTGATAACAGCATACTCCTCTACTCCGGACCAAACAGACAGCACTCCGTTCTTAACAGCCGCTGGAAATACTGTAAAAGACGGGATAATAGCAGCGAATTTCTTGCCATTTGGAACAAAAGTAAGGATACCTGAATTATTCAACACAAAAATCTTTGTGGTTGATGATAGGATGCATCCCAAAAATGATAAAAATATAGATATTTGGTTCCCGACAAGAGAAGAAGCAATAATGTTTGGAAAAAAATGGACCTATATTGAAATTGTCAATTAAGAAAACAGCCAGTTTTAAACTGGCTGTTTTCTTTTAAATAAAAATATATAATAATGAAAGAAAAAGGCCGAGATTACGTATTAATTAACAAAAGAGTTTTATAAAAATAATCACAGTAAAATGGAAAACTTCATTCTACTGCCCAAAAAAATATTATGAAAAAGAAAATTATTATTTTTTGTTTGCTTATCTACACTATTGCTGGTCAAGCTCTTGCTCAAGAAATTGCAACTACAACTACATCAACAACTGGCGCAACAACTACCAGCACTGTTACAAGCACAATACCAACTACCGATGATGATGTGACTTTAAATGATATTGGCATAGATGAAAACGGCACTACAACTCCTTCAACGAATCAATATGTGGCTTTAAGAAATAAATACATAAAATCATTAAAAATCCACGGAAAAATCGGAGAAGTCAGAGCTAACAATATCAAAAAAATGCTTGATTTAAGATTTAAACTTTGGAGAAGTAAAATCTTAGGGAAAATTAAAAGTGATACAAACGCCAGTTCTACTGTTGCAACAAGCAAAGAAGCCAAAAATCTAAATAGCATAATAGAAGTATTAATAAGGCAAAGCCAAAATTTAAAAGACAGAGCAATCAAAAGCGAATTCATTCCTGATTCTTTAGAGCAATCAATTTCAAAAGAAATAACAGAAGATATTTCCAAACTCAATTCTTATAAAGACCAAATTAAGAATTCAACAAGCACAGAATCGTTAAAAGACATAAGGTCAAAACTTGCAACATATAAAAAAGACTTCCTTCAAATTAGATTAAAGAAAGTCTTAGCGCTTATTAATATCGGAAAACTTGAGTTAAACTATGGAAAAAAAATAGAGGATAAATATCTTGCAATAAAAGATAAACTTGGAAACGATATAGAACAAGGTCTCAAAGATAAATTAAATGAAGCTAAAGCAATAATCGATCAAGCAAAATTAGATTTGCAGAGTTTAAGAAACCAGATGAACACAAAACCCTTATCAGAATTGATAAATCGAGAAATCACCAAGGAATTAGTTGAAATATTAAAAAAGTTCAATGAAGCAAAAAAGATTTTAAACGATATAAAAATGCCTATCTGAAACTCAATTTAAAAACCGCCCTGGACAGGGCGGTTTTTAAATCTTTTAATTTCCTTTGATAAAAATCATATAGACTTGATTATCAATATCCTTCCCTACATATGATTTCCCTTCTTCATAAGGCCATTGCGGGCAATCTCTGACTATCTCTCCTGTTGGACAAGTTTTTGATTCACAAGCAGTATACAAAACTCCATAACCGCTCCCATCATTGCATACTCCATTTCCAGTCGGTCCATATGTTGGATCAAAATATCTGTATCTATAACATCCTGCGCCAGAATAACCAAATCCAGAAGGATCAGGAATATCACTCGACCTAGGAATTGTTTTCGCTAAACCTTCTGTAATTAAATCATTTAAAAAATTATTCTTACCATCAATACACCCCGTATCCCAAAAATTTGTCTGTGGATTGCCAGTTTGAGAAATTGGCAATTTCCCAGAATTCATTGATTGATAAATTCCTATTGCTTTCCCTATATCGCTTAATTCAGCGATTCTTTTTGTATCACGGGCCTTTTGCTGTGCCCCGACTATAGAATAAGTTATAATCATTGCCAGCAAAGAAATAATTGCTATAACAATTATTAATTCTATGAGCGTAAAACCTTTTATTTTTTTCATAAAAAATAGTTTAATTAATTATAGAATATAATCAATTAAAATCAAAATATTATTTCCACAAAAAGATAATCTAATTGAGAGATTTGGCAGATTAAATTAAGAATTCCCACTTTAGCTAATAAACGGCTAAATCAATTTAGCCGTTTCGCTAGAAACTCAATACTGTATTGAAAATAAACGGCTAAATTATCTTAGCCGTTTATTTTCAAGGCAATTTTTATAATATATCTAAATTTGATATTGGTGCCCGAGGCGGGATTCGAACCCGCAAGGCCGTGAGGCCAAAGGATTTT
>ENA-UPSM01005599-UPSM01005599.1-activated-sludge-metagenome-genome-assembly--contig:-NODE-5599-length-12199-cov-7.408679_pt1 | contig 12199 bp, 10 predicted proteins | sample MGYA00238181_ERZ773283 | MGnify/ENA primary metagenome ERZ773283 (study PRJEB29023, sample SAMN05720199) | activated sludge metagenome | isolation source: Anaerobic digester | place: Japan... | reverse complement strand
GGAGCTCGAGGCAGGCCTCGATGAGCTTCTTCTCGGTGAACGGGTCGCCGACCTGGACGGAGGGGCGTTTCTCTTCGAGGGTCTCGTCGAACTCCTGGCTCGCGAGCACGCTGGCGCCGCCGATGCCGTCGCGACCGGTCTTGTTGCCGATGAGCACGACGTGGTTGCCGATGCCGGCCGCCTTGGCGCGCACGATCCCGTCGGCGCGCAGGAGGCCGGCCGCCATCGCGTTGACGAGGCAGTTGCCCTCGTAGCTGGGTTCGAAGTAGACCTCGCCGCAGACGGTCGGGATGCCGAGGCAGTTGCCGTAGTGGGCGATGCCGCCGACCACGCCGTCGAGGAGGTACCGCTGGCGCGGCTCGTCGAGCTCGCCGAAGCGCAGCGAGTCGCACGAGACGATCGGCCGCGCCCCCATCGTGAAGATGTCGCGCACGATGCCGCCGACGCCGGTGGCGGCGCCCTGGAAGGGTTCGACCGCCGACGGGTGGTTGTGGCTCTCGACCTTCATCGCCACGGCCCAGCCGTCGCCGACGTCGACGACGCCGGCGTTCTCGCCGGGCCCCTGGAGGACGCGCGGGCCGCTCGTGGGGAAGCGCGAGAGGACCGGCTTCGAGTGTTTGTAGCTGCAGTGCTCGCTCCACATCAGCGAGTAGACGGCGAGCTCGACATACGTCGGCTCGCCTCCCTGGATCTCGCAGATGTGCGCGTACTCGTCCGCGGTGAGCCCGAGCTTGACGGCGGCGTCGACGTCGGCGCGCCGGCTCACGTAGTCCGAAGTCATGCCTTCACCTCCGCGCGGCCCAGGGCGCTGTCGATCATCGCCTGGAAGATCGTGCGGCCGTCGGTGCCGCCGGCCATGTGGGCTTCGACCGAGTTCTCAGGGTGCGGCATCATCCCGAACACGTTGAAGGTCTCGTTGCAGATGCCGGCGATGTTCTCGACCGAGCCGTTGGGGTTCGCCGCGGGCGTGAGCTTGCCGTGGGCGTCGGCGTAGCGCAGGACGATCTGGCCGCGGGCCTTCATCTGCGCCAGCGTCGTCGGGTCGACGGCGTAGTTGCCCTCGTTGTGCTTGACGATGATGCGCAGCAGGTCGCCCTCGCGGCACGTGTGCGTGAAGGGCGTGGCGGGGTTCTCGACCCGCAGGTTCACGTAGCGGCAGACGAACTTGAGGCCCATGTTGCGCAGGAGCCCGCCCGGGAGCAGACCCGACTCGACGAGGATCTGGAAGCCGTTGCAGATGCCGATGACGAGGCCGCCGTCGGCGGCGAAGTCGCGGACGGCCTGCATGATCGGGCTGAAGCGGGCGATCGCCCCACAGCGCAGGTAGTCGCCGTAACTGAAGCCGCCGGGCAGGATGACGGCGTCGACGCCGGCCAGGTCGGTGTCCTTGTGCCACAGATACTGGGCGGTGGCGTCCGGGAAGGTGCTGATGGCGTGGTGGGCGTCGGTGTCGCAGTTCGAGCCGGGAAAGACGACGACGCCGAAGCGTACGCGGCCGGAGGCGGGTGACATCGCGCGCCTCATCCCTCGTCGACGGTGAAGGTGAAGTCCTCGATGATCGGGTTCGCGAGCAGCTTGCGGCACATCTCGTCGACCGTCGCCCTTGCCTGCTCGAGGGTCGTGCCCGGCGGAGGGTCTAGGCGGAACTCGATGAACTTGCCGATGCGCACGTCGCTGACGCCGCTGAAACCGAGGTTGGGCAGCGCCCGCTCGACCGTGGCGCCCTGCGGGTCGAGGATGCCCTTCTTGGGCGTGACGTAGACGCGGACGTTCATCGGCTCACCTGCCCGGAGACGCTGCGGGGACGGGATGAGTCTACCGGAAGAAGGGGCGGGATGCGCCGCCGGGACGGCGGCGCATCCCGCCCTCCGTCACTCCGCCGCGACGCCGACGTGGCGGAGGATGAAGTCCACTGTCCGCCGATCGTAGTCGACGCGATGTTCCATACCGCTGATCTCGTGTCCCTCGTCCGGGTAGATGAAGAACTCGCACTCGATGCCTCGCGCGCGAAGCTTCTCTGCGACCTCACCGATCTGCCTGGGGGGACAGCGGGGGTCGAGGGCGCCGCCGAGCATGAGCAGGGGCGCCTGCACACGGTCGAGGTGGTTGATGGGCGAGTAGTACTCGAGCTTGGCGCGGTCCTTCTCGATGTCGCCCGTGTTCTGGCGGTCCCACCAACGCAGGTCCTCGCGGATGTCCGGGTCGAGCTGCGCGTCGATGAAGTCGAAGAACGGCACCCCGGCGACCCCGCAGGCCCAGAGGTCCGGGAACTGCGTGAGCATCGCCATGGTGAGAAAGCCGCCCCAACTGCGACCCGTCACCGCGATGCGTCGCGGGTCGCAGCCCTGGCGGACGAGCTCGTCGTGGGCGGCGACGCAGTCGAGAGCCTCGCCCTGACCCATCAGCCAGCGGTTGGCGAGCTGCCAGCGCCGCCCGTAGCCGTCGCTCCCCCGGTAGTTGGGATGCAGCACGGTGACGCCGGCGGCGACGAACGCCTGGCGCAGCGTGTCCCACTCGTTGGCGTGGTGCCACGTCGGGCCGCCGTGGATGATGACGACGCCGGCGCCGGTGGGCTTCTCGGGCTCGACCAGGAGGCCGGGCACCTCCGCCAGGTGGTCCCAGCTCGTGAAGTGCACGTGGCGACCGCTCTTGAAGGGGAAGTCGCGCAGGTCCTCGGGCACGGACTCCGTGAGCCGGGTGTGGCTGCCGTCGGCGAGGTCGATCCTGTAGAGGTCGGCGGGGTGGTCCGGGGCGCTGAGCAGGCAGAAGAGGGACGTGCCGTCAGGATGGAAGCTCGGCTGGTAGTGGTTTCCCGGGCCGATGCTGACCTCGCGGAGCTCGCCGCTCGTCAGGTCGATCCAGAACAGCCCTGTCTCGGCATCGTGGTCGGCGAGGAAGGTCAGTGATCTGCCGTCCGGCGACCACGCCGGGGCGTGCGCGTCGCGTTCCGTTTGCCACACCCACGAGACGACGCCGCCGGCCACATCGTAGATGCCGATGGCGGGATGCTCGAACGGCCCGCCCGCGAAGGCGAGCATGCGCCCGTCGGGCGACCAGCGCGGCGGTCCGGCGAAAAAGCGTGGGCTGCCGCCGACGACGCGCAGGGCGCCGTCCTCGAGGTGCAGGAGGAAGGCCGCGGTGTCCTGGCCCTCTGTCGCGGCTCCGAACGCGAGTCGGCGGCCGTCGGGCGACCAGGACGGTGAGCTCTCCATGTACTCGTTCCGGGTCAGGAAGCGGACGTCGCGCGCTTCAGGTGATGGTGCGGCCGGCATCACGGCGACGTGGTACGCGGACCCGTCGAAGGCGCTCATGGCGATCGTCGCGCCGTCGGGCGAGACGTCGAAGTCGGGGAGGGGGGACAAGTCCGGCGTGTCCGGGAGGAGGTTCTCGCAGGCGCCTGTGGCGAGGTCGACGCGCCAGATGTCGAAGCACTCCGAGCCGCGGTCATCACAGGCGAAGTAGAGGCTCTTCCCGTCGCGCGAGAACCGGGGGCAGCAGCACGCGTCGCTGAGGTCGCCGACACGGCGTGGCTCACCGTTCGGGAGCTCCTTGAGGAAGACCTGCCAGTCGCCGTCGCGGTACCACTGGAACGCCAGCATGCTGCCGTCGGGTGACACGTCGTACCCCCGGTAGTCGGTGCCGACGGCCGGGATTACGGCCAGACGATCGATGAGAGTGGTTTCCACGCGGTCCCTCCTTGCCGGATTCATGACTAGGATACCGCGTCGCGACGGTCACACCTGTCACGACGCTCGTGACGGCCGCCGTCGCACCGGCGTGGGGCTGGCGTCCTTTCCACCCATGGGTGCTTGACACGGGTGGTGAGGGGGCGCCGCGCAGTGGCCGTTCTCCACCTGGCGGCCGACGACGCGGCGCCCCGGTTGCCCTACAGTGGACGGGCCACGATCGCCGGCGGAGCAAGCGCTCTCCCGCCCACCGGAGATCAGGGTCACCCGGCAGCAGCCGGAACGATGGTCGGTGACACCTGGTCAAGGGAGGCTTCGCTGTGGTCCACCCCGACGCCGACGAGGCGACCGGCGCCTTCTGCGGCGCTTCCCGTTCATCCTTCTTCTATGCCCCCCACCCCCATCCCTCCAGGGGGGCCGGCGGCCCGCGCGAGCGGGCCGCCGGCCGGGTCCTCGCGGGCGGCGGCCTCCCCCGCCGCCGCCCGCGCGCAGTCCTTCTCGAACCCGACCCAGTCGTGCGGCTGGCGGCCGAGGCCGCCGTGCGCAAGCTCGGCTTCGAGCCGGGTCTGGCGCCGGCGCGGATCGTCTTCGTCGACCTGGCCGGACTGGGCGCCTGCCCGTGTGCGCAGGGCGACGGCCGCGGCCTCATCATCGGCTACGTCACGGGGCGGCCGCTCACCGCCGCGGCCCACGCCGCGCACGGCTGCTGCACCCAGGTCATGGAACTGGTGGCGCTGCGTGACGGTCCCGCGTTCCGGGTGCTCGCCGTCCCGCCGGCGCTCGAGGCGGCGCGGCTGACCACGCGCGAGGCGGACGTCCTCGCGCTGGTCCTTGCCGGGGCGTCCGACCGGCGGATCGCGGCGGCGCTCGGCATCGCGCCGTCCTGCGCAAGACCGGCGCCGGCAGCCGCCGCGAGCTGCGGCGTCGCGACGGGCGGGACGTGACCGGCGCCCGCATCAGGTGGCCGGTTCCCGTCCCGCCGCCCGTCGAGATGCCGCTCGCTACGGCGCCATTCCCCCTCGCGCCGCTCGCGCCGGCGTCGCCGTCAGGTTTGCGCGCTTCCGACGCCCAGGTTCGTCGAGCTTCGCCCTCTCGTTCGGCCGGCGTCGCTCAGCGATAATGAGCGGTGTCGATGCGGCGCCGCAGGGGAGCGGGTCGCCAACGCCGACCGAGGGGGCCGACCATGCATGCCGAGGTCCACGTCCTGACTGCGGACGAGGCGGCGCAGGTCCACGAACGCACGCTCAAGGTGCTCTCGGAGCGCGGCATGCGCGTCGACCCCGACGAGGGCCGCCGCGTGCTCGCCGCGGCTGGAGCACAGGTCGACGAGGCGACGCGCATGGTGCGCTTCCCGCCGGCCCTCGTCGAAGAGGCCGTGCATCTCGCCCCTAGGCAGTTCGCCCTCGGTGGCCGCCGCGACGACTTCTCCTTCCCGCTCAACGCCGGCCGGTTCACGCTCCTTGCCGACGGCGGGGCGACGACGGTCCTCGACCGCAAGACGGGCGAGCGCCGCGCGCCCACGCGCGAGGACTGGCTCGAAGCCACGCGCATCATCGACCACTTCGACGACGTCGGCCTCTACTGGTCGTTGTGCGAGCATCCGCTCGCGGATCAAGGCCCGCAGGGACTCGTCGCGTACATGACGGACGTCTTCGCGACGTTCGGCAAGCACGTGCAGGAGTCGTTCGGCGATCCTGCGCTGGCGCCCTGGGTGCTCGAGGTCTGCGATATCGTCTTCGGGGGGCGGGAAGAGGTGCGTCGGCGTCACCCGCTCTCGTTCCTCATCACGCCGACCTCGCCGCTGATCATCGAGGCCGGGTTCACAGGGACGTGGCTGGCCATGCGCGGTTGGGACATCCCCGTCGCCGTCATGCCGATGCCCCTCATGGGGGCGACGGCGCCGGGCAGCCGTCTCGGCACTTTGCTGGCCGCCAACTGCGAGACCATCGGCACACTCTGCCTCGTGCAGGCGGCCGCGCCCGGCACGCCGTTCATCTACGCGCCGGTGCTGGCGACCATGGACCCGCGCACCGGTCGCTACGGCGCCGGCGCGATCGAGCAGGGCGCGCTCAGTCTCGCCGCCATCGACATGGCGCGCTTCTACGGGCTGCCGGTCGAGGCCTCGGGCTCGAGTACCGACGCCTTCGAGCCCGGGGCGCAGGCCGCATACGAGAAAGCGGCCCTCGGGCTCATGGTGACGCTCGGCTGGCCGGACGTCCTCGTGGGGCCGGGCCTGCTGGGCGGCGCCATCATGCTCAGCCTGGAGCAGCTCGTCATCGATATCGAGATCTTCCGCCGTGCCCGCCAGGCTCGCAGCGGCGTGCCGGTGGTCGCCGACCTTTGGCTTGACGACGTCCTCACCAGGGTGGGTGCGGGCGGCAGCTTCATCGGTGAGCCGTCGACGCGGCACAACGTGCGCGCCGGCGAGTGGCTGCTCAGCGACTTCGGCAACCGCGACTCGTTCGAGGCGTGGCGGGCCGCCGGCCGGCCGACCGTAGTGGACGAGGCCCGCGTCCAGGTCGAACAGATCCTGGCTACGCACGAGCCGCCCGGTCTGGACGACGGGACGGCGCGCGCCCTCAAAGAGCTCGAGCGGCGCGCCGCCGAGTCCTGACGGCGCGCCGTCGAACGCCGAAAACGCAGAAGACCGGCGCGAGCTTTGAGACTCTCGCGCCGGCCCGCTCCCACGCCTCAGGCCGACAAGCCGCGCAGCCCCGAGGCGAGGAACCACGTCGCCATGGCGAAGAGCAGCGCGGCGGCCACGCCGATCATCACGCGGTAGCCGCGGGCGCTGATCCAGCGGCGCCCGGCGGAGATCGCAGCGCTCACGGCCGCGTACCAGGTGAGGTCGCCGAGGATGTGGCCGACGTAGAAGGCGACGAGGGCGGCGACGCCGACCGCGTACGCCTTGGTCAGCAGTCCCAGGCCGACCGTCGCCCACCAGATGCTCCAGTACGGGTTCGCGAGGCTCGAGACGACGCCCCCGAACACGGTGCGGGCGCGACCCTTGCGGTCGCCGTCGACGTCCCAGTCGATCTGGGCGCTGTCGCGCAGGACGGCGACCGCCATGCTCGCGCCCATGACGGCGAGCATGGCGCCTCCGGCGATGGAGAGCGCCACTTGCACGTCAGCGCGGGCGAGGACCGGGCCAAGGCCGACGACGAGGGCCACGATCAGGGCGAGCTCGAGGATGCCGTGTCCGAGCACGACGAGCGGGCCGGCACGCGCTCCGTGGCGGGGCGTCTCGGCGACCACGACGGCCAGCATCGGCCCCGGCATCAGGGCGCCCGAGTAGGCGACGAACAGGGACGAGAAGAAGATGACAGCGACGTCCTGCACGGGGACCGTGAGCTCGGGTGCTGTCCTTGACCGCACGCGGCCTACGGCCGGATGACGACGGTCATGCCCAGCGCCACCTGGTCGAAGAGGTCCTCGACGTCGGGGATGTGCATGCGGATGCACCCGTGCGAAGCATGGGTGCCGACCGAGGCGTCGTCGGGCGTGCCGTGGATGCCGACACCGGGCGCCGACGTGCCGATCCAGCGCGTGCCGAGAGGGTTCTCGATGCCGGGCGGGATGGGCTTCGAGTCCTTCGCCCATTCCGAGTCCGGCGGGTACCAGGTCGGGTCCTCCACCATGGTGACGATCGCGTACGTCCCGACGGGGGTCGGGTAGGCGCTCTGCCCCGCGGCGACCCGGTACGTCGCGATCCTGTCGCCGGCCCGGTAGACGGTCAGGGTCAGGTCCGACAGGTCGATGACGATACGGCCGCCGAGGGCTGTCAGGGTAGCGCCTTCGACGCGCCCGCTGACGGGGAGGCCGTACCGTTCCTGGAAGGCCTCGACCGCCCGGCTGGTGGCCGCGTCGTAGCGCCCGGTGACCGCGCCGTCGTACAAGCCGCGAGAAGAGAGGAGCTCCTGCACGTCGCGGACGTCACGGCCGCGGGCACTGGGCCACAGGGCGGCGACGCCCAGTCGCTCGGTGCTGTCGACGACGAACACCCGGCGCTCACGCGCCACGTTGCCTCCCCGGTCCATGGCCGTCACGACCAGGGTGTGTCTGCCCTGTGCCAGCTTGACGAAGCGCAGGCGCGCGTCGCCGGCGGGGCCGGCGACGCGCAGCGGTCCGCCATCCAGCCGGGCAGTGAGCTTCGGGGGCGGGCCGGTGTCTGCGGCGACGGCGCGAAGCGTGAACGTCGCCCGGTGGACCGTCTTGTGGACCGTGCCGAGCCGGAGTGTCGGCACCGTCGCGTCGACATAGGCGCGCAGCGTCGTCGCGGTGACGTTCCCGGCCGCGTCGGTGACCTCGATCGCGAGGGTCACGGCGCCAGGAGTCAGTTCGGGGCTCGCGATGAAGCGGCCGGTGGCATCCGCATACGTCACCACCGGCCTCGCCCCGCCCTTGACCCGGACCTTCGCCCGGGGTTCGGTGGAGCCGGTCAGCCGGGGCGGGTCCGTAGCCAGCGTCCCGTCCGCGCAGGCCGGGTCGAGTTCGACCAGCGGCCCCGCCGTGTCGACGGTGAACGAGAAGCGGTCGTCCAGCCGGCGACGCAGCAGGTTTGAAGAGTCGGCGAGCACGGCGACCTGGTGCAGCCCGTCGTCGAGCTCCAAGCCGGTGATGGTGACGCGCTCCCCGTCGCGCGTGACGTCGCCGGTGACGTCGACGCCGTCGAGGCTGATGCGCAGGCCGTCCAGGCCGTCGAGGCCGTGGATGCGGAGGACGATGTGAGGCGAGGACTGATTGACGTAGCCGCTTCGTACGGGCGACACGACCGTCACGCGCGGCAGTCCCGCAAGCTCGTAGGTGAAGGCGCCGGCGAGCACCGCGACGGCGGTGACGCCGGCGTAGCCGAGTTTGCGGCGTATGGAGCCGGTGCGGTAGATCCGGCGGTCGGCGATCGGCATGCGGGCGTCCCTGTCGGTGCTGTCGCTGCGTCCCCTTGCGGGTGTCGCCGCGGGTGACGCTTCCGGTAGGCCGCGGGCGACGCGCGAGAAGAGTATACCCGCGTAGACGACGGCCGCCGGGCAGCCGAGTTCCCGCAGGGCAGGAAATCGGCGTCCCGCGCCAAATGCCCCAGCATGCACGAAGGGCTTGACGCGCTCCTCGGGATGTTGCAGAGCTGCAGCCTCGGCCTGGTCGTCGTGAACATCGACAATGGCGTCGGCGCTGGCGTGACCGCGGCGATGATCGCCCGCGCCGCCACGGGCGCATGAAGCGTCTCCCGTTCATCTTGCGCGACCACCGCGAGCAGTTGCGCGAGCGCTGGCTCGCGGCGTTGGCGGAGGCGAACGCCGGCGAAGACTACCGGGAGCTCGTCGCGAGCCCGGTCGGCGACCGCTTCCTGCGCAAGCTCGTCGACGACCTTGTCGCGCTGAGCGAAGCTGAACCCTATGAGCTGCCGGCGCTGCGGCGTCGCCTGCACGAGGACGCCGCCTGCGAGGCGGAGCATCGCCTTGGGCTGGGTTTCGCGCGCCTCGACCTCGTCAAGGGCTGGCAGGGCGTCCTCGCCGCCGCCATCGACGTGCTCGAGGACGCGGTCGCACTCGGCGAGGCGCCGTCGCCGGGCGAGACCCTCCTCGAGTTCAAGGGGTTCGCATCTCTGCTCGACCACCTGGTGCGCGTCACGATGACGACGCCGGCGCCGGCGGAGGGCGGGTGAAGCGCGGCGAGTTTACTCGCTGCGCACCCGCCGCTAAGCTTGCCCGCTATGGTCCGACTGGCCCTGATCTTCGGCGGCCGCTCCGCCGAGCACGAGATCTCGCTGGCGTCGGCGCGATTCGTCGTCGGCGCCCTCGACCCCGGGGAGTATGAGCTCGTCCCCATCGGGCTCTCGCGCGAGGGCCGGTGGGTGCGGCCGCACGACCTGCAGGCGGCGCTGCGCGACGGTCTCGAGGCGACGCCGTGCGACGACGTCGAGCTCGTCGTCGATCCGGCGGGCCCCGGCCTGCGCGTCGGCGACGAGCTCATCACGCCCGACGTCGTCTTCCCGATCCTGCACGGCACGTTCGGCGAGGACGGCACCATCCAGGGACTGCTGGAGTGCGCCGGCCTCGCCTACACGGGGGCCGGCGTCGCGGCGAGCGCCGTGGGCATGGACAAGGAGCTGATGAAGGCCGTGTTCGCGGCCGCCGGCCTGCCCCAGACGCAGTACCTCGCCTTGCGCGACGGCGAGCGGACTGGACCCGGGGCCGTCGCCGCCGTGGAGGCGTGCCTCGCCTACCCCGTGTTCGTCAAACCGTGCAACCTCGGGTCGAGCGTCGGGATGACGAAGGCCCACGACCGCGGCGAGCTCGCTCCTGCGTTGGAGCTCGCCGCGCGGTACGACCGAAAGGTGATCGTCGAAGCGGCGGTCGACGGCCGGGAGTTCGAGTGCAGCGTGCTCGGCAACGAACACCCGAGGGCATCGGTCCCCGGTGAGGTCGTACCGGCGAACGAGTTCTACGACTACGAGGCCAAGTACACCGACGGCATGATGGCCTTCACGATCCCGGCCATCCTCGAGCCGGGGCAGACGGAGCAGGTCCGCGAGCTCGCCGTGCGTGCCTACACGGCGATCGACTGCGCCGGGTATGCGCGCTGCGACTTCTTCCTCGAGCGCGCCACGGGACGCGTGCTCGTGAACGAGATCAACACCATCCCGGGCATGACGGCGATGAGCGCCTTCCCGCGCCTCTGGGAGGCATCGGGTCTGGGGAACCGTGAGCTCCTCGACGAGATCGTCCGGCTGGCGCTGCAGCGCCACGCCGTGCGCCGCGACCTGTCGACTGCGCACTGACCGCGGTCGCCCATCGCGCCGCGAGTCCGGGCAGGGGCGTCGGTCTCATCCATAGACCAGTCCCATCCACAAGTCCGCTTCGGCCTTGAGCGTCCCCGTGAGTGCGCCAGACCCTATGAGGTCGTGCGCGTGATCGTCGGGTTCTCGACGTCGCGCACCCAGTCCTTCAGGCCGGCCACGTAGCCGAGGTAGTGGAAGAGGTACGTGTCGGCCCTGTACCGGACGGTGACGGTGAACGAGCGCGTGTCGGGTCCCGTCCCTGCGCTCGAGCTGAAGCCCAGGAACTCACCGCCGTTGTCCTGGACGAACGTCCTCGCCGCCTTTTCCGCCAGGTCGATCCTGCCCGTTTCGACGTACTTCTGCTTGGCCTCGCTTCCTGCGTCTGCGGCGTCGCCCCGTGCGTCCCGCTGGGCGGTGAAGATGGCGAAACCGTCGAGCATCACCGCCATGACGATGGCGACGGTGAGGAAGATCCAGAATGCTTCGCGGATGAGTCCTTGCTGGCGGCGCCGCTCCGGCGCGGGCATGGCGGCCTCCCTGGCGGCCGGGGTGACTGTCTCAGGACACACCTGTTCCTCTCTCGTCGGCGTTGTCCTTCGGCTCGGCATCGGCCGCCTCCTTCCGGTGCTCCACTTCGGGATGCTGCTTGAGGCGCAGGCAGACGACGGCGATGTCGTCGGCGGGGACCTGCGAGGTGAACTCTCTCGCCCGCTCGAAGAGGTGAGCGACGACCTCGGCGGCGGGGTGGTCGTGCATGCCGGCGAGGACCTCCGGCAAGGCGTCCTCGAAGAACCCGCCGTGCGCGTCGCGCAGCTCGCTGAGGCCGTCGGTGAAGAAGACGACGCAGTCGCCGGGCCCGAGCGCCACCGTCTCGGACGGGTACGGCGCGAGCGCTGCCTCGAGGTCGACGCCGATCGCCGGGGCGGTCAGGAGGAAGGGGCGCTCGACGTTCGTCGCGCGCACGACGAACGGTGAAGGGTGGCCTGCCGTGGCGAGCTGGAGTCTGCCCCGACGCACGCCGACGAGGGCGAAGAGCGCGGTCACGAAGCTCTCGCCGCCGAGCTCGCCGAGCATCGCGTTGTGCAGCTCTTGGAGGGCGGCGCCCGGTCGCGTCGGCCACGAGAGCACACCGCCGCTCAGTGCCGCCCGCAGGACGTACTTGACGACCAGCGTGGTGGCGACGGCGTCGACGCCCTTCCCGGCGACGTCGCCGATGACGAGGGCGAGGTGCCCGTCGGTGCGGCTGTAGAAGTCGACGAAGTCGCCGCCCCGGCCCGCGCCGTGGCTCGCCGAGCGGTAGGCGACGGCGATGTCGAGCCCCGGGATCTCCGGGGGGTCGAGGGGCAACAGCCGGTCCTGGAGGCGCTGCGCCATGTCGGCCTGGTTCTGGCAGAGGATCGCGTGGTCGAGGGCGGCGCCGGCCCGTGCCGCGAGGGCGGCCAGCGCCTCGAGGCGCTGGCCGCCCAACGGTACGCCGGCGCCGCGCACGACGAGCGCGCCGACGGCGCGCTCGGCGGCGAGGAGCGGGAAGACGAGGACGCGCGCGCCGGCGGTCGCCGGCGCGCGCGTCCTCACCGCCTCGTCCAACGCCGCCCGCTCCCGGGCGTCCAATCTGTCGACGACCGGCCGACCGGGGCCGTCGAGCCGCACGGCGACGGTGTCGGCGCTCGCGGTGAGCGCGCGGGCGCGCGCGGCCGCTTCAGAGAGCACGCCGTCGGGATCGAGAGAGGAGAGCTCG
>ENA-UPSM01005590-UPSM01005590.1-activated-sludge-metagenome-genome-assembly--contig:-NODE-5590-length-12220-cov-12.730703_pt1 | contig 12220 bp, 13 predicted proteins | sample MGYA00238181_ERZ773283 | MGnify/ENA primary metagenome ERZ773283 (study PRJEB29023, sample SAMN05720199) | activated sludge metagenome | isolation source: Anaerobic digester | place: Japan... | reverse complement strand
CCACCGGGCCACGACGACGTGCCGCCAGGCTCACGCTTCGGTAGCATTATCATTTGATTTGACACGTCATTTCTTGCCCCGCTGCAGGTTTACGGAAAACTCACGGAGGAATTCAAGAGGCGTTGCGAGCCCGGCCTGGCACCCTCCCCTTCGCCTGTTCGTCAACGATAGATTCCCTGAAGGGGAGCCACTCCAGGACCAGGTCTATCGGACGCCCAAAGAGCGTCAGCAATTCCTGGCGGAGCTGGCCCAGGGCTCCAAAACCGCCTTCGACGCATTTTTCCCCATGTTTAGGCGTTAAGCCATGCCGGTAGATTCTCCGGGAAGACAGTCAGCCCCTGCATATGACCTGCGTCCCACAGCTGCCGATCATAGGTGGCCAGGGTGACGGCTTCGCCCACACCCTCTTGCCAGATGAGGGCGGAGGCCAGATGCACGGCGTCGTAGCCGCGCAATCCCAGTTCCCAGGCGAGGGCGTCGGCGCGGGCCAACACCAGTTCCGTCGCCTGTATCCGAATCAGCCAGGGCCACTCGCTGCGGAAGACCTGCAACGCCGCCGCAGCCCCCTCGAAGGTCAGCGCGCCGACGCGGACGGCCTTCGCCAACGCCGCACTCGTCTCCGCCCGGCTGATCAGCGACGTCCCCACACCGGCGGCTGCGGCGATGAGCGCGGTCACTTCGGCAGTGCCCCGCTCGGCGACGTAACGTTTCACCAGCGCACTGGCGTCCAGGTAGACGATCATGCTTCTTCCTGCGACAGCGCGCGTTCCTCCACGAGGAGCTGGGCCACGGTCGTCGCGCCCGTGGTCTGCGCCGCCGGTGCGAGAGGCGGCAGCGGCTTCCCGTTCCAGGCGAGCATGCCCGCCTGCTTCAATGCCTCCAGGCGTGTCGTCAGCGGCGCTTCCACCGGCACAATTCGCCCCACGGCCTTGCCGTGCCGGGTGATGATCACCGTCTCGCCGGCCTCCACACGTCGCAGATAAGCGCTCAGCTGCGCCTTCAACTCACGAACCGTCGTCCTCGTTTCCATTGTGCCCTCCTGTAAATCGTAACTACATTATATCACAAAAGGTCACAAAGTAGTCACCAGCATCTCAGGGACGAGGCCATGGGTGAGGGGTAATGGGGCATGCGGGGCGGCCTTACGCGCTTTCGCCGGCGAGGGACGGCCGCCGCTCGCTGCATCACCCGGGCCCACATCATAGCTTTCAGTATTCTCGAACGGATCGACGTGGGTGAAACTAGTCTGCCACCGGTTGCTTGTTGCTGGGCGCTCCACCGCTTTCAGTATCCTCGAACGGATCGACGTGGGTGAAACGTAAGTTTGTGAAGGCTGGGGGTCGGTAGTGTTTGGGCTTTCAGTATCCTCGAACGGATCGACGTGGGTGAAACGATGTTTCATTTTGGGTCGTTTTGGTGGCCGTACACGTCTTTCAGTATCCTCGAACGGATCGACGTGGGTGAAACTCGTCGAAAACCCTCGCGTCGTTTTTTTGCTTACGCTTTCAGTATCCTCGAACGGATCGACGTGGGTGAAACTTCATACGGCCTCGCGAGTTTTTTGCTTAGCATGACTTTCAGTATCCTCGAACGGATCGACGTGGGTGAAACAGATGGGAGGGGCTTTTGGGTATCACTCTTACTGGCCTTTCAGTATCCTCGAACGGATCGACGTGGGTGAAACTCTCCAGAAACCGGCACGCTCTTGAGGTCCGTACCATCTTTCAGTATCCTCGAACGGATCGACGTGGGTGAAACATTGCGCAATGAAGTGGCAGAGTTATCGTTCTATGGACTTTCAGTATCCTCGAACGGATCGACGTGGGTGAAACGCCATAGAATACCCATGGCCAGACTACGCTACGGTCGTCTTTCAGTATCCTCGAACGGATCGACGTGGGTGAAACTTGGTTCTCTCAAGACCATCGCCGATTTCCTCAGAGACTTTCAGTATCCTCGAACGGATCGACGTGGGTGAAACGAGATCGTAGGTCCCTATCCGCAGGTCCCAGTAGACTTTCAGTATCCTCGAACGGATCGACGTGGGTGAAACACTGATAGGCATATCCACCCCCTTATCTTAATTATCTTTCAGTATCCTCGAACGGCTCGACGTGGGTGAAACATGGAAGAGGCGGGCGGCATTTGCGCTTGCCTCTCTGTCTTTCAGTATCCTCGAACGGATCGACGTGGGTGAAACGAGGCACAAAACATACTCCAGCAAAGCAGCCGTATACCTTTCAGTATCCTCGAACGGATCGACGTGGGTGAAACGCAGCGTGTTTATTTGCAATGCTTACGGCAAGAAACATCTTTCAGTATCCTCGAACGGATCGACGTGGGTGAAACTTACGCGTGATTTGGTTGATTTTGATACTGTTCCTCTTTCAGTATCCTCGAACGGATCGACGTGGGTGAAACTTGGGGAAGTCGTCAAGAACTACTATTTGAACATCTGGTTGAAGACTTTCAGTATCCTCGAACGGATCGACGTGGGTGAAACTCTTAGATACATCGCTGCATCCAGGATCTCCTGATAGCTTTCAGTATCCTCGAACGGATCGACGTGGGTGAAACGATGTGGACCAAAACCAGCCACGAGCCGTTTCGATGCCTTTCAGTATCCTCGAATGGATCGACGTGGGTGAAACCAATGAAAGAAACCGTTTCACTGACCATAGAGCCAACCTTTCAGTATCCTCGAACGGATCGACGTGGGTGAAACCCGATGGCGCAGCAACCGATGATTTTTGGAGTCTGACTTTCAGTATCCTCGAACGGATCGACGTGGGTGAAACTTCACGAAGCCGGCAACTGGGGGCGAGTGTGGGAATCTTTCAGTATCCTCGAACGGATCGACGTGGGTGAAACGAGCGCGAAGCTGCGCGTCGTGTGCTCATAGAAGCACACTTTCAGTATCCTCGAACGGATCGACGTGGGTGAAACTTATACCGAAACCGTCGCGGAGGCGTTTGAAACCGTGCCTTTCAGTATCCTCGAACGGATCGACGTGGGTGAAACACCGGGGGTTGGGCGCTTCTGGGGCGTCTTTAATGAACTTTCAGTATCCTCGAACGGATCGACGTGGGTGAAACATTTCCCGCAACCGTTCACGAGAGTTGAAGCTGTTCGCTTTCAGTATCCTCGAACGGATCGACGTGGGTGAAACTCTTTTATTTCCTCGATCCCCTTGATCGGTGGGTGGGCCTTTCAGTATCCTCGAACGGATCGACGTGGGTGAAACTCGTTACAGATTGCTCATGACGTCGTGAAGTCAGGCACTTTCAGTATCCTCGAACGGATCGACGTGGGTGAAACTTCTTGCGGGCCATCATACACGCTTCGCACTCGGATACTTTCAGTATCCTCGAACGGATCGACGTGGGTGAAACTTTTATGTATCGCCTGAGCGTATTCAGTAGGAGTTCTTTCAGTATCCTCGAACGGATCGACGTGGGTGAAACCTCGGTTTTGTCTGCTCGTTTCACGCAACCGTTTGTCACTTTCAGTATCCTCGAACGGATCGACGTGGGTGAAACAGCGTCTTCTGGAAAGATTCGCTCGGCTCAATCCTCTTTCAGTATCCTCGAACGGATCGACGTGGGTGAAACTTGTCTGGGGTGGGGACTTTGTAAGGCGGGATATTGCCTTTCAGTATCCTCGAACGGATCGACGTGGGTGAAACGTTGCGTTGGTGACGGGCCGGCATTGGAGTTCTTAGCCCTTTCAGTATCCTCGAACGGATCGACGTGGGTGAAACTAAGTAATTTTTTGACAATAAAAAATGCGGCTTTCTCCCTTTCAGTATCCTCGAACGGATCGACGTGGGTGAAACCATTGATGCGCGAAGGCTAAAAGATTGTAGTATTGTAAGCTTTCAGTATCCTCGAACGGATCGACGTGGGTGAAACAACGTAAGATTTGTGTTTGGGGCATGGGTTCAAAAGGCCTTTCAGTATCCTCGAACGGATCGACGTGGGTGAAACGATTTGCACTGGGCTTGTTTGCGCGGCGCGAAGCTGCACTTTCAGTATCCTCGAACGGATCGACGTGGGTGAAACCTCATGGGACTGGACCGCATCGTGCGCCAGCGGGCGACTTTCAGTATCCTCGAACGGATCGACGTGGGTGAAACGATTTTCGTGCCGTCGAGTATCGCCATGATGGCGATTCTTTCAGTATCCTCGAACGGATCGACGTGGGTGAAACTCGCAAGGGTGCGGCGCTGTTCATTTCGACGCCGCACCTTTCAGTATCCTCGAACAGATCGACGTGGGTGAAACAAAGACGCAGTACCAGTCAAAAAAAGGGAATACGCAAACTTTCAGTATCCTCGAACGGATCGACGTGGGTGAAACGTGTCACAAAAAGCGCAGATGAGCGCGAGCCGTCCTCCTTTCAGTATCCTCGAACGGATCGACGTGGGTGAAACTACTCCTATCGTCGCCCCAGCCGTCGGCAGGGGCAGGTCTTTCAGTATCCTCGAACGGATCGACGTGGGTGAAACCCCAGCTGCCTCGGGGTCGAATGGCGGCCAAACCTCACTTTCAGTATCCTCGAACGGATCGACGTGGGTGAAACACAAGGCGAGGTAGAGCGACGCGCTAAGGCGACCGTCCTTTCAGTATCCTCGAACGGATCGACGTGGGTGAAACGCGTGTGTGGCCGGAAGTGTCTGCGTCTCTCGTCGTCACTTTCAGTATCCTCGAACGGATCGACGTGGGTGAAACTCGCAAGGGTGCGGCGCTGTTCATTTCGACGCCGCACCTTTCAGTATCCTCGAACAGATCGACGTGGGTGAAACAAAGACGCAGTACCAGTCAAAAAAAGGGAATACGCAAACTTTCAGTATCCTCGAACGGATCGACGTGGGTGAAACGTGTCACAAAAAGCGCAGATGAGCGCGAGCCGTCCTCCTTTCAGTATCCTCGAACGGATCGACGTGGGTGAAACTACTCCTATCGTCGCCCCAGCCGTCGGCAGGGGCAGGTCTTTCAGTATCCTCGAACGGATCGACGTGGGTGAAACCCCAGCTGCCTCGGGGTCGAATGGCGGCCAAACCTCACTTTCAGTATCCTCGAACGGATCGACGTGGGTGAAACACAAGGCGAGGTAGAGCGACGCGCTAAGGCGACCGTCCTTTCAGTATCCTCGAACGGATCGACGTGGGTGAAACGCGTGTGTGGCCGGAAGTGTCTGCGTCTCTCGTCGTCACTTTCAGTATCCTCGAACGGATCGACGTGGGTGAAACGTGGTGGGTGCAGGGGCGCCGGAGTCGACTGTGGTCTTTCAGTATCCTCGAACGGATCGACGTGGGTGAAACATAATCTGGGGTGGCGACTTTCTGAGGCGGGATATCGCCTTTCAGTATCCTCGAACGGATCGACGTGGGTGAAACTTCATAGAAGTCTTTGAGCGTAAGATTGATGTTTCAACTTTCAGTATCCTCGAACGGATCGACGTGGGTGAAACGCAATGGCGCGCCTTCGTTAGGAGAGCGCGAACGGCCTTTCAGTATCCTCGAACGGATCGACGTGGGTGAAACCTCAACACCGAGAGCCGCACCATCTTGCACGGAATTTCCTTTCAGTATCCTCGAACGGATCGACGTGGGTGAAACGCCCGACGACGTGGGCGCAATCATAGCGGCTATACGTGCTTTCAGTATCCTCGAACGGATCGACGTGGGTGAAACGCGTCTACCCACCAATGGGTGAAGCCGGTATGGGCACTTTCAGTATCCTCGAACGGATCGACGTGGGTGAAACTACGCGGCTGGCTTCATCTGACAGCAGCGTCATGGCTTTCAGTATCCTCGAACGGATCGACGTGGGTGAAACTAGGGAGGGGGGCAGTGAAGAAGGCGGGCGAGTAGCCTTTCAGTATCCTCGAACGGATCGACGTGGGTGAAACTTCGATGTGCGCGATAACAAGGTCAACCTGAACTCTTTCAGTATCCTCGAACGGATCGACGTGGGTGAAACTCTGAGCGCATCCAAGCCTTGCAAGAATTCCATGCCGCCTTTCAGTATCCTCGAACGGATCGACGTGGGTGAAACCAAACTGCTACCAGCACAGTACGCATTCGTTTAGATCTTTCAGTATCCTCGAACGGATCGACGTGGGTGAAACAATTGCGGCAATGGCAGGAGATTAAACATCGAGGCAACTTTCAGTATCCTCGAACGGATCGACGTGGGTGAAACAGGAGTGTCCTCCAACTGTCCACAGATGGGGCAGATCTTTCAGTATCCTCGAACGGATCGACGTGGGTGAAACCAAGGCCATAATCGCGCCGCTCCAGTGGCGCAAATTTACTTTCAGTATCCTCGAACGGATCGACGTGGGTGAAACCTCAACGGCGGGTCGCGGCCCGCCGCCGGTGACGCCACCTTTCAGTATCCTCGAACGGATCGACGTGGGTGAAACCACGTAAGACTCCCAATAGTTGGGCCATCATGTTTCCTTTCAGTATCCTCGAACGGATCGACGTGGGTGAAACCAGATTTGCGCGGCACCAATCTATCCCACACGAACATCTTTCAGTATCCTCGAACGGATCGACGTGGGTGAAACAAAAACCACAGGCTCACCCTGGGCCTCGACTAAATAGACCTTTCAGTATCCTCGAACGGATCGACGTGGGTGAAACCCCATTGGCGCGCCCCCGCCCATCGGCGCTCACGCCGCCTTTCAGTATCCTCGAACGGATCGACGTGGGTGAAACGCGGGTTGGCGCCATGCACCGGCGCCACCGGCGCCACCTTTCAGTATCCTCGAACGGATCGACGTGGGTGAAACGATACTCATCCAACGTTGCCGCGACACGCAGACCCTGCACTTTCAGTATCCTCGAACGGATCGACGTGGGTGAAACAGAGCCAGGAGGAGCGCGACGAGGCGGCGCGCCTGTTCTTTCAGTATCCTCGAACGGATCGACGTGGGTGAAACCAGAGTATGGTCTGGATACCATCCAGGCAGTGCTTCCTTTCAGTATCCTCGAACGGATCGACGTGGGTGAAACCCTGGAGAGGAGATAGAGACATGACACTGTTGCAAAACTTTCAGTATCCTCGAACGGATCGACGTGGGTGAAACGCGACCCCATCTTCGACCCGCAGGGCAAGCCTACCTTTCAGTATCCTCGAACGGATCGACGTGGGTGAAACGACGAAATCCTGGGCGATGACCTCCAGGCATCCAGTAACTTTCAGTATCCTCGAACGGATCGACGTGGGTGAAACCAATGGGGAGCGGTAAATTAGTAAAAAATGGTAAAAAATGACTTTCAGTATCCTCGAACGGATCGACGTGGGTGAAACTAATGCATCATTAGACTCAACAATAACGTGGGAAGAGCCTTTCAGTATCCTCGAACGGATCGACGTGGGTGAAACGCTGCCAGCGCCTGAATACGCTCCAGCAACTTGAACTTTCAGTATCCTCGAACGGATCGACGTGGGTGAAACTAGAAGGCCCCATGCTCAACGTTCGAACAACCTACAACTTTCAGTATCCTCGAACGGATCGACGTGGGTGAAACTGACATAAACGGGATGCGCCTTCCCGTCGTAACCGACGACTTTCAGTATCCTCGAACGGATCGACGTGGGTGAAACAATGTGATGCTTGGCACTATGCTGCGCTGAGCGCTCGCTTTCAGTATCCTCGAACGGATCGACGTGGGTGAAACACGCGATAGTTTTCTTTGGCCGAGACCCGTATAAAAGCCTTTCAGTATCCTCGAACGGATCGACGTGGGTGAAACGCGGCGGTGGTGGCACGGTCGAGCGGGCGGTCGGGCTTTCAGTATCCTCGAACGGATCGACGTGGGTGAAACAACTCCCTCGCGATTTATATCGCGGCCGGAGTGGTAGTCCTTTCAGTATCCTCGAACGGATCGACGTGGGTGAAACTCTTTGCGTACTCCCGTCCCGGAGGTGGCTGTAGTGGCTTTCAGTATCCTCGAACGGATCGACGTGGGTGAAACTACTTTTTCCTGTTCTCCGGATTCTGACGATGACGATGCTTTCAGTATCCTCGAACGGATCGACGTGGGTGAAACTTGTTGACTATGATGTATATTTCGACAAATCTCTGTCGCTTTCAGTATCCTCGAACGGATCGACGTGGGTGAAACTACTAAGACATCGACACATTAACACTTTACCGCGCTTCTTTCAGTATCCTCGAACGGATCGACGTGGGTGAAACATTCCCTTAGTGCGGATAACATTTGCCATCCGCACAACTTTCAGTATCCTCGAACGGATCGACGTGGGTGAAACATCTCGTGCGCATAGTGCGGCACAAGTTGACGCTCACTTTCAGTATCCTCGAACGGATCGACGTGGGTGAAACACAACCGCCGATAGTACCGCCCCTCTTGCGTCCGCCACTTTCAGTATCCTCGAACGGATCGACGTGGGTGAAACTGTCATGACGCCGGCCCGTGATATATTATGAGTATCACAAAACTTTCAGTATCCTCGAACGGATCGACGTGGGTGAAACGGGAAAAGAAAAGCCTCGCGAGAACGCTAACATTTCTTTCAGTATCCTCGAACGGATCGACGTGGGTGAAACGAGGTTGAGTTCAAGATTGAAGCTGAGAAGCAAGGCCTTTCAGTATCCTCGAACGGATCGACGTGGGTGAAACACGATGTCATTGATTTTGCGCAAGACTGCAAAGAGCACTTTCAGTATCCTCGAACGGATCGACGTGGGTGAAACGGGGCGAGTGGCGTGGCGTTCCGCAAGGGCAGGGTCGACTTTCAGTATCCTCGAACGGATCGACGTGGGTGAAACTTAGGATGGGTGCTGGAGTCTGTCCAGGGGATATCTCAGCTTTCAGTATCCTCGAACGGATCGACGTGGGTGAAACAATGCCGCCTGCTTCTTCCATGTCGTCTCCGCCATCTGCTTTCAGTATCCTCGAACGGATCGACGTGGGTGAAACACGGTATCTCGTGGCTGTGGTGGAGTGTTGTCAAGGCCACTTTCAGTATCCTCGAACGGATCGACGTGGGTGAAACTCCAGAGAGGTCACACTCATTAGTGGCGACCCTAACTCCTTTCAGTATCCTCGAACGGATCGACGTGGGTGAAACTCGCCCGCGACAGCACCTAGGAATGCCATCTCATCAGCGTCTTTCAGTATCCTCGAACGGATCGACGTGGGTGAAACTTGTCAGCGTAGGTCGCAAACCTGCCGCAGCGCTCAACTTTCAGTATCCTCGAACGGATCGACGTGGGTGAAACGGCGAAACCGTAGAAGTCCCCATCAGCGCAGCTGACCTTTCAGTATCCTCGAACGGATCGACGTGGGTGAAACTCAAAGGGCGTTTTTTTATGCCGGTTTTAAGTCTTTCTTTCAGTATCCTCGAACGGATCGACGTGGGTGAAACTGTGGGACCACGCCCACCACCAGTTTTGCTTACCGCCTCTTTCAGTATCCTCGAACGGATCGACGTGGGTGAAACTAGAGGTGAAGAAATGACGACAGCGGACGATTTTCTAATTCTTTCAGTATCCTCGAACGGATCGACGTGGGTGAAACCAAATGTGCAATGCCCCTCCCAAAAACGGTGAAGGGAAAACTTTCAGTATCCTCGAACGGATCGACGTGGGTGAAACAACAGCCATGTCGTCAGCCCAGCGCGAAGCAGTAAAAGACTTTCAGTATCCTCGAACGGATCGACGTGGGTGAAACCTTGCTAATTCCATGAAACCTCGAGTGTTTGCCGCTCGCTTTCAGTATCCTCGAACGGATCGACGTGGGTGAAACTTCTCAGTCTCCGCCTCGGCAATGTCGAGCTTCATGCCTTTCAGTATCCTCGAACGGATCGACATGGGTGAAACTTGATTGCTTCGAGGTGGGGAATTTGGACGTCCGTTCTTTCAGTATCCTCGAACGGATCGACGTGGGTGAAACCCCACTTGCCCGTTTCGCTGTTGTAGGTGGCCGGCGTCTTTCAGTATCCTCGAACGGATCGACGTGGGTGAAACGGAAAAACCTCCCTGGGTGAAGCGTTCGCCAAGGCACCTTTCAGTATCCTCGAACGGATCGACGTGGGTGAAACCTTTTTCGCAAGATTGCCAAAGAGAAAGGCATTTCCAGCTTTCAGTATCCTCGAACGGATCGACGTGGGTGAAACGCGCCGGCGCCTTTGGCGGGCGTGCGCTCACATTGCGCTTTCAGTATCCTCGAACGGATCGACGTGGGTGAAACATTAGTTATGGGCTGAGCGGGTTTGGGTATGACCTGCTTTCAGTATCCTCGAACGGATCGACGTGGGTGAAACTATAGTGACAAATGTCATATTCGCACATGACAAATGTCATCTTTCAGTATCCTCGAACGGATCGACGTGGGTGAAACCCCACTTACACTGAGGTACCTCACAACATCAGCAGAACTTTCAGTATCCTCGAACGGATCGACGTGGGTGAAACGCCGGGAAAATCGCGCCCATCACCGCGACCGTGAGCTTTCAGTATCCTCGAACGGATCGACGTGGGTGAAACTGGAAGGTGCTTACTTTTGACGGACCATCATTCAGATCCTTTCAGTATCCTCGAACGGATCGACGTGGGTGAAACGCGAAGAAGTCTATGCCTCCCCACACTTCGCTGATGTATCTTTCAGTATCCTCGAACGGATCGACGTGGGTGAAACTTTAATGATTTGGGCATAGTCTGTGGCTTTTCCAACTTTCAGTATCCTCGAACGGATCGACGTGGGTGAGACTCGAAGAAGTCTTCTCCAAACTGCGCGCCACAGGCCCTTTCAGTATCCTCGAACGGATCGACGTGGGTGAAACGTGACATGGAACTGTCTGACGTTGGATTGACCGAAATCTTTCAGTATCCTCGAACGGATCGACGTGGGTGAAACTCTTGGTTTTTATGTATCACCTGAACGTGTTCGTTCTTTCAGTATCCTCGAACGGATCGACGTGGGTGAAACGTGACACTGCTGGATTGATGCGCTGTGACGTCGTTCTTTCAGTATCCTCGAACGGATCGACGTGGGTGAAACCTACTACGGGTTAGTAGCAGTTCACGTCAGCCTACGCCTTTCAGTATCCTCGAACGGATCGACGTGGGTGAAACGGCCTCGAAACTGAGATTTAAACATCACCTGGGTGTCTTTCAGTATCCTCGAACGGATCGACGTGGGTGAAACGATTACAGCAGAGCATTCCCCAATCAGCCCATCACCTTTCAGTATCCTCGAACGGATCGACGTGGGTGAAACGAGTGCCCCTTCTCCCCTGTGCGTGGTGCTCATAGCCTTTCAGTATCCTCGAACGGATCGACGTGGGTGAAACTTGATGCTGAGTCATTGACTGAGGCATTGGGTGTGTCTTTCAGTATCCTCGAACGGATCGACGTGGGTGAAACATCATGGTCGTACTTATAACCAGACTCTCTATCAAACTTTCAGTATCCTCGAACGGATCGACGTGGGTGAAACTATTGCCTAGCCACCACCCCGCCCTCACCGTGCTACTTTCAGTATCCTCGAACGGATCGACGTGGGTGAAACTAGGGGCGTTTGTGGTGGATGATCCGGCCTGGAAAACTTTCAGTATCCTCGAACGGATCGACGTGGGTGAAACAAAAATGAGGGAGGTTTGAGATGTTGAACTTAACTGTCTTTCAGTATCCTCGAACGGATCGACGTGGGTGAAACAATTCTGTGCGATGTACGGGGCTTGGACTGACGAATTAACTTTCAGTATCCTCGAACGGATCGACGTGGGTGAAACAGTATAAGGTTGTCTTTGCTCCGCGGGACGTTTTTTCTCTTTCAGTATCCTCGAACGGATCGACGTGGGTGAAACTCTTTGTTCTTGCAGTCCTCGTTGCTGCTGTTGCTGTTTCTTTCAGTATCCTCGAACGGATCGACGTGGGTGAAACATCCAACAAACCAGCGAACCGCCGACAGTATCAAAACTTTCAGTATCCTCGAACGGATCGACGTGGGTGAAACGTAAAGTCTGTCTTCCGTTAGCATTGCACCAGGAGACTTTCAGTATCCTCGAACGGATCGACGTGGGTGAAACCTATCAGACGGATAATGACCTCTTCGTGGTGTACACCACTTTCAGTATCCTCGAACGGATCGACGTGGGTGAAACGATTGTTTTTGGCGTGAGGTCTCACCATTCGCGTAATCCGTGACCACTATGGTGAATTCTGTGCCAGGCCACAG
>ENA-UPSM01005587-UPSM01005587.1-activated-sludge-metagenome-genome-assembly--contig:-NODE-5587-length-12228-cov-25.303212_pt1 | contig 12228 bp, 8 predicted proteins | sample MGYA00238181_ERZ773283 | MGnify/ENA primary metagenome ERZ773283 (study PRJEB29023, sample SAMN05720199) | activated sludge metagenome | isolation source: Anaerobic digester | place: Japan... | reverse complement strand
TGCCGTTATAGTATTCGACAAAAAGGCTTTCTGAATAGTTTCCGAAGCTTTCATGTACCCACATATCGGCAATATCTCTGTAAGTGATGTTGTTTGCAAACCACTCATGACTTGATTCATGTACAATAATGAAATCCCATGAATCGCCCCAACCTGTTCCGCTCATGTCTCTTCCAAGATACCCGTTTTGATAACCGTTACCGTAAGTTACCGAGCTCTGGTGTTCCATACCCAGGTACGGTGCCTCAACAAGTTTGTACCCGTCTTCATAGAAAGGATAAGGTCCGAACCAGTATTCAAATGCTTTCAGCATCATTGGCACCTGCCTGAAATGAACTTTAGCTTTATTGAGGTTATAACTTAGAACCCAGTAATCACAGTCGAGTATCCCTTTTTCTCCGTTATATTTTTCAGAAAAATGCACATAATCACCTATGTTTATGTTTACTCCATAATTGTTGATAGGACTTGATACAAACCAGTTCCATGTTTTTGTCTTATTTTTTTTGTTGGGAACAACACTTCTCAGGCGTCCGTTTGAAACATCAATAAGGTTATCGGGAACTGTAACACTGATTAACATGCTGTCGGGTTCATCATACATGTGGTCTTTACAGGGCCACCACAAACTTGCACCATCTCCCTGACAGGATGAGGCAATAAATGGAAGATTGTTTTTGTCGCGTTTCCATGTAATTCCTCCCTGCCAGGGCGGATTTGGGGCAATTCTGGGTCGCCCTCCATATTCAATAATAATATAAGCAACACTTCCAGGAATCTGATTATCATTGAGATGAATGAAATGTGCATTACCTTCATGAATAATTTTCAATTTTTCGCCGTTTTGCATGGCACTTATCATCACGAGAGGAGGCTGAAGATCTATCTGCATGATATTTTTGCTTTCCAGAACTCTGTAATAAACTGTATTTGTTCCATATATGGTACTATCGGATGGATTTACGATTATATCAAGATGATAGTATGTCAAATCCCACCACGATCTTTCCGGAGTTATCGAACCTCTAAGTGTATCCTGCCTTGTAAAAACCGGCTGTTGTGGCAAAACTTTAGTTGTTAATAAAATAAAAGTAAATAAAACTGATAGAAATCTTATAGACCTGAAATTATTCATTTTATCTTATATATGAAAAAAGTTAATATTCTAAAATTCTTTTAGCGATGACTAATTCAATCATTTTCTTAATTCTTGAATTACATGATAAAAATAATTTAAGTTTTGAAATTAACACGTGGAGAGAAATTTTGAAATATAAAAAAATTATTTATGAATGAGATTATATGAATTAATATCTTAATTTTATGACCTTTAATAAAAGCATCAAAGTTTATTTTGTCTAATAAGCTTATTAGTGTTATGGCAAATTCGAAGAAGATATTAATCCTTGAAGATTCGGAGAATGAGGCTGAATCAATTATTTCATACATAAAGGAAAGCGGCATAAATTTCATAAAACATGTTACAGAAAATAAGTCGGGATATGTCGAAGAAATCATGTCATTTAAGCCGGATCTAATAATTGCCGACAATTCAATAGGAGATTTTAGCGGAATGGAGGCTCTGAAGATAAGAAACGAAAAGGCACCTCAAATTCCTTTTATCCTTGTAACAAACAGCATCAATGAAGAAACTGCGGTGAAGTTTATGAAAGCCGGTGCCGATGACTATATACTCAAGGATAATTTATCTAGACTTAGATATTCTGTTATTGAAGCTTTAAGTAGAAAAACTGTTAAATCTAAAAAGCCAGAACTTGAGAGAGAATTTGCAAGAACAAAAATGATATTTGATTCTCTTCTCAATTATAGTCCTGTTTATATTTTTGTAAAGAACGGTAATTCGGAGGTTATTGAATTCAGCAGAAATTTCATTGATATTGTCGGTATTCCAGCAGATGAGTGCGTGGGGAAAAAGATATCAGATTTATATCCTGCTCCGGTTGCAGAAAAAATCATGAAAAGCGATAAAAAGATTATCAGGGATAAAGTTCAATTAAAAGAAATTTCGGAGTTAAACGGAAGATTTTATGAAACAACAAAATTTCCTATTAAAGTTGAGGGCATGGGAACCTGTATAGCCGGGTTCATTGTTGATATAACTGAGAAGAAGAAAGCCGAAAATGAACTGAATCAGGAGAAATTGCTGTTAAGAAAACTAATTGATAATATTCCTGATCTAATAAATATTAAAGATTCACAAGGCAGGTATATACTAAATAATCTTCCGCACATGAAATCAATTGGCGTTGATAATTCTGAACTCGTAAAAGGCAAAACCCCTTTTGATTTTTTCTCGTACGAAGAAGCAGTTGAGTACCGTAAAGACGACGAAGATGTGCTGAAAACCGGGATTCCGATTATTAACAAGGAAGAGTCTGCAATACAAAAGGACACGATGAAAAGGCACTGGTATCTTACAAGTAAGATACCTCTTATGGATAGCAAAGGCCAATTGACACATCTTATCACTATAAGCCATGATGTAACTGAGAAAAAAATCTCCGGGGAAACAATAGAAAGAGAACGGATGCTGCTCCGCACTCTTATTGATAACCACCCTGATTTTATTTATGTTAAGGATAGAGAATGCAGGAAAGTTATGGCAAATAAAGCCGATGTCGAAAATATCGGCTATAATTCCGAAGAAGAAGTAATAGGCAAAACCGATCTGGAACTTTTCCCTGGCGAAACAGGCATAAGAGGCTATAATGATGACCTGTCGGTAATTAATAAAGGAGTACGAATAGTAAATAAAGAGGAATATTTTATTGACAAAAACGGCAATAAGAAATGGATAATTACCACTAAAGTACCTCTTTACGATAATGAGGGAAATATTACCGGCCTGGTAGGAATTGGGAGAGATATTACAAAGATAAAGGAGACTGCAATTGAAATCGAAAAAGCAAAAGAAAAAGCTGAAGAAAGCGACAGGTTCAAAACGGCTTTTCTTAACAATATCACTCACGAAATAAGGACTCCGATGAATTCAATAGTAGGCTTTGCCTCTCTCCTGAACGAGCAGGGTATTGATGAGGAAACGAGAAATTCTTATATAGAGGTAATTAATCAGAGCAGTAATCAGCTTCTTGCAATAGTTGACGATATTATTGAAATATCCAATCTTGAGGCGGGAATTTCAAAACTTTCAATACAGAAAGCCAATCTTAATAAAAATCTTGGAGGCCTTTTCATTCAATTTCAAAGGCAAGCATTCGAGAAGAAAATCGAATTTGTCTTTAAACCTGGTTTGCCTGATGAGGAATCAGTAATAGAGACCGATATTAATAAAATACTGCAGATAATTACGAACCTTCTGTGGAATGCTTTCAAATATACTTCTGAGGGAAAAATTGAATTCGGATATACCCAGGAAAAAGGTTACATTAAATTTTATGTTTCAGACACAGGAATAGGAATATCGGAAGAGCATTTTCAACACATTTTTGAAAGGTTTTACAGAGTGAAGAATCCGGGACAGACGCATCCGGAAGGTACCGGACTTGGACTTGCAATTTCAAAAGGTTATGTTGAACTCATGGGAGGACAAATCTGGGTTAATTCTGTTCTGGGGGCAGGCTCTACTTTCTATTTTACAATACCGCAAGTAAAAACTGATGGAAAAAACAGAACAACAAATCTTGAAGATAACGACATGTCATCATTTAAAAAAACTATACTTGTAGCAGAGGATGAAATGAATAGCTACAGATTTCTGCAAATACTTCTATCTAAACATGGCTTTAATATATTGCATGCCGGAAACGGAAAAGAAGCAATCGAAATTTTAAAGGCTGGCAACAAAGTTGACCTCGTAATAATTGACATGAAAATGCCGGTAATGGATGGCTATGAAGCTGTAAGGCTTATAAAAAATATAAAGCCAGATCTTCCGGTTATATCTCTGACAGCCTGTGCTTTATCTGATGATCGTGAAAAATCTTTAATGGCAGGTTGTGACGATTACATATCAAAGCCTGTTAATATAGACAATTTGATATCGCTGATTTATAAATATACGACAAAATCCCTGAAGGAAAGTTCAGGAGAGGGCTCCTGAAGCGACTAATCGAAAATTATTGACATCCTAAGAGAATCAGGTTAGAAAAATTTTTGCGATATCAGTCAATCTTAGCTACCGATATAAGTTCCATATTTTCCACATCGAGTGCGGAAAGGTAACCATAATTCATCTCCCGGCCATAAACACAGCCTGTATCAATAGGTATTACTTTCGATTTTTCTTTTACCATTTTCCTTGAATATTCCAATAATTTTGGTCTGTGCCCATAAACAATAGTTTTTCCTGTAAAAACAGGATTTGAGTATGAGACCCTCGATTCCCAGAGCATTGCTTCTTTGTCGGAAAAAGGATCTTCCAGATTGTCATTAAAGCCTCCATGAACAAAGTAAAAATCTCCTTCTTTCTCATAATATATTAAATTTCTAAAGAATTTAATATATTCATTTTCAATGTTCCTGATATTTGTAATGCCAAAACTCTCAAGCGTTGTCATTCCTTCGTTCAAATACCATAATGGCAACATACGAGGATTATCGTATGAATTAACAAGCATCCACTCATGATTCCCCATAAGAGGTGTCACATTAAACCCCATTTCAATAAGTTCCATAATATAATCAACTACTTCCCTGATGCCCGGCCCACGATCAATATAGTCTCCAAGTAAAATAAGTCTGTCACTTTTATCAGGACGAATATGCTTGTTTATAAGTTCATAAAACGTTTTGAAACAACCATGGATGTCGCCTATGGCAAAAAGTCTGTTCATAAATTTGTGAAATCGGTTTAATAGCTATAAATCTTTTGACCTATGTTACTCATTCAATGAAATTATTTGTTTAATATAAATTAACTTATTTATTTTTTTTTAAAATTTACAAATAATTTATCACTTTAATTATTTTAATATAGTTTTCCATGTATCAGATAAGATTTGTCAATTTATTTTATTATAGAATATTTTAGGAAATGATATATATGTTTTTGCAGGGGATTTTTTATTAATAAAATTAATGAGATGGGAAAAATATCGTTTTTACCAATAGTTTTTTTATTTATGATCTCCTGCAAGACTCAGGAGCTTTATCTTAATGTGATTGAGCCTGCTCCGGTTACTTTACCTCCTGAAGCAAAAAGTGCAGGTATTGCCGACAGAAGCGAAGCATCAAAAGAAGCCGGAGTTCTCGATGCTATAGATAAAATAATTACCCTTGAAGGTGCTGAGCTTGACAGGGTAGGTGCAGAAGCTTGCATTATAGGACTTTTTAACAGACTTTCTGAAAATACACGTTTCGAAGAGGTAAAGAAAATTGACGAGAAGTTTGCTTCTGTAACCTTGCCGGGTGCATTCCCTCCTCCGGTCGAATGGCCTGTTGTTGAATCTGTTTGCAGAGAGAATGAAGTTGACTTATTGTTTTCGCTCGAAACTTTTGATACAGATACGAAAATCAATTATCAGATAATAAAGAGGAATAATCCAAAAACTATTTTTGGTGTTATAACCAATGTTGAACATCAGGCAAACATGCAAACACTGGTCAAAACAGCATGGAGAATATATTATCCTGCAGGCCAGATGATAATTGATGAATTTCCTATGGTTCACAATCTTAATTTTTCGGCAACCGGTTTGACTCCGGTAGCTGCGGCTGCAGCACTTATTAACCGCAAAGAGGCAGTAAAAAGAGTGGCTGAACAGGCAGGAGAAATATACGCTTCACGAATAATTCCTTATGAAATTACCGTTACAAGAGATTACTATGTAAAAGGCACAAATAATTTCAAAATTGCGATGAGGAAAGCAAGAACAGGAAATTGGGACGAGGCCGGCGAACTATGGAAGATAGAGACTGAGAATCCAAAGCGCAAAATTGCAGCACGTGCATGCTATAATATGGCTATAATAGCTGAAATAAAAGGAAACCTGGATGTAGCCCTTGAATGGGCTCAGAAGGCTTACGAAGATTATAATCTTCGCAAGGCGCTGGAATATGTAAGAATACTTGAAAACAGAATGAACAGAAACCAGCTATTGGAACTGCAGGAAGAAGGTATTTGAAAAGCAATAGGTTTATTATCCAAAATTTCTAAATTCTGACAAAATGAGAAAAAAGGTTACTCAAAAATCAAGGAGAGAATTTCTTTCAAAGGCAACAATGGCGGCAGCCGGTCTGGCTTTGAGTGGTTCGACACTTACAGCCGGCAAGTACCACAAGGCTTCAAGAGCTGCAGAAAAAATAAGAATGGGGTTTATAGGGCTCGGGAATCGTGGCTCTCAGCTTCTTCGACTGTTTATGGCGCATCCCGATATAGAAATTGCAGCTTTCTGTGATGTGTATGAACCTTATATGCTTCGCGACAGAAGTCTGGTTTCTCCCAGATATATAGCCGATCTTGGAAGCCAGATTCCATCTATGAACGAAAAACTTCCTGATAGTGTCAAAAAATATTCCGACTATCGTAAGTTGCTCGAAGATAAAAATATTGATGCAGTATGTATAGCCACACCCGACCATTGGCACGCTCTTCAGACCATTGATGCTCTTAATGCAGGGAAAGATGTCTATGTCGAAAAACCTCTTACCGCCACAATAAAGGAAGGACGAATGATGGTCGAAGCTCAAGCACGCACAAAACAGGTTGTTGCTGTGGGTCTTAACCGCAGGGGAAATATTGTTTACCAGAAACTTGCAAAAGTTATTCAGGAAGGAAAAATAGGAAAGATATCAGTAGCAAGAGCTTACAGGATAAATAATATGTTCCCCGACGGTATCGGCAGAATGAAGCCTGAAACACCTCCGCAAGGCCTCGACTGGGATATGTGGTTAGGCCCAAGAGCCTACAGACCTTATCAGTACAACATTTCACCATATAAGTTCAGATGGTGGAGCGACTATTCAAGCCAGATGGGTAACTGGGGTGTGCACTATCTGGATGTCATCAGATGGATGATGGGGGAGACAGCCCCTGTGGCAGTTTCAGCTCATGGAGGAAGATATTTTGTAAACGACGACAGTGATATTCCCGATACTATGCAGGTCACTTTCGAATTTGCTTCAGGTGCAATTGCTGTATTCTGCATTTACGAAGCCAGCAGCGGAGGGCTCTTTCAGTATGGAGAGGTTGAACTACGTGGAACCAAAGGTACTCTTTATGCCGATGAAAATGGATACAGAATTACAGGCGCCAGGCCCGGACAATTTCAGACATGGAAGAAACAGATCGAAGATGAGATTTACGATTTAAAAAACGAATCTTTACCTGATGGCAGCAGCCGCGATAGCACCGCAGCACTCGTCAACAATTTCATCGACTGTATAAAAACGCGCCAGACACCCTTATGTACACTCGAGGAAGGACACCGATCAACCTGCTTTGCACACCTTGCAAATATTGCATTAAAGGTCAAATCACGACTTGAATGGGATCCTGTCAGAGAGAGGTTTACGAACAGTGAAGCTGCCAACCAACTTCTACACTACGATTATCGCAAACCCTGGAAACTTTGAGATTCTTTTGATTTTCCAGAGTAATAGCCGGCAAAACAAATAAAGTTCTAAGGAAAGTAAATCTTTAATTTTCCCGTTAACCAGGTAATGTTAAGAAGTTATTTTAATATAATTGTTTAATATGAAAAAGGATAATATTATTAAAAAAGGAAAAACAAAATTCAGCCGTCGCAGATTCGTTTCAACCTTAGCATTTTCGGGGGCTGCTCTTCCTTTTTTAGAATTAGCCGGGCATGATTTACCGGCTCCTCAATCAACTTCCGACAGGCACATTCATATCTTTTCGAAACCGTTGCAATGGCTTTCATGGGAAGGTGCTGCTGAACTGATTGCCGAAGCGGGTGCCGAGGGAATCGATATACCGGTACGATCGGGCGGACATGTACTGCCTGAAAAAGTACAGACCGACCTTCCCCTTGCAGTTGCTGCAGCAAGAAAAAACGGTCTGAAGGTGGAGATGATTGTAACTGACATAACAAGAGCAGATGAAAAATACACCGAAGATATTCTGCAAACTGCTTCTGAACTTGGAATAAAATATTATAGACTTGGATATCTGAATTATGACGATAAAATAAGTGTATGGGATACACTTCAAAATTATAAACCGCAGCTGAAAAAACTGGAAACTGTCAATCGTAAATATAATATTCATGGTGCTTATCAGAATCATTACGGTACCCGCGTGGGAGGGCCGGTATGGGATCTTTTCGAACTGTTAAGAGAACTCGATCCGCAATATATTGGATGTCAGTACGATGTACGACACGCTGTGGCTGAGGCCTCAGCTTCTTGGGTAAACGGCCTTAAACTGATTGCTCCCTGGGTGAAATGCACCGACATTAAAGACTTCAAATGGTCAGTTGCGGCAAACGGAAAGTGGAACCCCGAAAGCGTACCTATAGGAAAGGGCGCTGTCGATTTTAACGAATACTTCAAAATTGTGAAGAACTTTAATATAGGAGGACCGGTTTCGATTCATTTAGAATATCCTCCTTTCGAACGTTTTAATGAAAAACTGACTGATGCTGAAAAGAGGAAACTCTTTGTAACAGAAATGAAGAAAGATGTTGATACTCTGAAATCATTCCTTTTAAAGTTTCAACTATAATTTGAAAGTGGGATAATTTCTTATTAAATATTCTTATGAATCGCAGAAAATTTATAAATAATGCTGGATTATTGACAGCAGGAATCGGAGCTTTGCAAATGACTGCAGGACTTTCGGGCTGCAAATTTAGACCCGGTAGAAAACAAATTGAAATAGTTGCAACGGCATCTGCTTTTGAAAAAGAACCTCTTATCAGGCCTTTCGGCTTCAAGGGTGGTTATATGAACGAAATCTGGCAAACAGTCGCAATGCTTCAAAGCCGAACAGGGGTAAAAAAGGTGGGTATTTGTTCCCAGAATGTTTTATGGAGCGACGAAAACGTATTCGCGTCGAATACAGAAGAAAAGAGTAATGAATTAATGTTCTCGCTTACAAAGTATGCACTAAATTTATTGAAAGGACATAAATTCGTCACCCCAATTGATTTACTCGATTCCATTTTTGAGGAAGTGTATGAATATGGATGTAAGCTTACAGGCCGACAGAATCTGAGAAAAACATTTGTGCTTAATTCCTTTGTAGGCATAGATAACGCAGCATGGCTGTTATATGCCGGTGAGAACGGAATATCATCTTTTGATGATATGATACCTGACCAATTTAAGAAGGGTTTATCTGTTCATCATAATAAAGTTGCAAGTATCCCTCTTATTTCTTATACGATACCGGCTGAAGAGATAAAAGCTGCCGTTGATCAGGGTTATTTTTTCCTGAAAATCAAAATCGGACATCCTGGCACCCAGGAGGAAATGCTTGAAAAGGACAGAGAAAGACTTCTGCAGATACATAAAACAATAGGCAATGCATGGACTCCTTATACGACAAGCGGCAAACTCCCGTATTACTTTGATGCCAACGGGCGCTATGAAAAAAAAGAGACACTTCTACGGCTTCTTGATTATGCAAAAGTGATAGGCGCTTTTGAACAGATAGCTATAGTTGAAGAACCATTCCCTGAAGGTTCCGATATTGACGTTTCCGACATACCGGTAAGGGTCGCCGCTGATGAAAGCGCTCATACTGACATTGATGCACTCGAGAGGATAAAAATGGGTTATGGCGCGATTGCTCTTAAGTCAATTGCCAAAACACTGAGCATGACACTTAAAATAATCAATGTTGCATACGAAAATAATACTCCCTGCTTCTGTGCCGACCTTACTGTAAACCCAATACTTGTGGAGTGGAATAAAAATGTTGCAGCACGTCTTAAGCCATTCCCGGGTATAGGACTCGGACTTCTTGAAACAAACGGCAATCAAAACTATAAGAATTGGGAAACCATGAAATCCTATCATCCTTTTCCTGATGCCTTATGGGCAAATGCCCAAAACGGTGTTTTTGAACTTAATGATGATTTTTACAATAAAAGCGGTGGGATCTTCATACAGTCGCCTCATTATATAAATTTAGTAGATTTAATATAAAAAGATTTTTTATTGTTTTTTCATTTAATCCGCCTTCGCGTAGAGCTTCGGTGGACGAGAAGGTCAGGTAAATTCCTCGGTGCTTGCACCGAAAGAGAGTCCAGAGCTTGCTCTGGGGTATATACCATTTGATTATAGTAAATCAGTTTTAAATTTACCTGTCAGATGCATTTAATAATGAATCAGATTATTAGATTTTTTAAAATTTAAAGGCAAGAAAATGGGAAAGAGTCCATGGTTTAAAAATTTGATTTTAAACTACCTTTTTTATTTTCATAATTTTGTCGGATTATTCTAAAAAAGATATTAACAATGAGCAAAAAAGAGAGGATTTTTATTTCAGGCGTGCATTATGAAACAGGAAGGCATGTTGAAATAGAAATTTCTGACGGGTTTATAGGCGAAATCCGATGCAGTGCGAAACAAATTAACAAAGAAAATGAAGCTTATATTGCTCCAGGGCTTATTGACAGTCAGACTAACGGTTATTTGGGCATCAATTTTCAGGATGAGATTTTTTCAGTCGAGAGGATGAGATATGCGGCAAAAGCAATTTGGAAAGATGGGGTCACCACATTTGTTCCAACTCTTGTAACTGAAAGTCGGGAAAATTTACTGAGGAACTTCCGGATTCTTGCTATGGCTTTTGAAGATAAACAGTTGGTAGGTTCTGTACCGGGTTTTCATCTTGAGGGGCCATATCTTTCACCTGTCAAGGGATTTTATGGATGTCATAATTCAAAATACTTGCGGAATCCTTCGATAGATGAATTTAATGAATTACAGAATGCTGCAAAGGGCCACATAATTATTGTTACGGTTGCGCCGGAACTTGAAGGTGCGATCGAATTCATCAAATATTGTTCTGAAAATGGTGTTGTGGTATCAATAGGCCATACAAATGCAACTACCGAACAGATTTACAGAGCTGTTGACAATGGAGCAAGGATGTCGACCCATCTGGGGAACGGATGTGCGAACATGATTAATCGTCACCGGAATCCATTATGGCCACAGCTCGCAAATGATAGTCTCACCCCTTCAATTATTGCCGACGGATTTCATCTTCTGCCCGAAGAAATAAAGACATTTTATAAGGCAAAAGGAGAAAATAATATAACTCTCACATCAGACGTAACACATCTTGCAGGAATGCCTCCGGGTAAATATTTATATATGGGAAGCGAAGTAGTGATGAATGATGAAGGGCGTATTTTTAATCATTCTCTTAATTGTCTTGCAGGTGCATCGAGTCCGCTTAAAAAGGGAATCGAAACTATGATGAGATTTGCCGGTTGCACACTGGGTCAGGCAGCCAACCTTGCAGGCAAAAATGTCGCAAGGCTGCTTGGCCTTTCCGACCGTGGCATTATAGAGCAGGGTAAAAGAGCCGATATCATCCTTTTCACTATTGATCAGGGCAAGGTAATAATAAAGGAAACGTGGGTGGCAGGAAGAAGAGTATATCCTGACCGACAATGAGATAAGGTCATTTCAACATGGTAATATAAAGTCAATTTATTTTAATATAACCAATTAGCAGAGCCTGACTCGTCGTCCGGAAAAATAAAAACCTTAAAAATGAGAAAAGCAGACTTATCCGCCGTAGTCCCGAGTTCTCGGACGAAGGCGTAGAGAGGGGGATTATCCGCCGGCCGGCGGATGATCCCTTCGGGGAGGTTCCTTGCACCGTCAAATTACCCTATCACGCTTTGCGTGCCTTCTATTTTAGTTTTTCCTTACTCCTCGTTCAGGCAGAGCCTGACTCGTCGTCCGGAAAAACTAAAACCTCCGGCTAACGCCAGAGGTGTAATTTGCCGGTGCGGAGAGAGGGGGATTCGAACCCCCGTTCCGCCGGCAGGCGGAAAACGGTTTTCGAGACCGTCCCATTCAACCACTCTGGCATCTCTCCTTTGACTGCCGTAGCTCTGGCAAATGATTAAATATTTATTTATTATGCATCGCCACAAATATAGTTAAAATGAAGTTTTAAATCTCTCTTTTTATTATTCGTCCCCTTGTTTGAAAGGTTAATCGAAATATTTATCTTCGCTCATTTTATAGAAAATAAATTTATTATTACACAGTGAAAACAAAAATTTATTTTATAGTGTTGCCATTAATAATGGGGACATT
>ENA-UPSM01005586-UPSM01005586.1-activated-sludge-metagenome-genome-assembly--contig:-NODE-5586-length-12230-cov-3.310554_pt1 | contig 12230 bp, 11 predicted proteins | sample MGYA00238181_ERZ773283 | MGnify/ENA primary metagenome ERZ773283 (study PRJEB29023, sample SAMN05720199) | activated sludge metagenome | isolation source: Anaerobic digester | place: Japan... | reverse complement strand
TAGTGCGCAAAAGGCAGAGGCCACGCCAGTCATGTTTGAGCTGTTTCTTGGCTTTCTCGATCCGCTCTATTCTGTGCCGCGCCCACTCGGCAAGACCTTCAATTGTCATGGCCTTGCCAAAAAAACAATCCGCGGTAAGCACTCCCGTGTGGCTCATTAGAAGAATCCGTCTATTGAGCAGATGGAAGCGGAGCCGATCGGCGAAACCCGTGGAACCCGCGGGCACTCGGCCGATCGGTCTTCTTTCCGATTATCGGCAGTAAGCGCTAGCACCCTCAGGTCTATCTGTTCTGGCTCTGGCTGGGTGACCCTCGGGGGGCCAGCCGTAGTGTGAGCCTATAAAAAGTTAACCCGACCAATCGTTGGCTGTCAAGGGTTATTCATGGCCCGGTCGGACATGCGCAACATGTTGCACAGGCGTAGGCTGCTACCACCAGGGGGAGCGGCTTTGAGTGTGTTGTGCAGACGGCTGCACGATTCGATTCGATCATCGCTCCGGCGGTTTGCTGTCGAAGCTAATCTCGCAGGAATCCTTGATCGTGATCCCTGCCGGAATGCCCTTGTCGACGTTCGCCCGCGTGGCCGTCACATTGGCTCCCGCGTAGGCGCCCTTCGCGCAGCCGACAGTGGCGTCCTTGATCTTCGCCCACGCGGCGAGCTGTTCCGACGTCATGTTCTACGGCTGAATCAGTTGCGAGGCGCAGCCGCCGAGTAGCCCGAGGGCAAGCAAGAGGATCAGCGCGCGCTTCAGGCCCGGCGCGTTTGTGGGCCAGAAATGACCACGGAGTATATCCATGGAGGCCATTCCGGATTCTTTTTCGGGTGGCGTAAATCCCTTATGGAAACCCAAGAACGCAATGGAGGCTCGCACTCATCTTCCGAGCCTCCATGTCGTCTGGCATGCAGAATTTACCGCGCGGCTTTCTTCGTTTTACCTAGCACTAGATGCCATTCCTCTTTCGTCACCTGCGTCACAGGGAGTCCCCGCAACGCGTTCGCGCACGATCACACCTTCTCGCCCTCGCCCGGCTGCGAACGCTGGTTAAATGTCCCGTCCCCGCTCGATAGCATCCGGCTTCGCAGGTTTAGGGATCGTGATGACGGGGTGTTCAACAACGACGATCCAGTTCCTCATTGCGCTGGCCAAGTTCCCGCTTGGCGCTGTCGATTCCTCAAATCCGGAGGACGCCCCTGAACTGGTAGGATCGAAAAAGTTGATATGCGATGCTGAGTTCCAATCAAGCATTCTCATGCCTCCAGCCCTCGAGAGTTCTGCGGTCGTCAACTGCCATTTGGACGATACCTGGGCCGGTCTGAACCTGACGCTGTGCCAGTTGTCCCTGACTGATAAAAACATGCGACCCACCGGCCACACTCTCTATGAGAGCGCGCCGAAACTCATAATCCACATGCGGTTGGCCGGCCAGGGCAACATCCGGGCTGTAGGGCTCCGCGAGCCTGAGCTCCGCGGCAAAATCGTCGTACATCGCCTTGAGTTTTGTGTATAGAGTATCGTCCGGCCGTTCTACTTTCAGGCCGAGCTCGTCCCGGGCCTCCTGCCGATAGATCGTATAATCATGGCTTCCCGATTCGCTGCATAGGAACTCGAGGATACGATCAATCTTCTTCTCGTCGGTTACCTGTTTGGCAAGCAATCGCCGTGCCAGCATTCGAATTTGTGACCGCGAACGAAATACGTCGCCAAGGACCAATGGGTGCACGTGGTCAGAAAGGCGTTGAAAGATGTCCTTGAGCTGAGCGGGATCCTTCAGACCCGCACCTTGCCTAGCGAAGTCCAAGTACCCGTTAATGGCCTCGACGCTAACCGGAGCCCGTACTTGTGGTGGAGCGCCTGGGATCTGCGGATTAAGCGGTCCGTTCACACTTGGATCAATCGGGCCGAGCGTCGCTTGCTTCGTCATCATAATGGAGTCGGCCCCAAGACAGATCAACGTTCCGGCACTATGCGCCTTGGAAGGCACGACGACCTCGAGTTCGTCACAGAACTGACGGATAAGGTTGACGAGGCTCCAGGCGGCAAGGGTGCTGCCGCCACGCGTGTAAAGTATTAGGCTGATCCTCTTGACCTGCCCTACACTGTCGAGGTGATGGAGAAAGCGGTCCAGCACCTCAGCATGGATCTGTGTCTCCCAATTCTGACGATCGCCAGTGACATAGAGGAGCGCCGTTGCGCTCCTGGCATTGCCCCAATCTGCGAGAAGAGGTTTCCGCTGCTGGTACATTGATCAGACCCTGATGACGCCTGAGTGGCGGCTGTCTTTTGACGAGCGAAGCAACTTTTTTCTCATTGGCGTGGTGGCTCCGGATGAGAAGGCTTCTGCCATACTATCGGAAAACGAGACGACTTAGCTCTGGCTGATGACTCCAATAGGAGGCAGCCGTGGTATCAGCCTGGTCGAGGCTATAATCCTGGTCGCACAGCTGTCAAGGGGAAAGCAGAGTTGTCTACGGGATGACCGGGATCCCGCTGAAGCACTCATTATAGGGCGGTGGGTCGGTGCCCCAGGTGCCGATCGCCATGAAGCCGGCAGAGGCCCAGGGCGTGGCGCTGCCCCGGATGAAAAGACAACCTCGAGCGTTCTGCGCCTTCATGATTTCCAGCGTCTGGCTGCTGTCCATGCCGCCCGCCATCGGGAAGGCGCACCCAGTCGCCAGCGAAATGAGCAGCGTGAACATGAAGACGGCGCCGGCCCCACCGGGCCGCGGCGGTCTCCCCGTGGTGGCGATCACCTTCGGGTCGGTCCACGGAAGCGCCGCATTCGTCCCGTTCGGGTTGTACGAGTGGGCGATGATGGCGACCGCACCCTGCACCATGGCCATGGTGACCAGGGCCGCCGTCTTGTACTTGGCCGGGAGGATCTCGAAGAATTGGTTGACTACCTGGCAGACGAGCAAGAGACATTGCGTAAAGATGTTGATCCAACGTGGCATGATCAGACCTCCTGTCGGTGAATGATTAGATCTCGGCAGACCGTACACCACGGCAGACAGGCATCGGGTCGATAATGACCCTCATTGGCCTGCGGACAGAACGGTTCGAGCAGAGCCTCCAGCTCGACCACCTCAAGCGGTGTCAGGGTGATCGGCTCCGGATCGTCCATCGCTTCCCTTCGCGAGGAGCTGCGCGTAGATGCGGCAGACGTTGGGGATCCAATGCGCATTGAGGCCCGTCGGATCGTTCATGACGCCGAGCGGCGCCCAGTGCGCGCCGAGAAACTCGATGAATCGATCGGTGAAGCGGAGGCGTCGCGGTCCCTCCTCCCCTGTCCAGGGATCCCGCTCGGCGCGACGCACCATTTCGAGCAGCGGTCCGATCCCGAACTGCTGGTACGCGATGACGCGGCCGCGGATTGTCTTCGCGGCCCGGGCGAGCGCCTCCGGCAGATCCGCCGTCCCCGGGAACGAGCAGCGCACGGCCCTGACGAAGGCCTCCGGCCCGCCCTCCGCCCGGACCATGGCCTCGATCAACGGGGCGAAGGGATCCAAGTAGAACGCGACGGCGTCGCGGATCTCGGCGTGCATGCAGGTCTCCTCGCACTCGCGGAATGGGAATCAGCGCCCGCACGAATACTTTCACCCTGTGGAATCAATTCCTGCGGTCCCAGTGCCTCCAGAGGCAGTGCAGCCACTGCCTCACGGCTTCTGCGTCACCCCAAGCTGGCTGGGCGCCGCAGGCATCGAAAAATTTATCGTGAGACCCGCCAGATTGCTGTAGAGACTGAACTGCTTGGTGCCGTTCGCGGTGCCATCTGTTGTGTTCCACGCGCGAACTCGATAGCAGTAGGTGGCACCCTCCGCCACGGTGCCATCCACGTAGGTCACGGCGTTGACGCCCACGTCCCCGATCTTGGCAAACGTCCCGCTCGTCGCGCACTCGACGGGCTTGCGCTCGATCTCATATCCCATTTCGTTCGTTGCGTTATCGGTCCAGGTGAGGGTGGCGGACGCCGCCACCGCCGCCCCGGTCCAGCCTCCGAACGCCAAAACGATCAGCAGCCCCGCCAGAACCCATCGCATTCGCATGGTGCACCTCCTGAACTCCGTGTGAGGGTGGTTACGCTCCCGGCGCGTCATGCCCGGTCTCGCGGCGTCAGCGCCGCCAATAATTATCGCACTGCATCCGCCCCTGATCGTCCCGCGCGACGTTGCGGCAGGTGGCCAGGAGCAGCCGGATGACGTGCTCATCGTTGCGTCGGCTGCTTTCGACCTCGGCCGCCATGCGCGTGGTGGCCGCATCCAGCTTGCTCTCGACGCGCTTGAGGATCTGGTTATTTTCCGTCAGCGGCGACGAGATTGTGCCCGCGAAGACCAACATGAAGAACAGGGCCACCAGCGCCGTCGGGCCCAGCCAAAAGAGGACGATCAACGCGACCTGAATCCACCAGGGCGAGTCTCGCGGGATCAAGGGCAAGGTGAGATTGTCGCCTGCGCGCCGACCCGATGCGACCATCCACATACCGTCCTTTCCCGTGCCGACTAGCGCGCCCGATAGCGGTCCAGCGCGTCTAGGATTTCCGGATCATTGATCACGCGCACGCTGCCCTCGGGGCCGCCCTCGGCGCCGAGGAGGGCGCCATACTCCGCCATGATCTCGTCCGGCTCGAGAACGGGGAGGGCCTCCAAGGCGTAGAAGCCCTGCGGCCCCAGCCGCTCCCAGCACCAATCCGGGGTCAGGAGTTGCCGCCGGCTGGTGAGGAGCTGCAGCGCTTGCTCCTGCGTGAGGACCGTCTCCGCCAGGGCGTCCAGATCGGTATAGACGTATCGAACCGTCGGCTGGATCGCCCCGACGCCGCAGGTCCAGAAGAGCCGGTGGCCGTTGCCCGTGAGCAGCCGGCAGGCTGCGGCCGAGAGGCCATGCTCCCAGTCGCGCAGGGTCGCAACGATGGCGCCCGCTGGTGTGACGATGCCGACCCAGGTCATCGGCAGATCGTTGATGTAGCCCGTGCCACCGATGAACGGGTACCGCTCCAGGACGAGGAACAGCAGCGGCTCGTCCATGCCGCTGTCGCGCTCGGTCGTGCCGTCCGCGGCGTATCGTCTGAAAAAGAGCTGCGCCCATGCCACGCGGTAATGCCACAGCCGCTGGGTCGTCCCGGTGCGGGTCGAAAAATTCACCACATAGTTTGCGGTGTATCCGCCGAGCATCGTCGCGACCCGGGAGAACGTGTCGCCGCTCAGGGAGACAAACGGGCCCGTAATGCAGGACAGCTTGGAGGGGTCGAAGAGCTGGTACGTCCCGGTATTGCTCAGAATCGTTCCCCGCTCGTCCCCGCAGCCCAGGTCATTCATGGGGTAGTTCGTGAGGGGCAGGTTGCTCCAATTCGCCCCGCCGTAATACGACTCGATTTCGCTGGGCGGTTTCGTCCACCCAGGCATATGGGGATCTGGAAGCCCACTCTCGCTGTAGCCGGGATCGGTACGCTTGTGATGCTCAAGAATTCGGTACGTGAAGCCGATCTGCTCATTGCCGAGCAGCGGCACCCGCGATGCGGTCGACCATGCCACCGCCTTTGCGGTCCCATCCCAGAGGAACAGGTGCGTCTCGGGAACGGTCTGCTGGTCGCTCTGGCGCTTGGCTCCGATACAGCCGAGCGACGTCCCCCCGACCCTGATCTGCTCGTCATACCCATCCATCCCGTACGGGCCACCCCCGAACGGAAAATGAATCGAGCCGGTCCCGGTCGCGTTCGTCCCTACCCAGAAGTAGTCCCAATCGACCTGAACCAGGAACTTCACATGGAGATCCGCATCCAGGAACCACTCGGAGACCGTCCCCCGGCACAGCGGGTGCCCGTACCAATCGACGATCCCGCCGCTCAGGACCTCCTTGAGTGGAAACTCCTTGGTGGAACTGACCGCGGCGGACCCCTCGCCCGACGTTGTGGTCTCCCACCCCTGCGCCCAGTTCGCCCAGTATTCGGACCAGACCCACATGCCGCCATCGAACCAGGCAGATTGCACCGCCCGGTATGCGATCGTCGTGAAGAACTTCCCGATCCAGTACCGAAAGGTCCGCTTGACTCTGTGCGTGAAGGTGACGGACACCAGCGACGTGGTGTTTTCCAGGGGGCGATCCGACCAGGACAGCGTCGCCAGCCCGGGGCTAGCGGGGTCGACCACGTTCGGGTCGTCTCGCTCGAGCACGTAGACCGCATAGAGGCCAGTGGAGCACTGGACCGCGAAGCTCTTCCCGTCCAAGCCCCACTTCACGTCCACGGGCGTTGCCCCGTTGGGGAAAGTGCGGAGCGGCGTCCCGTCCGTGGTCGTGATCGGCTCGAGGCGGTCATGCGTCCGGTACCAGATCCCCGGGCTCGTGCTGTCGAAGTTGCCGACCAAGAGCTCCTCCACGATGCCCTGCGCGGTCCGCCGGCGCGAGGGGTGGAACTGCGCCCGCCGGGTCCGATGTCCGATGATGGCCACAGGCGCGCCGTTCCGCCAGGCGACCGGGACGCGAGCGCCGACGGGGAAGGCCGCAAGCCCCGTCACGGGCAGCGTGTGGCCGAGGACCACGCATTCGTTCCTCTCCGTGACCGACTCCACGGTCTCCCAGGAGATCCGATGCTCCGATGCCGCCGGCGGCGCGGCAGGGATGCCGCCGGCCAGCACCCGGTTGACGGCGTCGCGTAGACTGGTCACCGCTTCCCCCCGTGGACGAGCCAGCCCTCGGTGCTCTGGGACACCCACACTTTCATGTTCGCGCGGAACGGCTCGTCGGTGACCGGCTTGGCGCTCACGGTTTGCCCGGCCACGCTCACCGTGAGGCCTCCGACGCCATCCACGCCGACCACCAGGCCCTCCTCGAAGAAGGCCGTGCTCACCTGGCCCCCGGTCCCGGATCCCCGCTGCGCCAACGCCCGGATCGCCTGCACCAGGGTCGTCATGCCTCCCCCCACCAGACCGCGGTCAGCCGCGAGACCTGCTGCGGCGTTCGGCCGCCCTCATCGTGGACGAGGCGCTGACTCGTGATCAGCGCGGGCCCGAGGGGGATTTCGGTCGCGCCGTCTTCCGCCAGCAGGCCCGTGATGGCGATCACGTTCCCCTTGCGGAGCCAGGGCATGGCGACGTAGTGCATGTCCAGCTCGTACTCCCACTGCCCCGAGGCCGCCTGCAGCCGACTCAGGATGTACTCAAGGTCTTCTCGCTCCAGATTCGGATTCGAATATTGAAAATCCTCGGCCCAGACATGATCGGAAACGATGGCCTCGAGCGTTACGGGCTCCTTCGTGCCGGTGTCGCCGCCGCCGATGACGATCGTCCGGGCCGGCCGAGGCCCGCCCGGACGCAGTCCCGCCGAGACGTTGGTCTCCATCTGGGCGAGGTAGAACTCGCCGGACCGTCCGGCCCGATACACCGAGGTCACCTCTTCGGTCTTGAGGTGCTCGATCTCCTTCTGCGTCTTGACGATCCGCTCCTTCTCCTCCAGGGCGTTCTTCTTCAGGTTAATCTCCCACTTGCGCGTGGTGGTCATGTCCTGATACCCTTCGGTTTCATAGGAGAAGGCGATCTCCTCCTTGGCAATCTGCCGAAAGGTCTTGGTTTTGTCGTTCGGGTGGATCCCGGTGACCGCCGTCAGCTGGCGGAGTTGCCGCGGATTCTTGGTCGCCCCGGTCTCGGTATAGTGGATCGTCTCCCATTCATTTTCCCGCTGCTCGTCCTTCACGAGTTTGAGGCCGACATTCAAGCGTTGCCCCGCCCCCGACACGTACCACTGCGCATCGAACGTTTGCTCGCGGGAGCGGAGCACGATCTTCTCCGGCATCCGGTAGGTGGTCGTCCGGATCACGCGCTGGAGGACATTCCCCGCCTGATCCTTGGTCTCGGACACCGTCGTCTCCTCGACCTCCGACGGCTGGTAGACCCCGCCGCCTCCGGTCAGACCCTTGGGGACGAGCTTTCCATACAGACTCACCCGGCCGTATCGCTTGCCACGCGTGCGCCGGATGCTGAGGCTCTTGATCCCGGCGGCCGTATGGGAATAGGTGTAGTCGGCGACCAAGGCCGGTGAGCGCGGTCGGCAAAAGACCGTCGTGCTCTGGACGAACAGATCCACCCGGAAGCGCTCCACCTGGCACCACGGCTCCACCAGGCGGCGCAGGAGATCCACGCAGCGGCCGCTGGCGTCGAAATCCTCGAGCAGCGTGTAATCCCGGCACTCCCAGGAGAGCGACAGGCCGCAGCTTTCGACGATCTCGCGGGCGATCTCCGAGGCGCGGAAGGTGCCCACCGCGTAGAGGATCGGATCGGCCGCGCCGGCGAATGTGCGGCCGTCCATCTCGGCCTGCTGTTCGGGTGTGGGTTGCATCCGGAGATAGCGCTTCTGGAACTTCCGATTGATCAGCTCCGCCATCGCATCGCGGCCCGAGACAGCACCGCTCGTCTCGTTGGCGCCGACGCTGATCGTCCACTCCGTCGCGGGACCCGCAATCTGGCCGACTCCGTAGTGCTGCCCATCGACCGGATCCGTGAAGCCGGCCGAGAGACGCACGACATCGGCGTCCGCGGCATCCCGATATTCCTGCGTCCCGGGGACGTCGAGCGTGAAGGCGTCCGCCGCGAGATCCAGCGTGGACTCCAGCGTGAAGGCCTTCCCTTCGATGGTCGCCATCACCCTTTCTCCATCGTGCCCGACGGAAGCTGGATATCGCCGGACCAGAGGGTGACAATCTGCGGCGGCAGGACCCGCCACGTATCGATCAGCTCCAGGCCCATGGCGCTCCTGACGTTCCAGGCATCGCAGAACTCGATCGCCTGGGAGACCGGGATGACCGTCCACTCGTCGAGGAAGATTTCGCTGAGCGTTCGGTAGACCCGCCAGCGGTCCGAGAGCGAGTCGGTCTGACCGGCGGCTTCGGTTGGGAGCGAGGCCGTCCGCGAAAGCCGTTGCTTGGTCTCGAGCGGCGCGGCGAGCTTCCGTCGGAGAATGCGGCTCCCGTCCCACTCGACTGGCAGGAGGAGCAGCCGCCCGACGCCGCCCCCGAATTCCAGCGGGAACGCGAACGCCCGCGAGAGCACGCCCGCGCTCGATTCGACCGGCAGGCCCGCCGTGCGGCAGAGGGCGGCGCCCGTCTCGATCCGCATCGGCACCCGGCGGACAAGGACGATGTCGCCGTCGGATTCGAAGGGGAGCCTCATGCGCCGGTCCAGTCCCTGCGCGAAATCGAATACGAGCGGGAAACCGCGGCCGATCGGCGCCAGCGCCTCGACGGCAAACGGGAGACGGAACGGACGGCCGCCGGTGGCGCTCGCCTCGAATCGGAGCGCAAAGGCCCGCGACGCCGTGCCGTCGGCCATCACATCCAGAAGCATTCTCCGCGCGATCGGAGAGCCCGGAGGCTCTGCGGCCAGGGCGTTCACCCAGATCGCGCCGTGCTCGGCGAAGTGCTGGGCATACATCAGGCCGCGGCCGTTCAGATAGCGGGTCCGCGCGCACGCGCTGCACCAGAGCAGGTAGGCGGGCAAGGTATGCGTGCTCAGCGTGACCACCGCGCCGCTCCAGGTCGCGCCGTTATCGTCGGAATCGGTCGCGACCATCGTGGTCTTCTCGTCGCTGTCGATGCCGGTCAGCTTGATCCGGCCGTCCCCGATGTCCAGCAGCGCGCACTCCACCATCGCCAATCCGGTATCGACATGGCTGAACGCCGAGCCCGCATTCGGCAGGCGGGATACGTAGGGCGTGCTGTAGGCCACCCCCGCGGTTCCGACCCCGGTGTACCGCAGATTCAGGATGAGCAGATCGCCGTCGGTATTCACATGGTTCCCGTTGCAGTAGGCGCATACGCCGACCGGGCCGGCCATCCGCTCCATGCGCTGATCGATGGGCAGCGTCACCGCCGCGCCCGCTTCGTCCTTCCAGGCATTGTCGGCGTCCGTCAACACGTGGCGGAGATAGCCCGGATACAGGTACGCAAAGAGCGGGGAGGTGGAATTGATCTGATAGGTGAGGTGAAGGCAGTTCTTGACGCTGTCGTAGCTCATGGCGGCGTACGTCAGCTCGCCGCGGTCGATGACGAGGGTCGTCGCGACGCTGTGCGCCGCCGCCGTCGAGCCGAAGACGGCCCGGGTCACGCCGGTAAATTTGGCGTTCCCGACGTCCTTCGCGGCGTACCAGAAATATTCGGAATCGATCTTGAGACCGCCCCACGCCGGGTAATCGGCGATCGACCCGTCGGCCCAGATCTCGCCGGACCCGGTCATCGCGTCGTCGGATCCGATCGCATGCCCCGCGGCAAGCCCGCGCTGCGTGCCCCCGACCGTCGTCGTCGCCAGCGTCACCGCGGCGGACCACGTATCGGTCGCGCGAGTGTATTTCACGTACACGAGGGCGTGCGCCGAGCTGTCGTAGCAGACGATATGGGCGACGCTGGATTTGACGACGAAGGTGCCTTTGGCGGCCTTGACGTTCGCGTTCGTCTTCCAGATCCAGGATCCCGGGCCCCCGCCGACGCCGGGCGCACAAAACGCCACACAGAGATTCCCGTTCGTGTCGTTCCCCGCGCACCAGAGGCGATCGTCCGCGGCGTCGTAACCGAGGCCGAACCCGGGCGAATTCCCGTTCAGCGGCGGCGCGGCCGGCGCCGAATCTTTCTGCACGAGCGCAAATCGCCCGTCGGGGGTCACATAGGCCACGTTGAGCCGCAATTCGTTGTTGATCCAGCCGACGATGCCCATCCAGTGCTCCGAGGGGAGCAGGGCGTACCGGTTCTGCACGGAAAACGTACTGTACGCGTAGGTATCGGTCGTGAGCTTGCGCTTGGTGAGCGGATTGGCGTCCAGGGCGGCATAGACCAATTCCAGGACAGGGCCGTTGACTTGGCCCGGCGCCGTGATCGGCACATGGCGGTTGTTCGCGCCCGCGGAATCCGTCGAGTCCTTCAGCAGCACCCCGAGCGCATAATTGTCCCCGGTCCACCCGTCGACCCAGCCGGTCGGGAGCGTCAGCGCCGCGTACCCGGGCGTGAAACCCGGATCGAGGACCAGGCTCGCATATTCGGCCGCGTCGATCTCCGCGTCGCCGGTCGCGCCGGCGGTCTGCCAGGCGATATCCGCGCCCGTCGGATAGTTCGACCAAAACGAGAAAAACCGCGTGTTCCACGTCGGACGGCTCTTCGATCCCTGGAGGGACCAACCGGGCCGCACGTAGTACATCCAGTCAGTCGCGAGGGAGCCGCCCGTCCGGGCGGTCGTCTTGAACCGATGGGCGCGGAGCGTGGTCTGCTCGCCGACGTCGGCGTTCGACTCGAGGTAGAGATGGAGCGTCGCCGCGCTGAGCGTCCCCTTGAGGAGAGCGGCCTCGAACGGCTTCAGGAGATAATGGTACTTCGCCCCGCCTGCGGCGATGCCGGCTTTGTGCGCGGTCGCGGCGCCGTAATAGGTCGTGGCGGCCGCGGAATCGAGGTACGTCGCCTCCAGCTCATCGCCGAAAACATAGACGCGGCCGCCGGCGGCTTCCTCCGACGCGACCTCGAGGTTCGGCCGGATCGCTTGGACGGTCCAGATGGTTTGCGTGTCGGCGATCGCACCCGACCGGTACCGGACCGCGTCCATCCACCAGACGGCGCCCTGATATCCGAGCCACTGCGTCCCGGCCATGGCGGTCAGCGCGCCGGTCGCGCGCATGGGGATGTCGTAGGTCGGGGCCCCCGAAGCCTTCAATCCCGTCCAGGCATCGGTCACGAGCTTCCGGCGGGACAGCTGATACGTGCCGCTCGAGAAATCGAAGACCAGCCGGTACTGCCACCATTCCCCGGCGGCATAGCTCCCGACGTTCGTATAATTGTTCTGGGTATACCCCGTGGCGCTCCGTTCGGTGTAGATCTCCACGGACGCATTGTTCGTGAAGCGGATATGGAAGACCTGCGGCGTCCCGCCCCCGACCGTCTTGTAGGTCGTGGTCTCCTTGAAGCGGATCCAGAACCTGAGCTCGGCGCCGGCGCCGCTGACCGAGCTGACGGATTCCTGGATGCCCGAATAGATCGCGCCCGCCTGGGCGGTGATCTTCGCCTCCATGCTCCAGGCGTTATTCTGCGCGGGATACGTATGGTCGTGAATCTTGGCGGAGGGCGCGTTCGCGGTGTTCGGCCAGATCGCGTCCGACAGCGCGGTGTCCTGCGTCCCCCAATCGAATCCGTTATCGATCACGCTGCCGCCGGATTCGCCCTGGAGGAACCAGGGGAGCGGCGGCGGCGCGACCGTGGCATGCCCGTAGTAGA
>ENA-UPSM01005576-UPSM01005576.1-activated-sludge-metagenome-genome-assembly--contig:-NODE-5576-length-12253-cov-5.815216_pt1 | contig 12253 bp, 7 predicted proteins | sample MGYA00238181_ERZ773283 | MGnify/ENA primary metagenome ERZ773283 (study PRJEB29023, sample SAMN05720199) | activated sludge metagenome | isolation source: Anaerobic digester | place: Japan... | reverse complement strand
CCGCATCGTGTCGTTCCTGGGCGCGGGGCTTCTGATGGTCGGGATCGGGTACGTCTCGCCGGTACCGCCCTCCAAGGACAAGGCATGATCGTCCACCTCCTTGCCGTGTCGGTCGCCGCGACGGCTCCGGACGATTTCCATTCCGTCGCCGATCTGGAATGTCCGGCGGGCGCGATCTCCTGCGAGGCGTCCCTGCCGGACTGGGTCTACCGTGTCCAGGCGCCGCGCGGTCCGGGATGTTCGTGGGCGCCGTTCACGGCGGCAGGCGGGCTGCTGCCTTGGCGCATGGCCCGTCGATCGTCCGATCGCGACACCATCCTGGTTCCGGTTCGTCGCGGCTTGACGGATTCCGCCGATTCGGCATGGGTCTGGGACGCCGAGGGGCGCTTTCCGTCCATCGGCGCGTTCGTGGAGTTCGCGACCCCCGGCGCGTCGGGAGAGATCGCGATCGAGGCCCGCGACGGCGATGGCGAGGCGTGGAACCTGGTCGGTCGGCAATCCTGCTGGAATTCCGTGCGCGAAGACAGTTCGTTTCGACAGGACACCATGCGCTGGAACGAGGCCAAGCGCCACCGGTTCTGGCGCGTGCGGCCCCTGGGAAGCGTCGCGACCCTGGGCGCGGCGCCGCGATTGCTCCTGTTCGTCCGGCGCGACCGGGTGGAAATCGCCACCGGAGGCCGAGCGAGTTCGATCTGGGGAGCGGGTCTCGATCCCGAGCGTTCCTGGTCGCGACCGCCCTTTCCCGCGAAGGTGCCGGTCGCCCCGGGCGAAGGCCGCATCGGCGATCCCCGGAGGGCTTCGGGCGAGGCGGCATGGAGCAAGCCGCTCTCCGCGCGGGTCTGGATCCTCTGGACGAGTCTTGTCGTGTTCCTGTGCGGATTGGCCGCGTTGGCCTGGAAGCTTTTGCGCGAGGCGTTCGGAAAGGGAGGCCGACCGGACTGACAGGACCTGGTCGGCGCGAAAAACGACGCGCCCGGTCGCCGGGGGGCGGGCGAAATCTGGACATGATGCTTTCGTGTCTGGGATGTCGTTGTCTGTAATACGGTGATGTCGGAGTTTCTAGATTGGCTCTCCGTACCTCCGCATGAACGACCCATCCTTGCATCCATTCCATGGCGCGAAGTTCCTCGACGAGTCCAAGGCGACCCCCGGCAGCCTTGATCTTTCCGTGTTCCAGCCCAAACCGGCAAAACTTGGGCAAGGGACCGTGTCCGACGACTATCTGAAACGTTGTCGGGAAGAAGACCCCTGGCCAGCGGAGACTTCGACGGTTCCGCAATCGGCAGCCCCGGCCTCGAAGGCATCGCCCGCTCCGCCCAAGACGGAAAGCGTCACCACGCTGGTGTTGTCGGTCTTCACCGATGGCACCATGAACGATGCGGAAATCCATGTCCGGTCGGGGACGCAGTCGAACGTCGCCAAGCTGTTCACCTTGATGTTCGAAGGCGAAGACGAAGGTGTCCGCCACGAGAAGAAGTACGTGGTGGGAATTGGGGGAGGGCATCGAGTCGACAGTTCATCTTCGTTTCCTAAGCGCAAGCTTCAGGAATTCGGGAAATCGGTGCAGGAAGGGGTGGAGGGGTTTTCGGGTCTGGGGTTCGCCGAGCGCGTGGACGAAGCGATGTCCTGGATTGGCAACGTGTCTCGTGAACATCCGGACGCCGAGATCCGTATCCAGTTGTTCGGGTTCAGTCGTGGTGCTGCCGAGGCGATCCACTTGGTGAACGTCTTGAACGATGCGCAGGAATTGACTCGCCATGGCATGGGTGGACGCAAGGTCTCGATTCCGTTCGTGGGGTTGTTCGATCCGGTGTCGTCGCTGGGCGTGCCGGGGAACGACGTGAACATCGGGGCGCGGTTGGAGCTGCGCGGCGACATGGCCCAAAGGGTGGTTTCGCTGGTGGCACAGGTGGAGGTTCGCGCCTTGTTCGACCTGTTGAGCATCCGGATTCCCCCGGATGATTCACGGGGACCGTATTCCTTGAGTCCGACCGAATGGTTCAAGAAACGCTGGTCGTGCCCGTTGCCGTCTTCCAACTGGGAAGAGTGGGTGATGCCCGGGGTTCATTCCGACGTGGGCGGGGGGTACGGCCCCGAGGAATGGGTTCCGGATGTCTGCTTCCAATACGAGGCGACAGCCCACCCTTCGCGCCGGACCGCCGATGCGCCGGGTGCGGCATGGGTTCCTTTGCCGGATCCCGGCGAGAGTCTGGAAAACTATGTCTACCGGATGAAGAACCGCGAATTGGAGTACGGTGCGGCACCGCGCGGCATGGCCGGGAACGAGTTCTGGTCCAAGGAAGCGGTGGAATCCAGGGTGAAAGCCATCTACGAGCAGAAAATGGAGCGCTGGCGGCAAAAGCGCCTGGAGGAGCAGTCCGGGAACCACAGCGTGGACATGCAGGAGTTCTTCCGGGAGCACCCCGTGTTGCCGTCGGTCCGATCGCGGGACAACAGCTTGTCCCGGATTTCACTGTGGGTGATGATCCATCGTGCGGAAAAAGCGGGGGTGAGATGGAATCCAATGAGTGAACTGGATAGGGTGCGCCGGGAGCCGCTTGAACCACTTTCAAAAGCGCATCCATTGGGATTTCTGCAGGAGCTATCGAGTGATCCAATCTTGATCGAGCAGCAGCTCTGGATCACCAATCTCAAATTCTGGCAACGAATCGTGCCGCGCATCCATGATTCAAGGTTGGCCGCCGATCTTCCCCAAAGGGTGCGAGAAGTCTATTTCTGTGGGATCAAATGAGAAACTTACTCCTCCTGATCGTCGTGGGGTTAGGTGGCGGGTGCGCCAACTCAACCACGTTCTATGACCTGACAGCGAAGTCATTCGTTCCCAACGGCATTGGTGCGAGTCTCATCACAACATCGGATTCCAGTTTGATGACTTGGGGAACGTTTCGAACCTCCAGTATCTGGGTCGCCTATCCGTTCCGTCTCCCGGACACCATCGTTGCTACTTGGCGGGAAGGGGGCAAGCTCGATCACGATCGGAAGGTTGTTCTCCCTCCGCTTCTCCCTCCTCTGAATCCAGCAAAACAGAAGTACCACCTCCAGTTCTGGTTCCATCCAGGAGATTCCTTGGAAGTGAAGGTCGATGTTCTGGAAATCGGCGATTGCCGACATGTCAAAGGCATCGGAGCGACCCGTACCCCCCACCATGGCCCCTGCGGGGTCATGAACGATTGGTGAACGCCATGAATGCCAAGATTCGTCTTCTCCTTGCGGCGGTATGCGCGCTCTGGCTGGGTGTTTCGCTTTCCTGCCAGTCGTCGTCGGGACCGTCTGCCGATCAGCAAGGCCCTCAGAGCCTCGTGCTGGAGCTTTCCTTCGACAGCGACGCAAAGGCTCCGGACTCCGGGCGATGGTCGATTCGCAAAGACTCGGGGGATGTTTCGGTCGAGTTGGTGGGTGAACGCAAGTATTCCGCCACATTCGAGATTCCGTCGCCGATCGGATCCGACAAGTTGTGGTTGACCTTGTGGACCGCGGGTTTGAAGCTGGTCCAGGTGCCCTATGTCTGGCGCGATGGCGCGGTGGTCCGGGAGGATCAGGGTGTGGTCTACGACAGCGCGACGTTGGCGGTGGTCCGAGCGATCCAAAAACCGGTGGGAACCGATTCCCAGGTGGCCATGGGCAAGGGCGGCGCCGCGACGCTGTTCGCCCGGGCGGTCCTGTCGGGCGATTCCTTGGCGCGGTTCGTTCCCCTGCGTCTGCCGGGAGGACTGGATTCCCAACGGGTGTTCGACTCCACAGTGGCGCTCGCGGCCCGAAGCGGGAGCTCGTTCAAACAAATTCTGACGACTTGGACTCTTGGCAAGGATTCGGCCTGGCTCCAGATGCGTGTCGCGGAACTCGTGGCTTCCGGGGTTCTGTTCAAGACGGATTCCGCGAAATTCTTTCCGCCGCCGCCTGTCCGTCTGAAGGCTCCGCTTGCCGTTGTCGCCGACCTGGTGGCAGGTGGGGCGGAGCAATCCGTCTCGGGGGAATTCGTCTGGGATTCAGGTGCCGTGACGGTGGAAGCCAACATCTGGCGTGGTTCGGATTCGGTGACGGAACGCTTCCAGGTGTTCATGGTCGCTGCGCCAGGCGCGAAGGATACGACCTGGAATCTGTCGAAACTCGTCCTCAAGGCCCGGGAAGGAATCGATACCGGCACCTACCAACTTCAGGTGGTGGTGTCCGATCCCAAAGGGAATTCGGCCAAGGGGCAGTCTCGACTGCATGTCGTCGCGGCTCCACCCGGCGCGCCTCGCCTTGTGCGTCGGTTGCCGGAGCACCAGGAGGAAAACGTGCTGCCGTTCGACTCCGCCGAGTTGCGGATGGAATGGGTGGTGCGCAATCCGGCGAATTTCGACGACACCACGTTCCGAGTCGATGGAGCGGTTCCGTTCAAGCGCAACGATTCTGTCTGGACGGCTTCGGTCGCCATCGCTCCCGATGGCCGCGAAAAGACCATCGCCATCCGCGCCAGATCCAGATCGGGCGAGGCGATTTCCGATTACGTGAAGGTCGTGCGTTTGCGCGATTCGGCGGGGCCGACCATCGTTTGGATCTCTCCGACCTCGGAAGTGGTGGTCGATTTCGCCGTCGAGTCGTTCCTGGTGAAGCTCCGGGCGACCGATCCTTCGGGCATCGATTCGGTCTGGATCGATGGGGTTGCGGCTTCCTTGCAGGATGGATCTTGGCAAGCGACGGTTCGACTCGATCCCACCGGGGTCGTTCGGGAGATCCGCGCGACCGCACGGGACAAGGCGGGGAATCGCAGCGATTCGACCATCCGGATCGGGCGCGGAAAGGACAATATTCGTCCGACCGTGGTGCCGCGAACCGCGTCCGGGGTCTGGCCGCACGATTCGGTTTCCGCGACGCTCTCCTGGACGGTCACTGACAATCACCAAGTCGGGGTGGTCAAGATCGGCGACTCCTTGGCGAATCGGTCCGGAGATGCCTATGGATTGCGCGTTCCTCTGAAGGTCGGAGCCAATCGGTTCGTGCTGGTGGCGTCCGATACATCCGGCAACGTTCGATCCGACACAGTGGTCCTGGTGCGGGCGGCGGGGGTGCCGGTCCACAAATTGGAACAACGTCGGTACATCGGTGCCATGGAAGATACGGTGGTCGCTCAGGAAGCCGACAGCCTTGAGTGGTCGACAGACGGGGCTACCTGGACAAAATTCGACGGAGTCTTGGATGTCGCGAAAACCGGAGTGTACCAGGTGCGAGCCTGGCCTGGACCTTCTTCGGTCGCAAGCGCATACTACCGGATCGATCGGGCGATTCCGTTCGCAGCATCACGTTGGAGCTTTTTCCTCGTTGGCGATTCCTTGTACGCCACGGGAGAGAACTCCTTTGGCCAATTGGGAGATGGAACCAAAATATCAAAGACCTCGCCGACTCCGATCATGGCGGGAATCGCCAAGGTCGGTTCTCCATTGTCTTTTTCTGATGTTCGATTCTCGGTATTTTTGACCACCGATGGAGGGCTGCTGGCAGCTGGAGTCAGCCCCAAGATCGCTCGCCTGACCCGACCTGTCGGCTACACGGTGGACTATCCTGAATACCTGAATTCTCCGGTCCCAGTGCAGCTGATGGACAGCGTACGGGATTTCTCGGTCGGCTACGAATTCATCTTGGCGATCAAGAAGGATGGATCCTTGTGGGGATTTGGCGACAACTCCAATGGGCAATTGGGGATTGGAAAACGCTCGGACAATGAATACACGCGCTGGAAGATCGCAGATTCCGTCGTTTCCGTAGCCGCTGGGGAAGGCTTTGGAGCCTTCGTGAAAAAGGATGGAGGCTTGTTCTTGATGGGATCTGGTCGATCCGTTGGTTGGACGCCAGGGGATTCCGTTCCAAAACGCCGACTCGATGGAGTGAAGTCGGTTTCTGCGAGGGCATGGAGTGCTTTGGCCGTGATGCAGAATGGACAACTCTGGGCCATAGGGCGCAATGGCAATGGGGCGTTTGGTGATGGAACGACCACGACCACCGAGACCTTCGTCCAAACCGCAACAGAGGTTTCGGTTGCCTTTGCAGGGTTCAATCGGAATCTGTACATCGGATCGAACGGCAGACTGATGGGTGCAGGCTCTCCCGGATGCATGGAGTATGGGAAGGGGGGCGGATGGACGGAAATCGCCGAGAATGCGGAACATGCAAGTCTTGGTGGTATGATCAGCAGTCGATTGTTCGTACCGTACGATTTTCTGCTCTTTGTTCAGAAAAACGGGGCGCTATGGGGGAGTGGTTGCGCGTATAATAGCGTATTCGGAAGTACCGTTTCCGTCGACCAGAAGGATCCTGTCCGGTTGCAATTCTGACCGCTCAGGGAGCCAACAGGCACCGCGCGAGCCGTGTCGGAATCTGGTTGGGGTGGCGGGAATGGCACGGATCTATCCACTCATCCATCCTCATTCAAGGAACGACATGTCCCGGAGATTTCTCTTCGCTGTGTCCCTCATTCTGATCATTGCTTCGGCTGCACTCGCGGGAAATCCCGTCGACATCCATGGTCGCCTGCGAGTCGTCGGGAACCGGATCGTTGGTGAAAAAAGCGGTGACACCGTTCAGCTCACCGGAATGAGCCTTTTCTGGCACCTGTGGATGGGGCAGTACTACAACCCCAAGACGGTGGATTGGCTTGTCGATGACTGGCGGTGCTCGATCATCCGAGCTGCTGTGGGTGCGGACGATAGCAAAGGGGGTGTTTTCGATACGGCAACCTTGAACGGTGGACGTAGATTGGCTCAGACCGTTGTAGACGCAGCCACACGAAGAGGCATTTATACGATAATTGATTGGCATTCGCACTATGCGATCAAGCATATCAACGATGCGAAGATCTTTTTCGATTCCATGGCACGCAAGAACGGCCAGAATCCGGGCGTGATCTTCGAGATCTTCAACGAACCCTGGGCCAACGAGTATTCCTGGGACTCGATCAAATCCTATTCGGAGCGAATCATATCCGTCATCCGCAAGCACAGTCCCAACTTGATCCTGGTCGGTACGAGGCAATGGTCCAGGGACGTGGACGAGGCATCCCTCAATCCGATCGTCGATTCGAACGTGGCCTATGTCCTGCATTTCTACGCGGGTTCGCACCGGGACACCTTGCTGGAACGTGGGCGTACAGCCCTGAACAACGGTGTGGCCTTGTTCGTCTCCGAATGGGGTACTTCAACGGAGGATGGGGGACGTTTCACAGATCGCAAGGTTTACAAGGAAGAAACGGATCGGTGGTTCGCCTGGATGGATTCCAACAAGATTTCATCCTGCAACTGGGCTGTTCAAAGCGAAAATCAGTCGTCCGCGGCCATCAAACACGGCGGTAGCAAGCTGTTCGGATGGGGAGATTCGGATCTGACCGAATCCGGTCGATATGTGCGTGAGCTGATCCGCTCCAGGAACACCCAATACACCTTCGACCTCCCTCCGATCGACAGCTCCATGCTGCCCGGCCGCATCCAGGCCGAGGCGTTTTCGGCCAAGAACGAACTGGACGTGAGCCCCGGGGCGGCCGACGACGAATCCCGTCGCCTCATGAATTCGCAGACCACCAGCTGGGCCGAATACGACGTGGTCATCCCCTTCCGCAAGAAGGGCGTGATCGCCTTGCGGGTGGGGACCGGCATGGATTCGGCGGCTCCGGTCGTGAAGATCAACGGCAAGGCGGTCGCCAGGATCCCCTTCAAGAACACCGGCAACTGGAACACGTTCGTCACCGTGGTGTCGGATTCCGTCATTCTGCCGGCCGGACCGGCCAAGGTCCGGGTGGACTACAACGGCCAGTTCGACTTCGACTGGCTGGAGATCACCGGGCGCAGGACCACCGAATCGGATCCTCCCCAGATCGACACGGTCCACCAGCTGGTGCGCATCGAAGCGGAAGACGCGGTGGCCTCCAAGAGCCTGACCAAGGAGTCGTCGGGCGACGAGGACGCGACGGGAAGCATGGGCTACACGACCGATTCGTCGTGGGCCGAATACAAGGCGTTGCTGCCCCAGGGACGCCAGACGGTCGCTGTGCGCGTGGCGTCGGGCTCGGAAGGTGCGACCTTGAAGATTTCCGTCAACGGCGCGGCCAAGGCGAACATCAAGGTGGCCGGGACCGGTGGATGGCAGAGCTGGAAGACCGTCGTCGCGACCGATTCGTTCGACCTGGATCTGTCGGATTCCGCCACCGTCCGGGTGGATTGGGAAGAAGGAAAGGGCCAGTCCAGCCTCGTGAACCTGAACTGGATCGAGTTCCGCGGTCCGGACAAGGTCATCGTGGGCGTGCGTTCCCCCGGCGTGGCCCGCGGATTCCGGGCGCGCATGGCGGGTTCGACCATGGACGTGGATTTCGGGACGTCGTTCGCGGGAACGCTCCAGGTGGTCGATCTGCAGGGACGGATCCTGGCCGAACGCGAGGTGTCGGGCGAATCGTCCGCACGGCTGCTCGTGCCGATGTGGAAGGGTGTCGCGATGGTGCGCGCGGTCGGCACGCAGGGTGTCCGCTCGATTCCCGTCTTCCGTCCATAGGACGCGGCTCCACCGGTTTTCCAGGGAACAACAAAGCCTCTCCAGTCGGAGAGGCTTTTCTGTTTGGTGCGAAGCCGCCTGGCCTTGGCTGGCGGTGGCGTGTCACCAGTCGGCTTCGATCGTCCCTCCCAGGCGCTGGCAGCTTTTGTCGGTGTACTGGTGGACCTCGAAGGCGTTGCCGTCGGGGTCGCGAAGCCAGATCTGCCAGGTGTGGTCGCAGCCCAATTTCTTTTCCGTGAACTCCACCCCGTTGGCGCGAAGCTGGGCGATGGTCTTGTCCAGGTCCTGCGATTCCAGGCAGAAGTGGGCGATCCCGGTGTTCACGGGGGCTTCCATGGATGGGTCTTCGAACATTTCGATGTAGTTGTCCGGAGCGATCTCCAGATAGGCCCCGAACTTGGCGCCGTTGCGGGTGAATCCGAACCGGGGCTCGAATCCGAGCTTCCGGTAGTAGGCGACCGAGCGGTCGAGGTTCTTCACGTTCAGGCAGACGTGGGCGATTCGGGTGAACATCTTCGTCGGGATCCTTCCGGAATGGATTGCGGGCGGTTGGTCGCGATCGCGTGGCATGGAGTTCACGCCGCGCCGCGCGATCAGGGCTTGCGCCGGATCCAGGCCGAACGAGGGTCCCAGTTGGCGGCTTCCACGGCGCGCCGGGAGGCCGGCCAGACGCCCCTGAACAACCGCACATCGCCGACGATCCCCTCGAACCCGGTCGTGTCCGGCACGACACCTCCCAGGACGATTTCCGACGACCCCGACAACGGGGGGGCCGGTCGGGCGACGACTTGCGCATCCAACCTTCCATCGAGGAATCCCTGCGCGGCGATCGACGAGTCGCCCGATCCGGTGAACACGAACTGCGTCCAACGGTCCGGGACCAGCGGCACGGGAAGATCGGGTGATCCGAAGAATTCGTTGTCGACGACGTCCTTGCACATGACCAGAGGCTTGGCCGTGTCGCCGAACTCCCGGAACGCCCAGAGAGCATGGCTCTGGTGGCCGGAATTCGACTGGATGCTGAAATAGGAAGGGACGTCGATCGCGCTTCGGGTGGTGGAAAGGTTGACCAGCAACGTGTAGCCTTGCGCGACCGCGCCGTCGGGAATCTTCGCCACGGCCCGCGAGAGCGAATCGAACCGCATGCCGCCGTCGGTGAATCCGGTGTCGGAACGCACCGACGACAGCTCGAACGCGGGCGTGCCGGCCATCAGGCTGCGACCGTCGGATCCGCTCCAGGCTCCGAGCCATCCGTCCTGCGGGCGGAAGACGGAATCCGACGCGAAGGTGGAAAGCGTCGCGGCGGTGGGGTTGCCCGACCGCACCACGAGTTCGGTGGGACGGTCGCCGTGGAGGGTGTCCACGAGGACCCAGGCCTCGGCGCGGTGCGCGGCGGGTTCCCAGCGCGAAAGCCAGACGGGGAGCCAGTTCCCCTTGGCGTCCAGGATCCGGATGTCGTGGCCGTCGCCGCTGGAGGAGGCGAAATCCACGAACGAATCCAGCCGCAGGCGCAACGGGAACGAAGCGACATCGGCGACGTCCTGCGGAGGGACGACCTCGAGACGAACCTGGGACTTCCAGTCCGACGAATCCTCCAGATGCGCGGGAAGGATCGCCACGGTCGTGTCGAAGGTCCCTCCGGGAGGCACCCGCAACCGGAATTCGAACGGAAGGGCCGTTCCAGTGTTGAAATCCAGCACCACCGACCGGTATTCGCCCGAGGCGAGCGAATCGATGCCCAATCGCGCCCCGAAGTCGGAGGAGGATGTCGAAATCCGTCGCGTGGTCCCGAGGACGGACCAGGTGAAGCCCGAATACCTGTGGAAGATGGGGGTGCCCGAAGGCAGCTTCAGATCGAGGTGCGCCGCGCCGAGCGGTTCCAGGCGGAGATCGGCCAGCGCCGTGGTGTCGGCGCCGGTTCCCCAGGCGAGCGCCTTGCCCGTCCTGCCGCTGGAATCCGCCACCACCAGCCGGTAGGGCCCGGTTTCGGGAAGCTGGATCGAGAAGCGCCCCGAATCGTCGGCGCTTCCCGCGATCCCGTACATCTCGGCAAGGATCCGTTGGCGCTGGCTGGTGGCCGCGACGACCCCGACGCTTTCCGGCAAGGCCACGATGCGGGCCTTGGCCGCGGGGCCGTCGGGCGACGTCGCCGTTCCCTCGATCCATTTCTGCGCGGGATCGGCCATCCCGGAGGTGATGGTCGTCGCGGGCAGGCGGGTGGCGGTCCCGGCGGAGACCTCGACGGATCCCAGCGACGTGTCGCGCGAAGCCTTGGTATTCGATGCCGAAAGCGAGTAGGTTCCCGACGCCAGACCGGTGAACAGGTATTGTCCGGATCGGTCGACGGGGCTGGAGGCTTCGATTCCCGGGCCTCGGAGCGTCATCGTCCAATCGGACGCGACACCGGGGCCGGTCCCGATGCCCAGGGGAGTGAGGATCGCGCCCGTGAGGGCACCTGCCGATTGGAGACGGATTCCGGCAAGGCGCGTGCGGGTGGCGACAACGCCTTCCGACAGGTCGGCGGGTTCCAGCGTGTCCACGAACGATTCGGTTCCCGAAGCGACCCGCAGCAGCCAGCGTCCGGAATCCGGAAGCGCGAAGGCGTACCGTCCCGAATCGTCGATCGCGAAGTTCCGTTCGGGAAGCGATCCGTTCTGGATGTCGAGAAGTCGAATGGTTCCGCCCGCCGCCAGGGTCCCGGTCGAAGTGGTCGCCTTGCCGCGCACGATCCGGGAGGAAGATCCGTCTTGGACCTCCACCACGGTCGGGGGGGCGATGGTCGTGGTTTGCGGCGCGACCTGGACAGGACCGATGGGAACCTGTTCCAAAGCGCCCTTGAATACAGCGATGGGGGTGTAGCTGCCGGCCGACACCAGTTCGATGCGCCAGATTCCGTTGCTGTCGGGGGTGATCACGACATCGACCCCGGGGATCACGATCGACCATTTCGCCACGGAATCGGTTCCGCTTCCGGCGGTGGCGAGGGTGCCTTCGATGGATCCGAACTTTTCCAAGGACAGGCCGCCCAGCTGGACGGTGGTCTGTCCCTTCAGGGAATCGGTATCGATGGTTCGGAGGGTTCCGCAGCCTCCGACCGAATCCCGGGCTTCGACCACCCAGCGGCCGGTGTCGGTGAGCGGGACGGAGAAGGTGCCGTCGGACGAGGACGTGGTGTTCCAGACCGGGAGAGTGGTGTCGGAGAGCGGAGTCCAGTCGGCCGGTCTGATGCGCACCTGGACGCCGTCCGCGCGGCAGGTACCGGTGGACAGCAATCTGGCCTGCAGACTGTTGGGGACGTCGACGCCGCTTCCGCCGTCGGCGCTTCGATCCGAAGTCGAGCTGTCGCAGCCGAAGAACGCGGCGAGGACGAGGATCATGGACGGTATGCCCGGACGAGCAGCCAGGGACGGCAGGAAATGAAGATTGCGCTTGTTCGTCACCGGAATGGTCTCCGAGGTGGCTTCCGTTTCAACACCGGCCGAGCTGCCGTTCGTCACCAAATCTTGAAAATGTTGACGGAAATCGTCGCCTGGGGACGGGTCGACTCAGTCGGACGCGGGTTCGTCGAATGGTTCGGAGAGGGGGAAGATCTGGAAATTCGCCTGCATGACGATTTCCGGCTTGTCGGTTTCCGCCAGTCGGAGGATCTCGGACCGGAGCCGTTCGATCTTTTCGCACAGCGCCCTGTAGGTCTCGGTGGAGATCGAGATCGTTGAGG
>ENA-UPSM01005572-UPSM01005572.1-activated-sludge-metagenome-genome-assembly--contig:-NODE-5572-length-12262-cov-14.129844_pt1 | contig 12262 bp, 7 predicted proteins | sample MGYA00238181_ERZ773283 | MGnify/ENA primary metagenome ERZ773283 (study PRJEB29023, sample SAMN05720199) | activated sludge metagenome | isolation source: Anaerobic digester | place: Japan... | reverse complement strand
AGGAGGCAGGCGTCCGGGAAGTGGACGAGATCCGGGAAATGCGCAGCCTGGGCCTGGAGATGGTCCGGCTGCCGGGAGCGTAAATGAACTGCCTATCGGCCCTTGCGGCCGTGTGAATCATGTTGTGAGAAAACGAATCGAGGCACTACTCACCCACGCCGTCGGAGGTTCTCCATGCGTCGAATGATTCCGGTCATCGCTGCCCTGATCCTGATCGTTTCCACATCGCCCGCCCTCGCCCAGAATCAGCAGATTCTAGAAGCCCTGCGGGCCTTGAACGGAATGCCCGAGCAATTCAGCACGCCTGCGCAGGCGGAGGCGACGGCCAAGGCGTTCTTCGAGATGGTTCAGAGCACCTCGGGGAATGAGAACGCCATCGAGGTGCTGAAGCAGGTCAAGCGGACGGTGCCCCAGGCCGAATGGAACGACAACTGCCGCCGCGCGGAGAACCTGCTTATGCACACCGTCCAGCAGACCCTCGACGGCACCATCGTCGAGACCATCCAAACCCGCGCCGGCAATAAGAAACTCGGTTCGATCCACGGCTACGGCTACAGCGGCAAATGGCCCATCAAGCCCGAGACGCAGCTCACCTTCGACGGCGACTTCGACGCTTCCTTCTTCGGCACCGAGCTGGCCGACACGAGCCCGGACAAGGGGGGGGCGATCATCCAGGAGGTGAGCCAACGGCTGAGAGCAAGGCTCGGCACAGGGCCCACAGGCCTCGGCATCGTCCTGAACGGCTACGGATGGGAAGGACGGGCAGACGTTTATGTGACCTCCGCGGGCAAACAGTGGGCCATCCGACAATCCATGACGCGCCTCTACCTCATCGACCCCGTGACGGGCCGGCCCGTCAACATCACGGCGACTCCCGGCGCACTCTTTGCCGAGACGCAGCTTCGGCTTCTCAACAAGTACTATCCCGGTCTTTTTGAGAACGGCAGGCTGCGTGAAAACCTGACCAGCGAGCAGATTCGCCGGATCCTCATGGATGACCCCCGCGTGGGAGAAGTATGGAAAGTCTGGCTTTCGGGAACGCGGTACGGCACCGGCCAGGCCGCCGCAGGCGTCATCGACTTCACGTGCCACGTCTCGGAGGTTGCGGAGGCGACCACCACGCTCGAGCAGCGCACGAAGGTGGCCAAGCAGGTCGCCCGCGCCGCCAACGTTTTCGTCAACGCCATGGACGGGGCCAAGATGCCGTGGCGCGAATTCTTCTCGGAGGGCGAGATGCAGTTCATGCGGGACTGCGCGACCCTCGACCGCGCAAAGATCACCTACGCCGAGGCGGCCGAACGGCGGGTGAACCTGCTGAGACGGCTGCAGGGCCGCGACTGGAGCGCCGCCGACATCGAGGCCTACGACCGGGCCGTGACGGAATCGCAAACCGCGCTCAACGACCTGAAGGCGGCCGAGGGGCGCGTGATGGCACAGGCCGGCGGGGAGGCGGCATTCGTCGAGAACGCCGTAAAGATCATGCGCCGCCAGGCGCAGGTCGCCCACCGGGAATTCGTGCTCGACGTGATGGGCCGGCCCGCGGCAGAGCGGGCGCGACTGCTGCAGCAGTACGAGTCGGACCTGCGGGCGCTGCTCGACCACTACAGCAAGAAGAAGAACGTTCCCCGCGAGGCCATCCAGTGGGCCAACGAGGCCCTCGAATCCGTGAAGGAGCTCAACCGCGTCGCCAACGAGCGCGCGGCGGCGCTGGAGGGTTTCGGCACGAAGATCCGGCGCGTCTGGGAGATGTTCAACGAGCCCGTCAACACCCGCGAGAACGTCCGCAAGCTCCTGGGGGAAACGCCGATCGGCGAGGCCCTCCTGAACCGGATCCCCGAGTGGGCCTTCGCCTCCACCCGCCCGCCGGCCATCACCGACATCGCCTTCGCGAGCCCCTCCAAGCTGGTCGCGGAGACGGTCTGGACCCAGGCGAATCAGCCCGTCAACGCCCTCATGATGATCGACCTGCTCTGGCAGCTCACGGACATCTGGCGCGACAGCACGACCACGGAGGTGCAGAAGCTCACCTCCACGGGCGGGGTGGTGGCCATGCTGGTGGTCCCGCACCTCTATCTCGTGCCCATGGTCTATCACGCGAGCCTTCAGGGCGACCCCCGGCAGCTGACCTACGTCATGGCCTGCTACATCTGCCCGCCCGCCATGCTCCCCATGCTGGTCGAGTCGATGGGCGGCCGCATCGTCGCGGGCGCCAAACAGGCGCTCTTCCAGAAGGAGCTGGAAGCCATGTTCCAGGCCTCGAGCTTCAAGCCCGAGCCGGGTGCGGAGCCGAAGGACTGGGCGGAAAACCGCGACGCCATCCGCTACACCTGGATCGCCCTCCACACGGAGCTGGATACCTACGGGCGGGAGGGGCAGCGAAGCCTCGCCGAGTACATCCGCATCCTCGCCTCGGACACGCGCTCGGAGATCCCCCTTTCGCAGCCGAAGAAGATGTCGGGCCTGCAGGCGATCTACCTGCCGGGCGGCGTGGCCAAATCGTTCCGGGCCATGATCCAGGACGGCGACCACAAGCTCTTCCGGGAGAACGCCGCGCTCGGCAGCGCGCTGGCGGAGCTGCAGAAGTTCAACTGCGACCGGCTGGTCCCCTACATGGACAAGCCTCCCGCCTACTGCCGGTACGCGTGGGCGGAAAGCAAGAGCGGCATCCGCCTCGATCTCATCAACAACATGTTTGCAGAGGGCGAAGCGGAGCGGCTGCAGGCCGAGGGCAAGTCGGGGGAGAACATCGTCCGCATCGTGAACGCCATGCTCGCCCAGCGCGCGAAGCTCCAGGACGCAGTGATCACGCAGCTGGCCGAGGCCATCATCCTCTCCTTCGAAGAGGAGAAGCGCGCGCGCAAGATCGTCGAACTGGGCCTGATGGATGAGATGTTGAAGGAGCTTCTCGCCATCGGCCAGGAGCTGGGCATCCGGGATGAATTGCTCGCGGCCTTCCAGGAAGCGCTGCGCAAGCAGGAGGGCGTCAAGGTCGGCGCCGACGAGCTGAAAAAGCCGGAAGGCACCCTGAGCCAGACCGCGAAGGCGAAGGAACAGATCGCGCTGCTCGCCGACACCTGGCTCAAGAGCTACCGGCAGGTCAATACGACCCGCCGCTTCCTCGTCGGTCTAGCAGGCGGCTACGGCGTTCCGCAGTCCGACCTGGATCGCTTCATGCACGGCACGCCTCCACTTGCCGTGGAACCCGCCAAGGACGCGGAAATCGCCCGGGTGAGCCAGGAAGTCATCACAGCGACTTCCAAAGACGTCTCGGCGATCCTGTTCAACTTCAAGGGCCAGTCCCGTGCAGCGCATCCGCTCGACGCGGAGGCGGAAGGCACCCTGCTGCAGTACCTCTACACAGCGCGCATCATCGAGCTGACGTCGGGCATTACCTACGGCATGGTCTCCCTGTGGACCGGCGGACCGGGTGAGAAGGAGACCCCTTCGGCATTTGCCGACCGCGCCCGCGCGGAGCTGAAACGCCAGCTCGACATGAGACACAAGACCCCGTTCGGCAGTCCGCCGGACTTCACCCCCGTGCTGGACCGTTACTGGACGCTGGCCCGCGGCTACGCCGAGAAGTTCGCCGCGCTGCGGGAGGCCTACGGAGGCGCCTTCCAGATTTCCGTCGAGGGGCCGACCGATGTGGAGGCGATGAAGGACGTCACCCTGAAAATCGTTGCCAAGCGGCAGGGCAAGCCGGCGGACGACGCGCTGAAGAACGCCCGGGTCGAGTGGTCCGTCGGACAGGCAGTCCAGAACAGCGGCATCACCTGGCGCTTTTCTCCCCGGGAAGAAACGGTGATGAACATCACGGTCACGGCCACAACGGAGATCGCAGGCAAGAAGGTCGTCCTCGGAAGCGCGACCCACCGGCTGACCGTCAAGAAGCCCAAGGACGACAAGAAAGACGACAAGAAGGACGACGGGAAAGACGGCGTCGTGCCGCCCGTCGTCCCGGGCAAGTGGAAGTTCTCCGGCACAAGCCCCGGCAACTGGACGGCCGGCTACAATGAAAAAGGCCTCGTCATGGAGCGCAAGCCGGCGAAAAACAAATTCCCCTGCGGGGAATCCTCCGTGACGGCGAAGCTCTGGGCCGAGTTCCCCGTTGCAGCCTCCGGCAAGGATGACCCGAAATCGGCCGCGGACTGCCTGGCGGCGGCCGAAAAGTCCTTCAAGGCCCGGCGGCAGGGAAACACCCCCAATGACATGGCCGTCGGTCTCTTCATGGCCGGAGGCGTCGAGGGCGCCAACGGCTTCTCCCTGGGCGATTTCCAGGGGGCCATGGCCGACTTCGCCCTTTGGATGCGCCGCGGCAGCGGCAGTCCCTGGAGCGGTTACACGGGCTCCTACTTCGGGGCCAATGGAAACGGCAGCGCCGTGAAAGGGAACATGCTCCTCCGTTTCGGCTACGGCGTCTGGGGCGGCGGCTGCTGGGACAACAGCGACCGCGCCTACCTCGTCACGCAGGGCGTGGCCGCGCAGGAGGAGGCCCGGGCGATCCTGGCGAGCCTGCGCGCCGGTCCCGACGGGGAGATCAAGCAGGAGCCCTACAAGGGCCCCAAGTACGACGGCTCGGACCTGCCGAAGGTGACCCTGTCGCCCCCGAAACTGGAAAAGCTTCGGGTGGGCGACACGGTGCAGGTGACCGCCGAGGTTCACAACGACAAGCCCGAAGACAGCCCCTTCACCTACAACTGGGGCGGCACCTTCGACGGCAAGCCCGAAGACTCGAAGAAGAAGGCCACGATCACGATCAAGCCGCAAAAACCCGGGAAATACGACCTCTCCGTTTCCGTAGACGGCAAGCGGTTCGGCATGGGCGGGGCCTCCCTGCAGTACGAGGTGGCCGACTACAGGGTGAAGATCGAGCGGGCGCCCGCCGACACGAAGCCCGTCCCCGTGGGCGTAAAGACGGGCCTCAAGGCGACCCTCACCGTGGACGGCAAGCCCGCGAGCGGGACGTTCATCTACCGATGGCAGCCGCACCCGGAGGTCACCTTCGACAAGCTCGATTCCAGTGCGCCCGACGTTCAGGCCGCCTTCCCGAAGCCGGGGAGGGTGAAGGTCTGGGTCCAGGTGCTGGAGAAGCGCGAGGGCCGCGAGGCCACCGTGGCCGAGTCGGATCAGCTCGAGATCGAGGTGATCAAGCCCCAGCTGGAGCTGGCCTTTACCCCGAAGGAACCTTACGTGGGCCAGGAGGTGAAGGCGAAGCTCACGGTGAAGCCGGAGGTGAAGGATATCGACTTCCGGTGGATGCCCGTGCCCGGAAACGTCAAGCAGTCCATGGAGTCCAAGGACGGCAGGGAGATCACCTTCACCCTGAAGGACGACAAGCCGGCCGAGATCCACGTCCTGGCCCGGGTGCCCAAGAGCGGCGAGGACCTCGGCGAGGCGAAGGGAACCGTGAAGGCGAAGAAGTACGCCGTGAACGTATCGGGACCCAAGGCCATGGGACCCAAGCCGAAGATGTGGAAGGAGGGCGTGGGGCTTGTGGATGTGGAGAACGCCATTGCCGTGGACCAGATCGTGGAGTTTGCGGCCGACGTGCAGCCGCAGCCGCAGGCGGGCCCCGTACAGTATGAATGGCGCGTCAAGAGCGGCCCCTGCCGGGTGAGCAACCCGATCGTCCGGGAAGCGCGCGTCACCGCCGGGGAGGCGGGGACCTGCGAACTCTCCGTCGTGGCTCGCGACCGCAACGACGTGGAGCTCGGCATCGGCGCGGGGAGCTTCAGCGCGACCGTGACGCGCGATGCGATTCAGAAAGGACAGCAGAAAGCCAAGGATGCCGCCGACGCGAAGGCGAAGGTGCAGTCGGCGAAAGACAAGGCCCGCAAGGGCGACTATGACGGGGCGATCCGGGACGCCGAGGAGGCGGCGAAGCTCGATCCGGCCAACAAGGAGGCGGCCGACACGGCCCGGAAGCTCAGGCAGGAGAAGGAGACGATCCACCAGCAGCTCGGCAAGGCGAAGAAGCTCATGGACGAGAACAAGTTCGCCGACGCGCAGAAGGAGCTCATCGTCGCCTCGAACATCAACAGCTATTACCCGGCGGTGCAGCAGGCCAACCAGGAGCTCGGCACGCGCTGGAACAAGTACAACGGCGAGGTGCGCGACAAGGTCTACGAGGTGCGCTCGGCCAACGAGCGGAAGGACTTCGGCAAGGCCCTCGAGATTGCGGCGGCGTGGCGGGCGTCCACCAAGCTGGATGCCTATGCCGACAAGGAATTGAAGCAGCAGGAGGACTGGGCGCGGCAGTGGAAGGCGCAGAAGGACAGGCAGACCGGGATCCTGAAGGCCGCGGGGGAGAAGGTGCGGGCCTACGACTACGCGGGGGCCCTGAAGCAGTACGACGAGGGGTTTGCCAACGGTCAGAATATCTATAACGGCACGGAGCCGGAGTACAAGGAGGCCGTGGAGCTCAGAAGCCAGGCCTTCACGAAGAACAAGCGCCTCCAGGAACTCATCCCTTGGGTGCGCAAGGCGGCCGAGGACAAGGAATACCTGACGGTCGATGCGCTGCAGAACACGCTGAAGACGGCCGATGAGGCCATTGCGCTGCAGCCCAACAACGAGCAGCTGAAGCAATGGCGGGCGATGATCGTCGCGCGTGCGGAGAAGACGAAGGCGGACAACGAAAGAATCGCACAGGGCAGAAAGTATCTCGATGCAGCCGGCAACGCAGAGAGAAGCTACCTGACGAACGAATCCTCCATCCAGGCGCGGCAGCTCCAGTGGGGCGAGAAGCTCGAGGAGCAGCAGCAGCTTTATCTCACCACGGCGATCCAGAACTACCGGGCGAGCCTCCAGTACATCCCCGACGCCTCCGTGGAGAAGAAGATCAAGGAACTCGAGACCACGCTCGGGGGCCGGAAGACGTATCTTGAGAATTACAGGCTGTCCATCACGCTCAAGAACGAGGCGGACGCACTCGTCCAGCAGGCGACGAAAGACCCGGACATCCAGACCGCAGCGCCCCTGTACGACCAGGCCATCGCGAAGTACCGCAAAAGCCTCTCGCTGTACAGGCCCTTCAACGCCGAGTCGATCGAGCGGCAGATCTGGAACCTCGAAACCGGCAAGCACGACCGCTGGGTCCGGAAGTACTGGGCCGACGGGCAGTCCCTGGAAAAGGAGGCCAAGTACGTCGCGGCCCTGGCCGCCTATGACAAGGCCATCGCCTCCTTCCATCCCACGGTGGAGCAAAAGGACCGGATGTGGATCATTGTCCACGCCCAGGAACTGCGCAACCGGATCGCGGGGGCGAAGAACTGGCGGGCAGACGGCGAGGCGAAGCAGAACGCGGGCAAGATCCCCGAGGCAATCGCCAGCTACCGCCAGAGCCTGAAGCTCCTGCCGGACCCGGCCCTGGAGGAGCACGTTCGGATGCTCGAGGGCAAGCAGGCCGAGGCGGGCCAGAAGAAGGCCGCCGCCGACCGACTCTGGCAGGAGGGCACGGCGCTCTTCAACCAGGGGCGGCCCAGCGAGGCCCTCACGAAGTTCAAGGAGAGCGCGGGGCTGTGGCCCGACGCCGCGCGGCAGAAGTACGTGGCGGACCTGGAGGCCCGGAGGGCGAAGGCCGCCGCCCTGCGGGAGGAAGGCTCGAAACTGCAGAATCAGAACCGCGTCCCCCAGGCGATCGCGAAATACAGGGAGAGCCTGACCCATTGGCCCGACCCGCAGTTGGATAAGCACATCCGTCAGCTCGAGGCAATCATCGCCACGGCTCCGACTGCGCCCACGGGCACATCGACATCCCCCGCCGGTCCGTCATCGACGGCGCCGGCCGATACCGGCTTCTACCTCGTGGACTTGACTCCCTACGGCGGAAAGAAGGGCGCCCCGCGCAAGGTCAAGAACATCGAGGTGGACGACGGCTCATGGATCCGTCTCAAGGCGACTCACGAGAAGAGGCTCCGGCTCGACATCCCGCTGCCCCAGCGGGTGGCGGCCAGCGCCGTGGCGGTGGTGAGCAACCTCGACAACGCGCACAACGTGCCCGACAAGATGACGACCACCGTGCTGACCGTGCAGACGACCTCCGGGGACCGGGTCTTCGAGATCAAGGCCGGCGTGCACTCCTCGGAATGGAACCGGGGCGAGACGGGCGGCGCGACCCATGCCTGGCCGAAGGAGACCAACATCGGGGGGAGCCGCTGGATGGCCGTGTTCAGCCTGCCTGCCGGCAGCGTCGTTACGGGGCTTCGCTTCGATCACCGGGACACCGACAAGAAATACTACCACGGCGATGCCGCCCCGGGCTTCTGCCTGCGGGGCATCACCCTTGTCGGCTCGCCCGTCGGCACCGCCTCCGCCGGTACGGAGGCGACATCGACAGGCTCATGGACGGGCGCCTGGAGAAGCGACCCCGGGCCCGACGGCGAGGTGGTGACCTTCAACCTGTCCCAGAGCGGCAGCCGCATCACGGGGACCTTCCGCGTGGATGTTCCCTACACGGCGGCCTCCGGGGCACGGCAGAAAGAGACGATCCGGGGCACTCTCGAGGGGACCGTGTCCGGCGGCCGCGTGACGGGGACCTTCCGGGAATCCAGCGATACGAAGCCTGCCGGGTCGTTCGAGTTCACCATGGCCCAATCGGGAAACCTCTTTACGGCCCTGGTCCGCGGTGAGGACACGAGCGACACCTACACGGTCCGCCGCAGCGGCTCCGCAGCGTCTTCGGGGGGCTCTGTCAGCTCCGGGCAAACGGTGTCACGATCCGTTGCGGCGGAGATCACGAACCGCTCCCGGGACTATGCCCACGTCTTCACCGACGGCGAGACCTTCGGGCCGGGCAACCGGCTGGCGCCGGGGGAGAAGCGAAGGGTGGCGGTGACGATGAAGCCCGACGGCTCGGTGACCTTCAAGGCGGGACGCAACGGTCAGGTCTTGGCCACGAAGACCTGGCGCGGGATTGCCGGCGACACGTCGCGGGTTCCCGTCGTGGTCTTCGACGACACGAACCCCTTTGACAAGTTGACGGTGACGACGGGACTCCGTTAGAATGCACGGCAATATTGCAATGACGATCCGGGAGGTGACACGATGAGAAGGCGGATCGCCCTGCTTGCCTTCGTTTCATGGCTGCTTTCGACGGCCCCCCTGGGAGCCTCGGCACCGGTGAGGGTGACCATCACGGGATGCGTCACCGGGGGCGTGCTGATGTCGGAAAAGACGGACTTCGGCACCCATGTCAGCGAGGGGAAGTATCGCATCAAGCCGCGCACGCCGAAGGGCGAGACGCTCGACCTCACCGCCCACGAGGGCAAGAGGATTGCCGTGGCGGGCCATCTCCTGCCCGGGGATCGGTTCTACGCCGAGTCGGCCTCCCTGCGCGTGCTGGGCCCCTGCGCGGCCCCGGCGAAGAAGGATCTCCCGCGGCAGATCAGTGACGATGAAGCCGACGAGATCGTCTGGGCCCTGCCCGAGGTGCAGGGCATGATCAAGCGCATGCAGGGGACGAAGGCTGCCCCCTTCTCGATGATCACGGCATACCCGAACCCGGAGGCCGAGCCGGGCAAACCCGGCGCCTTCTACGAGGTCTATGTCGGCGAGCGGCACGACACCCACACGGTGCGCGTCATGACCCTGATCATCGATGCGTACAGCGGGAAGGTGTCCGTCTACGACGAGGCGGCCGACCGGGTCATCCCCATCGAGGAGTACCGGACACGGACAAGCAAATGAGCCGCAGCGCCCGGTCCGCCGTGACCGCCCCTGCACCGTATCCATGGTTTCCGGAGACGAAATCCGGCGCCTCGCCCAGGCGGATCGTCGACGCCGTGAAGCAGGCCGGGGCGGTGTTGGGGACGGGAATCCACACATCGACGTCCCCGGACCCCGGCGCCTGATTCCTCCCTCGCCTTGACATTTGTAAGGAAGTAAGGCATCATTACTTCCGTGAGGTAAGAAATCATGCTGACCAAGAAAACCGCCAAGAACCAGCTGACGCTGCCGAAGGACATCGTGAGGGAATTCCCGGGCATCGAGTACTTCGACGCCGTCGTGGAGAAGCGCAGGATCGTCCTGACCCCCGTTCGGCTCGAGCCCGCCGATGGAACGCTCGAGACGGTGCGGAGGAAAATGAAGGCGCTGGGAATCACGGAGGAGGATGTCCGAAGGGCGGTGTCATGGGCAAGGGGCAAAAAGGCACGAGAGTAGTTCTCGATACAAATGTCCTCGTCTCGGCGCTGATTCTCGGGGGCCGGCTCGCGGCAATCGTGGACCTCTGGAAAGCGGGGGTGATCATCCCCGTCCTGTCGAGAGAGACCTTCGAGGAGTTCGGAAGGGTGCTCCGCTACCCCCGTTTCAAAATGACCGACGAAGACATCCGGGCGATTGTCGAGAAAGAGGTTCTGCCTTATTTCGAGGTCGTCGAACCAAGGGAAGCACAAACCGGCCTAAGCGCGGACCCAGAGGACGACAAGTTCTTCTCTTGCGCCCTGGCCGGCAGGTGTGAATTTCTGGTGAGTGGAGACCGTCACATCCTTGCAATCAAGCGGCACGGCAGCGTGAGGGTCATCACGCCGAAACAGCTTCTCGAGAGGTTCTTGCCGTGATCATGCACGCCGGCATGCAAAGGGCACGGCTTCCTCTTTAGGGTTCCGAACGGCCACGCTGCTCTGCGCCTTTCCGGGGAAACCAGGGGACAAAGGCGCTCGTGCGGCGCTTGTAGTCCGCGAAGGCGGGGTTCTTCTCCATGAACCGCTCCGTCATGGGGACGCCGGAGACGAAGAGGATGATGTACGTGATGGTCAGCGGCCCGATGACGGAGGCCCATCCCCAGGGCACCGACAGGGCCACGAGATAGAGGCCCCACCACATCGTGACCTCGCCGAAGTAGTTGGGGTGCCTCGAGTAGCGCCAGAGGCCCCGGTCCATGATCTTCCCCCGGTTGGCCGGGTCCTTCACGAACCGGTCCAGCTGACGATCCGCGAGGGACTCGAAGGAAAACCCCACCAGCCAGATCGCCACGCCCAGCACATCCAGCCAACCCAGGGGGCCCGCCGCGAAGGTGTTGATGAACAGCACCGGGGTGACGTTGAGCAGGAGGATGGCGCCCTGCAGCAGGAAGACCTGCAGGTAGCTCCGCACGACGAAGGACGACCCCCACTCCTCCCGCCACTTCCGGTACCTCTCGTCCTCGCCCTTGCCCCGGTTGCGCAGGTAGATCCGGACGGCGAGCCGCAGCCCCCAGCACAGCACCAGCAGGTTGGCGACCCACTGCCGGGCGGAGAAGGACCCGTACAGAAGAAACGTGGCCCAGGCCGCAAGGATGAACCCCGGGCCCCAGGCCACGTCGGCGATGCTGTTGTCCCGGCGCCCGAGGGCGAGCAGGAACAGGGCCGTCATGTACACGAAGAGGATTGCCGCGGCGGCGGAAAGGGTGTTCCACAGCGCCATCGAATCACCTCGCTTGCGTCCTCGGCGGGCCGGCCTGCCGGGCTGCCGCGGTCAATCGGTCATCCGCCCTCAGTGCATCAGCCACCGGCCGATCAGAAAGCTCGCGGCCGAGACGCTTGCCGTCAGGACGATGCCCCAGAGAATGTCCACCACGACGACGGAGACCGGCCAGTCCCGCAGCGTCGCCAGGTTCGTGAGGTCGTAGGTGGCGTAGGCGAAGAACCCGAAGAGACCCCCGAGGAGTGCCGCCCCGGCCAGTGAGCCGCTCTCCAGGGCCGGCAGGGTCGCGAAGATCAGGATCCCGAGGATGTAGAGCAGGTAGAACAGGACCGCGGCAGGCCAATTGACGCTCGGCCTCAGCAGCGGGCCCAGTCGGCTGCGGTAGAATGCCCGGGCCGCGAAGCCCAGCCAGACCATGTCGATGGCGAAGAACACGGGCACGGTCAGCAGGTACAGGTAGACCAGGTCCATGGGGCACCTCCGGGGATCCGGGGATGGGGGTCCCCGATGTTTCAACCGCTGCTGCCGCGGACATCGCGCTCCGGCCCGGCGGGCCGCGTCATCGGTTGTGTGAAATCTTTTCTATCCACTAAGGGTGCCCGGCCGCATTGTCAAGGGATTCTTGACGGCCTGACCGGAACGCGGCCCGCCGGTCGAAAAAAAAGGGCGGCCATCGCGGCCGCCCCTTTTTTGCACTTGCTGCCTGCTGCATCAGAAAGTGGATTCTTCCCCCTCACCGCTTATCCTCTCCCTCCGGGGGAGAGGAAGATCAGGGTTGCTCCGCGTCATTTCAAGGGCCACTCGCCGCGCTCCTTCAGCACCTCGCGGTAGACGTGCAGGGCGTCGTTGACGGCGGGCA
>ENA-UPSM01005559-UPSM01005559.1-activated-sludge-metagenome-genome-assembly--contig:-NODE-5559-length-12294-cov-147.200343_pt1 | contig 12294 bp, 9 predicted proteins | sample MGYA00238181_ERZ773283 | MGnify/ENA primary metagenome ERZ773283 (study PRJEB29023, sample SAMN05720199) | activated sludge metagenome | isolation source: Anaerobic digester | place: Japan... | reverse complement strand
GTGACTTTTTCCTCTGTCCTGACGAAAACCGAGAGCAGGTGTCCGTCCACCACCGGCACCCGATTACACTGGGCTTCAAGGCTGAAGCTGGCCGGTTCAATTCTGTCCGGCTTTCTCTCGCCAAGAATTTTTTTTGCTTCGTGTTGAATTTTTTGCTCTTCGTTTTTTATGTATGGAATAATATTGTCCATAATATCGAGTGAACTAACGCCGGGGTAGCCTGCACCGGAGACAGCCTGCATCGTCACCACCTCGATCGCTTCCAGGCCGAATTTATCCATAATTGGCTTAAGCGCCATGACCAGCCCGGTGGTCGAGCAATTAGGATTGGTTACAATTTTCCCCGGGGTTTTTTGACTGTGGATAAGATTCAGATGATCCAGATTCACTTCCGGCACAATTACCGGCACATTTTGATCCAGACGGTGGCTGGAAGCATTGGAAAAGACAACATAACCGGCCGCGGCCAGTTCTGCCTCGATCGGCCCAGCCACATCTGAGGGCAGAGCCGAAAGCACATAGTCTGCTTCAAAATCCGGACGGCAATCTCTGACCACCATCTCACTTATTTTATCGGGTGGCGGTGTCTCGAGATGCCAGTGGACAGCTTCTCGGTATTTTTTCCCGGAAGAATTATCGGAAGCAGCCAGAGCCGAAATTTCAAAAAACGGATGGCTGGAAAGAAGTTGAACGAACCTCTGTCCGACGAGCCCGGTTGCTCCCAGAATAGCTACCTTTTTCACTTCAATTCTCCTTTCTTCACCACTTCGCCAGCGGAAACGGACGGCACTCTGCCGTCTTCCACTGCTTCGAATTCCGCCCTTTCAATTCTCATTTAAAACTTTTAACTCAACTGAAATTCAAATTATTTAAATAAAAATTTATTCCCGCCTGTCTTAGTTTCATCAGGTTTTTAAATCTAAAGGCTGACAACCTCTGGCTCTCTCCAGAAATTTCAAGCTGTGCCTGCCCACGATGCCCAGCCGATCACCGACAATAATAAGAAGTGTTTCCACCTTCTCGTTTAAAGCCAGCGCCAGAACCTTCTCGATGTCTTCGGCCCTTTTCACCAGGTTGCCATAGGCCGTGGCAAAGGCATCAGCTAAGGTGGCATCCGCGGAAACTACTGTTACCGCGTCGGCCTGGCCAAAACTTAAAGAAGGTCCGACCGTCCCGGAAGAGGTGCAAACCCCCCATTCACCCGGTGGCATTTCCAGACCCACCCGACCCGACAGTTTCGAAGCTCCAGCATAAACTGAAACGACCAGCGGTCTGTCATTCCTGATAAAAATATCTCCGCCGTTTTCTACCACGACCTCCCGGCAGCCGAAGTTTTCCAGAAGCAAATGGCCAACTCTATCAGCGACAGCCCCAGCCACCGCCGCCATCGGGCCAACCCCCGCCAGTCTGGTTGCTTCCATCATTCGCTTAATAATCTCTGACTGCCAGTGAAACTCAAGCGGCTCCAGAGAAGTCAGAAAAGCAGGATATTTCGTGATACATCTATTGAGCTCCGTGTGGCACGAGATCACTTCCTTATAAACCGCTTCTTTCATCTCTGGCCTGTAGCTATCAACGCCAATCCAGAGATCCGTCTCTCTGAAGCGGACTGTAAAACTCTGCAGCCGGCCTGAAGACCAGTCCCGGTAAAATCTGTTACTCATGGGGAGGAAGCTCCACGCCCAGCGGGCAAGCATCAGTGCATTCTCCGCAGTCAGTGCATCTTTCCGCCGTATAAGTGAATTCCCCGTCAACCAGGCTAAGAGCATCGAAGGCACAGACACTGACGCAGGCCCCACAATCAACACAGGTCGGCTTCTCCAGTTTCAACTCTTCGCCGCTTGTTCTTTTTTTGAGCTGTTTTAATGTTCGCTCTTCCTGGAAGAGCTCAACCGGCGAGGTCAGAAGAAAGCTACCCGCCATTATTCTTTCCTTGAGTAGCTGGCTTATTTCCCGCGCCATAGACAGACTGGAAAGAGGCGAGGTTTTAACTTTTTTCCCGTTAAGTTCCAGCCAGCCCTCCCTCAGCCGGGCATAATTTGTGGCAGCAATTATCGGTCTTTCCGGCCGGCCGTAATCTTCAATAATCGTCTCGATTTCTTCATTACTTCTGGAAACAAAATAAGCCACTTCCTCATTTAAAACAGGAATGGGAACGCCGATGCCAACAAAAAGCGTCACCCCGTAGTTTTTAAAGTAGGCTGCGCGCAAATAGCGGGAGTTCATACGGCGGGCATCACCAATGACAGCCAGCGTTCTGGCAGGACCAACTGGCAGGCCGTATTGATTGACCCTGACGTCGTTTCGAAACTGGGTGCCGGGCCAGACGACATAGCCGGTTCCACCGCCCAGAAAAATTCTGGTGCCCAGTCCGATGGTCATCATCTGCGGATCTTTGAGCAAAGGGCTAAGCTCGCCCGAAGTGGAGTAAGTCACGTTGCCAAAATGAGGTAGTAGCTTCCCCATATAGGTGTATGCAGTCCGGTCAGAGCCGTTGGTGGCAGCCGCATAATTCTGATAGGCATTTCTTGGATTAAAAAGGAAAAAATCATTGATCATATCCTTATTTATATAGCCCTCAAATTCTTTCCGGGGATAACAGTCTGTGCCTTTGGCGCTGGCTTTAAGATATAAATCGTGGCCTTTGATCAAAGCCTCGATAATATGTGCCCCACCAAAACTTTTATCAGCTCTGGACTCTTCCGTCGCACCGAGAAACCCATCTACCGCCGCCAGCCCGCCATAGACTTCGACTCCGGCGAGCTCAATTTTTTCCATCCTCATGGGCGGTGTGGTGTGCCCGAAGTTAATCACTGCTCCGCTCGAACACATGGGAGCAAAGGTGCCGGTCGTGACGACATCAACCTGCTCGGCAATCTTTTCGGGGCTCGCCTCTCTGGCCAGCTTCACCACTTCCTCGGCCGTGAGCACTACCGCTTCGCCGCGCTTGATTTTCTCATTGATTTCATCCACCGTTTTCATGTTTTTCTCCTTCAAAAAATTCTCGATGAATGGCCTGTAAGGCCCGGTTTCTATCTTTTAAACTCACCAGAAAATAAATCGTCACCTGAGATGCGCCGGCTGAGATCATTTCCACATTGATGCCATGCCTCGAAACAGCAGAAAAGATCCGGGCGGCCACCCCTGGTTTCTGAAGAACTCCTTCCCCGACGGCCGCTATGAGCGAGATATCGGTGCGGTAAAAAACATTTTCCACTTCGGCAATTTTCATTTTCGGCGTAATTTCCTGACAGCGTCTGACATCCTGGCTCGAGATCAGAATATTGATGCTTGTCTGTGAGGTCACCACGGATTTAATGTTAATACCCTCGCGGCCGTAGGTCGAGGCAATCTGTCCGAGAAGCCCCGGCACCCGGCCGACATTCGACCCCTTAAAGCGGATGACAGCCAGGTCATCAGTAAAGGACAGGCTCTTGACCACCGTCTCTGCCACCGCCCCGTTAGAGGAAATAATCGTATCGGGTTGGTCAATAGAGGTAAAGGAATTCAGATTGAAGATATAAAGGGGAATATTTTTCTGGCGTACCGGATCAACGGCCGTCTGGTGGAGGATTCTGGCGCCAAAGTAAGATAACTCAGCCGCCTCATCGTAGTTGAGCTTTTTAACGGGCTTAACAGTTCTGACCCGCTTCGGATCACAGGTCATAAAACCGGAAACATCCTTGTAAAGATCAACTCTTTCGGCCTCCAGGCAGGAGCCGATGGAAGTGGCTGAATAGTCACTTCCGCCGCGGCCCAGAAGGTTGACCTCGCCGCCAGAAAGGCCATAAAAACCCGGCACCACATAATTTTTATCGGCTTTAAAAAATTTTTTTAGATTCTCTGCAGAGACTTCCAGATCAACCGTCGCCTCTTTAAATCGCCCATCAGTGGTCAAACCAAACTGCTCGGGTAGAGCTTCCTCACAGTCAAAGCCATGCTGGTTAAAATACTGGGTTAAAAGCAAAGAGGAACATCTTTCCCCGTGGCTTAGCACCCGATCATAGACAAAATCCGGGACCTGACCGATAAGTCTGGCCCCCTGCAATAAATCTTTTATCTCATAGACGCGGGCCTTTAGCTCTGGATTTCTGGCCTCGAGAAAGCCCTGGTAAATGGAGCTAAGGCTCGCCAGAAAGCCATTAACATCGAGATTTCTGATATCATTCAGAGCCACCATCAATCTATCGGTCACACCCGAAACAGCCGAGACGACGGCGACCAGAGGCTGTTCGTACATTTTGACCACACTCAAAATTTTTGACAGATCATCCTTATTCTTGAGGCTCGAGCCGCCAAATTTAACAACGATTATTTTTTTCATTTTATTTTAGTTGTCCTTTAGCCTAATTAATCTGATCTCCACTTAACCCTGGAGCCGTCCGACCGGAAATGGTCATGGCCAGCTCCTGGCGAATCTTTAGATCATAATTTTTGCCCCGAACTTCAGACCTTGATTGGCTGGCGGGTCTTGCTCTGGATTTTTTCCCTATATAAAAAAAGGGCGTTCTCAACTGAGAACGCCCTTCGCTGTTTCCAGGGTAGACTTCACACCGCTGGCCAACCTCTCGGGGCGTAGATACGCATTATCATCACGTTTCTCCAGGCCTCGAAGGTCATGGCAGTAAGAACAATTCTGACCGCGGTTTTCTTTTCCATTTTAACCTTATTCGTTTTTATCTTTTTTATGCTAACAGAGATGATATAGACAGGCAAGAGCTACCCGCTATTTTTCTTTATCCTTTTGTCTTGCCCACGGCAGAGTTCAGAAATATTCAAAGTAAAGTTAAAATTTGCCAGCTAACATTAATTTGAAAAGAAGCTGATCTAAATTTATAATCATAGCGTTCCACAAAACATAAGGGGTCAAAGCAGCAGGTTATGCGTCAGATAACTCTTTTTCCGGAAGAAGAGCCGGAGAAGAAGAAATCATTTAACCTCAAGCCAGAAATGATGAAGGCCTGGCTGGCTCTAAAGCAGGTCGCCGGTGGTTTTAGCGGCGCACTTTTTCTCTCTGGCGTTCTACACATGATTATTGGTCTTGGCCTGTCGGTCACCGCGGTTTCTTATTATTCATACCAGGGGTCTTCAGGCAGCCAGCCTGCAGTCGACAGCGATTTTAAACTCCTGGCCCGCGCCGTTGAGGAGCTCAACAAAGAAATAGGGCTCGACGAGCAGCTGGCTAGATTGATGGAAGAGCTTGAAGAAAAGAAACTGCCGGCAGTGGCTCAAAACATTTTGATTATGGATGACCGGATGACGGAGAAGGAAAAAGTTGAAGTCTATAAGAACCTTCTCGAAAACTTTATCAAGCAGGGCGGAGGAGTTTCAGTCGCAGAAAAAGCCGGGCAAAAAGAAAGACAGCCAGGAAGCAAAGAAGAAAGCTTCGAAATCCACTCGGGCGAGAGAGTTTTCTTAAGTCCTTCACCTTCAGGCAGCGGGAGATCTGAACTCTATATACTCGGGCAGGAAGAGGTAAGAGAACTGGAGAGGCTGGAAAAGGCTGGAGCCTTAAAAAATCCGCCCGGTTATGGAGTCGGACGCATCATTGATCTCAAGGTTGGAGATCGAATGATGGAGGTGCCAGCCCAGTATTATTTTCGCTCCTGTCCTTATGAGCAGATTCTGGCTAAAGGGGCCTTGAACTTTTCTATTATTAAGGGCTTCCCGACCTTTATCTTCCCACCGGCTGAAGATGAACAGGCCAAGGAAACACTGGAACAAGCTTCTGGCCAGGCCGAGCAACTTTTCCCGCAGGGACCCTTGCGCGTCTTCTATTACGGAGAAGCAGAATTTCAGGAGCAAAAAGCAGAGGAAACAGGTCAGAAGAAAAGGGAGCCAGTCCATTTTGATCTGGCCGCACATAAGTGGTCTGAAATTCTGGATGGCCTGATGGCCTATCCGGAGGAAGTGCAGTTTTCTATTTTTGAAAAGGATTATCTTAACAAATACGATTGGGACAATCCCGACCTGGCCGCTTTTACCAGAAATTTTATTAATTCTAACCTGAATGGCGTCATCTTTATTGAAGATGAATTTACAGCTGCCTTCGACGCGCTGGAGGAACTTTTCTACAAGAAGCCGATCTTTGAGAGGATGACCGTTCTGATCGAGAGTCATCCTCCCTCGACCGTTAGAGATGAGCTTCTATTCTGCCTGGCCTCTTCTTTAGATATGGAAAGAAGAGTCATCAAAAACCTGGCCAGGGTTTATCCTCAAGCGAAGGACATTTATCTCAAGAAGGCCTCGCTCGATTATGTTTTTAACTCGCTGCCTAAAGCTTTTGTTTTGAAGCAGGTTTATGAGGACCTCAAGGAAAACCTCAGCCGGAAAGGCTTTTCCTCACTGGATGAAGCACTGGAGAAATACGAAGAAGGAGAGCTCAAAATCTATGAGGATTTAACCGGAAAAGGGGGGCAGACCAGAGCCAGGGCTTTATACGCCATCGGGCTTGCCCTCTGGGAAAAAGGAGAGAAGGAAAAGGCCCTTGAGACCTGGAGAAAAATAGAAAGGTCCTACGCCAGCCTTTCTATAAAAAACCTGCTCGACATCATCAACCAGACTCCGCCGGCCAAGCTCGATGAAGAAATCGAAGCTGAAATTAGTTACCAGTCAAACAGGAATAGCAAATATCTATACCGGCGGTTGATTCAGTTCAACAAGTGGGCCCGCCGCCAGAACTAAGAGACAAACATAAATCTGATCCTTGGCCAACTTTCTTAATCAAACTTCAAGCTGGAGTTTTTTGAGGCAATTCGCGGGCTTGATTTTTCAGGGGGTTAAACGGTAAGGTAAAAGATGGCAATGGTAATATAGATAAAAGGAATTCAGATGAGCAAAGAAAAAAATTTTCCACATCTCTACGGCCCGGTGCCTTCCAGACGGCTGGGTTATTCTCTGGGTGTTGACCTTCTACCCTTTAAGACCTGCAGCCTGAGCTGTATTTACTGTCAGCTGGGCAACAGCCCGAAAAAAACCATCAGAAGGATAAATCCTTATTCTGAAAAAAAGATACTGGAAGAGATAAAAGAATTCCTTAAAACCGGAGCCAGGGTGGACTTCATCACTTTTTCCGGCTCTGGAGAGCCAACCCTTAATAAATCCATCGGCTGGCTGATAAGAGAAATAAAAAAGTTCACTAATATTCCGGTAGCGGTTTTGACCAACAGCACCCTGCTGTCTCGAGCCGAGGTCAGAAAAGAGCTGGCCGCGGCCGATGTGGTCGTTCCTTCCCTTGATGCCGCCACCCAGCGAATTTTCGAAAAGATCAATCGCCCGCACCCTTCACTCAAGATTGAAAAGATAATAGAAGGACTGGTCAAATTCAGAAAAGAATTTAATGGCCAGATCTGGCTCGAGATTATGCTGGTCAAGGGAGTAAATGATTCGCCAGCTGAGATTAAAAAATTAAAGGAAGCAGCCGCGAGAATCAATCCGGATAAAATCCAGCTCAATACAGTGGTGAGACCTCCCGCCGAAAAGACGGCTAAGCCTCTGACACCTGAGGAAATGAATAAAATAAAAGAATTTTTTGGAGAGAAAGCCGAGGTTGTAGCCAGCTTCAGAAAAAAAGAGCAGGAAAAAGCAGCGGTTGATATTGCCGAAGCTATTCTGGCTATGGTGCGTCGGAGGCCGGTCAGTCTCGAAGATCTGGAAAACTCACTCGGCCAGACCAGAGAAGAATTAAGCCTGGAAATCCAAAAACTGCTGCAGCAGAAAAAAATCAAGCAGGTCAGGCATCTTGATCGCGATTATTTTGAGCCCGTCTGAAGCCAGGACGGCCTGCAGGCCAACCTGGCAAGGCTCAGGAATGTTTTATTTCCCAGGCCCTAATCCTCTATTTTTAAAATAATGTTCTGTCAAGTTTTTTTCGCTCAAGTTAAAAGGTCAAGAAGTATTATAATTTTGTGTAGTAATCTCACCTTCTAATTTAGCCGCACAATGTCAGCCCGAAGACAGATTAATTTCATGTAGATTCTCTTGTGAAGCAACGAATCAACTTAATTTTGATTGGTTCGGAATTTAGAGCAGGCAATTCAGAGACTTGACAAAGCTAATATTTAAGCATAGTATGTCGATAAAAAGTCGACATACCAGGTTAAAATATGGAAGCCATAGACATTCGGGCTCAAATCAAGACCGAGATTTTTGATTATCAAACCCTGATCGATACCCTGAAGGATCTGTCTTCGCCACGAGATAAGATTACCGATCTTCTCCGGCAGGAAATCATCATCAGGGTCAAAAAAGGATTGTATGTATTCGCTCCGAAGTACAGGACGCATCCATATTCAAAAGAGCTTCTGGCTAACCTCATCCACGGGCCTTCCTACCTATCCTTAGATTACGCTCTGGCTTACTACGGGGTCATCCCCGAGAGAGTCAAGGCCGTGACCTCGGTTACTCCCAATCGCTCTCGCCGGTTTAACACCCCGGTCGGACTTTTTATTTACCGGCAAATTCCACCCGCAGCCTATGAAACTGGCCAGGTCAGGATTGAGGCAGACCATGAGCAAGCCTTTCTGATAGCCACACCCGAAAAGGCTCTGGCTGACAAAATTGTTTCACTAAGAGGTTTGGCCATCACTTCTGCGGCGGAAATGCAGCGCTTCCTTGAGGAAGACCTGAGAATTGAGCTTGATTTTCTAAAGACCTTGCCCGCAGCAAGAATAGACGACTTTGCCCGGCGTTATCATTCCCGAAAGTTAAGATATCTGAGTCAACTCGTCAGGCAATTACAGAAAGCAAGGGAGATAAACCATGAATGAAGCTATTCGTCAGATGCTTTCCGCCTACGAAGTTAAGTCATTGGAGGACTCCCTGCGCGCTCTCCGGGAAATAATGCAGGAAATTGCTCTGCTCGGCCTGTGGCGGGGAAAATTCTTTGAGAAGGCAGCCTTTTATGGGGGGACAGCCCTCCGGGTACTTTACGGGCTGGACCGGTTCTCAGAAGATCTGGATTTTTCCCTCCTGGCTGCGCAGCAGGAATTCAATTTGTCTGACTACAGCCGGGCTTTAAGGAAAGAGCTGGAGTCCTTCGGATTTAAAGTCAGAGTTGAGCCCAAAGTCAGGACGCCAGAAGCAGCTGTTCAATCTGCTTTTATCAAAGCTGACACCCGGGCCCAGATGATAACCGTCGAGTTTGACCAGAGCCTTATCAGGCAGGTTCCCCGTAATCAGGTATTGAAAATAAAGCTGGAAGTGGACATAAATCCACCGCCTGGCTTTTTGACCGAGATGCGGTACTTGTTGCGGCCAATTCCGTTTGCTGTCCGGGCCTTCACCCTGCCCGATATGTTTGCCGGGAAAATGCACGCTGTCTTAGCTCGGGGCTGGAAAAGTCGAATGAAAGGAAGAGACTGGTATGATCTGGTCTGGTTTGCGGCTTACCACCCTGAGTTGAGGTTAGCTCATCTCGAGCAGAGAATGCGCCAGACAGGTCACTGGACAGGACCGGCAGCTTTAACAGAAGATGATTTACACCACCTGCTGGTGCAACGAATCGAGAAGGTAAATATCGAGCAAATCAAGCAGGAAGTGGAACCATTCGTCAAAGATCCAGCTTCCTTAGCCGTCTGGTCAAAGAACTTTTTTCTGGACATTGCTTCCAGAATAAAGGTCATTTAGGTGGAGCCTGGCCGGCAGACGTGGATTTGACAGAGCTGAGGCCGAGATTTAAAATTCAGCCAGCTAAGCTCTAAAGCTATTTGTCCTTCAAGGAGGATCGGATGAAATGGTCAAGGCCGGTAAGTATTTTTGTCGCTCTGTTCACCCTTTTGGCTATATCAGCTCTGGCCGCCGGGCTGACACCCCTTCAGAAAGCCATTCAGAAGGGCGATATCAAGAAAGTTACTGAGCTTTTAGATAAAGGGGCTAAAATTAATGAATGGAATTTTGGCACGCCTTTAATCATGGCTGCCTCCTCCGGCCAGCTGCAGATAGCTAAGCTTCTTATCGAGCGCGGGGCTGATCTCAATATGATCGGGCAGAACGGCTGGACAGCTCTCGGCTGTGCAGCCGCCGAAGGCCACAGCGATATAGTTGACCTTTTAATCAGCAAGGGAGCTGACGTCGATCAGGCCATCCAGGGGATGAAGACCTGGGCCGAATGGTCACGTGGCCTTGGAACTAACCTTGACCAGAAATTAAGTCAGGGAGTAATGCTAATCCGGAAACGTGCCGGGCAGGCCTATTACTCCTCCGGTCAGTACGAGAAGGCAGCCGCGGCTTTCAGAGCCCAGATTCAGTCCGAGCCTCAGGAACCCCAGAACTATGTCTGGCTGGCCTTTTCTGATCTGGCCATAAAAAAATATGACGAGGCCCGGGCCGCAGCCGAAGCAGCTCTTAAGCTGGCTCCTGACAATGCTGAGGCTTTTCAGGCTTTGGCCGATACCTTAGCTGCCACTGGGGATTACCCCGGAGCGATTAATTCCCTTAACAAAGCTGTTTCTCTCAATCCTAAAAATCCCTGGGTCGAGATGCGGCTGGGAAATATTTATTTCAACTTAGGGAACTATGACGAAGCCATCAGCCATTTTCGCACTGCTTCCGAGTTAGCCCCGGATGAGCTTTCGCCTCTAAGAAGTGTGATGAACGTCGCTGCTCGAGCCGGAAAATACGACGAGGCCATCTCCGCGGCCAGCACCCTGCTCGCCAAGCTTCAGCCAAAAGACAGCGCAGAAGTGCTCGGACTCAGAAGTTTTCTTTACCGCGAAAAAGGTCTTCTGACTGAAGCCGCCGCCGATGCTGATAAAGCAGCTGCCATCGATCAGGCTCAGGATTGGGCACACATCGCCCGGGCGGCTGTCGCTTTAGATGGCGGAGATAATGACCTGGCTCTGAACGAGGTGTCAGCCGTTAAAGACCCGGGGAATATGGTGGCGGCCGTTCTTAAGGTTGTGGCTGTAGCCAGAAAAGGCGACCTGGCCGGGGCTGAATCAGCTTTTAGCTCGATCAGCAGAAACGTGGCCTCCTCAACTAATGCTCTTGTCATCCGGAACGCCAGCCTGGCGCTTGACCTGCTTAAACCTGTCCGCCAGGCTCATCTTGATAAAGCAGCTTCCTTAGTTACGGGGTCAAACTGGACAGAAGCCCTGAATGAATATGCTGCCGCCTTTAGAATTAGTAACCAGGCGGGAAGGCAGGAACTTCTCTCCACGGTTAGTACTCTCTTCAAAAGTCACCCGGAACTAGCTGAACTTCCCGAGGAAGCCCGCAAGTATTCTCTCCGGGCTGAGGTTCTAATCAAAGAACAAGACCTGTCGGGAGCAGTTGAGGAATTTAATCAGGCGCTGGCGTTGGCTCCGTTTTGTCCTGTTCTCTACTATAATCAGGCCGTGCTCTTAGCCCATCTCAAACAATATAACCAGGCCGTTGAACAGATGAAAATTTTTCTCACCCTGGCTCCAGAGGATCAAAAAGCCCGTGAGGCCAAAGACCTGATTTATCAATGGGAATTCAGGCTCGAGCGCCAGGCCGGCAAATAATAAGCCCCGCCAGACTGGCTACAATCTAACTGCGTCCGGCTATTTCCGTTGCTAATTTTTTATTCTTCCCTGAACCGGCTATTTTCCTTAACTCCAGTAGCCCAACAATAATCATCATCACCACAGCAATTGAGACCAGTTGAGCCGGGGCGATGTAAGCCAGGTTAAATCGCTCATGTAAACCAGGGATATAAATAGCCGCCAGCAGAAAACCGATCGCCCCCGCTGCCCAGATGTTCATGACCTTATTGGTAAAGGGACCCTGGGCCAGGACGGATTCCTTGTCGGAGCGGGAGATAAAAGCCAGAATAATATGGCCAAAGATCCAGGCGGCAAAAGCAAATGTCTGAGACTCAGTCACACTCAGGTTCCTGCCCCTCGCATAAAAATAAACCGCCGTTACCCCGGCAAACAGGACAGCTCCTTTGATTAATATGTCTCTGACCACCCGGCGGTTGATGATATTCTCCCGGGGATTTCGAGGCGGCCTGGTATAGATATCCTTTTCCTTAGGTTCTGCCACAAAACCAGCCGAGGCAGCCAGATCCATAAACAGCTCCAGGACAATAATCTGAATCGGAGCTAAAGGCATCGGAATACCAGCCAGGGCCGGCAGCAAAAAGATTAAAATCAGCGCAACTTTGACCGAAAGATAATATTTAATTCCCTTCTGGAGATTGTCAAAAAACTTTCGACCTTCAAAAATTCCCTGAGTAATAGTGATGTAATTATCATCAGCCAGCACCACCTCAGCTGCCTCTTTAGCTACATCCGTTCCCCGGATGCCCATGGCAATGCCAATATCTGC
>ENA-UPSM01005554-UPSM01005554.1-activated-sludge-metagenome-genome-assembly--contig:-NODE-5554-length-12304-cov-3.975100_pt1 | contig 12304 bp, 13 predicted proteins | sample MGYA00238181_ERZ773283 | MGnify/ENA primary metagenome ERZ773283 (study PRJEB29023, sample SAMN05720199) | activated sludge metagenome | isolation source: Anaerobic digester | place: Japan... | reverse complement strand
GAGACCTTGGCCGGCGTCAAGACATTCGCATTCGACAAGACCGGGACGTTGACGCAGAATCTCATGTCCATCAGGATGCTCTATGCCGGGGGCCGATTCCATACCGTAGCCCGGGATGCGGCGGTGCCTTTGCCCGAGCAGTTTCATGAGCTCGTGGAGTACGGCATCCTGGCGAGCAAGAAGAACCCCTTCGATCCCATGGAAAAGGCCCTGATGAAGCTGGGGATAGAGAAGCTGTCCCGCACGGAGCATCTCCATTTCAACTGGAAGCTCATCCACGAGTATCCCCTCTCCCGGGAGCTCCTCGCCCTTTCCCATGTATGGCAGGCGCCGAGCGGCCGGGAGCATGTCATATCCGCAAAGGGGGCGCCCGAGGCCATCGCCGACCTGTGCCATCTCGATGAGGCACAGCTCGCGCAGCTTGCAGAGAAGGTCGAGCACATGGCGGCCCGGGGGCTGAGGGTTCTCGGGGTCGCGAAATCCTCCTTCAGGCAGGAGAATCATCTTCCGGCGATTCAGCACGAGTTCGTCTTTCACTTCGTGGGGCTCATCGGCCTTGAGGACCCCATCCGGCAGACCGTGCCCGACTCCATCCGGATGTGCTACGAAGCGGGCATCAAGGTCGTGATGATCACCGGAGACTACCCGGTGACCGCACAGACCATTGCCCGCCAGATCGGACTCAAGAACCCGGAGACCGTCATCACCGGAGCCGAGCTGGAAGATGCGAGTCCGGAAGACCTCGAGAAGAGGGCCGAAGAGGCGAATATCTTTGCCCGGGTGGTTCCGGAGCAGAAGCTCGTCATCGTAAACGCCTTCAAGGCCCGGGGCGACATCGTGGCCATGACCGGCGACGGGGTGAACGATGCGCCGGCGCTGAAATCGGCAGACATCGGCGTGGCCATGGGCGAGAGGGGCACCGACGTTGCCCGGGAATCTTCCGACCTGGTTCTGCTCGACGACGATTTCTCTTCCATCGTGACGGCCGTCCGGATGGGGAGAAGGATCTTCGACAACCTGAAGAAGGCAATGGCCTATATCGTGAGCGTTCACATTCCCATTGCGGGCATCTCACTGCTCCCGGTGTTCCTGGGATGGAAGGAAATGGTGCTCATGCCCGTGCACATCGTGTTCCTCGAGCTCATCATCGATCCTGCCTGCTCCATCGTTTTCGAGTCAGAGCCCGAGGAGTCGGATATCATGCAGCGGAAACCCCGGGACCCCGAAGAGCGCCTTTTCGGAAAGCGGACCCTGGCAATAAGCGCTGCCCAGGGGATCGTGGCACTCGTCGCAGCGGCTCTTGTGTTCAAAGCGTCGCTCTTCCTGAACCAGTCCATGAACGAGGCCCGGGCCATCATGTTCATTACCCTCATCACGTCGAATCTGTGCCTCATCCTCACCAACCGGAGCTGGTCGAAGAGCCTCGTCTCGTCCTTGAGGACATACAATCCCACCCTGCCCTGGGTGATCGGCGGGGCCCTCGTCTTCCTGACCCTTGCCATAGGAACGCCCTTCCTCCAGAGGGTATTCCATTTTGCGCCTCTGCACGCCGTGGATTTCATCTTTGCCGCCGCTGCTGGAATCGCCAGCATCGCCTGGTTCGAGATCCTGAAGCGCTTCTCCAGGAAGAGCCACATCGATCTCCTCGAGGAAAGGCAGCGCGGGGGAAAATGAGCGGGGATCCGGGCCCGTCGGCTCGATGATTCCCGCCTTCCGCGCATGGATGTTAACTTAAGAGAGGTGGGCACTGATCTCTCCTGTGCAGATGCCTATGTACTTCGCGTTACGGCCTCTTTGCGCCTTTTGATGAATATCGCTCCAGCAGCGATGACGAACGGCAGGTCCCAGGCGATCCGCACGAGGGCATCCATGCTGCGGGGAAAGATGTCCGGCCACCAGGCGGACGTGATCCGGGGATCGAGGAGATTGAAGGGCGAGAAGAACGCGTTCGAGAGAGGCCACAGGATGGCCGCGCCGATGCCGTTTCGCGGATTGCTGTCGAAGCAGGCATCGGTGAGGAGGTGAATCATCCCTCCCAGCAGGAGGCTCACAAATACCCGACCCTTCGTCCTGGGGCCCGCAAAGAGCAGGGCCGGGAGGGAGACCGCCAGAATGAAGAAGACGTTGTGGGTCAGCACGCGATGGATGCCGGAGAACCAGGGATAGGAATAGAAGACGTAGTCGATGTCCGGAAGGAGGGCCCCCGTGACGAGGGCGCTCATGGACAGCCAGGGGATGCTCAGGCCTGCGAGGTATGCGGCAGAGGCATGGCCGGCAGGGGTCATGGGGCTTCCTGCCGGGTGCAGGCCAACGAGAATCCGATCGTCATCAGGAACACGACCATGACGGAGAGGGAAAAAAGCTCGCTGGCAAGGCCGGGACGGAAGAACGCGGCCGCGCTCATGGCGAGGGATGAGAGGACGGCGCCGCAGAAGGACTTCCCGAAGCGGCTCACGGAGCTGAAGAACGGAAGGAGAATCAGGACGACGGCCAGGCCGACAAGGCCGCTTGCGGGAAAGGGCCTGTGCCTTTTCGATTCCGCTTTTTCATCGGGATTCACGGCATCCAACGGCATCCCTGAAGCCTCCTCTCCCGGCATCAGGCCATGAAGACCCGAAGGCCGGTATAGACGAAATACCCCGAAAAGAAGACGAGAGCACCGGCACACACCCCGATGAGAGCCCGGTAGAGATAGTCGCTCATCAGGTGCCTCCCCTTTGCCATTGCGAGGGAGACGACGCCGTACCAGAGGAAGTCGGCCAGGATGTGTCCGGAAAAAAAGAAGACGATCCCTGCAACCCCGAACTGCCTGCAGTAGAGGACATACCCGAGGCCGATGGTAGCCCACCAGAGGACCCAGTAGGGGTTGGCGAGGCTCATGGTGATCCCGGCGAGCACGTGCCCCTTCCCCCTTGACGGGACATCCCCGAGCTCGATGCGGAGCTTCGGCAGCGACCGGAACATGCCCAAGGCCATCCACAGGAGAAAGAATGCGCCGCCCAGGGCGATGGCCGCGAACACGTCTTCGTCCGCAAGAAAGGGGGCGAGGCCCAGCATCAGGGCCGCAATCAGGGCCATTTCGAGGATCGCGTGGCCGGCGACGATCCTCGGCCCGGCGAGCGCTCCTCTCTGGATGCTTTCGGAGATCGTGACACTGAGCAGAGGTCCCGGCATGAGCGCCCCGGATAAGGCGATGAGAAATGAAGAGCCGAAAATCACGAAGAGATTTGTATCCATACGCCCAAGTATCCCCCATTACTCCATTTCATGCAAGACTTGACGTTACGATCCGGTGATGACGGCCCAGGCGTCGAAGAGCCCGTTGTAGCGCAGGATGAATATGCCCTTGTCGGTGCGGACCTTGAAATAGTCGAGGGCAACCTTTCCCGGCTTGTTGCGGCCCTCGTACCACCTGTCGATGATCTCTTCGATCTCATAGCGCCTGCCTTCCCGGATAAACGCAATGGGATCGTCGTGGTGGGGATGACCGCCCCGGCACTCGACCTGTACCTTCTGAAGCTCCATGGTAAATGGATACCCGGCAAAAACGGCATTTCAATAGCATACCGTGAAAATCCAAGCATGAAACCGAAGATGCGCGATCCTCTCACGCCATGGTCACGGCATCCCGGTGAAAGGCCTCTTCGAGATCGCGGACCGCCCTCAGGCTCGACTCGACCCGGCCGAGCTCGGGTTCGTCTTTCTCCGAAGCGTCTTTCAATGCGCCTGCGAGCTCCTGCCAGGCGCGCCCGAGCGCGAGCATCTTCTCCGGGAGCTTCAAGGATGCGACCTCGTTGACGATCTCCGCGCTCTCCTCGAGAAAGTCCGCGTACATGAGGCGGAAGCCCCCTCCGCCCGTGCCCCTGCGCTCGATGACCTGGTAGGTGAACCGGCAGACCCACTGCCAGTCGGGGAAACCGTGCCAGCCTGAGAGCTCGCCGAGCCAGGTATCGAGGCCGCGGACCCCCTGGTAGGCCTGGCTGTCGTCCAGAATGACCGTGCTGTTGTGGACGATGGCCTTCCGGATGATCTCACCCAATCTCTCCGGCCGGGTGATCGTTTCGGGAGCGAACAGGTTCCCCTTCATCTCGAAGAACGGGCTGCTCTGGTGCCGTGCCTCTCTCATGGCCGAAAAGGGGACCTCCTTGATCTCCGGCCTGCCGGTGTCGGTGACGAAGAAGACCTCCCTGGCCTCGTCATAGCCCCACACGACGATGACGTGCCCCGGGAAGTGCGTCTTCGATGCGTAGTACGGCAGATAGTAGATATCCGTGCGGATGAGGGCAGGCAGGCCTCTGTCGATCTTTTCCATGAGCGCCTGCTCGCTTAAGGAGGGATTCTCGAACTCCTCCCACAGGAACCGGAGGCCCATCCTCGTGAAGAACTGGTCCTCGATATCGGACGACCGGACATGGATGAGGCGGCTCATCGACAACCCGGGCATGCCCAGATACCAGATCCCGAGCCCGGCACCAATGCCGAAGCACATCGCCTCGGAAAGCTCTACGCCGTGGAAACGGACGAGATCGCTTATTCCCGTGCTCGCACAGTGGCGGCCCGGATCATGCACGGCAGGCAGCATCTTCATGGCAAAACCTCCCCATTAAAAAACGACTGCACGTCCCTGAAAAAAGAAAATCCGCATCAGCAGGGACAGCGAGGCGGATCATCTCTGAATCAGCACATTAACCTTTTTCCTGCCCCATATCAAGGCCCCGGAGTGGGTGTAGTGGTAGAGGTCGAGCCTGTCGGGACCCTTGATGGCCGATCCCCGGTCTTCGACCACCCCCCATCCCCAGCCGGGGATGTACATCTCCGTGCCGAACGGGTAGTACTTCGTGTCCGCAGCAATGGTCCCGCTGCTGGGCAGGAGCAGCCAGGGGAAGAAGATCGTGCGCACGGGGATCATCCAGGGATGGACGATGCTGTCCAGGGAAAAGAGCCCCGGGTGGGGAATGCGGGGTTTGGTGCCGCTCGCCGTTCGTCCGGAATAGGGCTTGCCCTCGTCCTTGCCCTCGCTGATGTACTTGTTCCAGACATCGAGCTTCAGGTATGACCAGCTTCCGCGCTCCCACTTGCAGCACTTTCTGCAGGAGCAGTAGCCGGTCGTGTCCATGATGCGGTATTCGCCGTGCCGGGACGCGCACCCTGCGAACATGACGGCAAGCCCGAGGAGAACTGCCAGGATTCCTCTTTTCACGATCGAACACCCCCTCAAAAGATGGCTATCGGCAGGCGGGAAGACGATCATGAGCACGCGGCGGAGAAGGTGCTTTCCGTCATCCTTCAAGGGCGAGGCCCGGGTCGAACCAGGACAGGACTGCCCCGTTTTCCTCGGCCGGCCAGGCATGGGCGAGGTCGGGGATGACCTTGAGCCCGACATCCGCGCCGGCCTGCAAAAGCGCGGTGTATCCCTGTCTGGCGCGGACTGCCGGGAACATCCAGTCATACTCTCCGTGGATCCACAAGATCCGCCTCGATCGTGCACAGGAGAGGTCTCCCGGCGGCAGCACCCCGCACACGGGGCAAAAGGCACCGAAGGGAGAATCCGATTGCATGGCGCAGCCCAGGGCAAAGGTCGCGCCGTCCGAGATCCCGGTGAGCAGGATCTTCTTTACGTCCACAGGGTGCTCTTCCGCGGTCCTCTTGATGAGGTCCGTCAGCGGGACAAGGTCGGCCTCCGGATCGGTAATGGACCACGTCCTGCCCTGCGACGTGGGGGCAAGGAGGAAAAACCGCCTCGTCCTTGCCTCGCGTATCCAGGTCCAGAGAAAATCCCTCCCGTGCCCGTATCCCCCGTGCAGGGCAATGACGAGGGGCATCGGCTGAGGCGTCTCCGATGCCTCGGGCACGTAGAGAGATGCACTCCCCCGGGCATACGTCTCCCGGCCCGCTCCAGGATGAACGATCCGGTCCTTCTCCTTCCGAACGCCTGTCTTGCCTTCCCTCTGCCGGAGGTTTCCCTGGATGCTCTCCCGGAAAAAGCGATCGATCGCCGGAACCTCGTGTCTGAGCTCGAAGAGGATCTCATAGGCCCGGCAGATCTTCCTTCCCGCCTGCATGGCATGGAAGAGGCCGGCCCCGGGATCACCGGCCCGGTTGAACCGCGATACGGCCTCGTTAACGAGCTTAGAAGCCTCGATGAGAATGCCCTGCTCCGATCCGGCCTCGGGCATGGGAGATCCCGAAAGGAAATCCCTGAGTGCACCCTGAAGCGTTGACGCCTTGCGGATGAGCAGCTCGCCGTGCCTGATCATCATGGCGGGATGAAACTTGCGCTGCACCTTCTCGAAGAGGGCGATCGCATCGATGAGGGCCGTGCGCAGGGCGTCGACCCTGTCTTCATGCCGGCAACCGTCGTTCTCCTTCAAAGCTCCTCCTCTGCCTTGGGCAGTCTTTATTGTGCATGCACTATAAAATCCGCTTTGACGAACACCGGATAGTACAGGCTGTCGTCCTTAAGAAGCCTCTCCTGATCGAGCGAGTTCTGCGCATAGGTGCAGACGAGATCAGCTCCGGCGAGGCCCGGGTGGGCCTTGCCCGCATAGACCAGGAGCCCTTTGGCCTCTGCTTCCTGCGGGCAATAAAAGGGGACCTTTCCCGACCAGGGGCCGGTGAGACTCTTTGAAGACCGGTACACCAGGCAGGGATCGAAGAAGCTGCCGGTCTGGATCTCGAAGAACCTCTTCGATGCCTTCTCGTAGTGGACGGTAAACTCCATCTGCGCCCCGGGAAAGAGGGGATCGGGACAACGGGTGAGCCGGTCCTGGCCGAGCCAGCCTTGTGACCCCGTCCACCACTCGATGTCCGTTAACTTCCCCCGCACTGCATCGGAAAGCCTCCACCGCACGAGAAAGGCGCCATGATGGACGGCATCGGCGCCGAAGGCATAGAGATATCCTCCCTCTAAAATGCAGCATGCCGAGCCCACGATGACGCCGAACCTGTTTTGCGGTGCTTCGAGATCTGTCATGCTCCACTTGTCCGGATCTTCGTCAGGATTAGCAACGAGCACCGCATCCCACCCTTTGGGGGCGAAGCCGAGCCTGTTGGCCGAGGGCTCGACCTCCATGAGGAATACGAGAAGGCGGTCCCTGATCCTGATGCCCGAACCGGGCCAGTACCAGGAGGGTTCCCGTGACGGGAAAAAGGCTGCAGGCTTTCCTTTTACCGTTTTCCAGTAAAAGGCAGCGGACGAGACCGCCGGGTCGCAGCCCTTCTGGATCGCAATGGTATTTCTCACGATGCCTGCGTCCTTCCTGTCTCTTGAGGACCCGTTGCCGATGAAGCTGTCTCCGAAGAGCCAGAGCACCCTTCCCGGACCGAGGATGAGCGAGTATGCGCCGTCGCCCCCGAGCCAGTATCTGTCTCTCTTGAAGAGCATCTCGGCTTCGGGCCAGCGCTGCGCATGGAGCTCGAAGGAAGGCTTCGTCCGGCCGACCGGGGCCGTTTTGCTGCACGAGATGATCGAAAAGGCGAGAAAAGCGAGAAGAAGCGCACTGAGGAAGAAAACAGCGGAGCCAGGAAGAGACTTCTTTTGCATTCCAGACGAAGGGGAATGTGAGGAAGACACGCTCACGGCGGAAAGGCCGGGCTTCGTATGAGGACTGTCATTCCCTTCATGTTCAGACTTCCCTTGTTTGCATGCACGGCCCGAAGCAGGCATGGATCGTCCCTCCTCCCCATGGCCCAAGCCTGGTTTCAAAAAATACGCTTCCCTCAGGGTGAAGGGAACCCGATCTCACGGGCGTAGTCGAACTGCCTCTGCCACGGGATGCCGGGATGGGCCCTGTTGATGGGCTCTTCCCCGACACGGCGGAGAGACTCCCTGTCGAGCCCCACGGGCTCGTACCCCCCGAGAAAACCGATATCCTCCGAGATGAACTCGGCCGTGCCCGGCAGGCAGTCGCACTCGGAGGCGATATTCAGCAGGGCATTGACGAGAATCGTTCTGCCCTCGATCTTTTTCCAGACCGCTGCCGCCGTTTCGATGAGCTTTTCCTGGAAGACCTTCGCGTCGGTGGCAAAGGAGATTCTCAGCGCTACATCGGGGCACAAGGCGATGCACTGGGCGCACCCGATGCACTTCTTCAGGTCGTATACGGGGTACTCGTCTTCGCCTACCCGGGCAGCGCCTGTGGGACAGGTCTCTGCGCATAAGCCGCACTGCGAGCATCTCTTCCTGTTGAGCACGGGCTTGGCGTCCGCATGCATGCGTTGCTTCTGGGCGCGGGATGCGAACCCCATCGACAGGTTCTTGATCGCGCCGCCGAAGCCGGTGCCCAGATGCGCCTTGAAGTGGGAGAAGATCACGAAGCCTTCAGCCCTGTCGAAGACAGAGCCCGCCTGCACGCTCTTGAAATGCCTGTACGAGCATGGCAGGTCGATGACATCCCTGCCGTCGAGGCCGTCGGCGATGACCACCTCGCACCCGAGGTATTCGGGGGCGTAGCCGTGCTCCTGGGCTGTCTTCAGGCTGTCGGGGCCGCTCCTGCGGCCGCCGGAGTAGAGCACGGTAGTATCGAAGATAAAGGGCTCCATGCCCTGTTCCTGAAGCCACCGGGCGATCTCCCGGGCATAGGCAGGGGGCAGGAAGCTGTGATTTCCCTTCTCTCCCCAGTGGAGCTTTATCCCGATGCGGTCTCCGCTGCGGAAGGGGTGCTCCATCTCCTGAAGAAGGGCCCTCAGGGTTTCCTCCCGGCCGGTGTCGTTGACTGGCTTGAACAGTATGCTCATAAAAATATTATTATAACAGATGAAAAGGGTTCACAAATGAAAAATCCCGGAAGACTATTCAATCGATTACTTGCTCAAATCAAGTGTCACGGAATATTTCCGGATGAAGCCGACCGGGTTGTACGAGAGCTTTGCCTGGCGGAGATTCTCCTCATCCAGGTCCTGCTCCCGGTTCACCGTGGTGAATCCCTTATCGCTCTGAGAAGCGAGAAACATCTGGTTTACGGCCTGATAAACCCCGGCATACTGCGTGAATCCTTTCTCGAAGTGGATGATGAGGGTGTTCTGAGACGACTTCTCCGCAATGGAGAAGGCCGCCTCTTTTCCCTCCACGATGAGCGCTCCGCCCAGGATGTTGCGCAGGCTCGCCCACGAACCGAGCACGCGGTCGATGGCGCGGTTTTCAGCCGAGAGCGTCTCCGAAGACTCGCAGTCCCTCCACTGACACCAGCGCTCCTGAGTCTCGCGTGTCTGCTCGATGAGGGGGCCGTGAAGCTCGACGTATTCATACGTATACTTTTTCCTGAACTGGTTGAGCAGGTTCTTCTTCTTGTGAAACCGGTTGCCTGAAAGCTCCACCAGCTCTTTGAAGGAGTAGAGGTAATCCCACTGACCCCTCTCCTCCCGGACATCCGCCTGCCCCGGCATCTGCTGCTCCCAGAGGCCGGCGTGCGCTGACGGCACCCGTATGAAGGAAAGGGTTTCCTCCCCGAGGCTCTTGAAGGCCTCTCTCCAGGTTATCTTTTCCGGAATGCACACGGGGGCCCAGAAGATTTCTTCCGGTTTTGTCTGCCGTATCCAGACGATGTCCTCTGTCCAGGCCCACTGGAGTCCGTACACCTCCAACCAGGCCCAGAGATTGATGAAGCTGTAGTCGGAGGCGTCGATTCTGCCCGATCCGAGGAGTTCAAGGTACTGGTCCTGTCTGTCGAGACTGATGGGTTCAAATTTCAGCATGACGTACTCCGTACGGAACCTCGTTCCATGAGCTCCCTCACGTCCAAAGGCGGCCTGCGCCTCTAAAAAAATTCCTATCTGCGCGGCTCTCGGCGCCGTTCCTTCCGGACGGGCTCCTAGAGCTGCTGGATGGTCTTTTCTATGTACACGGCTGTTTCAGCCATGATCTCGGGTATGTCGTCGCTCTTCAGGCTCAGGAAATCCATGGCCTGTTCGTTGATAGGGTAGAGCATCCCGTCCATGCCCGCGCCGATTCCGCTCATGATCGCGGCTGCGTCTGCCACATGTATTATATAGGTCAGAATGTCATGGTTGGAAGGGCTCGGATCGTGATGATATCGGATCGAGAGGGCGATGTGCTCAGGGATGTTCCAATGCTCGCAGACCTCCGATGCGAGCTCTGCATGGTCGAAGCCGAGAATGGCCTTTTCGGCGCTCAGGAACGAGCCTTTTCCCATCCTGACATGCGATTGGAACTCTGACTTCTTCTCGAGGATGTACGGGTTCAGGATGATCTTTCCCGCATCATGGATGATGCCGGCAGAGAATGCATCCTGCTCCATCTCGGGCCGGATGCGCCGTGCGATCATCTTCGAGGCGGAGGCTACCGCGAGCGAGTGCTTCCAGAGGTCGCCTGCCGCGATATCGTATCCGTCGAGCGTTCCGCTCATGATCTCGGACGAGCACGCCATGCCGAGAAGCTCCATGAGGGTTTTCACCCCGAGGACCATCGATGCGCGCTGTATCGTGGATACATTTCCGCTCAGCCCGTAGAAGGACGAATTCGCCATCTTGAGCACGCGGGTGACGATCCCCTGGTCGGACTCTATCACGTCTGCCAGATCGGAGAAGCTGGAGTTCGGATTCGAGAGAACCACCCTTGCCCTCCGGGCGACCTCGGGCATGGGAGGAAGGTCTTTCAGGGTCCGAAAGATTCTCTCTTTGAGCGTGTTGTCTGCCATTATGAAATCTTTATCTTTCCCTCGTCGATATTGAGGATCATGGTTCGGAGCCTGTTGCCGCCCACCCCCTCGAGCTTGATCTGAAGATTGTTCTTCGAGAGAAGGCTTTTTACCGTTCTCACGAGCTGCTCGCCGATGTTGTCGGCCTGGCCGGAGGAGAGCATCGAAGCGCCTCCGGCAATCGCCACCGATATCTGGCCGTTCATGCCTTTGCTGCGGAATTCTTTCAATACGTAGTCGATGGCCGTATCGGCGAAATAGGCTGGGTTTTCCGCCTCTTTCCCCTGAGACAGGCCGCGGAGGATATGGACTCCGGCAGCGAGCTTATTCGATGGATTGAAGAGGATGATCCCCACTCCCGTCGCGATCTTGTCGATCCACAGGAGCCCCTCTGAGGCAAATTCGCAATTCATGGGCCTTACCGCTGTCGTCTTCATGTTCCGATTCTGAAATAAAAGCCCAGAGACTTCTCTATCTCTCTATCCCGGCCCCTACTGGGAAAGCAGGAAGCATTTTTTCGAGCTCAAGCTCCGTCTCCAGTTTTCTATCCGGCCTTCCTCGATGGTCATGGTGTCTCCTGCGATCCTCTTGTACCGGAAATGGGTTCCATTGGCGAGAAGACCGTCTCCCCTCTTATCGAAGATCATGGCCCCATCCCAGACTTCCAGGTTCGGTGCATAGCTGAAAGGCTGCTCGCGGCTTCCGGCGAACCGGATCGCCGTCCCGGTGGTGGAGGCGAGATTCACGAGGTACTTGGCCTTCGTGGAATCGTCGAGGCTGAGCACGGTCTGGTAGCTGTCGAGATTCACGTTCCAGTCCTTCGGAGGGGCGAAGCTCTCATTGGTTATCTGGAGCACCCGCTTCGTCCACGCGAGATATATGCTTTTCTCTCCCATCTCTTCCAGCTTCTGGAATGCGGCGTAGGCATCCTCGTAGTTGCCCATGTTGAGGTAATTCATGCCCATGTTCATGTAGAGAGGGAGAAACTTCGGATCGATCGACTGGGCCCTGTCGAAGCTCTCCTGCATGTCCTTGTATCTTTCAAGCTCGAAGAGGCATTGGCCCCGGCTTACCCAGACGAGGGTGTTCTTCGAATCGAGCCTCAGGCACTCTTCGTATGAGGTGAGCGCAGTCTTGTAGTCCTTCAGCTGCCAGGCTATCTGTCCTTTCAGGAGCCAGGCTTCCTTGAAGCGTCTGTTCATCTTCAATGCCTGATCGCACAGGCTCAAGCCGTTTTCCCACTCGCCCTTCTCCCATGCTGCCTGGGCCTTGGTGTACGCCTCCTGCGCCAGGCTTGCGGACGCATCCTTTTCCGGGTCGGCTGACTCCTCGGCATGGAGATTGAACGAAAAGAGGCTTAAACAAAGAACGATAGAGAGTGCCTTGACTGGGGTCGACAACTGCATTACATCCTCCTCAATTCGGGGCGCTGCTCCAAAGCGCTACGGTCCTTTATAAACGTATCTTCGTAATTTGTAAATCCTATTCCCCTTCATCCCGGGAGATCTTCAGGGGCGGCCGGCCGGCCCTCGAACGCATCCAGTTGATTGCAAAGCATACCTTCTCCTGCCGGACGATCCTCTTCTCGAGCGATCGCTTTCCGAGATCGGAAGAGCGTCGTGTAGGGAAAGAGTGTACCTCTGTGTGTA
>ENA-UPSM01005551-UPSM01005551.1-activated-sludge-metagenome-genome-assembly--contig:-NODE-5551-length-12304-cov-12.704466_pt1 | contig 12304 bp, 10 predicted proteins | sample MGYA00238181_ERZ773283 | MGnify/ENA primary metagenome ERZ773283 (study PRJEB29023, sample SAMN05720199) | activated sludge metagenome | isolation source: Anaerobic digester | place: Japan... | reverse complement strand
CTAAGAGAGGTGGTTCAACAGATTTAGCGTGTGAAGTTATGTATGTGCCTACTACTTAGCCTGGTGATATTGATGCAAATCAACCCGAAGTCGTAGGGCAAGCAACTGATAAAAAACAATAAGTAAAAGGAGAAAAAGATGTTTGGTAAAAAGAAAAGACGTTTAAGAGAAGAGACTGTGAATTTTATTCTAGACTCCATTCTTAAATTGTCTGAATCGGTTTTGGAATTAACCTTGCTTATAAGGCGTAACAGAGAAATTGTGCAGAATGAAAGCAACATCCAAACGGTTACTATTAGTAAGATGTGGGATGTGATTGAGGATATTAAAAAGACCATTGCAGAAAAGGAGGTTTCTGAAAATGAACAACTTTTTAATTCCAGTCCGAGAAAACCTCGTACGCCAGCAAATAAGAAATGTGCTGGTGCTGGTGCGTGTAGTGAACCAACTCCGAGAAAGTCCAACCTAAAGGTGGGTAGGAATACTAACCAACTTATGGGTGGCGGAATAAAGGCATAACAAGAATGGGCGGATATAGGTTTCCAAAAGATAAAGAAGAATTTTTATTGCGAGAGGCATATAATAATCTTATTGTCTTTGGTAAACTATTTCTGCCAGGTGACTTTCTAAAAAGTGAGACACCAGCATTTCACTATGTTGTAGCTAAAGGCTTATTGGAAAAATCTACAAAACCACTTGCTATTATTATTCCAAGAGGTCACGGCAAAACAACGCTGGTACGTGCCAAGATACTGCACGATATATGTTATTGTAAGAAAGCAAAGGAATGGGGGTTGTCTGACGATGACGACCCCCTCTTTTATGGGTGGGTTTCATCTACTCAAAGAAAGTCTATGAATAATATCAAATACATTAGGTTGCACGCTGAAAGCAATCTGATTATGAGATATTATTTTGGTGATTTATCGGGTAGGGATAAGAGAGGATTTGTATGGGGAAGAGAGGATTTAGAGTTTTCAAATCGGTGTAGTTTAGTATCCCGTTCTAACTTATCAAGCTTGCGTGGTGAGAATGCCGCAGACGTAAGTGCTGGGGCTATTCGTTATTCGGGAGTTTTCCTTGATGATACCGAGAACGAAGCCAACACTCGGACGGCTTCGGCTCGTGAGAACCTTGCCCTAACAATAATGGATGGAATCTTCCCATCAGTTGACGTTCACAAAGGACGTGTTTATTTTGTAGGAACTCCCGTACACTACGCATCCTTCTGCCAGAAGATACTGGATTCGTATTATAAGCACAAAGAAGAAGGCACGCTTGATAAATTTATGTGGGAGGTTATTACCTTTAAAGCCACGCAACCCAAAGCACCTGGCGGTGTTTTGTGGAATAGTTATATCCCACGTAGCGTATTGGATAGAATCAAACTTACTTATGCACAATCACCACGAGGTATAGCAGGTTACTATCAGGAATATGAATTAGAGATTCAGAATGCTGAATTTGCGCTTTGGAATCGTAATCACTTACGTTACTGGGATGGATACTTTACTATCGAGGATGGGGTAAAGTATATTGTAAAGGATGGAGAGCATATCCTTGTTAATACCTTTATAGGTTGTGACCCTGCTACTGACATAAAGTCAAAGGCATCCAATTATTCTGTTATTATGGCAATTGCTATTGACAAAGATAACAACGGGTATGTCTTAGAATATGTTAGGAAGCGGTATATTCCTTCATTGGCTATCAGAAATGCTAATGGTGAAATAGAATCTGGTGCTACTTGGGGAGTAGTGGATTACATCTTTGATATGGCAGTAAGATATGATGTTAATTCAGTAGTTGTTGAAGATGTAGCAATGAATAGAACTATTCTAAACGATTATTTATATGAATGTAAGCGTCGTAATACTTTTAAATACGGACTAATAGGAGTAAAGCCTGGCGGTACAAATAAAGTTAATCGTATCTATTCGGTGATGAATAATAGATTTGCTTCTGGGTCTGTGTATTTGAAAGATGGAATGTATGAACTTGAGAATGAAATACTTACTCTAGGAGATAAAATGGCGTATGATGACCTTGTAGATGCGTTGACGTATGCTTTTATGAAAAGCTATCCGCCTAGTAATTATGTCTATAATAAGAACAAAGTATTAGTAAAGAAAAAACCTGTTGCTAAGAATTGGATGGCGGCGTAGAGATGGACGGAAAAGAGATAAAAATATTATACGATTTGGCTAATAACAAGTTACGAACCAAGTGGTTAGCCGTTGGACAGCGTAATATGGATTATTTCTTGAATATCCAATTAACACCACAGGTTATTGCAAGGCTTAAAAAGGCTGGGATGCCTACCTTTGTAATTAACAAGATTACTCCTGCGGTTGAGCTGATGAAATACTTTATTACTGCTGGAACACCACGTTGGCAAGTTGTGGGATTGGAAGAAAGTGATACAGATGTAGCTCATATTCCTACCGTCGTAGCAGAGTATTGTTTAAATCTTTCTAGTTGGCGAGTAGTATTTAGTAGAGTGGTATCCGATGCTATTATAAGGGGGGCAGGATATTTCTGGGTTATGGTTGACCCAGACTTAGATGATGGGATGGGAGAGGTATTAATTAAAGATTTACACCCTAGAGATGTCTTCTGGGATATACGTTCTCGGGATTTCTTTAGACGGGATGCAATGTATTGTGGCATAAGAAAAATCTTTTCTAAAGCCCAATTAATGCAAATGTATCCCGAGCATAAGGAACTAATAAAGCAAGCCAATACGATTGATAGCGAAGATAGTTTAATATCTAGTATTGGTGCTACCACTACTGCGCCCGATGGCACTGAAGAAGTAGAAGAGGTTAATCCTGGCGATATTGATAATGGCGATATTGATAATATTGATACTGGTTATTCCTATGATAATATTGATACTGGTTATTCCTATGATGTTCAGGATACTGATATATTACGATATAGTGTAGGAGATTCTGATTGGGATACTTTAATAGAGTATTTTCATATCTATCTAAAAGAGAAGAAACCCATTCATAGGATTACATATTACGTTGTTAAATCAGAAGAAGAAATTAAAGCCATTACTCAGCAATATACTCAAGAGTTCAATAAAATTGCTGAAGAGGGTAAGGTAAATATTGGTGACCAACTAGCCCAGCTAAAACAGGCTTTAGAGGCTGGTGAAATTACTCAAGAACGTTTTCAGTTTGAATCTAAGAGAATACAAGAAGAGTATGCTCAGAAGCTACAAGAGGTTCAAGATGAATTAAAACAGAAAATAGCCGAGTATTCAGTAGAGATTAAAACTGAGAAGTTTACAGAGAAAGAATATAATCAGTTAAAGAAATCGCCTGAATTTGTATCTACTATTATTGATGAAATAAAATACTACGCTACTGTTATTAAAGAAGTTACAGCAATAGGAGATAAGATATTAACTCAACGTTATCTTGATGACCGTATTACTGAATATCCGATAGTACAGTTACCGTATATAGATACAGGATGCCCATTCCCAATGGCGTATGTTACTATGTTAGTAGGTAAACAGGATGAGATTAATAAAGGTCATCAAATTACTATTCATAATGCTAACTTAGGGTCGGGATTGCGTTGGATGTATGATGAAGGTTCTATTGACCCAGATGTTTGGGAAATGTATTCGTCTTCGGTAGGTGCTTTGTTGCCTGTTCATACTGGAATGCAACATCCTATTCCTATAATGCCAGTTCCTATTTCTAATGGTTTTATCCAATTAGTCCAAGAGAGTAAGTATGATTTTGAAGACCAGTCTGGTATGTTTAGAACTATGGCTGGTGGTCAAGATAGTAATACTCAGACATATCGAGGATTATTAGCATTAGACGAATTTGGTACAAGACGGATAAAACAGTGGGTTATTAATGTTGTAGAACCTGTATTAACCTATTTAGGAAAAGTATTCCATTCAGTAGCGCAGTCCACTTACTCAGCATACAAGGTAATGCGTATTGTTCAACCAAATAATCAGTCTAAAACAGTAGAAATTAATATTCCTATCTACAATGATTATGGCGAGGCAGTAGAAAAGTCTATGAATTATAGTGAAATGAAGTTTGATATAGCCTTCGTAGCTGGTTCTACTCAACCTATTAACAGGTGGGCATTATTAGACGAATACTTTAAGTGGTTTCAGGCTGGTATTATTGATGATATTGCCTTCTTGGGTGAGACTGATATACGCAATAAGGAAAAGATTATTCAACGCAAATCCACATACAGTCAACTAATAGCTAATATTGATGAACTGAACAAGATGGTAAAAGATTTACAGAGTAGGAATAAAGCACTAGAAAATCAATTAGTTAATTATTCGATAAAAGATAAAGCTTCTACGGTAGGAGATAGATTGAACAAGCAATATATGGAAACTGCTTATCAACAGAAACTCTTACGTGGATTAATGAAAGGTAATGCCCGTGTAAAGAATCAAGAAATTCAGAATACAGTTAATTCTATTCTTCAGAACTTTAGTGGGCAGATGCAAGTAGAAGCTGAGAAACAAAAAATACAGATGCAGAATAGCGGTAATGCCGCAACTGCACAAAATAGAAGTCAGGAGACTAACCCTCCCCCGACTGAAGAAAATAACAACCCCCTAACAGAGGAGACAAACAATGAGTGATGAGTTTTTGGATGGTAACACATCCGATTTAGGTGGTAACACACCTTTTGGTGATAACACACCAGGTCTTGGTGATGATTTTGGAGATGATTCCGACGACGTGTTCGGCGATGATTTTTCAGATTTATCACAAACAGGACAAAATGATGATGACGATTTAGAAGATTCTGATTTCCAAGATGATGATGATGCGGCAAATATGGGGGGGAATCAGAAGAAGTCTAAACCAGTCAACTGGAAAAAGCGGTATCTGGATTCTTCTCGTGAAGCCAAACGTTTGTATGGCGAACTACAAGGAATCAAGCAAGCAATGCCGTTGATAAGTGCCGTACAGGCTAATCCCCAATTTGCTGAATATGTTCAACAATTTTTTAACAAAGGGAATCAGGGTCAGGATACGCTGGATTTGCCTGATGATTTTCAATTTGATGCCGATGAGGCATTTAAAAATCCGCAATCTCCATCTGGACAGGTTCTAAATAAGATAATTGAATCTCGTGCCAATCAAATCATTGAGAAACGCTTAGAAGCTGAAAAAGCAAAAACACAAGCGCAAAGAGTGGAACAAGACTTGGTAAACAAGTTTAAAATAACACCACAACAACTGGCAGAGATAAAACAATGGGCTTCTAAAAGAACTATTACTCCTGATGATATATACTTTTTGTATTTAAAGGAGAAAGGTTTATTGCAGAAGAACATTCATAATTCAATAATCCAAGACCAACGAAGACAATCTTCTAATGTACAAAGAGCTCCCCGTAGTGCCGCTACGCTGGAGAGTATGAACTCTGACGATATAGATAGAGATACGGCGGCATTTAATACAATTTTAAAATCAACAGGACAAAGTATGCGTAAACTTCTCGACGTCTGATTCTCTAATTAGACAGGAGAGAATGTTATGGCTACAAATTTAACGTTCGAGGGTGTACAAAACGCTCCACAATATATTGGCAATGTGCCTAATATCAATTTAGGCGACCAATATAAACCCTATGAGTTTGGTAAGAAATTATCGCAACTTAATATTGCTTCAGACCCGTTTTTTCGATTCGTCTCAAAACTCAGAAAAGAACCAGTAGCGGCTACTGAATATGTTTACACGGAAGAGCGTCCCAGTTTTTGCCGTAGGTATGCTTATGCTGTTGGTTGGAAACACGGTGAAGATACGAGTTTTGTTGTTACTAGCAAAACTTTTGGTAGTGAAAATATCGAAGAGGGTAATGCTATTAGTCTTAAATTGGCTGGTGACTATAAGACTGTTGGTAATATTACTAACGTATATGGTCAGGCTACCAATAAGATTAGTATTGGTGCTGATGGAACTACTCCACGTTGGGTTATTCCCAATATTCTACTGCGAGTTCCTCTAAAACCCGAAGCAAAAGATTTACCAACTGACCCTTATAGCGCAACAGTTGCCACTGACTATATGACTGTATTAGTGCGAAGTGTTGGTGGTACTGCGCCTTATGTAGAGGTTACTGGTATTGTTGTTAGAGTTCCTAAAAATGGGACTTATGTATTAACTACACTATTAACCCCAACCGTAGTTGGTGAAGTTACCACTCAAAATGTAATTTCTGAAACGTATGGGATACATCCCGCTATGCTAGAGGCACTGAGAACAACTGTTCAAGGTACTGCGTTTGGTGCTGGTACGGGAGTGCCAGAGACTTGGGCGGATACTCCATACATTAATGGATATGCGATGACTCAAATTCTAAAGACCTTTTGCGCTATGGATAATTCTAGTAGGGCGAATGAAATGAGGTTCTTTAAGAATGAGTATGCCCGTATTTGGGGTAATAAACTAATCGAGCATAAATGGGATTTGGAACAAATTGGACTTTTTAGTTCACTTGGTAGAGATGCCAATGGCAATAGGCATACTGAAGGTGCGCTTAATTACATTATGAAAAACTCCAATGTTTTTTCGTTGAATTATGCTACTACTTATGCCGATGATTTATTTGAGCATCTTTCAATTATGCTTGACCCACGTTATAATAGTGTTGTCCCGACTTTATTCTTTGTTTCAACCCTGACTTACAACTGGATGAATAGGTTGGCTGGGCTGTATAAGAATAATATTACCATTGCAGGGAATAATATTGTTACACCAGATTTTGCTCTAACAAATAGAACTCAAATTCTTGGTGTGCCAACTGATGTTTTTGCAACTCCTAAAGGGCGTATTAAAGTTATTATTAATCCGCACCTTGACGGAACACCTGTTAAGATGTTGGGTATTAACTTGAACGGTGTGAAATATCGTCCGTTGGTTGGCAATGGTATTAATCGTGATACCAAAGTCTATCCTGGAGTTAAGTCTTTGGAAAAAGACGGCACTGATATTCAAGGCGATTTGATTCTTACGGAAGCCAGCTTTGAATGGAGCTTGCGTGAGACGCACGCCGTTTGGATATAAATCTTTAGGCTACCGACACTTGGGAGTAAGGGGGGAAGTTCTCTTCCCCCCATTTCGCCAACCTGAAATGGAGAGGAAATAATATGACAATAGGTGAAATATATTCAATAGTTAAGCAAAGCATTCCTAATATTGCGTTAGCCTCAGTGGTTGAAAAGATAAATGCCGCCCTGATAGAAATGTCTCCTAACCTGAAAAGAAAAGTCTTTGTTACTTACAATATTACTGCTAATTGTACTACTTATGAATTACCCAAGAACTGTATTTCTGTTCTTTCTGTTGATATATATGTAAACAATGCGTATAAAAAAATATCGAGATTTTATGATGACGGGATTATTCCTGTTGGAGATAGTGTTACACCGCTTGAAAATGTTACTGAATGGGAAAGTGTAAAAAATACTAACTATGCGTATTGTATATTAAATGATTCTGTTCAGTTATTTCAGATTAGTGGTGGAAAGTTAATAGCTCCTACCGAATCTTACGCTGGTGCATTGAAAGTAAAATATACTGCTAGACCAAATATGTTGGATATTGTTAGTATTACCAATGATACTGAACCAGATGTACCCCAAATATTACATACGGCTATTATTGATTATGTATTGTTTGAATGCTATATGGAGCTAGTATCCACTGTTAATGGAGAAAAGGAAATTTATACTCGTAGTCAATATCTTAATACTGCTAATGTGTATTATTCTAAATACGTGAATAAAATGAGACTGTTCAATGGCGGACAAATATCCCCTGAGGCACGTATCGCAAAATCTCCATCACCAATTACATCGTTGAGGTAACTATGATAGATATACTTGCTAGTATTGCAACTTACGTCGGAGGTGAACAGGATGAGAAACTGAATATTGTTTATAACAATTTTAAGTTCAGTAAAGGAATGGCAGAACAATGGTTGCAAGATGGAGTTCGGATAATAATAAATGAGGTGCATCCTTCGGTATTATTGTCTTTATCTAAGAGTAAAGATATAATTACTAATCCAACTGATTTATCCACGTTATTGGGTAACATTGACTACAAGATAGTCTCGGTATTAAGATATTGTGGTAATTATAAGTATGTTTGTAGAGAGATATTACCCTCTCAAATAGCAGACATAACAAATAAGTATTCGTTATCTTATGCTACCGCATTAGACCCAGCATTCTGTACCAGAGAAAATGTATTAACTATCTATCCCGAAGCTAATGGATTAGCAGGGCAAGTGATTGGTGAGTTGCATTATATCCAAGTTCCTACTGTTAATTTGGCAAAAAGTAATTCTATTTTTAGTGCTGACTTTGAAGCGTTAAATAGGCTATTGGTGATTTATGGAGCGGCTAGGCTGTATAGAGAATGTAGCGTTGGATTATTAAACGAGATAAAGAATAGTGCTAGTGAAATCATTATCGAAGAATTTGACCCATTATTGAAATTATACGAAAAGGTGGGAAACAATAATGTAAAGAGATATTCTGTTCGTAATGAAAATTTAGATAGAATATTTGGTGAAAATTATACAGCACTTAGTCTTGTTGAAGATGTTGATGGGATTTTATTTCCTGGCGAAGGAACAGAAAAAGAATCAATAGATAGTATTTGGGAAACGATACAAACCGCTAGTTCGCTATTTAATAAAACTAATGAAACTGGTATATCAGGAAAGGTATCTGCATTTGATACTGAAAATGGTATCTTGAAAACTGATTTAGCAGTGCCATCTGTAACAGCACCTTACTCATCTAACGTAATCTTTTCCCCTTCTGTTAGTGCTCCTTCAGATATTACTGTAAGTCAAGATGAGGTTTTTGGAGAAGGTGTACAGGGGGGAAATCCGATTAATTTATATCTTACTGATTATAATGCAATTCTTAATACTGACATTTTAGATGGTATAGAAGATACCACTTTTAGTCCTCCCACACCATCTATACCATTACCAATTGCAAACTTTCGTGTTACTGCTCCATCAACTCCTAGTCTTACTGTTCCAACAGCTTTTGGTGCTACTGGTTTTAGTTTTGGTACTACTTCCACTGGATACATAAAGAGTTTTAATGATGCTTTAAGTCTAGATGATTTAGAATTAGCTGGTACTTATTTAGCTGATGTTACTCAACAAATTAATGCTTTTGCCGCTGAATTACGAGCGAAGGTTGATGCTTTTTCGGTTGCATCTCAGGTGGAAGCTGGTATTTTTTCTGCTGAATCACAGGCAAATGCTAGTGCCTATGCCGCTAAAATACGGGCTGAAGTTGATGCTTATGCCGCTGAGTCGCAAGCGAATGTTAGTGCCTTCGCCGCTGAAGCACAAGCAAGGGCTAGCGTTATATCATCCGAGTTACAAGCAAGAGTTGGTGCTTTATCTCAACAGGTAACGGCTTTTACAAACTATATTAATCAGAGAGTTCAGCTGGCTATGAATAAAGTACAGCAAGAAGTTAATGCGGCATTAGGAACACAACAGAGTAAAACTCAAGCATTTATAGCACAAACCAATACAGCGCTACAATATGAGTTAGGTACACTTCAGAGTAATGTCCAGAGATATAATGCCCAGTTTAGTGGAACTATTCAGCACAACTTAGCGGTTCTGCAAAATAAGACTCAAGCTTATCTAAATGAAATCCAGCAAAGTGTTCAGTTGTATCTTGGTGAGATTGAAAGAAAAGCTAGTGTCTATACTGGTTTAAAACAAATACTAATGCAAGCTAAGGCACAAGAATTTCAGGCTAGAATCCAGCAAGCACTTGGCGAATTACAATTAAAAGTTAATGAGTATTTAACATTAACCAATAATCAAGTGCAGGCTGATATGGCATTGATTCAGAATTATATGGCATCTCATCAACTATCAGTAACGGCTTCGATAAGCAAATTTCAGGGATTGGCGAATTTACTACAAGGTGGTCAGTATTATTTAAGTCTATACAATGAGACTTTGAAAGAATTTAATGATGCTGTTCAAAAATATAGAAGATAAAGAAAGGAGTAATTATGACAAATTACGTTGACCCAGCCCTTGTGACTGAGTTTTACAACAAACGGTATGATATGATTTATACCGATGAGAAAGGTGAAGAACATATTATTCCTGTCCCACGCAAGAAAATTAAATATAAGTTAAGTTTGGGCTGGAAATTAGTTCCCACAGAAGAGCCGATATTTTTCGATTATGAAACTTATGCGGCACATATAGCAACACAAAAAACAAATAAGGAAAAGGAGTAAACTATGGCTGATGCTGTAAAAGTTCATTTATACGATGATGCTACGTTGTTATGCTCGCCTGCTGTGTCGGGGACAACGTGGTCTAAAATGGGTCAGACCCTTGCGGCTGGTGCACACAAATTAAAAGCTAAGGGTGAAGATTTAGCAGGTAACATAGGTGCATCTAGTACAATAAGTAATATTTATACTGGAAGTACTACGACCCCTACTTGTGATTTATTAGATGATTCAGGTCAAAGTTCTACTGATAATGTCACAAATGATAGTACCCCACGTATTAAGGTTGAATTGGAATTTGATAATGAAATGGAAGCAATGGGGGTTTCTTCTACACCACTAGCAGCTGTTAAAGCACTAAAACTTCAAAAGAGTACTGATGGGGGTTCTACTTGGACAGATGTGGAAACCCATACGATTGTAGCGGGAGACCATCCTGGGTCTGGTTATTATGAATATACTTTCCAGATTTCTACTGCGCTTTCTGATGGTACAGTGAAATTCCGAGCTATGTGGCAAGACAGTATGGGTACTTGGTCTGCCCCTGGTGCTTTCAATAGCGTTGTTATTGATACTGTTGCTCCTAATGCACCTGCGATTACTGCTCCTGTCAATGGAATGGTATTCATTGGTAATAGTATCAATATATCTGGTACTGCTTCATAATAGGTTATTTTAAATTAGAAACAATGGGGTGAGCTTCGTAAGGGGCTCACCCCTATTGAGGTGAGATATGGCAATACAAACTATTAATTTAGGTACAGCAGGCACTCAAAGTGGCGATAAGGTAAGAGATGCTTTTGATAAAGTAAATCAGAACTTTAGTAATATTCAGAATCTCGATTTCTTAGGCTTGAAACGCATTGTCGAGTGGAAATCAAAAACACAAATAACGATAAAGGGTAATAACCTAATCAAAATCGGTACGCAGTGGTTCTTTCTGGAAAATGATTTAGACCAAACTGTTGCCGACATTCTGGACACAGGCACAATCAGCAATGGCAAGGATTATTATGTCTATGCCTGCAATAATAGCGGGACGTTGGTATTCAGAGTCAGTCTGGCAAGCACTTTCCCAGCAGGGTTTAGTGCCGAGACTAGCCGAAAAATAGGTGGATTTCATACCCTTTGTGCTGATGTTGGCACAATAACTGGTCATCCGCTATCTGGATTTGTAGCAGGAGACATATTGCCAGATTCAGTATGGGACTTGAAACATCGTCCAGTGAGCGAGCCAGCAGGAATGGTATATGTGGACGCAATTGACAAGTGGGTGGACATCTACTTGCCGTCAGGAACTGGTGTAAATACCAAGTCGGTTTTTGGTGGAGTTATTTCAGACAATCGCAACTGGATGGACTTCGTTGATGATGGCGGTGCAGTGAAAAAGAGACTCTTGACAGATATGGAGTTTCAATTAGCTGCGAGTGGTAGCAATGAGCAAACTAATATTGCCAATTCTACCGACCCTATTAATACTGGTGGGCATAGCGATACTGCTGGTCGGCGTATGATAAGCAATTATGGCATTGAGGATATGTGTGGTGCGATGTGGCAGTGGCTACTTGACCAATCGTATCGCTTTGCTGGAGCTGCAAATCATACGCACCAAGTTACAGTATCTGGTGAGGCTCAGACTGTAACATCAGATAATCCATCGAACGATGTTGCTCCGACTTTTTCATACAAAGACCAGACTGGCGGCAAAGGAAAACTATATACTCAGGGAACGTATGGTGATGTGAAGCTGCTGGCCGGTGGCAGTTGGAACAATGCGACGGATTGTGGTTCTCGTGGCCGGTTTGTCTATTTCTATCGCTGGCTTACAGCCGTAAATATTAGCACTCGATTTCTATCAGAACCGAAAAGATAAGGAGATAAAATATGAAAGGCTATCCTAAGACCATCGCAACTAAACAGGACTTTGTCAATCTGTTAGAAATGCCTGAATACAAAGAGCAGGCATTGAAGGATTTGCAGGCAATCTATGACCT
>ENA-UPSM01005545-UPSM01005545.1-activated-sludge-metagenome-genome-assembly--contig:-NODE-5545-length-12312-cov-7.018683_pt1 | contig 12312 bp, 11 predicted proteins | sample MGYA00238181_ERZ773283 | MGnify/ENA primary metagenome ERZ773283 (study PRJEB29023, sample SAMN05720199) | activated sludge metagenome | isolation source: Anaerobic digester | place: Japan... | reverse complement strand
AAAGGTCTTTGTACAATATAAACATCCAAAGCTGATTGCAATGAATAACCATCAGGACATCCTGAAGGACAAGTATCACAAGTTGGAACTACTGGTAATCCTACATTAGAAAAATCTGCTAGAGAATCTCCTGAAGGAATTACTGTTTCGTAAGTAGAATAAATTCCATCACGTTTACTTCTTTTAATTTTAACTCCTGGATATTGAGCTTGAACTTTAGCCAAAGCTACTGTATCACCTGTATCAGGAACAGTAAGTGTCCAAACTTTATAACCTACAGTAGGTAATCCAGAAGGAGTATCACAAGAAACCAATTTAGTTGCAGAAACATAATCTGTAATTAATTGACCTCCAATAATTTTACGTTTACCAAATTCTGAAATTACCGCATCTCCTACAATATTAGCATCCCAAACATCACCACAAGTATCAACACATTCATCTACACAAGGTAATTGAACAGTAAATTGTTCAGTCCATACAGCATAATGTGTACTTGGTGTGCTACCTAAAAGGTTAGCAATAGGTTGTCCAGATAAAGTTACCCAAAATGTAAATGATTTACCTTTTTTTACAGTAAGATTTTTAGTTGTATCTACACCATCAAATCCTAGAGTTGTAATCATTCCTTTACCTTTAGAAGCTTTTTTAACCTTCCAAGATTTAACATTATACCCTTTAAGTACAGGAGTTTTATAAGTTTGATTACCTTTAGCTACCCCATGTGGGAATAGAGTATTAGAAGTTCCTTGTGCAATCACAATAGATTTTGCTGATACACCATCTGTAGCTTGCCATGTTTTACCATCAAAAACACCAACTTGACCTACTGCTAAATCAACAGTTGTTCCTGAAGTAGGAATGTCGGTAGTACTGGAAACAAATGCGTAACGATAACTATTTACCATTTTTTATTTAATTTTTATTTTTTGTTTAATTATTCTTGAGACTTTGTACGGTCTTTTGCTATTTGTAAATCTTGTGGATTTTGGAAATTTCTTTCAAATTCTTCTGCTGCTAAATTTATAATTTGGTCAACATATTGTTCTGAAAGAGGAATTGGGACATTTGTAGAAAGACTGCCATCTAAATGAATATATCCTTCAATATCTAAATCAGGGATTACTTTATAATATTCAATTGATAACCCTTCAACATCAAAATCTTTTTTATATACTCTAATATGACTATCTTGTAATGAAACAAAGCTCCATTCATAATCAAAATCAGGTCTATAGTTAGAATTAAATCTCAAGTTGTTTTTATCTTGATTTTTAACCTCTCTTAAAAAGATTTTTCTTCTACAGCTTCCTCTTTTAGCAATACAGGAAGCTAGGATTAATTCATAAAAATCACCAGGGATTTCGTATTCTGAATAATCATCTATATTTACTTTTGGTACTTTTAATTCTGTAGTTTTAACAATCTCCCAAAGAGAATCTATTAATATAGAATCTTTTTCTTTTAGGTGTTGTTCAACCCATCTATTTTTTACCTCATTAAATATTAGAACAAATCTATCCTTATCTATTGCAGTATCTCCTTGAGTATTCCCTTTATTTACCTTATTAAGGAATTTCAAAAAAATTAATTCAGGAGAGACCATTAACCAATAGCTTTATGTTTTTTCTTTCTTTCTTCTACTGCACTTTTCAATTCTGCTAATTCAACTTCATTACCTGGAGCTAAAAGATATTCTACAGAATCATGTTTAGTTTTTCTATAATTTGTTCCACCTCTATGATAATGACCATCAGGAGAAACTTTTACAACACTTAGAGCAATCCCCATACTCAATAAATTGTATACAGTAAGAGTTTTATTATCTAGTTTACAAGTAGCAATAAACTCATCTAGTAATTTAGTGTTCTTAGGGTCAAATATTGTATCATGCATTCTCATTTCAAGAGCTTCAATATCTGATTCATCTCTAGCAATTAGTCCCATTTTATAGGCTACCTCATTTGCTTTTACCAAATTAGGTTTTTTATCATTGAACAATTCAGAGAATAATAAATAAGCTTGTTTTTTCTTTGTTAAAGATTCTCTTGTTAAAGTAGCTTTTTCTTCATCAGTTGTTAGATAAAATCTAGCATCTTTATATTGAGGGTCATTTATTGATGCTTTATTTTTTGGAAACTTATCATTATTCATAATAAGTGACAAAAGAATAGCATCTTTATAATTTACACTAGGTCTAAGAACATTATCTCCACCATTTACCCTTACTTTTAAGTCTTGCCCTACTTCAATCTGATGAATACATAAATCAGACATCCATGCGTCAGAAAAAGGTTTTAGATAGCCTTCTGGTAATCCAATCTTTTCTTCAAGTTCTTTTCTTTTTTCAACAATATATTTCTTAAAATCATCTCTTTTTTCACTTGGAATTCTTGAAATATGTGGGGCATTTTCATCAAATCCTGTTCCATCATATCTTTTTAGAGTGTCATTCCAAGCTGCTGTAACATATTGTGTAGTTCCTGGATAAATGCTAATTCCTCTTTCTCTAAGTTCTTTTACATCTTTAGAAGGAATTGCTTCAATTTTATAGTCTTTTGAAAAGTCTATTTTTTCTGTATACATTGGTTTATTTTTTGGTTTATTTTTTCTTGTATTATGCTAGTGTAATCAACACTGAACGTCCTGGGTCTCTCAACCAAATAGAAGATTGGTCTTCTAGGAAGGTTGTATAACCATCGAACAAACTAGATGCTGCACTTCCTTTACCTACTGAAACTGGATAAGGAGAAGTTCTACCATTTACATAAGTAGTTTTAACACCTGGCATTCCTTGATTACGAACTAGATAAATATTAGCTTTATTGTCAAATCCTGTAGCAAATTCTACATCTTTAGAAGGAGTGTAAGCATTTGTTGAACTTGTTTCTGTTACATCCATAATCATTGAAGTGTAAGAGAATTTAGAGATACCTCCAACACGAGGTTCATCCATAGTTCTGTTAAATTCACTATCCAATGCTGGATTATGTTCAAATGACAAGTGACCAAAACCTGCTAAGAATACTTTACCAAATCTGAAACCTGCTTCCAAATTGTAAGCATCCCCTTTGATAATTTTAAGTGTTTCGTTGTTTACTAACACTGTACCCAAAGCATTTGTAATTTGAATACCTGCTTCTGTACAAATACGAGTTAATTCTACAACTGCACCTCTACCACATTGGAAATGTAAATGTCTATCAACATCTGCAATATCAGGGCGATTTCTAAAGATTTGTGAGAACACCCCTTTAATTAAGTCAATTGAATATTTAGGAATTTGAAGCCAGTTACCATTTTTCATTTGTTGGTAAAGACCTTGTGCTACAATTTTCTTGTTATTACGTTTATCTTGCAATACACCTCCTTGACCAAACATCAATTGTCTTTCTGCTTGTAACATCAATTCTTTGTAAAGCATTACTTCTACCATCGGTACAAAAGAAACACCTTTAGCTTTATCAATTTTACCTTGACCGTTATTGTAACCAATAGCAGCCATAAAGTTAGGAGATTTAGGGTCTAGATAAGGAGCTACAGTTGCAGCAAATTGATTTACATCACCTACACCGGAGATACCATCCAATTTCAAACGTTGAGCAGAACCATGAATAGTCATTTTAACTGCACGTTTAGAACCAATTTTATGCAATAAGCGCATAAAACCTGCTGATTGGTTTACACCTGGAGCATCTTCCTCGTATTGTCCAATAGATGAACCAACAGAGAATAATTGAGTACCTGGTTTTAACCAACGTTTGTCAACCCATTCTTCTTTGTTATTAGTAACAAGTTGCAATTTATAAACAAATCCATCAGCAATACGAGAACCAACTTCCAAAACTACAAAGTTTTGTCCATCACGCAAGTCAGCAGTAATAATTTGGTTAGTTGAGAAAATTGGGTCAAGATTACCATCTCCAATTACCAACTCAAAAGGTTGACCATCTACACCTACTTTATCTGTATCAGGATTTAAGTCCTGACGGATAGTAGGCATTTCTAATGTATAAGGTACATCAAAAGTGAATTCTCCATCATCACCATTTACAAAAATAGTGTTTTTAGAAAGTTCAGTCATTTTAAGCAACGGAGTGTTTACCAATTGGTGTTGGTTAAACAATGAGAGGATACCTAAGTGTTGGGTTTTAATTCCTTCACCTCCAGCAAGCAAGTTTAATAGTTTATTCTCATCAGCAAAGTTACCTGCCATTCGATAATCCATTTTCTCGATAAGGAGATTATTGCCAAAATTTTTAAATGTACCTAATGCCATTTCTATTTTATTTTATTTATTTAATTGTTGTTTATTTGAATACAAATGGTTTTGGAGCAGATGTTCTATTCTTTTGTGGTTCTACTGATGTAGCACCTTCAAGAGAAGCACCTTTCTTTAAGAAATTATAAGTGTTAGCTTTTGTTTTGTTTGCTACTACTTTACTTTCTTCAAATGAATCAAAATTCTTTACAAACTTTATGAACTTTGAATATTTTGAAGGGTCATTTCTAATTTCTCCCCATTTTACCGAAAACTCAGAAAATTTATTTCCTTGTTTGTCAGCATATTTTAAATCAAAAAAGAATTTATCTAATTCTTTCTTTTCTCTTTCAGCTAGATTCTCATCTTTATAAAATGATTCTCTAATTGATTTATTAATACGTCTAATTTCTAATTTTTGATTTTCTGCTATTGCTTCTTGTTCTTTAAGCATTTCTGCTCTTTCTTCTTCAATAGCTTCTACTAGTTTTGTTTTACAGTCATCAGCTTCTTCTTGAAATTCTGAAGCTCCTGAATCTTTTAATCGTTCAATGTGTTTTTTTACTTTAACATCTGACCAACCTAGAGATGAGTAATATTCTTTGATAGCTTTTTCTTGTCCGTCAGGAGAAGTAGTATCTAAAGATGAAATATCTAATTGTTGTGTGTAATTTCCTACAAAATCATCAACTGTACCTCCATTTTTTAAATAGTCAATAAGTTGATTTGCTGTTGAACCAAATTGATTTCTTTCTTCTACTAAAAGTTCACCTACACTATTTCTAGCTTGAGCTTCCCATAAAGTTTTAAAAGAATCTTCTGTAAATTCAAATTCTTCTCTACCTTCAAAATCTTTCCAAATACCTGATTCTACTAGAAAATCACCAAGAGTCTTAAACTCAACATCTGATGATGTTAATTTAGGGGTCTCTTGTGATGGTTCAGCTATTTGTTCTTCTCCTTCTCCTGTTTCAGGAGAATCCTCTTCAAATGAAAATGAAGAAGTTGTTTCTGGTGTTTCTGTAGTAGTACTTTGAGGAGTTTCCTCCGCAGGAGTTTCTTGAATAGGTTCAAGAGTATCTACAGAAAAAGGAATATTATCAGCACTCTCATCTGCAAATGAGAATGGTTTCATAGTTACTTTGGACATTAAATATTTGGTTTATAAAACAATATTAGGAAAAATTAAGGACTTTAACAAATATTATGTATAGTATAGTATACACTCCTATGGAGTGGCATTAATAGACAAATCATTGAATCATCTTAGAATTTTTTTCTGATTTAATCACTCCTAAATCAGAAAGAATTTGAGTCATTTCTGTAGCTGCATTATCTATATCTTCTTCTATAATATATGGAAAATATACATGTAGTAATTCATGGAGCGCAACTTCTAAAAAGTCTTTACCTTTTAATCTAGGGTCTAATACTATTTTATTTTCAGATTTATATGCTAAACCTAAAGCTTTATTTCTACCAAGTTTCTTAAATTCTACTTTTACATTTCGTTTCATTTAAGTTTTGGTTTAATTTTGATTTTAACTTTTGCTTCTTTTTGTTTGATTTTAGACATTTCTTCAGCCAAATCAATCTTAATTTGAGACAATTTTTTCTGTTCTTCAATTTTAGCTTTAGAACTTTCCATATCTAATTTCTTAGCTTTAAGTTCTAATTCTTTCATCTCCATTTGCTTATCAGCTAATTCTAGCTTAGCTTTATTAGCATCATTATTTATCTTTTCTTGAGATTTGTTTTGAGTGATGATTTGTTTAAGTTTTTTATCTTCAATCTCTTTTTTATTTTGAGCTTCTTGCTTTTTAAGCAACTTATCTTGATTTAACTTATTTTCTTCTAGTTTACTCTTTCTATAAGAGTCTACCATCTGATTAGTTAATTGAGATTGTTGGATAAAGTTTTGTTGAGCTATTTGGTTTTCTTTAAGAGCTATATCTTTTTGAGCTATTAATTTATCAGTTAAATCCACATCAGGGTTAAAACTTGATTCATTAGCAATACCTTGTAAGCTAACTTTTTGAAGTTCAGTGTTAGCTCTAGTATCAATTTCATATTTTTTAAGGTCTCTATCAGCTTGTTTATCAGCAGCTTCTTGTTGAAGTTTAGATTGCTCCAATTCCATAGCTTGTTTTTGCTGTTCTTGTGCTTGTTTCTGTTGAGCAGATTCTTGTTCTTCAATTTTCTTTTGAATATCTGTAAGGTTATCTAATCTTACTAATTCAATAAGTTTAGATAAAGGCATTAATGTTTGGTTATTTTTAAGAATTAATTGTTCAATTAAATCTTTTTTTCTTTGCTGTTCAGCAGAATTCATTACATAAACACCTAAATCTTTAAGTAATAAATCTGTTTTATTTATTTTAATAAATGCTTGACCTAAATCTGAAGTTGTATATTGTTTAACTATATCTCCTTCTCCTTGAGCTTCTACATATTGAGCTAATTCTAAAAGCATTTGAAGCTTTCTTCTTCTGTAATTTGTAAATTGTTCAAAATATATTTCTGTTACAGCATAAGAATTTGATACTGCTGTATTTGTCCCTGTAGCTGTTTCTGATGCTTGTATTTGTCCTTGTCTTTGAGGAGTTATACCTAATTGCATAAATCCTTGTTGCTCAATGAGCATGGCTAAATTAATTAGACGTTGAATCCTATCTGATTCATCCATGTCTAATACTTTTAGACCATATTGCATTGTTCCTGCTAAATTAGAAGAAGAATCATCTATAACCCCTAAACCTAAATTAGTTACAGTAGTCATAAATTTTTCTTGTGCTTCTTCACCTCCCCAATCTTTTACAGAGGGTAATAATGAAGCTCCCATTAAGAAAAACTTACCATTATTCTTTTGTGCAACATGGTAAGCTTGGTTATAAAATGCATTTACTAATACTTGATAAGGTTTAATTAAATCTACTACAGATTGACTTCTACCATTCCTATTATTAAATATATTACCAACAACAGGTAATTTACAATCATGTATTAATCTAGGGTCATTACCTCTAAATTGAAATTCACAAGGTCTTACATCTACATATATTGCATTTCTTTCATCATCTCCTGAATCTTTCTTATAATTTACATTAATTTTAATTCCTTGCCACACTTCTGTAATCCATGACCAAGCCATTGAATTAGGTTCTACAGCATCTTTTAAAGAAACTTTAAGTTCATTTATTCCAAATAGTTTAGGGTCAAATGTTTCATCTACTATTTGTACTTCAGATAATCCTGTATCAGGTGATTGTATATTTACTTTACCTATTTTTCTTTGTGATTTCCAATAAGCTTGTGTAACTTGAACTAAATCTGCTTGTGTGAATATATAATTTGTTCCATCTGTTCCAGGGTAAAATCCAAATTGAGGGATACCAAATGGTGATTGTTGAAAAGAAGATTCTCCTACGGCTTGACCAACTGCTGTAACTAATGTATCATATTCCCTATAATCTCCCCAAGGATACATAGTTGCATTAAAAGCTTCTTTATATACAGACCCTTGAGCTTCGCCTTTTTGTTGTTCAGGGTAAAGAGATTCAATTTGGTCTACTGTCATTCTCCAACCTAAAAAATCTATAATTTCAGTTTTAGACATATATAAAATTCTCCCTACATAAGCTAAATCTTCTACATTTTTATTTTGTGTATTGTATTGATAAAATACAGTGAGTGGATTCCAAGTTTCAAGGCTATACCCTGAAGGAGTTAAAAACATATGTGAAAAGCATCTATCTGCTACACACATATCATAAAATTCTACTACATCTTTTTCTTTAATTCTAAATCTTTCTACATCATCTGATAATGTAGCTGCTCCCCAATGTTCAGCAGAAGACCTAAAATCATAAGTAAGGTATTTTTCTATAGAGTTGGGAGTAAGTTCTTGATATTTTTGTTCAATGAATGATTTATATTTGGAAGCTTCCTCTTCATTTTTAAAATCATTTTTATTTGGGTCAATCCCCATAGCTAATAACTTAGCTCCAATTTCTTTATTTATTGATTGAGATACATAATTCCAAGTAAGTTCAGATTTAACTCTAAGTTTTTCATTAGTTGTTTCTAAATCCTTACCTACAACTCTTAAAATATCAGGTCTTTTTATAAATTCACCTTGAAGTAATTTTACAGCCTTAGTAGTAATATCGTAATGTTTAAGGAAAGAAGGTAACTTCATTTCCTGATAAATCATTGTAGATAAATCATAAGCTTCAAAGTTATCAATGTAATCTTCTACATTAAACCTACCTTGCATAATTTCATAGTTCTTTCTAAGTTCTATATTATTATAAAAGGAATATCTACCAATACCTTCTAAGGCATCCATGCAGTCCTTCATCCATTTGCTATTACCATACTTATCCTTATCTTCTAAGAATTTCTTCTTAAATGATACTTGTTGTGACGGTAAAGCTGCATTGACAGGTTTATTGTATAAAGACATTATTATAGTAAATTAAACACCTATTTTAGTCTAAAAAATAGAATTTATAAAATTAGGAATGGAATTCCGTGAAAAAAACTACCTTCTCATCCATCTTGGTATAGAATTTTCTTTTGAGCTATAATTAAAATTAACAGAGTTATCTTTTGAAGTTATTCTACCAAAAGGTGTATTAATAGTTTTAGAATGTTGTACATTTTCTTCTTTTCTTATACTTTTTGGCATTTGAGCAATAGGGTATTTAACATCATAAAACCTGGCTAATGTTTCCGCACAACCTCTAGCAATAAATCTATCATAGTTACCATCATGTACACCTTTTCCTTGTTGATGGGATTTATATTCTTTATATTCTTCTAGAAGCATTACATCATGTTCTAATGTAACTCCATAGGTTAATACTTCATCTCCTTCATCTGAAATACTAATTTCTTCTCTATTAGCTGCTTCAATAAGTAAATTAAGATAATGTCTTTGATTTGATGTGGTTGCTGCTAATCCCTTTTTACCCTTAAATTTAGTTTTAGGGTTGATTTGTTGAGAAAGGTCAAAAGAATCAGCTAAAAAATGACCTTTTCTTTTAAGATAGAAATATTGAAATAGTGAGTTTTCTGATGCTTCGGGTAATACTCCTCCTACAGCATTATACCATTCAGCTACCATTACAGCTAATTCATGTGCATCTGATAACTCTTTAGGTCTATATGCTATGGAAGCTACTACTTGGTCTTTAAATTCATCTAATGGGGATATTTTACGTTTATATACACATATAGAAAATAAAGATACTTCTTTTGAAGTAGAATCACCTGAAATATTAACAAGGTCAATTCCAATACAATATGTAAATCTAGGAGCATCTTGAATTGGGAACTCATATACCTCTATACAGGAATCTTTATCATCACTTGGAGAAACAGGGAATTTCCTTAATGGTTTCTTAGCACTATATTTCCATTGAACTTTACCTTCTTTATCTCTATATAACTCAACAAATGCAGGTTCATAATGTTCATTTAACCAAGTTTGATGTTGTTTAATTACTTCTATTGGGAATTTATTATTAGATTCTGTTAAGAATACATCATCAAGATTAAGAGGGTAAAATATTCTTTTAAGTAAATATGAATTCTTTTCAGGAGATTTTAAAGCATCTTCTTTTTCTTTAGCTATTTTTTCTGACGCTTTTTCAAAATTAGAAACATATATAGGGTATTCATCAAGCCATGTATTAGTTTTTTTACCTATGTATTCAGAAAAAGTCTTTTCTTCTTTACAATCTTTTCTATAAAGACCTGACATAAATCTACCACCTATAAGTTTGTTGTCTAGATAACTTGTAAATTGAGTCTCAGGTATGGGATTTTCTACAAGGTTTTTAGCATCCCTAGCTTTATCTGTTTCACCTCCTGTAAATGCTAATATAGGAGAACATCTTAAAGTTCCTAAATCGGATAATAAAGCTGGTTCAATAGTATCGTAAACACTTTTAAAATCTGATTTAGCAATTTCATCCATTAATAAGAAGCTTACCGATTTACCTGACCCCACCTGTATCTTTTTACCCTCCTGAGTGTTATAAATATATAATCTTGAACGAATTTCAGTAGTATTATCTTGTTTAGTAAAACCAAATCTTATTAATTCTTTTGACCAATCCTTATCAATATTAGGAATAATCATAAACTTTTCCCCATTTGTAATAGCAGTAGAAATCTTTTTTACAAATGTATCTTTATCTGGTTGTCCTGAAAATAATGCCAATGCTTCTGTTTCTGAAAACAAACAAAGTTCCCCTAAACATAATGAGGTTTCTATTTCTGACTTAGCAATTTGCCTTGCCCCAAATAAAGGATATAACTTACTTTCTTTTTTACATTGGTCATAATCATTAAAAATAACCCATTCATTATCTCGTAATCTTGGTAAGAAAATAGATTTTTTACCTGTTTTTAAATCATCTCCTTGTAGGTGATAATAATTTAAATGGAAATAAAGAGAACCTGGAATATATATCCCATTAATATTTATACCTTCTCTACACTTTCTTTTTTCTTCTAAAACAAAAGCCTTCCTTTCTTGGGAAGACTTATCTGGTATATTCTTCATATTAATGAAGAACTCTGGTGTATGGTAATTAAATATGTTTGTTTCTAATAGTGATTTAGTCATATAGCATTGATTCTGGAATTTCATGTCCTCCTTTAAGGATTACTTCTTCTTTCATGTTTTCCAATTCTGTAATAAGAGGTTTTATTTTAAATATTTTTTCTAGTACTCTAGTTCTTGAAGCAATTCTATCTTCTCTTGATGCAACCATAAAAGTTATAGGAGTTCCTTTAGAGAACACTTTAGTTAAATACCTTTTTTGCATTTCAGATATAGGTTTTCCAGAATAATAGCTTTCTACTTCTTCTAATTTTAAAGTTAATGTATCTATAGCCTTTACTACATTTTCTGATAAACCTTCTTTTTCAAAAATAACTTTTAATATTTTAGAACAGGTGTCCACTGTATTTAATTGTGTTTCAATTTTTTTTTCTAGTGTAGAAACAATTTGTGGACTTACTCCTCCTTTTTTATTAAACTTCCAATCTACATCATCTTCTAATTCATCATTTACCTTTTCAGAAGATAAGTATTCCATTGTACTAAATAATTCATTTTTAAGTGTTTTAAAGTTTACCTTATCATATACACTTGTTCTTTTAGCCATTCTCTTTAAAGTTTACCTCTTTAATTTTAGTATAATAAAGTGTTTTAAAATCTTTATATGGGATAATAAGAGAAAAATCTAATCCATCTTTCATATAGACATTGGTTACTTCTACAGTATTATCTTTTTCATATAAATCAGCTTCTCCTTTAGCAAAATAGGCTATACCACCAAAAGAAGATAAATCAAATACAATTTCTAAAGCATCTCCATAAACCTCTTCTTCATCATCCTCTTTACCAATCAACTCTTTAAGTTTACTGTTTTGTGATAATTCTGAATGTTTAATAGCATAAGCAAAACATTGTAGAACGCTTGTATTTTTATCGTATTTAAATGTCATTTATTGATTGTTTTAATTTTTCTTTAAATTCAATTACTTCAGGGTCATTAGAATCTTTTAATTGCTTAAAAGTATTGTAATAATCTACAGCTTCTTTTTGTAAATCTGATTCACTGTATTCTGATAAAAATAGTTCTGTATCATCCATAAACTTAAATACTAAATTCTGTAATTGATATACTTTGCTACCTACATTAATAATTTGTTCTTTACTATCTCCTTTAGAAGATTGTAATTCACTTTCTAATTTAGTTATTTCAGAATAGGAAGAATGAATCTTATTTATTAATTTATTCTTCATCTCCATATAGCTCTACTTTTTTAATTGCTTTTTCTAATACTCCTAAAAATTCATTATCTGTCCACTTAGAAGGGTGTTTAGTTTCACCTGCTGGGTGAAGCAACCATGTTAATGTAAAGGAGATATTCTCTCCTGGTAACAATTCTAATAGCTGAGCTAGTTTAGAAATTGTAAGGGAACGTTTTTGATATTCTTGTTTTGTTAATTGTTTCATTTTTATTATTTA
>ENA-UPSM01005538-UPSM01005538.1-activated-sludge-metagenome-genome-assembly--contig:-NODE-5538-length-12326-cov-6.436150_pt1 | contig 12326 bp, 4 predicted proteins | sample MGYA00238181_ERZ773283 | MGnify/ENA primary metagenome ERZ773283 (study PRJEB29023, sample SAMN05720199) | activated sludge metagenome | isolation source: Anaerobic digester | place: Japan... | reverse complement strand
TCCCACGGCGGGTTGCCGAGCACGCAGTCGAAACCGCCGCGGGCGAAGATGCCGGCGAAGGCGAGCGGCCAGTGCAGCACGCGGGCCTCGCGGCAGAGGGTTTCTGCTGCGGCGAGCAGCTCGGGCGGCACCGCGGAGCCCTGGCGGGGAAAGAGCAGATCGGCGAGCTTCTGAGTGGTCGGGCAGAGTGCGAGATCGGCGGCATTCGCCTTCGGGGCAAGAAAGGCGGCGACGTAGAGATCGGCGGCCTTGGCCAGCGGGCTCTCGCGGGCGGTGACGAGGAAGCGTTCGTAGGCGGCTGATTTGGCCTCGACCTCGGCGGGCGTGGACTCGGGGAGCGCCTCCAGGCGGTTGCACTCAGCGAGCAGGTCGGTGGTGCCCGCGGGCGAGAAGAGCTCGGTGTTCTGGAGACGTTTGCCGAACTCCTTCAGCGCGGTGCGGTTCTCAGTAGCGAGCGCCTTGGCGATCTCCTTGGCGTCGCCGGTGAGCGGCTTGAACGCATCGGCCGGGATGCCCTGCTGCAGGGCCTTGAAGTCGATGAGCCCGAGCAGGGCGTCGCCGCAGACGAGGTGCGAGTCGAGGAACGAGAGCGGTTGGCCGGGCCGGTAGCCTTCGAGCCAGAGGGCGGTGCGGGCCAGCTCCAGCGCCATGGGGTTGCGGTCGACGCCGTAGATGCAGTGGGCAACGACCTCATGGAGGGCGGCGCGGTAGTCGTCGGGCGTGACGGCGCCCTCGGTGGCGCGCACCTCGGCGAGGCGCTCGGCCAGGCGGCGGGCGGCAGCGAGGAGGAAGTGGCCGGACCCGCAGGCAGGATCGATGACCGCGACGGAGAGCAGCGCCTCGGCGGGCCGGTCGGGCGCGGCGGCGAGTTTTTGCGCGATCACGGGATCGAGCGCGCTGTCGAGCAGTTCCTGCACGAGGCTGTCGGGCGTGTAGTAGCTGCCGGTGGTCTTGCGGGCGTTGCCATCGGTGCGGCCGGCCTCGGTGAGGCCCACGAAGCCGAAGCGGCGGGCCGGGAGGTCGACGGTGGGCACGAGCTCGAGGAGGCTCTCGTACACGGAGCCGAGCTCTTCGGGGCCCATGTTGCGATAGTCGATGGCAGCGAATTTTTTCGCGATCTGCGCCCAGCGCAGATGGCGCATGGCGGTGAGCAGCGAGCGGTTGTCGAGCCGGGCGGCGTCGAGATCGGGGCACTGGCTCGCGGCGAAAAGTCCGCCGAGGGCGGGCAGTGCAAGGCGGGGTTCGCCGGCGGCGAGGCCGCGGAAGACGATGCGCACGCCGGCCCAGAGATCGCCGAAACGGTCGAAGCCGGCGCGGCGCAGGGCACGGTCGCGAAAACGGTGGAAGGCATAGCCCTGCCGGTAGAGTTCGCGGGCCGCGTAGGCCGCGGGGGAATCGTCGCCCACGTGGAGGAGGCTCACGCCCTTCTCGTTGCGCCGCTCCTCGACGGTGAAGACGAAGAGGAAGCGGTAGACGAGGCGGAGGAGTTGCTGGAAATAGGCGTCCTTGGTGAGCGCGCCGGAGTCGAGACGGGCGCGAAGGGCTTCGTTTTCCGGATGCGCGAGGAAGCCGGTGCCGAGCGCGAGGAGGGCGTCGGTCACGCCGGCGCGGAGACCTTCGCGCACGGGCTCGCCCTGCTCCTGGCCCTCCTTCCGCCAAGTGTCCCAGAGGCAGGCGGTGGCGGAGTCGCCGGCGCGGGAGGCGTGGAAGAGGCGCCAGACGGCGGCGAAGTCGGCGTAGCGCTGATCGCGAAGGATGAGCTCGAGATCGGCCTCGAGGTAGGCCGGGCGCGTGAGGGTGTCGGCATCGCGCACGAGGCGGAGCTGGCGGCCGTTGGTGAGGATGGCCCAGGCGCAGGGCGAGGCGTTGAGGAACTGCTGCGCGAGCTGGTAGGCCGAGCGACGGCGCGCGCCGGAGCCGACGACGACGAAGCGCTCGCCGGGCTCGTCGAGCGCGAGATCGTGCGGGGCGACGATGAGCGGCACCCGCCCGCCCGCGGCGAAGGCGGTGATGGGATAGGCGCGGTCGGCCAGCGCGACGGGCTCGGTGCAGCGGGTGATGTCGGCGAAGCCGAGGGCATCGCGGAAGAAATCGAGGGCGAAGCCGAGGGTCGCCGGAGCGGCGGGCACATCGCGACGCGGGCGGACGGCGTCGAAGTTCTTCCAGAGCGCAGAGGCGATGCGGAAGGCCCGGCCCTGTTCATCGGTGAGCGAGAGGCCCTGCGGGATGCGGTAGTCGGCAGCGCCCTGCCCTGCCAGCTCGCCCCGGGCCGCCTGCTCCAGGATGGCCGGCACAAAGAGGCCACCCTCGAGTTGGAGGGAATCGAAGATCAGGTGGTGGGAGGAGCGGCGGGACATGGGGGCGGAGCGGACGGAAGGACAGGGGGACTTTGGGACAGGGGGACTAGGTGACTAGGGGCGGATGGGCGGTGGGCGGAGAGGAGACCGGAGAGCGGAAAGGGGAAAGTGGATTGCGGATCTCGGAATGCGGATTGCGGAATGGATGAGGCGTCAGGGCAGCGACGGAGGGCGGGCAACTTCCCAATGGCCGCCTTTGGCAGGGCCGATGTGACGAAGGCGACCGGCTTTCACGAGCTTTGCGGCGGCACGCTCGACCGCGCTCGGGGACTTGCCGATGCGTGCGGCCACCGCGGCGAGCGTGGCAGCGGGATTGGCGGTGAGGACGGCCAGGATTTGCTCCGGCGTTTTGACCGGCGCGCGGAGCGATTTCTCCGGCGTTTCCACCCGCGTTTTAACCGGCGCAACCGCTCCTCTCTGCGAGGAGGAACCTGCGAATGTCGCGTTCTTGTCGGGTTGGAACGCTGTCGTGTTTGTCGGGTTTATGTCGGGTTTGGCTGCGAGCAGGTAGTGGGCGCCGCGCCCGGTACGGCCGACCTTTTGCAAAACCCCCTTGGCAGTGAGGTCGTCCAAGTCGCGGGTGGCGGTGCGATCGATGGCCCCAGTGGCGCGTTGGTAATCGAGATTGGTGACTTTGCGCTGAATCTTGAGGTACGGGATGAACGCGGTCTGGCGCGCGTTGAGACCGAGGGAACCAAGGACTTTGTCCGTGAGCCAATCCCGCCAAAGGGTGAGGACGAATTCACCACCGGCATCGCTGAAGTCGGGGGCAGCCAGCGCGTGCTCGCGGCTCTCGCGGATCATCATGAGCGTGCCGGTGCCGAACTTCTCGATATAGCGGGCGAGGAAGAGCGCCTCGCAGAGGTGGGCGTTGCGCGTGAGCGAGGGATGGGGATGGCGCAGCTTCTCGGGGGTGAGCGGCGGCGTGAGGCCGCCAGGATTGCGGATCTCGACACGGTCGGCGAAGACGGACACCTGGACGGCGGCGGCCGAGGCGTAGTCGCGGTGCGCCAGGGCGTTGACGATGGCCTCGCGCACGACCTCGGGCGGGAGCTCGTAGGCGACCGGGGCGGCGCTGCTCAGGGCGCGGGTGCCGACGCTGCGATTGATCACGCTGAGCACGAAGTTGGTGGCGAGATCGACCTGCTCGAAGACGGTGCCCTTGAAAACCTGATAGAGCGGCACCGGACGGGCGACTTCCGTGCCGTGGAAATGCATGCAGCGGATCTCGGCCGACGACAGCCAACCGGTGGGCTCGCGGCCGAAGAGCAGCACCGCGGCCCGCGACGGAGTGTCGCCCGCCAGCAGGTGCAGGTGCGCGAGAACGGTGGCGAGCGGCGCATTTTCCGGCAGCGGAAACTGCCGCTCGGCACGGGCCCGACGCACGAAGGCGGCGACCGCAGCCGGCGAGAGATCGGCCAGAGTGGCCGAAGCGTGGGCGGTGGCGCAGGGGCCATCCTCGAAGGGACCGGACTGGATGATCCCCTGGCGGGTGAGACGCTCGACCAGGCTGGATTGCAGCGCGGCCGTGAGCTGGGGAAGCGTCGAAGCGATCTGCCAAGTGACCTGCTCGCTGGCCCGGGCGATGAGCGCCTGCATCTTGGGGTGGCGACCAGCGTCGGGTCCCCAGATGAAGACCAGGCGGTCCTTGCCGAGGGCCGTGGCATGATCGAACTCCCGTTCGGTGGGCGAGATCCCCTCCCCGTCCTCGTAGCCGTAGTCGCGACCGAAGAGACCAACGTAGAGGGCGCACCGCGCGACCTCGTCGAGGTAGACCTGAGCCGCCGAACGAGCCGAGGCCGGAGTATCCTCGAACAGGAACACCTCGAAGAAGCGGGACAGCAGTGGATCTGCCTCGACGAACCGCTTGAGCTCGCGTCGCTCCGCCGAGAATTCCTTCTGGACGGAACTCACGAAGAGGACGGAGCGGTGGGCGGAGGGCATGGGAGGGAGATCGGTGGACGGTCGGCGGTGGCCGGTGGGAAGGTCGGAAGGCGGAAGTAGCGAGGAGCGAGAAGCGGGTAGCGAGGAGGACGGAGGGCTAGTTCAACGCGGGATCAGAGTTCCCGGATTCGATCGCGAGCCATAGCGCCTGGTCTTCCTCCAGACGGCTCAAGACGCCGAATTTCCAGAATGCCGCGATCTCCTGGACCAGCGGACGCTCGAATTCGAGGGTGCGTTGCTGGTCCATCTTGCGGAAAACGGATTCGAGGAACCGTTCCTGGGTCGACTCATCGAAGCGGCGACCAGTTGCCTCGCACGCGTCGGCAAAGCCTTCAAGAAGTCCGCTGAACAGATCGTGGCTCGGCTTGTCGGTGCGACCACGCCATTGCTCGTGTTGGTCGAGGAAGAAGCGGAGGATAACGACAATCTCATCGAGGTCGTGGCGAACCGGCTTGGTCCAAGCCGCCGCGTTGCGTTCGTTGATGATGCCGCGCACAACTCCCGCAAGCTTGGGACCGAGGCTCGGGGCGATCTCGGCAAGTTGCCTATCCCCGGCCATGGCATCAGGGAGCCCGAGCGGGAAGTTGAGCACTTCGCGGTTCACGCCGAACTGAGGAACATAAGCCGACAGCCGCTCGAATTCGGACATTTCCGACCATGGGTGGACGTGGAAACCTTCGGGGGCGTGCTTGGAACGACGGGGGTGGTAGGGCGAGAAGTACAGCCATTGCCAGACCTTGGCATCGGTGGACACGGCTTCGTAAACATCCAACGGCATGGGGGAAAGCGTCGAGTCGACCGAGCCAATCCGGTGGAAAAATACGCGCTCGCCGTTCACCAGGCGAAGGCGATTGAGGTAGTTGATTTCGCCGCCGACGCCGTTGACGGGGATGGGGTTGGATTTGCTCCCGAACGGCCCTCGGGCTCGGGGCAATTGGTCGAGTTCCGGGCCGAGCTTGATGGTTCCGTAGCAGAACACCGGCATCTGCATGACATGCCGCAACTGCTGTTTGAGAGGCTCATCCTGATGTCTCCGGAAAAGGTCGAAGAAGCTCATGGTGTGGATACGTTCAGGCGGGTAACTCCGCAGGTTTCTCTCCGGTGGCGGCTCGTCATGCGTTCCGAGGTTCCGGTACGCCCACTTTGGGCGGATCCTATTTCGTGCCTACAGCGAGAGCGGTGGTGGCCCCAGGGCACTTCTGCGACGAGCTGTTGCAGAAATGCAATTCCCTGGGACTCGGTCAATTTGGCCACAGGCTGTGGCAGGATTGAGCTAGCACCCGCCCGTCCCATTTCTCGCACAGCTTGTGAGAGAATTCCCTCCGCGGTGTAGGTCTCATAGAGGCGGCGCATGTCCCAAATGTTGCGAGCCGAGAACCCACGCGTACCCGGAGATGCCTGCTGAAGGTCGGTCGCCACCTGCTCCACCACCGACTCGCCCCACCCCAGCGCCCGCTGTTTCTCGACGATGGAACGGCCAAGATCCCAGTAGAGGTGGATCAGCTCGGCATTGACGCGGCGGGCGGCGGAAACGCGGGCCACGACGATGCGCTGCTTCAGCTCACCCAGCCAGACGAGGTAGTCCGCGGGATCGGGCGCGTCCGTGGTGACGAGAGCTGGGCGACGCGTCTTGGCCATGGGATCAAAGCGAGTCCGGCAGCAACACGTACACGCCGATGACGTCCACCGGCAGGCAGGGGGAAACGGTGTAGGTGCCCTTGTCGCCGGCGGCATCGCGCACGCGACGGTGGTCCTGGAGAAGCAATTCGGCCCGGGTGCGCGCGAGTGTTTCCAAGCGAGCGGTGCTCGCGCGGAGGAGCGTCAAGGCATGCCGGATCTCACGGGCGGCGGTCTCCGGGCCGAGGTTGCCGGAGGGCTTCACCTCGAGCAGGCGGATGGCGTTGGCATCCTCGATCCAGCGGGGCTCGGTACGGCCTTCCAGCGCGACGGCCACCGTCTCCTCGGCCATGAGCAGGCGGGTAGCGCCGCGACGCTGCGCCGAGAGCTGATGGCGAAGGCGCAGCAGGAAGAGCGTGGTGACCACGTTCACATCGGGCGTAACGGTGGCGGCACAGCGGGCCGCGAGCGGCGAATCGCCCTGCAACGCCCCCTCCAGCAGATGGTCGGCGAGCAGCCCGACGAGCGGATGCGTGCGATGGATGAACTGCGCCCGCGGATCGGGCGGGTAATGGAAGTCCACCAACAGCTCGCGATCGAGGTCGGCCTGGCCGAGGCGCTCGCGCAGCCCGGCGGGCAGGTGCTTCGGCAGGAAACGCCACGCCTGCCGCGCCGGCTCCAGCGGCGCATCGAGACGGGCACAACTGTTCTGCACGAAACGGGCGATGGCGGACTCATCGCCGATGAGGTCGAGCTGCCGGCGCCATTCCGGAAGGACCTCGTCGGGCTTGATACGGCGCTGTGCAAAGACGGTGCGGTTGGCCTTCGCCTTCTCCAAGGCATCTTCCCACGCGGTGGTGAGAGGCTTGAGCTCCTCGGCGACAGATCGCATCGAGACCGAGATCGAGCTGCGCGCCGGCCTCGCGGCCGCTGGTGCGTTTGAGCAACGCCGCCTTGATCATCGCGTGGTTGATCCGCTCGGTATCCTGCGGGAGCGGCACCATCACCCCGAGATCCTTCCGGATGAGGTCGGCCTTCTTGAGGATCACTTTGAGGATGAACCCGTCGACCGGGTTGTCCTGCCCATAGAGCATGGTGCAGCGGACCTCCTTCGCCTTCTGGCCGAAACGATCGACACGGCCTTCGCGTTGCTCGTGGCGGGTGGGATTCCAAGCGAGGTCGTAGTGGACAACTGCCGTGAACCCGTGCTGGAGGTTGATGCCCTCGGAGAGGCAGTCGGTCGCGACCAGGATCGGCTGCTCGGCCTCGGCCAACTCGGCGACGCGCTCCTCGCGCTCCTCGGGCGTGAGCTCGCCGGTGACCGCCTCGACGGTGGCCTTGCCGAACTGAGCCTTCAGATGCGCGGCCACGTAATGTGCGGTCGCGAGGTAGCGGCAAAAGACCACCGGCCGGAAACCCTCGGCCAGCAAGGCGCGCACGTGTTCGCAAAGCGCGCGAAGCTTCGGGTCGCCCTTCTGCCCGCTCAGTTCGCGGGCGCGCTCAATGAGCGCCTTCAGCTGGTTGGTTTCGTCGAGGGCACCGGCAGGCTCGAGATCGTTGGAGACGAGGTCGTCGACCTCGCCGTCCTGCAGTCGCTCGTCGTCGGCCAACGCTTCCATTTCCTCAAGCGTACCGGTGAGGCGGGTGTTGAGCGCCCGTTCGGCCGCCGCCGGCGAGGAGCCCACGCAGCGAAGCAGGGCCAGCGTGGCGTACCAGATCATGTGCCGGCCCGCGCCGTTGCGGTTCTCGGTACTCTCGGCAAGGCGCACACAATACTCCTGCACGGAGTCGAAAAACTCGCCCCATTCGCCGGACAGGCGGTACGTCACTTCGGCCGTGAGCCGGCGGGGGAACACGTTCACGTCCTGCCACTCCTCGATGTCCTTGCGGCGGCGCTGGACGAAGTGCGCGGCAAGCTCCTCGCGGAGCCGACGGCGCGTGGGCTCGTCGGCCTCGGCGAGCTGGGCGAAGTCCTTGCGCAGGAGCGAGAGGAGATTGTGGAAAGCGCTGTCGTCACCAGAATGCGGTGTCGCCGTGAGCAGGATCAGATGGCGCTCGGGATCGTCGGCGAGTTGTCGCAGGAGCTCGAAACGCAACTGGCGCGACTGGCCGCCGGTGGAGCAGCTGTGCGCCTCGTCGACAACAATGCACTCCGGGGCGATCGCGAGGAAATGGGCGCGGTGGCGGTCGCTCTTGATGTAGTCGAGACTCACGACGACCACCGGATGCTGCTGGAAGAGGGAAACGCCCGGCGGCAGCTCCCGCTCGAGCCGGGTGACGCTGGAAGCGGTGAGCGCGACCGCCTGGAAGTGGAAATGCCGATTCAGTTCGGCCTGCCATTGGTCGACCAAGTGCGGCGGACACAGCACCGCGAACCGCGCGATTTCGCCGCGATCGTGGAGTTCGCGCACAATCAGGCCGGCCTCGATCGTCTTGCCGATGCCGACGTCGTCGGCGATCAGAAGCCGCACGATCGACTGGCGGAGCGCCATCAACAACGGAACGAGCTGATACGCCCGCGGCTCGACCGCGATGTTGGCAAAGGAGCGGAACGGACCGGCGCCGGCGCGAAGTTTGAGCTGCAGCGCATCGCGCAGGAGGAGTGCGGCGGTATGGTTGCCCCGCGCCGCCGGATCGGGCTCCGTGAACGTCGCCGACGACGGCACCTCTTCCTCAAGCGCAGGGAGGAGCGTGGTGATGTCCTCATCGGAGCCGCCGAGCGGTCGCAGCCGGAGCACGGAGTCGGAGGAGCCGGGCTGAACGACCCACTCGCGCCCACGGGCGCGCACCAGGGTGCCGGGATTGAAGGTGGGGAGCGCAGCAGTGCTCATGCAGATGTGGGGGCGCCGAAAACCTCGGGGTGCTGGGCAAAGAATTCCGGCCAAGCCTCCGAAGACGCGGGGAAGAGAAGGACACTGTAGCCGCGGTCGGCCGCGTAGGTCGCGAGCTCAGGGGACGGGGCCGAAAGAAAGACCAGCGCCCGCGCACTCTTGTAGACCGCATCGGCAACACCGAGACCGTCGGCGATCGGAGTGGCGGTGCTATCGGGTTTGCGCAGTCCGTGTTTCTCCAAAGCGGCAAGCCATGCCGCGAGCGGCCCGGCATCGGCTGCGGCGGTGGTCGACTTGGTCGCGGGGCCCACGGTCGATTGCGCCAACTGCACCAGCAGCGTCTGCGCCGCGGGATCACGCCGGTTGATGTGCTCGTGATCGGGCTGGTTGAAGTAGGAAAGCAGACACTGGTAGCACCCGGCCTCGCAGATGCGTTTGCCGTCGCGAAGCTCCTCCACGGCGGCCAGATCCGCGGCCCCGAACGCGGCGGGAAGTTTCGTTACGTCGAAATGGATGATCTTGAGCGCCTCCCGCGCCACGACCGCCAACTGGCCCGGATTTTGGGCCAACCGGCTGAGCACACCCGCCCCACCCTCGGCAGCCTCGTAGAAGAGCAGCGAGCTGCGGTTCTTCGAATCGGGCAACGCCTCGACGACGAGCTCGGACTCCTCGATCTGGAACGTCTGCGTGATGCCCCGTTTGAGCGCGGCCTGAAGAGTGGCCATGGCGGCCAGAGAAAGCGGCTGGCCCGGAGTCAGGATGAGGATGTTCCGATGATCCTCGACAAAGGGCACGATACGCTGGGTCGGCTCCTTCTTTTCGATTTGCTCGGGCGTGAGCTCCTCCTCGGCCTCGTCGGGATTGTCGGCCTTGCTCCAACGACCGCTGAGCGGGTTGATGATGAAGCCGAGCTGCTTCTTGTCCTTGCGGCGCCGCCAGCCCTTGTTGATGCGCCAGATGCGGGCCGAGGGCGAATAGGTGAGGCGCGCGACGGCCGCATCGCCCACCGTGGCGACGCACTCGTGCCGCTCGATCATTCCACCCGGACCCGGCTCGAAACGATAGGTCGTCTGCAGCTCGTAGCCCTGGCGCTGGCGCTCCTCGTCGTTGACGGTGATCCGCTCCTGCGCGACCGTCTCGACGTTCTCGATGCGATAAAGGGTGTTGATCCGGCCACCGTCCCCGAGGGGGTTGCCGCAATGTTCGCAAACATCCGCGAGCGGCTCGGGCTTGGCCGCATCGCCGAGATGCCCGTAGCCGCAGGTCGTGCAGACGCGGGCACTGATCGTGGGCAGCTGCGAGTCGGCTCCGACCGAATCCGAGCTGCTGATATCGAGCTTGGCCCGGTCCACCCGGAACATGCGTCCCTCGTGGTAGATGAGGCTGCGCGGACCGAACTCGGACAAGGCGAGGAAGCGCGGCCGGCTGACCATGCTGCCTTGGTCGGCGTTGCCGTTGCGCTTCCGGCCAGTGGCGGGCACCCAAGCCATCAACGGCAGACGCGGGAAGTTGTAACCCGGGAGGAATCCTTGGCTGGCCAGATAGCGGAACGTGTAGAAATCGTTGTTCTGCGAACTGCCGGTCTTCTGCAGCAGGTTGAGCTGGTTCTTCGCGTCCATGTACCGCCGACTGGCGTTCTCGCGGTCCTTCGCGCTGGTGGCCGGACTGCGGATGAGCTTGTCGGCGACATCCAACTGCCGCTGGACGCCATCGTAGAGCGAACGCCAACGCTCGAACGCATCCGCGAACTGCTGCGCGCTGGCACCGATGACCAACTCGACAAACTCCGGAGTGAACCACGGGGCGCGCTCCGGCGTGAGCTCGGAGGCAATTCGCGCGATCACGCGCTTCGCCTCGGCCAACGCACGGCAGCGCACAGAGGGATCCTGGAGGCGAGCCTGGATTTCATCGAGCACCGGCTTGGCGGGCTTCTCGAGGTCGAGAATCGGAGCGATGCTGGTCGGCAGCTGGCATTCGACCTGGGCCAGCCACACCGCATGGAGATGGCTCGCCACCAACTCTTCGTTGGCGAGATCGAGGGTCGGTGCGCGCACCACGCCATGAACCATCTCGTTGGCGTGGCTGAAGAACCACTGGTCATGCGGACTCATAGACGCGCAGTAGGTCACCACCAACGCGGCCTGGCCGGAGCGGCCCGCGCGGCCGCTGCGCTGCGCGTAGTTGGCCGGCGTGGGCGGGATGTTGCGCAGGTAGACGGTGCTGAGCGACGAGATGTCCACGCCCAGCTCCATCGTGGGCGAACAGTAGAGGACGGGCAGACGCGGCATCGGGCCCTTGTTGTCGGGGCTCGCCTGCCACTCGGCCAAATCGCGGTCGTTGCGCCGGAATCGCTGCTCGAGCGTCTTGCGCCGCTCGGCGTCGACCTGGGCGGTGTGCTCGTGGGCGACGAAATCGAAGAGTGGATGCGGCCGTTGGGCGAGGACGCCCGCGACGGTGAGATAGAGCTGCCGGAAGAACTGGTTCGCCGGCTTGGCAGGCTCCACGGGCTCCGGAGTCAGGGTCCAGCGCAGCGCGGACGACTTCAGCGTCCATCCGACCAGCTTCTGGTTGTCGATCCCCTGGCTCTGCACGTAACCGTGTTTCTCCGCCGCCTTCAGGAAGTCGCGACAGAGGGTGACCCACTCGGGATTGGAGAGGCACTTGGTGGCAGCCGCGCAGGCCGAAGCGCCCCAGATCTCGGAGTGTTTCAACAGCCGAATCAGGCGTGAACCCGGGCCACCGCCAATCAGATCGAGCCGCTGTCGCCCTTTGGAGTCGGGACGCTTGTCGAGGATCAGATAGCGGGTGGTAGAAAGGCGTTCGTCGTCACCGAACGACCAGCGCTCGGTGAGGTAGTTGTAGATCTTGCCCTTCACCGCCTCGTGTTCCTGAGCATCCAGGTAGCGAGCCTCGATGCAGAGGTTCTTGGTCAGCTCGCCGAAGAGCAACCGGGCCACCTCGCCACGTTCTCCCGGCGTGAGTCGCGAAAGAATCGGATGGGCGGCGAAAGACGGCTCGTGCGAGCAGAAGTCCTCGAGGCCCTCGTAATCCATCCGGAGGAGCTGCAACTGATCGAGGTTGGGGTTGTTGAACCGCCAACCCTTGCGAAGATCCCGGATCAACCGGTAACCGATGACAAAGCGCAGTGCTTTCTGCGCCTCCTTCAGCGCCAAGCCAAGGAGGCCCGGGTCGCGGAGATACTCGGCGAGGACGCCAACATCCTTCCCGTCGAAGCCCAGTGCCGCGAAGACCGCATCGGCCAGATCCTCCTCGGTGAGGCTGCCACCGTTGTTCTGAAGCGCGCCGATCAGGCCGGCGCGCAGCAAAAGCAGAAAGACAAAGTCGTTGAAATGGCCGGCCTGCAGAGCCGCATCCTGCCGATTGTCCGTGAATCCGAGCAGCTTCCGGAAATCGCTGGAACCGAGATCGCCCGACTGCTCCCCAAACATCTGGCGCAGGATCGAGAGAGTAAGGATCGTCGTGGCAGAGGAACGACCTTCGCCGGAGAGGCTCGCCAGGCGATTGATATCCCGACCGTGGGCCTCGTGCAGCACACCGCATTTGAGACAGAAACGGA
>ENA-UPSM01005535-UPSM01005535.1-activated-sludge-metagenome-genome-assembly--contig:-NODE-5535-length-12334-cov-5.326411_pt1 | contig 12334 bp, 15 predicted proteins | sample MGYA00238181_ERZ773283 | MGnify/ENA primary metagenome ERZ773283 (study PRJEB29023, sample SAMN05720199) | activated sludge metagenome | isolation source: Anaerobic digester | place: Japan... | reverse complement strand
CATCAAAGTGGACGGCAAGCTGGTCAAAAAAGAGGATTGGGACAGCACTACTGTTCCAAAGGGCGCTGAAGTGAGCGTCTATCATCTGATCAGCGGTGGTTGAGCGTGACTCAAATGATAAAAATCGCATGTTTTTCCAGTCTTTCCCGCAGCCTCCTCCTATGCATAAGACATTCAAAAGCAATAAGATAGGTAGTCATCCTTAGGTCATCCCTATTCAGGGTTAAGGATGACCCCAGGTTGACCCCAGCAGAACGCTTGCCAGGCTATTGGTGCCAAAGGGGAGCGAAAGCTGCTTCCCGTGAGGAACTTGCCTCGAAACTTGCTCAAGGAAGTAAACATGACAGAAAAACTATTTCTCCGCCCCAGCCATCACCTGCCACAGGGATTCGGTCTAAGCCCATCTGGCGGTTCTGAACAAGATCTGGCAAGGCCTTAGTATGCTTTTCATCATTAGCGGCAGCCACTGGGCGCCTTTCAATATTGCCAGCGAGGAACACATCCTGCGCACTTACTCCGAGGATGTATTCCTGCTCTACCGCAATCAGCCCTCCATCATCGTGGGGCGGCATCAGAACACGCTGGCGGAGATCAATCTGGATTATGTGCGCCAGCATTCCATCCCGGTGGTGCGCCGTTTGACCGGGGGAGGAACGGTCTTCCATGATCTGGGCAACCTCAACTATTGCTTCATCGTGCAGGATGACAAGGAGGATTCGCTCAGCTTCGCGCGTTTCACAGCGCCGGTGCTATCCGCCCTGCATGAGCTGGGAGTGGATGCCAGGCTGGAAGGGCGCAACGACCTAACCATCAACGGGGTAAAGTTTTCCGGCAACGCCAAAGCCCTGCATCATGGCAAGATACATCAGCACGGAACCATCCTCTTTGCCTCGCAGATAGCCGATCTTTCCCAGTCTTTACGGGTGAATCCGCTCAAGTTTCAGGACAAAGCCGTGAAATCGGTCGTATCCCGGGTGACCAACCTGAGTTCCCACCTTGCCCATCCTCTATCTCTGGAAGACTTTATCCTGCTGATAAGCAAGCAGGTGCGCCGGATGTATCCCGATGCCCGCGAGCACAGCTTTTCCGAAGAAGAGAACCAGGCCATCCGGGAACTGGTGCAAAGCAAGTATGACACCTGGGATTGGAACTATGGGCATTCCCCTGCCTACAACCACGTGAAAGCCGTGCGCTGCGCCGCGGGAACGATCGAGTTTCACACCGACGTGCACGGGGGAAGGATCACCGCCCTGCGCGTGTATGGCGACTTTTTCAGCGACCGCGATCCACGGGAGCTAGAACAGGCTCTGATTGGCTTGCCCCATCGGCGTGAGGAGTTGCTTAACGCGTTGCAGGATTTGCCGTTGCGCGATTATCTGGGGCCGGTCACTGCCGCGGAGGTTCTCTCGGGCTTAATCTGACGGTTTTCCCAAGCTTTGTGCAAGGGCTGTAAGCAAACTGCGCGAAAGGAAAAAAGTGCTTGACCAATATAGCCTTGCATTTTTAGAGTGGTAAATCTAGAGTATGGAGCTTAGATGAATATACATTTTCGCGACGTTCAGGCCGGAAGCGTGGAAGCGCGGGCAATTGTGGAAATTGCCGAAGGTGTTTTTTTGAACGAGATCACCATCCTTAATATCGATGGGGAGATTGTGGTGGAGTTTCCCAAAAAAAGCTTTATAGGAAAGTCCAAACGCACGTTCTACATCGATATAATCACCTTTGAGGATAACGATAAACGTATTGTGTGGGAATTGGAGATCAAATCCGCCTACCGGGAATGGCGCAAGAACAATAAAAAAGTTTTAGTATATGAACAAAAATAAAGAACTGGAGGATCACAATGATCAAAGACCTACAAGACGTTCTCTCCACTAACATCAAGGGAATGCGGCGCTCCGCCATCCGTGAGTTGCTCAAGTATCTGGGCCAGCCTGGCCTGATCTCGTTTTCGGGTGGCTTCCCAGCCCCGTCAACCTTTCCCATCGAGGAACTGAAAGGCATCATCAATGAAGTGATGGACAAAGAGGCAGCCCTGGCTCTGCAGTATGGCACCACCGAAGGTGACAACCTGCTGCGCACCCTGTTGGTCGAGCGCTACAAAAAGGCCGGCATCGACATGGGCCTCGAAAACATAATCATCACCACTGCCTCTCAACAGGCTTTGGACCTGATCGCCAAGATGTTTATCGACCGCGGCGACACAGTGGTCGTGGGTCTGCCCTCCTATCTGGGCGGTCTGAGCGCGTTCAATTCCTACGGAGCGGACATGATCGGCATTCCGATGGACGATGAGGGCGAAAAACCTGATGTCATGGAAGCCGAGATTAAAAAAGCCATCGCCCGCGGCAAGAAACCCAAATTCATCTATGTGATCCCGGATTTCCAAAATCCCGCCGGCATGACCATGAGCACCAAGCGCCGCAAGGAAGTCATTGAAATCGCCCACAAATACGACATCCTGATCCTCGAAGACAGCCCCTACCGCGAACTGCGCTATATGGGCGAAACTCAACCCACCATCTATGAATTGGACGGAACCGGCCATGTGATTCTGCTGGGAACCTTCTCCAAGATTTTCTGCCCCGGTTTCCGCATTGGCTGGGTCGCCGGACATCCCGACGTTCTGGACAAGATCGTGGTCGGCAAGCAAGCCACCGACCTCTGCACCCCTCCTTTCACCCAGCGCATCGCCGCCCGCTACATCGAGAAAGGCTACCTCGATCCCAAGATCAAGCAGATCTGCAAGATGTACCAGTCCAAGCAAAAGGTCATGCTGGATTCCCTGCAGGAGTTCATGCCCGAAGAATTCACCTGGATCAAACCCGAGGGCGGACTCTTCCTGATGGCTTACGGACCGGAATGGATGGACACCAACGCGCTGTTGCTCGATTGCATCAAGGAAGCGAACGTGGCTTATGTGGCTGGAACTTCCTTCTTCTGCGACAGAAAAGGCCACAACACCATGCGCCTGAACTTCTCCTACGAAACTGAAGAGCAGAACCGCGAAGGCTGCCGCAGACTGGGTGACTTCTTCAAGAAGGTCATTGCCAAGAGGTCCTGAACCCGGAAACAACATGTCGAAAACAATAAAATATAGAACCTGGAGGAACTATGCCTAAAAAAGTCGAAAAAGACCGCATGGGCATGATCATCAGGGAGGAAGACACTCCGGTAAAGATGGAGGTGGAACTCACCGAAGTCAAAGCTCCCGGAGACAAGGATTCCCCCGTGCTAATCTATTACAACTGGTGCAAGAAATGTGGCATCTGCGTTGCTTTTTGCCCCACAGGCTGCCTGGGCCGCAAGGCTGACGGCTCCCCCTATGTGGCTGCTCCGGAAAAGTGCATCCATTGCGAAACCTGCGACAGGCTTTGTCCGGACTTCGCCATAACCGGCGCCAAAGACCGTTAGGAGAACATCATGCTGAAGAAAACCAAAACCACAAAAACAGCTCCTAAGCCCAAAAAGCCGACAGTGGACAAACCGGATAGCAAGCTGGAAGAACTGCAAACCAGCACGGAGCGCAAGACCGTACTTATGCAAGGCAACGAAGCGGTCGCCTATGGCGCTCTGGATGCCGGTTGTAACTTCTTTGCCGGATACCCGATCACTCCCTCGACAGAAGTAGCCGAAATCCTCGCGATGGAACTTCCCAAACGCGGCGGGGTCTTTGTGCAGATGGAAGACGAGATAGCCAGCATTTGCGCCATCACAGGCGCTTCCCTCGCCGGCGCGAAGTCTATCACTGCCACCTCGGGTCCCGGCTTTTCCCTGATGCAGGAAGGCATCGGCTTTGCCAGGATCACCGAAACCCCTTGCGTGGTGGTGAACGTGCAACGCGTGGGACCTTCCACGGGCATGCCCACAAGCTGCGCCCAGGGCGAGATCCAGCAATCCCGTTGGGGCAGCCATGGCGACAGCCCCGCCATTGTGCTCTATCCGGACAGCGTGAAGGAATGCTATGAACTGACCATCCGCGCGGTCAACCTCGCCGAGAAATACCGCACCTGCGTCATCCTGCTTTTGGATGAGGTGCTGGGACACATGCGCGAAGCTGTCAGCCTGCCCGACATGGCCAATGTGCGCGTGATTTCCCGCATCAAGCCAACCGTTCCTCCCCACTGGTACAAACACTACGATAAAAACCAGAAATATCTCTCCCCGCTTGCCAGTTACGGTGAAGGATACCGGTTCCATGTGACCGGCCTCACCCATGACCAACTGGGATTTCCCACCAACAAGGTGGCTGAAGCGGCGGATATGATGGATCGCCTGCGAAAGAAGATCACATACAACATTCGCGATCTGGTTCAGATCGAAAGCTATCAGATGGAAGACGCCAAGATCGCAATCTTTGCTGCCGGAATAGTAGCCCGCGCCGCCAAGGCCGCCGTGGCTATGGCCAGGCTCGAAGGCATCCCCGTGGGCTTGTTGCGTCCCCTCACAATCTGGCCTTTCCCCGACGAAGCGGTGCGCAAGATGCTGCGTGACGTGGATGTCGTGGTGGTGCCCGAACTCAATCAGGGCCAATTGGTGCGCGAGATTCAACGCCTGGTGAAGGACAGAAGCGACAGCAAGCTGATCAAGATCCAGCGCGTTAACGGACAACTGATCTCACCCCAGGAAATCCTGAGTACAATGAAGGAGGGAATGTAATCATGGCCAATATCCCACAACGCATCATCCATGAATGGCTGCGCCACGACAAAAAATTCCCCCACGTGTGGTGCGCCGGTTGCTCCAACGGCATCGTGCTGGGCTCGATCATCCGCGCCCTGGCAGGAATGAGTATCGACCGCGACGACATCGTGATGGTCTCCGGTATTGGCTGCTCCTCACGCATGCCCGTATATGTGGATTTGAACACCATGCATACCCTGCATGGACGTTCCATCGCCTATGCCACTGGCATCAAGCTGCACAAACCGCACCTCAAGGTGATCGTCATTACCGGAGACGGCGACTGCACAGCGATCGGCGGTAACCACATGATCCACGCCGCCCGCCGCAATATCGACCTCACCGTGATCCTGATCAACAACAGCATCTATGGCATGACCGGCGGCCAGGCTTCTCCCACCACACCGCACGAGGCAATCGCCACCACAGCCCCCTATGGCAACATCGAGCCGGACTTCAACGTCTGCGACCTGGCCATGGGAGCAGGCGCTTCCTTCGTCGCCCGCACCACCGCTTTCCATACCGTGGAAGTGCAGAACATAGTGAGGGAAGCGATAGATCATCCGGGATTCGCTCTCATCGAAGTGGTCAGCGCTTGCCCGGTAATCTATGGCAGGCTCAATAAAAAAGGCGGCCCGCCCCAGATGCTTAAAGACATGCGGGACAACTCGGTGCCACTCTCCGCGGCGGAAAAACTGCCCCCCGAAAAGCTGGAGGGAAAGATTATCCGCGGAGTGCTTCGCAAGGAGATCAAACCCGAATTCTGCGCCAGTTATGCCGATTTGGTCAAACGCGTGCAAGCGACGGGAGGTGATAAATGAAGAACTATGAAATCCGCCTTTCAGGAAGCGGCGGACAGGGCTTGATCCTGGCAGGGATCATCCTCGGACGCGCCGCCGTGATCGATAAACGCCGAGTTACCCAAACCCAGAGTTACGGCCCCGAATCCCGCGGAGGTTCTTCCCGCGCGGACGTCATCATCAGCGATCAGGAAATCTACTATCCTGAAGCCACGAGCTTCGACTGCCTGCTGGCCCTCACCCAGGAAGCTTGCGACAAATATCTCTTTGACCTGCGGGAAAACGGGATTCTGATCATCGACACCACCTTTGTGAAGAATCTGGCCCTGGCAGCGGAACACACCTACGAGCTGCCCTTCACGGAAATCGCCATCGAGAAGCTGGGAAGCCCAATCAGCACCAACATCCTCTCCCTGGCTTTTCTGGTCAAGATTACCGGCATCGTCAAAGAAAACTCGCTCAAGCAATCCATCTCCGAATCGGTGAAACCAGCCTTTGTGGACCTCAACCTCAAAGCCATGAAGCTGGGCTTCGAGCTGGCAGCCAAGTATAAGAAATAGGAGACCCCGCCATGATCAAACGAGTCTCCCACATCGGCATCGCGGTCAAAGACCTGGACAAAGGGATCGAGTTTTACCAAAAGCTCGGCCTGGAGCTCGAAGGAACCGAGGAAGTGCCTTCCCAAAAGGTGAAGGTTGCCTTCTTCCCCTGCGGCGACACCCGCATCGAGCTGCTGGCGCCCACCTCCGAAGACAGCCCGGTGGCGAAGTTCATCGAAAAGAAGGGCGAGGGAATCCAACACATCGCCTTTGCGGTGGATGACCTGCCCAAAGCACTGGAAAAAGCAGAGGAAAACGGAATTACCCTCATCGACAAGGAACCCAGGCCGGGAGCCCATAACGCGGATATCGCGTTTCTGCATCCCCGTTCCACCCTGGGAGTCTTGATCGAACTCTGCAAGGAAAACAAACACTAAAGAAAGCGGTTCTTACCGCTCCGATAATGGGGTGGCGGACAGTTTTGTCCGCCACCTCTTTTCGTTACAGGTGCCCGTTAAGGTTTCCAATACTAATTCGCTTTCAATACACCTCCAGGCTATAAACCGCGTCATCCCGGGCAGCTCCTCATGAAGAAAGAACTTGACTTGATTTTACAAGATGACAATAATGCAACCCGATACTTGGCAACACAAAGACCGTGAGTGACGAGGGACATCTGAAGCCCTCATGTAAACAGAGAAACAAAGGGTTGGCTCTTACGCCAACATCTGGAACTCAACATCAGGTGATAGACAGAGGTATCTGAAATGTTAGAGCCAAAGATATTTGTTGTGATGTGCCTGCCACACTTGGTGGACGGCGATGGGCAGATAAGAACAAACGGCAAACTCGGGCTGCAACGATGAAAAAGCTGTTTATCCTTTACTTTTTGGCGTTTGTTGTTACCGCTATGTTGAGCCCGCTGCCCGCGCAATCCAATCACCTGGACATAATGACTTACATGAGTGGCGAATTCGGGGGTAGCGAATTTGGGGAATCTATAGCCAGCCTGGATTTCAACGGGGATGGCTATCAGGACCTGGTGGTGTCAGCAGGTTCTTGGAATCCCACTTTGGTCTTTGATGACTTTAATCGTTGGGGTAAGCTGTATTTCTATTGGGGAGGGCCTGGTTTCGATAACATCCCGGATTTTGAGATCCCCGGCGCTTACGATCGGCATATGGGAGCACATGCCTTTGTTTTTAATGCCGGGGATATGAACGGAGATGGGGTTGAAGATCTGATAATGTTCCAAAGAACGCCTGCTTTCGATAGCAGGATTGCGGTTTTCTTTGGTAGAGCAAATCCCCTGAATTCGCCAGACATAGTACTGACATACCCGTATAATTCAGGCACTTGGGTTAATAGTGTTGCGATTATTCCTCTTGGAGACATCAACGGTGACAATCATGATGACATTTGCCTTGTGTTGTATTATGCGGTTGGTTCGAAAGAAGTGTATGTCTGGTCGGACTATACATCCCAACCTTGGATTTTTAAATCCACATTGAATCTACAGGGAAGAACCAGATTATGCGGCATAGGCGATGTGAACAACGATGGCTTCGACGACACTTTGTTACACATCCCGAATACCCTATCTGGAGAGACTCATAAAAGGCTGGTGCTCTACTATGGCAGCCCAACCTTTCCCCAAACCGACAGTCTGCTTATCTGCGAAGATTCCAACAGCATAATCAAAACTTGGGCATGCCCGCTGGGAGATGTCAACGGTGACGGTTACGATGATTTCACGGCTGGCAGTCTGATATATGACTATTCCCAGCATTTGTGGCTGGGAAGCGACAGCCTGTCGGCAGACTGGAGCCTGGATCTTTCCGGAGAATACAGTCACCTGGCGCATCACATTAGCGAACGAGGCACAGGTTACCCCATGGTGCATGGCGACCTGAACGGGGATGGCTACCAGGATGTCCTGGGTTTTCATAGTGAGGCCGGATACTATAGCGGCTACCTGTATATATGGATGGGCGGCCCCTCCATGAATGGGTCAATGGATTACTTAAGATTGGGAATTCAGGGTTATAATTGTAGGAATCTGGGCTGGTCCAAGGCTACGGGTGACTTCAATGCCGATGGGTTTTGTGACTTGGCTATGGGAGCCCCATGGTGGGGACCTCACAACGAGCATTACGAAACCGGCCGGGTTTACGTCCTGGCCGGCAATCCTGATCTGCATGAAACTACGGTGTCGGTCGCAGACGACATACTCCCCGTTTCAAACGTCGACCGCTGGCAAGTGGATGTCTTTCCCAATCCGGCAACGGCCCGGAAATCTGGATTCAATGTAGCGTTCAAGGGCAGCGGATTTGAAGAGCGAGGCAGCTACCGGCTGGATTTGTATAACCTCAAAGGGCAGAAACTTCTGTCGCAAACCATCACGCCGGACACCCTGAGAGAAGGTTGCCAGATACAGGGACCGTACACCTGGCCCAAAGGTATCCTCCTGTTATCAATACGCAAAGATGGTGTTCAGGTAAAAACAAAGAAACTGACAAACAGATAAAACTCTTCCCACTGTTAAGGCCAACAAGCTGTCCTTGACATTTAATCTTCACGGCTGAAACAGTGTTTTCCCTCGTTCGGGGGAGTGAGCTAAGTCTATATTTTCCGTAGGTCATCCTTATAATTTATAAGGATTACCTAAGGTTGATGGCAGCAAAGCCAGGAGCAGCAAGGGACGGAGCTATGAAGCATTATGAGAAAGGTTGTAGATTTATATTCCGAATGTAATTCTATATTGCTTGCGTTCTATTTGTGTTATGGTGGAAAGGTGTTTTTGAGGTGGAAAGGTGGAAAGGTGGAAAGGTGGAATGGTGGAATGGTGGAATGGTGTCGTTAACAATGAAAAATAACACTGGGCAAAACGATTTATCCGTTAATCCGTGTAATCCGTTTCATCCGTATGATGCCTGGCATGCCAATCTTATACGGATTGACGGATTAGACTGATTTACGGATTATTATTGTTAAACAAGAAGGCTTTTCAGCCTGGAAGCAAACAAAGCTAAGCTATAAAACCGTGTCATCATGGGCAAGTCGGGGACATTTGGGGTGGCAAAGTCCGTTTGCCACAGAGACCGGAGGTCTCTTCCAAAAAGGCAACTACGTTGCCTCTGCCGAACGGACTTCGGCAGCCCTCAAATTATACAGATTAATACGAATTATTAGAGGAAAGGTGAAATGGTGAAAAGGTTCCCTGACTCAGAACTAGAACACCGACAGTTAATTACCGTGTCATCCCGGGCAAGCGTGCTTGACCCGGGATCCAGTCTTTTGAAGACCGTTTGAAGTCTAAGCCGGCCTCGGGTTTGGCGAAATCTATGAAACCTTCCTTGCCGGCTTAAACTCCAAACTCAAGCCAGCATGGAGTTCAAGAGCCTTTTCAGGCTGCAAACTGCCACCAGACGCTTAGGCTCTTGGACTTCATGCGGGGAGAGAGCCATTGAACTTCAAGCGGGGATAGAACCATTTAACTCCATTCGGGGAGAGAGCCATTTAACTCCATTCGGGGAGAAAAGCCAGCTGTATTAACGCGAGTGAAACAGTTTCAGAATTGCCCTCGCCCTCACTTGTCTATTTCGTAGAAACCCGCCTTATCCCAGTTTACCCATTTCTCCGCGTCACTACCGTGCAGCGGATGGTATTTGCCATAGGGGAGGGCTTTCTCGAAGGTGAGGATATTGGCTTCGCGGGCATTGGGAAAATAGTCTTCCATCGCCGTCTTGACCGCGGATTCGATGAGCTTCACCAGGAACTTTTTGCTTTCCGAACCCAGGTTGACCCGGATAGTGGAGCCGTAATCCCAGATGGTCTCAAAGCTGGAGGTGCTGATTAGGGCGAATCTGGCCTGGATGGTGAGGCTGCCTGAATCCAGAAACCAGCTTTTATCCCACTTTTCAATCACCGTGTAAAGCACGGCGTCCGCCCCGAAATACTTCCTGAAATTCGCCAGCACCGCCGGATCGTTGTTGCGTTCGTCGTAAAGGCCCTCATCCCGCAGGATGTTGAACATGGTTTCCACAGGCAGGATGTAGTAGCCGCGCATGCCCAGGGCTTCGGCCAGCGAGCAGGAAAAGTACTCCCTGGCATCCGCGGCGGTAGTGTTGTTTACAGGAGGGAGAACCAGGATCGAGGTGGGCTGGTTCGCGTACATGTCGGGATAGACGCTGCTCATCGTGCGGTTGAAGATGCCGGAGCAGGCTCCCAATAGCAGGAGAGCCGGCAGGAGCAGCAAGGAAGGGGGGAGTTTGCGCATAAACGGAACTTCCTAGGGCTCGAGTTCGTAGCGCTGGAGCAGGTAATCCACCAGCAGGGCGGACTCCGGCCAGCAGCTTTTTTCCCTGAGCAGATAGTCCCGGGCGGAGGCATAGTCCTTTTGCGAGACCAACAGCATGGCGTAATCACAGTAGAGGCCGGGAGGCACAGGCTGCTGTCTGCGGGCCGACTCGCTGAACACGTTTTCCAGGCACGCCTTGTAATCCGCCACGGACTGCGGGGTGGCGTGCTTCACAGCCTTGTAGTAGGCGTGGGAGCTATCCCCGTAATAGAGGTAGGAGGTCTGGGCGCAGGCGCTCAACAGCAGGCAGAGCAACAGGGCCGCGCGGGCTTTCATGGCACGGAGATATCCACGGTCTGTCCGCCGCTGATCAGCACATCCTGAGCCAGCAGAATCCTGTTTGAAGAGCGGATTTCCAGCTTGTACAGCCCAGCTTTGAGCGCATAACGCTGGACGTCTTCTTCCGGATCCACGCCCACGCTGTTGTCATTGATGTAAACCTGGCGGTTGCGCACGATTCCGTTCAGACGCAGATAGCCAATATCTTCCTTCACATTGGCGCCCTGATTGATTTTCTGGACGCTGCAGGCCGCCAGGAGCAGCAACGCCGTCAAAAGAATGATGATGGATGCTTTCATGTCTTTCCTCATTTATCGCTTACATAGAGTTCTTTGCTATCCACCCCGTCCAGGCTGCCTTCGATGACTTTGGCGATGGTGAGTTCGGTCAGTTCGGTGCCTTGTATCAGTTGCACCACGCTGATTCTGGCGATCTTCTCGCCGGGCAGTTCGATGGGCAGTGAACTTTGGGGGTTGACCACGGTCTTGCCGCGCTGGTAAACGTTGAACACATCGCCGGGCTTGATCCCCTGCAAAGCTCCGCCGGAGATGAAGACCTTGTCCTGTTCCACGTTCAGCACATAGGATTTCCAGGGATCGTTGTTGAGCTTATTGATCAGGTTTTGGATCACGGCGCTGATGGCGGCGTCGATCGCTTTGTCGGGCAGGGTGTCGTCATAACTGGCGGTGGAGCCTAAGCCCAGCACGGTAGCTGTTTCGCTGTAGGCTTCGCCCCTGCCTTCCTCACCGAAAATGACCTGGCCGGTGCGGGTGTCCACGATGCGCAGGGTGACTTTGGCGTGGGCGGTTTGGTTTTTGCTGCGATCCACCAGGCCCACGTTTCCGGTGGTGTTGCGGCCAAATTCGGAAATTGAGCCCAGGATCAGGTAATCGGCGGGAATCTTGTGGCTTGTGATTCCGGCATAGTCCTGTTCGTTTTCCAGAGCCTGCAGGTCAGCCCTTTCAATCAGCAGAAAGCGGTTGGTGGAGGCCAGTTTGGCGGAAAGGATGTCGTTGGCGGCACGGGAGAGCCTCTCGGCAGTGTCGCTGCCTTCGTTCAGGAAACTGGTTGCCAGGCGTGAGTCGTTGGTGAATCTGCCGATGGCCACCTTTCTTTTAAGGGTATAGGTTTCCTCTTGTTTGGGCTGGGCGTTCTCAGGCGAAATGGCAAGCATTGTTGCGTCCTTATCCTGCCTGAATCCCGCGCAGGCCCCGAGCAGGATGGCCAGCAGCAGCGTGGGTATCGCGATGTATCTCATCTGAGTCTCCTTATCTGAAAAAGTATCTCACATCTATCTCTGCCGCGGCAGGATTTTGTCAAGCAATATCGGGCTTGATCAGCCCATACTGACCGTTATGTTGCGGAAAACTGAGACTCCGGGGATGACTTCCTTTCCCATATACGGTGGATACCGGAAACGGGGGAAGCGGCACCGGAACAAGTGGAATCTAAAAACAGCTTGACAGAAAACGGGCTTCCCAAATCATGGCAGAACCTGACGCGAGGTGGAGCAGTTGGTAGCTCGTCGGGCTCATAACCCGAAGGCCGAAGGTTCGAGTCCTTCCCTCGCTACCATTTTTTTATCGGTACTTGTTACCGATTTTTTCCATGTGAATAGCGTGGCGGTGTAGCTCAGCTGGTTAGAGCGTCGGAATCATAATCCGCAGGTCCGG
>ENA-UPSM01005520-UPSM01005520.1-activated-sludge-metagenome-genome-assembly--contig:-NODE-5520-length-12365-cov-3.574167_pt1 | contig 12365 bp, 7 predicted proteins | sample MGYA00238181_ERZ773283 | MGnify/ENA primary metagenome ERZ773283 (study PRJEB29023, sample SAMN05720199) | activated sludge metagenome | isolation source: Anaerobic digester | place: Japan... | reverse complement strand
TATGATCCGTACAAGGGCTATGAGGATGATGAGATAATCTTGGGCAGAGGTGCCAGCGACCAGGAAGGCGGTATGGCCTCAATGGTATACGCCGGCAAGATAATCAAGGACCTGAAGCTGGAGGATGACTTCACACTGCTGATTACGGGTACCGTACAGGAAGAGGATTGTGACGGCTTATGCTGGCAGTACATTATAAAGGAACTGAATATCCGCCCGGAATTCGTGGTCCTTACGGAGCCTACCTCCTGCCGTATATACAGGGGGCACCGGGGCAGAATGGAAATCAAGGTGGCGACCCAGGGCGTAAGCTGCCACGGCTCCGCTCCGGAAAGAGGTGACAACGCCATATATAAGATGGCTCCGATACTCATGGAATTGAAGGAGCTGAATGAAAGGCTCATCAGCCATCCATTCCTGGGAAAAGGAACCCTGACAGTATCTGAAATATTCCATACATCTCCGTCAAGATGTGCAGTGGCGGACAGCTGCTGGATTTCCGTAGACAGGAGGCTGACAGCGGGAGAAAGCGGAGAATATGCTCTTAATCAGATCAGGGAGCTTCCCTCAGTCAAAGCAGCTAAAGCGGAAGTAACCATGTATCCATACAGCAGGCCTTCCTATACGGGGCTGGAATATCCCACAGAAGCGTATTTCCCCACCTGGTTCATAGAGGAGGACCATCCTGTCTGCAGTACCTTGCTGGAGGCATACAAAGGACTTTTCGAAGATGAGCCGGTATTGGACAAATGGACATTCTCCACAAACGGAGTTTCAATCATGGGTAAATACGGCATACCTTGCATAGGCTTTGGACCGGGTCATGAAGATCAGGCTCATGCCCCAAATGAAAGGACCTGGAAGGACGAACTGGTGAAAGCCGCTGCCATGTATGCGGCAATTCCCTCGCTCTACGTAAAAAAGTATGCTGATAAAATGCCCAAGACCACTGAGAATCTGGCTGATTAATATACTTGTAACACTGATTTGAAAAAAGAAGGATAATAAGGCTCCTCGCTGCGTTAGGAATGACAGTTATGTATTTGAGATTACATATGGTACTTGGATAGGAGGAATAGAATGAGCGATAGAATGAGGCTGATGCCTTTTGAGAAGATGCTTTCCTGGGTGTTGTCAGAATTAAAGGAAAAAGACTCAATTTTTGGTATCCACAGAAGCAAATTTTATAAAAATAAAAGCGGCAGCTATACCGAATTGTTTGGAGAAAAGCTGGCAACCCCTTTGGGCCCGGCAGCAGGACCCAATTCGCAGCTGGCGCAGAATATTGTGGCTGCGTATTTGACAGGCTGCCGTTTCATTGAGTTGAAAACGGTACAAAAGCTGGACGGGGAAGATTTGCCCGTATCCAAACCATGTATATATGCCCAGGATGAGTGCTACAACGTAGAATGGTCTACTGAATTAAGGGTTCCTGATGCATATAACGAGTATATCAAGGCCTGGTTCCTGCTGCATGTTCTTATGAAGGAGCTTGGATTAAGCGAAAAAAGGGACTTCATGTTCAACATGAGTGTAGGCTATGATCTGGAGGGTACTAAGTCCCCTAAAATGGATGCATATATAGAAGGGATGCGCAATGCAGCCAATACGGATATATGGAAGGAATGCAGGGAAGTGCTGCTTTCCCGCATGAATCAATTTACTCATTTCACCAGGGAAGACCTGGATATGATTTCACCGGTGGTCTGCCCTTCCATTACACTTTCTACGCTGCATGGATGCCCGCCTCAGGAAATCGAAAGAATAGCAAACTATTTCCTGAAGGAAAAGAAGCTGCATACTTTTGTAAAGATGAATCCGACACTTCTTGGTGAAAGGTTTGTCAGGGATACCCTGGATGCAATGGGATATGGGTATATAACCCTGAACGGGCACCACTTCATTCATGATCTGCAGTTCCCGGATGCCGTGGCAATGCTGAAACGCCTGAAAGCCCTTGCCAAAGAACTGAAGCTGGAGATAGGAGTGAAACTGACAAATACCCTGCCGGTTAAGATTCTCAATCAGGAGCTGCCGGGAGAAGAAATGTATATGTCGGGAAGATCCCTGTATGCTCTTTCAATTTCTCTCGCAAGCAAGCTGGCAAAGGAATTCAATGGAGATTTGCATATATCCTATTCCGGCGGAATTGATTTCTTTAATATCGACAAGGTAATGGAGGCCGGAGTAAGGCCGATAACCTTTGCAACCACGATATTGAAGCCTGGAGGCTATGAAAGAATAAGCCAGATGGCCCGTAAGGTGGAAGGGCTGCAGAAGGGAGCATCTATTGGTATTGACATCGCAAAAATAAGCTGCCTTGCGGAGAACGCGTTAACAGATAAGCATCACCTTAAAGAGTTGAGACCGGTTAAGAGCAGGAAACTGACCTCAGAGCTTCCTTTATATGACTGTGCCGTATCACCCTGTGCAATGGGCTGCCCCATTAACCAGCAGATACCTCAGTATGTTGCTCTGGTGGGGGAAGGCAAATATGATGAAGCTTTTGAAGTAATAGTGAATGATAATGCTTCTCCGGCAATCACCGGCTCAATCTGCGACCATCAATGCCAGTACAAGTGTACCCGCCTGGATTATGACGAGTCGGTTCTAATCAGGGAAATGAAGAAAACAGCAGCCATCAAGGCGCAGGATAAATATGCCGCCGGTATCAGGCCGGCAGAAATCAGAAGCAATAAGAAAGCGGCTATAGTCGGCGCAGGAGCTGCGGGACTTGCAACTGCCCTGTTCCTAAGGAGAAACGGAATGGAAGCTGTTGTAATGGATAAGAGGGAAAAGCCTTATGGTGTAATTGAATATGTGATTCCTGAGTTCAGGATATCCTCTGATATGGTCAGGAAGGATCTTGAGCTGGTCAAAAGGAACGGAGTGGAATTCAAGCTTGGCATTAATGAAGATCTCAGTGTCGATGCTTTGAAGAAGGACTATGATTATGTTGTGTTGGCAATAGGCGCTTGTAAGCCGGGACAGATATCCCTTGAGGAGGGGGCAGAAAAGACGGTAAATGCAACATCCTTCCTTGAGAATTACAAAGCACAGAAGGGAAATGTGAAATTAGGAAGCCATGTATGCGTCATAGGCGGAGGAAATGTGGCTATGGATGCGGCAAGAGCAGCAAAGAGGGTTCCCGGAGTAGAATCGGTAACCATAGTATACAGGAGGACAAGAGCACTCATGCCGGCAGACCATGAGGAAATCAGCCTGGCTGCTTCTGAAGGAGTAATATTCAGGGAGCTGCTTTCGCCGGCTGCATATAAAGAAGGAAAGCTTGTATGTGAAGTAATGGCCCTGGGGGAAAGGGATTCCTCCGGCAGGAGAAGCCCCGTACCAACAGGAAAGACAATGATCCTTGATGCTGATACGGTAATTGTTGCTGTAGGTGAGCAGGTTGACAGCACATTGCTTGGCAAAAACGGAATAGAACTGGATGCAAAGGGCTTTCCAAAGGTCAGTCCTGCCTGTGAGACCAATATACCCGGGGTATATGTGGCAGGAGATACTAAAGCTGGGCCCGCAACAATTGTCAGAGCAATAGCCGACGGAAAGGCGGTTGCAAAGGATATACTGCATAAGGAAGGCTTGAAGGCTGATTTTGAAAAGAAGGTATTTCCTGTGGATGAGAAGGTTCTTTATGAAAGGAAAGGGATATTGAATAATCCCGTATATAGTGATAAGGAAGCTGAAAGATGCCTTTCCTGCGAAAATATATGCGAACTGTGTGTTGATGTATGTCCGAACAGGGCAAATACAGTGATATTTGTTGATGATGGCTTTGCCTCCAGGCATCAGGTTATACACCTGGACGGCATGTGCAACGAGTGCGGCAACTGCGGAATGTTCTGCCCCCATGAAGGGAACCCGTACAAGGATAAGGTTACGGTTTTCTGGAATGAGGAGGACTTCAGGGACAGCACAAATAAAGGCTTCCTGGTAACCGATCTGGCAGCGGGCAAATGTCTTGTGCGCACGGAATCAGGGGAAACAGTAAGTTATGCACCGGGGCAGGAGGTCAATGTTTCCAAAGAAATGGAATCAATTATAAAGGTCTGCATCGATAAGTATTCATTTATGCTATAAATTAGGCACGAGATACGAGAGTTAGGACAGAGCTACGAGGTTGCGAGGTTACAAGTATCAAGCTCTGATTCTGTCCAAAGCTAATATCGTGCGAGTCGGTATACAAGGTTATGCTCTGGGAGTATGACTGCAAACTTCAGATGCGTCGCATAATTCTACAATACCGGCACAAATAATTTATTTGGAGGACTTGATTTATGAGTCAGAAGCTTTTGAAAAACATTGAGCTTATAGTCACCTTCAACGACAGGGAGGAGACCTTTGAACACTGCGACATACTTATTGACGGGACAGCAATCAGGGAGATAGGCAGCAGCCTTAACGCCGCAGGAGATGCTGAAATTATAGACTGCAGCGGATTAACTGCACTGCCGGGCTTTGTAAATACCCACCACCATCTTTATCAGACATTGTTCAGAGGCATAAAGGAAGTGCAGGAGAAGCCTCTTTTCCCATGGCTGGTAGGACTATATGAGTTCTGGAAGAACATAACCCCGGAGGCCGTTTACTACGGAGCACTGGTGGGATTTGCAGAGCTGTTGCGCACCGGCTGTACCCTGACCTCCGATCATCACTATGTTTTTCCGAAGAATCAGCCGGGGAGCCTTATTGATGATCAGATACGGGCGGCAAGGGAAATCGGCATAAGGTTCCATGCCACAAGGGGCTCCATGTCCCTGGGCAGGGATATGGGAGGCCTGCCTCCCATGGAGGTTGTACAAACTGAGGAAGCAATACTTGCCGACAGCGAAAGGCTGATAAACAAATATCATGACAGCAGCCCCCATTCAATGCAGAGGATAGCTTTGGCACCCTGCTCCCCCTTTTCCGTGACCAGGGAGCTTATGGTACAGACGAAGGAACTGGCAAGGAAGAAGGGAGTCATGCTTCACACCCATCTGGCCGAGACCCTTGACGAGGAGAAGTTCTGCCTTGAGCGCTACGGCAGGAGGCCTTTTGAGCTGATGGAAGACCTGGAATGGGTGGGGGAAGATGTATGGTTCGCCCATGGCATTTATCTGAATGATGGAGAGATAGAAAGGCTGCAGGGCTCAGGCATAGCTCATTGCCCCTCCTCCAATATGAAGCTCTCAAGCGGCATATGCAGGACAACGGAAATAGTCCGTGCAGGAGGGAAGCTTTCCATAGCGGTAGACGGAAGCGCAAGCAATGACGGTTCAAATATGTGGGAGGAAGTAAGAAGGGCTTACCTTCTTAACCACCTGAAATACGGCACTGACGGGCTTACAGCGTACCAAGTCCTCAGAACGGCTACAAGGGGCGGCGCAGAAGTGTTGGGACGGGATGACACCGGATGCCTGGATATAGGTAAAGCGGCTGATATAGTGCTGTTCAACCTGAAAGGCATAGAATACTCCGGCTGCCATGATCCGTTGGTATCTCTTGTATGCCTTGGAAATTCCAGTTTGGTTGATATGACCATTGTCAACGGCAGAGTCGTAGTAAAGGAAGGAAAGCTGACAACAATTGATTCTGATAAGGTGGCATCAGCTGCGCATAATACAGCTGCTGAAATAGTAGCAAGACAAAGAAGCAGTATCAGAAACCAGTGAATAAGGAGGGGAAAGAATGATATTAGTAGGAAACGGCAGAGTAATAACAAGGGATGATAATATTCCAATTGTTGAAAACGGATGTATTGCCATAGACGGCAATAAGATAGCGGAAGTAGGACTGACCTCAGAGCTTAAGGAGAAATACAGCGGAGCAAGGTTCATTGATGCCAAAGGCAAGCTTATTATGCCGGGTTTTATAAATACCCACATGCATTATTACAGTACTTTCGCCAGGGGTATGGCCAACGACAGCCCTCCGGCTAAAAAGTTCTCCGATATATTGAAGGGTTTATGGTGGAGGCTTGACAAGGTACTGACCCTTGAGGATGTGTATTACAGCGCCGTCGGCCCGATGATTGAACAGGTAAAAAGCGGCGTGACCACGGTTATTGACCATCATGCAAGCCCTTATGCCGTAACAGGAAGCCTGTTCAAAATAGCAGAGGCAGCAGAATACATAGGTATTCGAAGCAACCTGTGCTATGAAACCTCGGACCGTGACGGTGAGAAGATAGCTGATGAAGGTATTGCGGAAAATGTGAAATTTATAAAGTACTGCAACAATAAAAAGGATGATATGCTTAAAGGGATGTTCGGGCTCCATGCGTCCATGACCATTTCGGAAAAAACACTGGACAAATGCCTGGATGCTGTAAGCGGCCTTGATACGGGTTTCCATGTACACTGTGCCGAGGGAATCGAGGATTTGGAGGATTCGAAAACAAGGTACGGGAAAGGGGTTATTGAAAGATGGTACGACGCAGGGGTGCTTTCTGACAAGACCATAGCAGTTCACTGTATCCATATCTCAGAAAAGGAAATGGATATGCTGAAGGAAAAGGACACTATAGTAGTCCATAATCCCGAATCCAATATGGGAAATGCGGTAGGCGCTTCACCGGTGCTGGAGATGTTCGGCAAGGGAATTCTTCTGGGTTTGGGGACTGACGGGTATACAGCGGATATGACGGAATCCTACAAGGTAGGAAATATAATACACAAGCATGTAAAAGGGGATTCAAATGTTGCCTGGGGTGAGATTCCCGAGATGCTGTTTGTAAACAACAGGAGAATAGTTGAGAGGTTTATTGAGGGACAGGTTGGAATCCTGAAAGCCGGAGCACTGGCCGATGTGATAATAGTTGATTATAATCCTCCTACACCCATAAATGAAGGCAATATAAACGGACATCTTTTGTTTGGAATAAACGGGCGTTTTGTTGATACGACGATTGTGAACGGCAGGATCCTGATGGAAGACAGAAGACTGGTGAATATCGATGAAGAGAGAATGATGGCAAGAAGCCGTGAACTTGCAAGGGAAGTATGGAAACGTTTTTAAATCACGAAAAATCTGTATGATTGAAGGTGAAAAAATGGCTTTCGAAATAGTGGGGAAAAGAACGATTAGAAAAGATGCGGCAGCTAAAGTGACAGGCAGGGCGAAGTATGCCGATGACTTCTTCGAAGGGGATATGCTTGTGGGGAAGGTATTGAGAAGCCCTTACGCCCATGCAGTTGTAAAACATATCGATACAAGCAAGGCAAAGGCTCTGCCCGGTGTTGAGGCTGTGATTACCCATGAGGATCTGCCTAAGCTGAAATATGCAACTGCAGGCCATCCATGGTCCTTGGATCCGGGCCACAGGGATGTGGCGGATAGATTGATACTTACAGACAAAGCCCGTTACGTAGGTGACGGTATTGCGGCTGTTGTAGCTTCCGATACACTGACGGCGGAAAAGGCTCTTAAGCTGATTGAGGTGGAGTATGAGGTGCTTCCCTTCGTACTTGACCCCGAGAAGGCGATGCTGCCCGGTGCACCGGTGATTCATGAGGAGAAGCCGGACAATATATTAGGAGATGCAAGTGAAGAGATAGGAAATATTGAAGAGGATTTCAGAAAAGCTGACCATATATTTGAAGGGGTTTATGAAACAAGTATTGTACAGCACTGCCATCTTGAGATTCAAAGCGCATATGCCTATGCGGACGCTGACGGTAGGATAGTCATTGTTTCTTCAACGCAGATTCCGCATATAGCCAGGAGGATTGTCGGTCAAGCCCTTGGCATGCCCTGGGGGAAGATCAGAATCATCAAGCCATACATCGGAGGAGGCTTTGGGAACAAGCAGGATATTATAGTAGAACCTATTGCAGCTGCCATGTCCCTCGCAGTCAACGGAAGGCCTGTACGCTATGCCCTCACGAGGGAGGAATGCTTTGTTGATACAAGGACCCGCCATGCAATGAAACTCTACATGAAGACAGCTGTGACAAAAGAAGGGAAGCTGTTAAGCCTCCATATGAGGCCCATAAGCAATAACGGAGCCTATGCTTCCCACGGACATACTATTGTTATGAGTGCAGGCGGTAAGTTCAGGCTGTTGTATGACTTTAATTCCATAAAGTATGAGCCGAAAACAGTTTATACAAATCTTCCGGCAGCCGGAGCAATGAGGGGATACGGATGCCCGCAGATATTCTTTGCTCTGGAGAGCCATATAGAAGATATAGCCCGGGAAATGAAAATGGATCCCATTGAATTCAGGAAGCAGAATCTGATAAGTGTCGGGAAGAAGGATCCTCATTCTGAAATCGTTGTGAGAACCTTCGGCCTTCCCGAATGTATTGAAAAGGGAAAACAGCTCATCAAATGGGATGAAAAGCTGGAAAAATACAAGGAGCAGAAGGGTACAAAAAGAAGGGGGCTGGGTATGGCTTGCTTCAGCTATGCCACAGGAACCTATCCCCATGGTTTTGAAATAGCAGGAGCGAGGATTGTCATGAACCAGGACGGTTCAGTTCAGCTTCAGGTCGGTGCAACGGAGATAGGACAGGGAAGCGATACCGTTTTGTCCCAGATAGCAGCGGAAGTGCTGGGTTTGCCATATGATATGGTGCATATAGTATCCCAGCAGGATACGGATATAAGCCCCTTTGACCTTGGGGCTTACGCTTCACGGCAAACCTTTGTGTCAGGGGCGGCTGTAAGAAAAGCGGCAGAGGAAGTTAAAGGCAAGGTTCTGGAGATGGCATCGGAAAAAACCGGATTAAGCATTGATGAGCTTGATATTAAGGCTGCAAGGATAGTCGAAAGAAAGTCGGGCAATGAAATCTGCACACTTGAGGATATAGCGATGGAGTCCTATTATGACAGGGTAAATGCAGAACCTATTTTCGGAAATGCTTCTTACAATGTGAGAACCAATGCAATGGCATACGGAGTTACCTTTGCCGAGGTTGAAGTGGATATGGAGACGGGACGGATTGAGGTAATCGAGATATATAATGTGCATGACTCGGGAGTTATAGTCAATCCGATGCTTGCGGAAGGCCAGGTCCACGGAGGAGTCAGCATGAGCCTTGGATATGCATTATCTGAGCAGCTGTTGTTTGATCCGGAAACAGGCAGGCCTCTTAATAACAATTTCCTGGACTACAAACTCCAGACAATAATGGATACACCGGATATCGGGTCTGCATTTGTCCAATTGCACGAACCTGAAGGTTCGGTGGGGCAAAAATCCCTGGGCGAGAATACAACGATTTCTCCCGCACCTGCAGTAAGAAATGCAGTACTGAATGCTACAGGCGTTGCATTCAACAAGCTGCCTATGACACCTCAGAAGGTATTTGAGAAATTTAAACAAGCAGGGCTGCTTTAGAAAGGAGAGATAGGAATGTTTGATATTGTCAATATTGAAAAGCCTGATACTCTGGAGGCAGCTTTGGAAATGCTCACACGCAATCCTGACATGAAAATAATTGCAGGAGGGACAGATGTACTGATCAAGATGCGTAACGGCGCTCTTGAGGAAGCTGAGCTGTTAAGCCTGAGAAATATTCCCGGAATGGATGAAATAAGCATTCTTAACAACGGAACCATTTCCATAGGGGCAATGGCGACCTTTGCCAAGATATTCAGGAGCAGCATAATAAATGAGAATCTGCCGGTTTTGTCGGAAGCGGCGGTATCGGTAGGAGGGCCGCAGATAAGAAATATGGCTACAATAGGAGGCAATATATGCAATGGTGCTGTGTCGGCAGACAGTGCGGCTACGCTGCTTGCTTATGATGCGGAATTGAAGCTTTTGAGCCGCAGCGGGTCAAGAACAGTACCAATAAGGGAGTTTTATGCAGGCCCGGGAAAAGTGAACCTGCGTCCGGCTGAAATACTTACTGATATTTTGATACCCAAGGCGGGATATGACAAGACCAGCGGCTGCTATATAAAATACAGCAGCAGAAAGGCAATGGATATCGCAATGCTGGGGGTATCTGTTGTATGCAAAACCGAGGGGGGTAAGTTTTCTGATGTCAGGATAGCTCTTGGAGTAGCGGCACCTGTACCGATAAGGTGCAGTGAAGCTGAAGCTTATGCCATTGGGAAGGAAATATCCGATGAAACCATGAAGGAAACCGGAAGATATGCAGTAAAGGCATCAAAAGCAAGAGACTCATGGAGGGCTTCAAAGGCATACAGGGAGCATTTGATTGAGGTAATGGTATTCAGGGCACTAAAAGAAGCTGTGATTAGGGGCGGGGGTGTGTATAATGGATAAGTATGAAAAGATAAGTATGGTAGTAAACGGAAAGGCATATTCCCTTGAGATTGATATAAGAGAATCGCTGCTTGAGGTGCTGAGAAACAGGCTTCATTTTACCGGAGTCAAGCAAGGCTGCTCAGTGGGCGAATGCGGAGCATGTACAGTGCTGATCGACGGGCTTCCGGTGAATTCGTGCATTTACCTGGCAGTATGGGCTGACGGCAGGAAAATAACTACTATTGAAGGAGTATCCAAGGACGGAGAATTGTCAAAAGTGCAGCAGGCTTTTGTAGACGAGGGCGCCGTGCAGTGCGGCTTCTGCACCCCCGGTCTTGTGCTTACGGCAACTGCTCTTACGGAAAGCGGAAGGAAATACTCCGACGAGGAGATAAAACGTGAGATCTCAGGTCATTTGTGCCGCTGCACAGGTTACAACAAAATATTCAATGCAGTGAAAAGGGCTCTGGACGCCGAACATTAAGCAATAGCTTATTGCATTCAATGAGCTTTTAATGTAAAATACTATTTAGATGTGAAACTATATGGCGGATTAAGAATAATAAGCAGTTTACATAGTGCCTGAACTTTTATGTTCCACTGCCGCAAATATTACGGGTTTACTGCTGGCCGAATATGATCTGAATATGATCTAATAGTAGCTATTGCATGAAGCTGACAACTTGTATAAGCTTGGAGATATGGTCTGAGTGTTTCTACCAGGTGACCTTGAATTACCTGACTACGGGTTGTTTATATATTAGATTTCCTGATTTTCGTGTTTCAATATATGCTGCGGATATTCCATGTCAGCGGTTATAAAGTACATCGAAAATTCAAATCTACATATAAACTCCCAGAGGCGAATTAATTCTGGGAGTTTTTATTAAGGTCTTTCTTAATCAATACAAGCTTCACACATATAATATACGGACAGTCATTGAAGAAAGGGATTATAATGGAGCTGCTAAAGAATAGAATTTTGAAGGATGGAAAGGTCATAGGCGACAGTATTATTAAAGTAGACAGCTTTTTGAACCATCAGCTGGATATAGATCTGTTCAACGAGATAGGCAGGGAATTTAAAAAAAGATTCAGCGATGAAAAGATAAGCAGGATATTGACAGTGGAGGCATCAGGTATTGCTGTTGCGTGCATAGCCGCTCAATATTTTAAGGTGCCTGTGGTTTTTGCAAAAAAGTATGAAGCATTGAATCTTGATTCGGATACTTACCAAAGCGAAGTATACTCTTTTACCAAGCAGAGGAACTATAATATCCGTGTTTCCAAAAAATACATAACACCGGAGGATAATGTTCTTATCATAGATGATTTTTTGGCTAACGGCAAAGCTGCTTCAGGCTTGGTGGACATTGTCCGTCAGGCTGGTGCCGGGGTTGCGGGTGTCGGAATTGTTATAGAAAAAGGCTTCCAAAAAGGCCGGGAAGCGCTGCTGCAAAAAGGAGTCCGCATTGAGTCCCTGGTAATTATTAAGTCCATGGATGAAGGGGTCATCATTTTTGATTAGAACGGATAACAAAAGCAAAATTATGATTCCACCAGTTTCATGATTTTACATAGACCACTAAATTAAATTTGGGGAGGAGAAATCAGTATGAAAAGAACCACTAGTTTACTTTTAGTGCTTGTCCTGGTGTTCGCAGCAATGTTCACAGGCTGCGCACCGAAGGCCGAACCCGCACCGGCAGCGCCCGAGACACCTGTACCAGCAGAAGAGCCAAAGGCTGAACCCCTTAAGGTAGGTTTTGTCTACATAGGTTCCGCTAAAGACGGCGGATATACCCAGGCTCATGATGAAGGCAGGCTTTACCTTGAACAGCAGCTTGGAGACAAGGTTGTTACAATGTACAAGGAAGATGTTCCGGAATCCAGCGAATGCGAAAAGGTAATCAATGATTTGATTGACCAGGGTTGTACTGTAATATTCACAAACTCTTTCGGACATATGGACTTTACGGAAAAAGCCGCACAGGCGCATCCGGACGTAAAATTCTATCACTGCTCCGGCTATAAGAGCGGCCCGAATTTCAGCAATTATTTCGGAGCCATGGAAGAGGCAAGATACCTTGCGGGTATAGTTGCGGGCCTCAAGACACAGAACAATACCCTTGGTTATGTAGCA
>ENA-UPSM01005516-UPSM01005516.1-activated-sludge-metagenome-genome-assembly--contig:-NODE-5516-length-12377-cov-7.024996_pt1 | contig 12377 bp, 8 predicted proteins | sample MGYA00238181_ERZ773283 | MGnify/ENA primary metagenome ERZ773283 (study PRJEB29023, sample SAMN05720199) | activated sludge metagenome | isolation source: Anaerobic digester | place: Japan... | reverse complement strand
ACAGGCGTAGCCTGTTTGCTCAGCAGCCTGTGGACGAAGTCCGACAGGCTGCTAGGGCGCGATCGCTCAGCTCACCTTCGACTCGGGGCGGCCGGCGACCGGCCAGTCGGTGTGGTAGAACTCGCCGCGCGGACGGTCGACGCGCTCGTAGGTGTGCGCGCCGAAGAAGTCGCGCTGGCCCTGGAGCAGGTTGGCGGGCAGGCGGGCGGCGCGGTAACCGTCGTAGTAGGCGAGCGCGGAGCTGAAGGTCGGCGTGGAGACGCCGAGCTCGACCGCGGTGGCGACGACCTTGCGCCAGTTGGCCTGCGCCTTCTGCACGGTCTTGTTGAAGTACGGGTCGAGCAGGAGGTTCGCGAGCTTCGGGTTCGAGCCGAAGGCCTCGGTGATCTTCTGCAGGAACACGGCGCGGATGATGCAACCGCCCCGCCAGATCTGGGCGATCTTCCCGAAGTTGAGCTTCCAGTTGTACTCCTTCTGCGCCTCGCGCATGAGCTGGAAGCCCTGCGCGTACGAGCAGATCTTCGAGCAGTAGAGGGCGTCGTGGATGGCCTTGAGAAAGGCGGTTTTCGAGCCCTTGAACTTGGCCTTCGGGCCCTTGAGTATCTTGGACGCGGCGACGCGCTCCTCCTTCACGGCGGAGATGCAGCGGGCGAACACGGCCTCGGCGACGGTCGGGGCGGGCACGCCCATGTCGAGGGCGCTGACGCTGGTCCACTTGCCGGTGCCCTTCTGGCCTGCCGTGTCGAGAACGATGTCGACGAAGGGCTTCTTCGTGGCCGGGTCGACCTGCTGGAGGATGTCGGCGGTGATCTCGACGAGGAAGCTGTCGAGCGCGCCCTTGTTCCATTTGGCGAAGACCTTGCCGATCTCGGGGGCCTTCATGCCGAGCACGCCGCGCATCAGGTCGTAGGCTTCGCAGATCATCTGCATGTCGCCGTACTCGATGCCGTTGTGGACCATCTTCACGTAGTGGCCGGCGCCGTCGGGCCCGATGTAGGTCGAACAGGGCACGCCGCCCTTGACGGGCTTGCCGGGCGCGGCGCCGAGCAGCGGGCGGCCGGTCTTGCGGTCGACCTTCGCGGCGATGGCGTTCCAGACGGGCGCGAGGAACTTGAAGGCCTCGGGGTCGCCGCCGGGCATGAGGGCGGGGCCGAAACGCGCGCCCTCCTCGCCACCGGACACGCCGCTGCCGATGAAGCGGAAGCCCGCCTCCTTCAGCGCCTTCTCGCGGCGGATGGTGTCCGTCCACTTCGAGTTGCCGCCGTCGATGATGATGTCGCCGGCGTCGAGCAGCGGGGTGAGCGAGTCGATCACGGCATCGGTGCCCGCGCCGGCCTTCACCATCATGATGATACGGCGGGGCTTGGCCAGGGAGGCGACGAAGTCCTTCAGCTCGGCGAAACCGACGAGGCCGCCGGGGGTGCCGGGGTGCGCGGCGACGAATTCGTCGGTCTTGGACGCGGTGCGGTTGTAGACCGAGATGCGGAAGCCGTGGTCGGCGATGTTGAGGGCGAGGTTCTGACCCATCACGGCAAGGCCGATGAGTCCGATTTCGGATAGTTGTTCGGGCATGTGGTTCGGGATGCGGAGAGCGGACAGTGGGAAGAGAACTGGTGGGATGGCGCGCCAGATGGAGATTCCCGGGGCGTCGGAACTGACATGAACCGACTCCGAAAACAGCGGCCGAGGGAGGGGAGGCTTGCCGGATTTGGCGGTCGGCGCAAGCGCGCCACCAAAGGATTGCGGAGACGTTCACCACGGGCATCGTCGCCGGTGGCCCCCGCGCGTCGCCCCACCCTCCGGCCGGCCAATCGCCCCTCCGATGAAACACTGGATCCCCGCCGAGACCTACCGCACCTTCCTCGAGTTGATGCCACTCGCCTGCGTCGACGTGGCCATCGTCCATCGCGGGGCGGTGTTGCTCGTGAAACGCAAGGACGCCCCGGCCCGCGGTCAGTGGTGGGTGCCCGGCGGCCGCGTGTGGAAGGGCGAAACGATGCGCGAAACCGCCGTCCGCAAGGCCCGCGAGGAGGTCGGCCTCGAATGCCACGTGGGCCCGATCATCCACACCGCGGAGACGATCTTCCCCGACGGCCCGGGCGGCGTGTCGGTGCACTCGATCAACACCTGTTTCTTCCTCTATCCCGTGGCGGCGCAGGTCCGCCTCAGCCCCAAGCTCGACGCCCACCACGGCGGCGCGAAATGGGTGCGGACGATCCCGGCCGGGCTGGATCCGTACGTGGTGCGTTGCCTTCAAGGTGCCGGGCTGGAGTCGGCGTAGGCCGGGGCAACTGCCGGATTCGTGTCGCCGCGGCGCACCACGCCGCACCCGCGCAGTGCGACCAGCCGAGACCGGCTCACCCACCCGGCCACGACTGCCCGCGCCCCCGCCTTCCTGACTCTGTCGTTTTAAGCGCCGCCCCGGTGCTTGGCACCCCGGCAGGCCGCGGACCTAATCGGCGCCCGGCAGATCGCCTGCTTAATGCAGGCGCGCCAACTTCGCTTTGCGGCGCTGGCACCCGCCTGATCTGGTTTCTCCTTCATCCCTACATCCCCCCGGTCCCTATGGCTAAATACGGCTACTTCGACGACGCGAACCGCGAGTTCGTGATCACCCGCCCCGACACCCCGCTGCCCTGGCTCAACTACCTCGGCCAGGACGAGTACTTCGGCATGGTCACCCAGACCGCCGGCGGCTACTCCTTCTGGAAGGACGCCAAGCTCCGCCGCCTCACGCGGTATCGGTACAACAACAACCCGATGGATAACGACGGCCGCTTCCTCTTCGTGAAGCAGGGCAAGTCGATCTGGAACCCGGGCTGGAAGCCCACCCGCACCAAGCTCGACGCCTTCGAGTGCCGCCACGGCCTCGGCTACTCCCAGATCACCGGCAAGAAGGACGGCATCGAGGTCGAGCAGCTGATGTTCGTCCCCCCGCAGGAGAACCTCGAGGTCTGGAAGGTCACGGTCCGCAACAAGACCAAGAAGGCCCAGAAGCTCTCCCTCTTCTCCTACGTTGAGTTCTGCCTCTTCGAGGCCCTCAACGACATGACCAACTACCAGCGCACGTACTCGATCGGCGAAGTCGAGATCGAGAACGGCGCCATCTACCACAAGACCGAGTACCGCGAGCGCCGGAACCACTACACCCTCTTCGGCTGCACCAAGAAGGTCGCCGGCTACGACACCTCCCGCGACGCCTTCGTCGGCGTGCACAACAGTCTCGGCGACCCGAAGGCCGTGCTCGCCGGCAAGTGCACCAACTCCCGCGCCTACGGCTGGAACCCGATCGGTTCCCACCAGGTGGATCTCACCCTCAAGCCCGGCGCCGAGGAGACCTTCGCGTTCGTCCTCGCCTACGTCGAGCAGGGCGACCTGCCGAAGTTCGACGCCCCCTTCGTCATCAACAAGACCAAGGGCAAGGAGATCATGAAGAAGTACTCCGACCTCGCCGCCGTCGACGCCGCGTTCGCCGCGGTGAAGCAGCGCTGGGAGGATCTTCTCTCGATCTACCAGGCCACCAAGGTCCCCAACGAGCACCTCCAGCGCATGGTCAACACCTGGAACCAGGCGCAGTGCATGGCCACGTTCAACCTCTCCCGCTCCGCCTCCGGCTATGAGACCGGCATCGGCCGCGGCATGGGCTACCGCGACTCCAACCAGGACATCCTCGGCTTCGTCCACCTCCTGCCCGAGCGCGCCCGCCAGCGTATCCTCGATATCGCGTCAACCCAGCTCTCCGACGGCACCTGCTTCCACCAGTACCAGCCGCTCACCAAGAAGGGCAACGCCGACATCGGCGGCGGCTTCAACGACGACCCGCTCTGGCTCATCCTCTCGACCTGCGCGTACATCCGCGAGACCGGCGATGCCTCGATCCTCCAGGAACCCTGCGGCTACGCCGACAAACCCGGTTCGAAGGACAACCTCCTCCACCACATCGAGACCTCCATCGCGTACACGCTCAACAACCGCGGGCCGCACGGCCTGCCGTTGATCGGCCACGCCGACTGGAACGACTGCCTCAACCTCAACTGCTTCTCGAAGGAGCCCAACGAATCCTTCCAGTGCGTCGGCGACATTGCCGGCTCCAAGGCCGAGTCCGTCATGATCGCCGGCCTCTTCCTCTACGCCGCCCGCGACCTCGTCGGCCTCTACCAGTTCATGGGCCAGTCCGCCGACGCCGCCCGCGTCCAGGCCCACTACGACGACATGCTCAAGACCGTCGAGGAGCAGGCCTGGGACGGCGCGTGGTACACCCGCGCGTTCGACGCCGCCAGCAACCCCGTCGGCTCCAAGAGCTGCAAGGAGGGAAAGATCTACATCGAGAGTCAGGCGTGGTGCGTGCTCGGCGGCGCCGGCCAGACCAACGGCCGCGCCAAGAAGGCCCTCCAGGCCGTCGACAAATACCTCTACGACGCCCGCTACGGCTGCGCCCTCCAGTACCCGCCGTATTCGGAGTACCATCTCGAGCTCGGCGAAGTCTCCTCCTATCCCCCGGGCTACAAGGAGAACGCCGGCGTGTTCTCGCACAACAACACCTGGATCCACATCGGCTGGACGATGTTCGGCGAAGGCGAGAAGGCCCTCGAGTACTACCTCTCGATCTGCCCCTCCGCCAAGGCCGACCACGACAACTACCGCTCCGAGCCCTACGTCTACGCGCAGATGACGGCCTCGCAGTTCTCGCCCACCCCCGGCGAGGGCAAGAACTCCTGGCTCACCGGCACCGGCGCCTGGTCCTTCGTCGTCGCCTCGCAGTCGATCCTCGGCGTGAAGCCCGACTTCAACGGCCTGCGCATCGATCCCTGCGTGCCGAAGAAGTGGAAGGGCTACTCGGTCCAACGCAAGTATCGTGGCGTCACCTACACCATCGCGGTGAAGAACCCGAAGGCCAAGTCCGCCGGCGTGAAGAGCCTCGTCGTCGACGGCCGGAAGGTCGCCGGCAACCTCATCCCGCTGCCGACCGACGGCCGCACGGAGGTCAAGGTCGAGGTCACCCTCGGCGCCTGATCCGGTACCGAACGTTATCCGCCATACATCCCAAGGCGCGGCCACAACGGCCGCGCCTTTTCTTCGCTGTAGCCGGCCACGCCAAGGCCGGCCTTCGGTGACGGCCGAACTGCGCAGCGATTCCGCCGCGCCGAGACCAACGCGTCGCTCCTCCGGTGATGGGGAGGAGCTGGATCGCGCAGCGATTCCGCCGCCGGGCCGTAGCGAAACGCGTGAGCGTTCCGATGCTCCGAGGAAAACGCTGCTCTCCTCCAATGGTGGGGCGCGCTTCACGCCCGCCCTTCGAATCCGTCCACCCTCCTTCGTTGCGGAACGCATCGCGTTCCGTCCTCCCCGTGGCGGCGCGCTCACGCGCGCCGTTCCTCCTCAACTTTCTCCGCCGTAGCGAGCGTCCCACCGTCCACCGCCCACCATCCCACCGCCCACCGGCTACCGGCCACCGGCAACCGGCAACCGCTCACCGTCCACCGCCACTCGCCCACAGCTCCGCGATCTTCAAGAGCACCTCGGCGCTCTGGGTCATATCCTGCAGCGTCACCCACTCGCGCTGGCTGTGCACCTCATGCATGCCCGTGAAGATGTTCGGCGTGAGCAGCCCGCGCGCGGTGAGTTTCGAGCCATCCGTACCGCCGCGCACCGAGCGCAGCTTCGGCTCCAACCCGCACGCCCGCACCGCCGCCTGCGCGAGTTCCACGGCACGCATATCCTTCTCCAACCAGTAGCGCATGTTCCGGTACTGCTCGGCGAACGTGACCTCCACCTGCGCCCGCGGCTCGGCCGCGCGCAGTTCCGCCGCCGCCCGCTCGACAACCGCCCGTTTCGCCGCGAGTCCGTCGAGCTCGAAGTCGCGCAGGATCAGCCGCACCGTCGCGCGCTCGCTGTTGCCGGAAATCTCCGTCGGGTGCACGAAGCCATCGCGGTCCGCTGTGCGCTCCGGCGAGCACTCCATGGGCAGCGACGCCACGAAGCGCCCTGCCAGCCGTAGCGCGTTCACCATCACGTCCTTTGCCCAGCCCGGGTGGCTCGCCACACCGCGGATCTCCACCGTCGCCGCGTCGGCCGAAAAGGTTTCCCAATCGATCTCGCCGGGTGATTCGCCGTCGAGCGTGTACGCCGCCACCGCGCCCACGCGCTCCAGGTCGAGCTTGTCCACGCCACGGCCGATCTCCTCGTCGGGATTGAAGCACAGCCGGATCTTCCCGTGCCGAATTTCCGGATGCCGCAACAGATGCCGCGCGGTCGCCATCACGATGGCCACGCCCGCCTTGTCGTCGGCGCCGAGCAGCGTCTTGCCACTCGCCGTGATCACATCCTGGCCGATCGCACCGCGCAGGTGCGGTGAGTTCTCCACGGTCAGCACCTGCGTCGGGTCGTCGGGCAACACGATGGGCTTCCCGTCCCACGCGCGATGCACGAGCGGCGTCGCGCCGCCGGGCAGTTCCGTCGCCGTATCGGCATGCGCGAACCACGCGATCGTCGGCGCCGCTTCGCAGCCCGGCGAAGCCGGAATCGTCGCCAGCACATAGCCGTGCTCGCCGATCTCGACCTCGCTCGCCCCGATCTCACGCAGCTCGCGTTCAAGCAGGCGCAAGAGGTCCCACTGCCCCGGCGTGCTCGGCGTCGTTTCCGAATGCGCATCGCTGCGCGTCTCGAGGCGCACATAGCGGCAGAACCGTCCCAGCAAATCGGCCGTGTCGATCTTCATGCCGCCCATCAAACACCCCCGCCCGCCCGCCGCGACCGGATTTGCACCGCACAAAATTCTGTTCCGATCGGAACAAGATTTTGTGCGTTCGCGCGTCTCCGCGGCAGAGTCGCAACGACCGGCGCGCGGCCGCATCGCCATCCCGCAATTCGCCGCCCTCATCCCGAAGCCCAGGGCCTCGTCACTGCGCGGCTTCACGCGGTTGGCAAATGACGGCCATACGGCTTACTTCTCCGCGGGAGGAGGCATGGATATATCAGCCATCACTCCGGGCGGCGCCACCAGTACGTTCAGCTCAGTTGCGTCCACCAGTGTCGCCCAACTGAGGGCCCAGATCCAGGCAGTCCAGCAGCAGATCGCCCAACTCGCGACCGACGAGACGCTGGATGAGGGCACCAAGGAGACGCAGCTCACGGCGCTTGAGGCGCGGCTCCGCCAGCTTCAGGCCCAGCTCGCCCGCGCCCAGCAGAGCCAATCCAGCACAGCGAGCGCATCCTCCGGCAACGGCGCCACGACCTCCTCCGTTCCATCCGCACTCAGCAACACCATCGGCACGCTCTTCAGCGCCTACGCCTGAGCCGGGGCAGAGGCTCGCCGCACGCCGCTCCGGCGCTGGGGATTTCGCACGGGGCCACCACCGCCTGACTCCCGTCCACTGCTAGAACAGTGCGGCACTCGCCTCCACCCGGCCACGGGACACACTTCCGCCACCATCCCCATGATCCCCTCCCTCCGCCCCCTCCTCCTCGCCGCGCCGTTGCTCGCGGCGCCCGTGCTCTGCGACGCCCAGTTCCTCGATCAGTTCGACCAACCCAAGATCGAGGGCTGGTTCAGCATGACCGGCGACGGCTTCGCCACCGCCGAGTTTGTCCCGAGCAGCGGATACGCGACCCTCAAGGTCGACGCAACCCGCGACCCGTACGGCGTCTGGTGGGCCCTCATCAAACGCGACATCGCCCCCGCCATCGACGTCGCCAAGCTCGCCGAGCCAACCTACGAGCTGCGCGTCGAGGCCCGCGTCCGCTCCAGCCACGCCCCGCGCCGCGTGAACTTCATGCTGAACACCCAGCGCACGACCGATTTCCACGAACACCTCCGCGAGTACGATCTGCCCGACACCGGCTGGCACACCATCAGCCTGACCACGCGGAACTTCGACGCCCGCCCAGGCGACAACGTCTACGTGCAGCTCTGCGCCACCGACTTCGGCCCCGAGAAGTACGAGATCGAGATCGACTACTACCGCGCCGACGTCGTCCGCCCCGACCAGGCCGGCCCTGACCTCGGCGAGCCGCTCGTCTACCACCCAGCGGTCCCCGCCCTCGCCACGCTCGCGCACCACCTGCCGGTCGCGCACGACAGCCAGGTCCACGCCGACTTCCCGGACGTGAACTTCAACGACTGGCAGGCCTCCACCGCCGCCGGCCCCGCCCGGATCCTCACGCTCGACCCACGCCAGACGCCGATCCTGCGCTGGGACTTCTCGCAACTCGCCAGCCGCACCGCCACCGGCGAGGGCGTGCTCGAGCTCACGACCTTCTGCGCGCCCCAAGGCGGCAAATACATCGAACACTTCGGCCAGGAGTTCGGTATGGAATTCGGCCGGATGCATGTCGTCGAGATCCTCGGCGGCGACCCGGCCTGGGATCAGGAGACCGTCACCTACAACAGCCTACTCCGCGGCACCGACCCCATGCAGGTGTTCAACACCCAGATGATCCAGGATGTCGACGTCGATCCCGCGCCCGGCGGCAAGACCTACGTCGTGCTTCCGCGCCCGGTCCTCCAGCGACTGCTCGACGGCACCACCAAGGGCATCGCCCTCCGCCCGCTCGGCGCGATGAACACCTCCTTCTACGCCTCCGAGGACCGCACCCCCGGCGTCGCCCCCACGCTGCATTTCAACACCGCGGCGAAGCCGTAGGCGGCTTCCCCGCACCCGCTTCATCACAGCGAAACGCCGCTCACCCGAGCGGCGTTTCCGTTTCCGCCACACTCCGCCGGCCGCCACTGATCGCTGCGTCGCCCTCCGGTCTCGCCCGCCGACCCTCTTGCGACGTCGGGAAAACCACGTTCCTTCCCGCCGCAGCCGTACCGCAGCGCACTCCGGTCTCCGGGTGGATGTTCGCCTTGCCGTTCTCGCCGCGCCCAGACCTCCGCACTCCTGCACACCGACCGCGGTCCGCCGCCCTCCGCCCACTCATCCACGCTGCCCGTGAAACCCGTCGAGCTCCTCTACGCCGCCAACGTCATCTCCCGCCAGGGCGATGGCGCACGCCAGGATCTCGCCTTCCGGCTCCTCGTCGAAAACCGCGCCTTCGAGAAGGACGTCGCCGTGAACTGGGCCGGTGAGGAAGGCGCCTGGCACTCCGCCCGGGCCCATTGGCTCTGTTCGCTCGGCCCGCACCGCGAACTCTGGCATGCCACCGCCTCCCGCACCGCGACCGACGACGCCGACACCCTCCCGGGCGACATCCGTTTCGCGGCCCGCTGCCGCATGGGCGGCGAGGAGTTCTGGGACAACAACGGCGGCCTCAACCACGATCTCAACGCCGACTCCGGTATCCGCCTCCTCGGTCCCCACGCGCTCCTCCACACCGACTACCGCCCGCGTCTCGACCCCGGCCAGGACTACCTCCCGATCACCGTCGCCCTGCATCCGAAGACGGCCATCACCCGCGTCTTCGTCCGCTGGTCGACGGACCGCTGGCGCACTTTCACGGATACGCCGTGTTTCTTCCGCCGCCGCCACTGGGGCCGCACCGCGGCGAGCAACGCCCGCAACCCGAACCGCTACGGCAACGCGGTCTGGATCAGCCACCTCGGCGTCGGCGCCGCCTTCCGGGTCGAGTACGCCATCGCCTGCGAGACCGGCGCCGGCACGAGCTGGGACGACAACTTCGGCTGCAACTACTGCGCGCGCCGCGACCGCCTCAAGGTCCTCACGCTGAATCTCCACTGCAACCAGGAGCCGGACCAGGACGCGAAGCTCTGGCGCATCGCCCAGGCCGTCCGCGAACTCGAGGTCGACATCGTCTGCCTCCAGGAGGTCGCCGAGCCCTGGAACGAGGGCCGCGGCGACTGGGGCGCCAACACCGCCCGCCTCATCCAGGAGCGCATCGGCCGGCCGTACCAGATCACCCACGACTGGTCGCACCTCGGGTTCGACCGCTACCGGGAGGGCAGCGCGATCCTCTCGCGTCACCCGTTCCTGGGCACCGACTCCGGCTACGTCTCCACCGTCGCCGACCCGCGCAGCATCCACTCCCGCCGCGTCGTCCACGCGCGCATCGACGTCCCCTCCATCGGGCCGGTGAATGTCTTCTCCTCCCACCTGAGCTGGATCAACGACGGTTTCCGCGAGCAGTTCCCCCGCCTGCGCCAGTGGGCCTGCGAGCGCCACGACGGAGGCACCGTCGCCACCCTGCTCTGCGGCGACTTCAACATCCCCGCCGGCGGCGAAGGCTACGATCTCGCCACCGGCGACGGCTGCTTCGCCGATCAGTTCCTCCTCGCCCGGCTCCGCCAAAGCGCCGCCGCCGGCTTCGGCCCGCCTCCGCCCGACCGTCCCCGCCCCGATCCCGCCGACGGCCGCATCGACTACCTCTTCGCCCACCGCGACAGCCGGCTCGAGGCTGTCGCCGCGCGCGAGCTCTTCACCGACACCGACTACGGCCGCGTCTCCGACCACCCCGGCTACCTCGTCGAGTTCGAACCCCGCTGAGCCCCCGATGAACACCCCCTCCAGGAACCCCTTGGCGCGCTCTCCCCCTCGTGGCACGGGTCTCCAGACCCGTGTCGGCCCGGGCGCCGGCCCAAGGCTCCGCCCTCGCCCCCCCCGCTGAGCCGCCCTCCTTCATCAACTTTTCCGCCCCCACATACACCGCATCCATCCGCGTCCTTCACCTTCATCCCTCGTCCGCGCCATGCCCTTCGCCGAACAGTTCGCCCTGCCCTGCGAAGTTGAACTGGGAGCGGTGTTCCCCCGCCGCAACGAGTTCGGCCACCTCTTCCTCCTGCGCTGGGCGCGCCTGCGCTTCGAAGTATTCTGGGGGCCGGAGACCAACGTGAAGGTCATCCTCAAGGTCTGGCGACCCGGCGGCGTCTGCGAGCACTACCTCGTCGAGACCGATCCCTACGACGCGGAGTGGAACCGCCACCGCCGCTACACCCGCGACTGCTTCCTCCACCCCTACTGCGACCTGCTCGGCCCGGCCACGGCGGTGAACTTCTCCTACATCGTGCACCACCAGGGCCGCTCCATCCCCTCCGAGCACGACTACCTGCTTGTCGGCGGCGCCCGGCTGGGCAACGGCGAGCCGCTGCGCGTCCCGCACGACCGCCGCCCCGTCGCCTGCAACACCTACCGCACCCGCGAGGTCGACCCCGCCCCGCTCCAGCGCGACGTCGACTGGTACAACCGCCATTTCGATTCCCTCCGCCTCACCCCGAAGTTCACCAAGGGCACCCCCGCCCACCCGTACCACCCGAAGCGTTACATCCACGAGCGCATCGACCAGACCATCCGCGCACACCTCGAGCACCCCGGCGCCACCCCCGGCATCCGCGTCTGCGTCGACTGCATCGACGACACCGACTTCTGCAACCACCTCCTCCACGCCCACGCCTGCGGCGTCCCCGTGCAGTGCGTCGTCGACTGGCGCAAGATGATGCTCACCACCAGTCCCAACTACGCCCGCCTCAAGCGCTCCGGCCTCGAGCTGCTCGGCGTCTTCGCCTGCCAGCGACACCCGCTGGTCGAGGTCGACACCGACATGCACCACAAGTTCGTGCTCTTCGGCGCCGAGCACTGCCTCGAGGGCTCGTTCAACATCACCTTCGAGCGCTGGTGGGCCAACTGGGAGTCCGGCCTCGTCTTCCACTCCGAGGGCGTCTGCCGCCTCCTCGACAACATCTTCGAGTCCGTCCGCGGCGGCGTGATCCAGCACTACGGCATCGATCCCCTCAGCCCCTTCAACCTCCTCTCCACCTTCGGGCAGCACACCATCCTCAACGGCAACCTCTATCGTCCCCACCACGCCATCCTCTCCGAGATCGGCCGCGCCCGCCGCTCCATCCGCGCCTGCCTCTTCCTCATCCACGAGCTGCGCGGCGAACACGGCGACAGCGTCATCGACGCCCTGTTACAGGCTCGCCGCCGCGGGGTCGATATCCAGTTCGTCCTCAACGGCCATATGGCCCGCCAAGGCGACCCCGCCCTCGCCCGCACCATGGACGAGGAGATCCGCCGCCCGCTCCTGCCCGCCGTCGCCCGCCTCGTCCACGGCGGCATCCCCGTCGCGCTCGCCTATGGACAGACCGACCAGCGCGTCCCCTACTGCCCGCTCCACTCGAAGTATTGCGTGATCGACGACCACGTCGTGCTCGACGGCAGTTTCAACTGGTACAACACCTCCGTGCTCTCGCACGACCTGCTCGTCGTCGCCCGCCACCCCGACCTCGCCCGCGCCTACCTGCACGAGTTCGACCAGATCCTGCGCCTCTTCCGTTTCCCCTGCGGCCAGCACGGTCTCTTCGGCGCCCCCGCCGCCGCGCTCCACGCCTGAGCCGTGGTCAGGCAGTCAGCGATAGGGGTGCGAGCGAGCTCGCACCGCTCGGCAAGAGCGACCGCCACCGGGCTGAGCAAGCTCAGCCCCTA
>ENA-UPSM01005492-UPSM01005492.1-activated-sludge-metagenome-genome-assembly--contig:-NODE-5492-length-12421-cov-41.963529_pt1 | contig 12421 bp, 13 predicted proteins | sample MGYA00238181_ERZ773283 | MGnify/ENA primary metagenome ERZ773283 (study PRJEB29023, sample SAMN05720199) | activated sludge metagenome | isolation source: Anaerobic digester | place: Japan... | reverse complement strand
CCGGTAGTACCTGCACAAGTCCGAACGAACAGAATTCCGAATGGGGAATTGAAACATTTAGCAATGATAATTCTAGCTTGTTCTACCAGACGTCCGAACGAACAGAATTCCGAATGGGGAATTGAAACGAGCAGAATCTCATCGATGAAGAAATCGATTCCCCCAGTCCGAACGAACAGAATTCCGAATGGGGAATTGAAACGGCGCGGAAGCCGCCGCGATGAACTTCTCCACCGGCGAGTCCGAACGAACAGAATTCCGAATGGGGAATTGAAACGTTGGCGGCTTGGAAAATAGGCGTATCGAGTAGGAAGATGTCCGAACGAACAGAATTCCGAATGGGGAATTGAAACTACATAGTGTAAACATCCCGCTTACAGCACGTTTACGTCCGAACGAACAGAATTCCGAATGGGGAATTGAAACGTCACCAAAGTTATTGATGACACTCTTCTTACCATAGGGTCCGAACGAACAGAATTCCGAATGGGGAATTGAAACACGGGTTATGACGGGCATCGAGACAGGCGGCGCAGGCAGTCCGAACGAACAGAATTCCGAATGGGGAATTGAAACTAAGCTACTGGCGTCATTCTCCCAACAGCGCCAGCAGGTCCGAACGAACAGAATTCCGAATGGGGAATTGAAACAGGGATGCCCGCCTGCACCAGCGGCCCTTCCAGGTAGTCCGAACGAACAGAATTCCGAATGGGGAATTGAAACCCTCGAAATCATCGGGCCGGGCGATCCGCTCGGTCCGTCCGAACGAACAGAATTCCGAATGGGGAATTGAAACACAACTTCAACGATGTGGCAGATTTTAGCGCATTAGAGTCCGAACGAACAGAATTCCGAATGGGGAATTGAAACTCACAAGATATAGAAGCAAGGCTAAAACAGTTACAGACGTCCGAACGAACAGAATTCCGAATGGGGAATTGAAACAGCATTCTCGACATCCCGGCGTCCAGCGAGGCGCTGCTGTCCGAACGAACAGAATTCCGAATGGGGAATTGAAACTAACAAATCAGCTTTCCAATGCACCATCAACAAAAGTCCGAACGAACAGAATTCCGAATGGGGAATTGAAACGAACATACAATCTTTGAAGTGCTTTTCAGCAGTCTGTCCGAACGAACAGAATTCCGAATGGGGAATTGAAACTTCGAGGAGCGTCAGGCGCGCGTCGTCCACGTAGGCGTGTCCGAACGAACAGAATTCCGAATGGGGAATTGAAACTGGATGTTATTGTTGAAGCAATCCAACACGCCATTCATGGTCCGAACGAACAGAATTCCGAATGGGGAATTGAAACTACCATATACCGAACATCCCTATTCCACGATCCCTAAGTCCGAACGAACAGAATTCCGAATGGGGAATTGAAACAACCAAGAAAACAACATCATCAGGAACCCCATCCATGTCCGAACGAACAGAATTCCGAATGGGGAATTGAAACGATCGCTATCCCATCACGTTCTCCGTAATGTGCCCAGTCCGAACGAACAGAATTCCGAATGGGGAATTGAAACACGATCACCCTGATCGGCACAGTCACCAAAGACCTCGTCCGAACGAACAGAATTCCGAATGGGGAATTGAAACTCCGACCAGTGTGGTTGTGAATGTACGCTATACGGCTGTCCGAACGAACAGAATTCCGAATGGGGAATTGAAACTTAGGGAGCCTGAACCTGGCGGGGATGCTGACAAAGACGTCCGAACGAACAGAATTCCGAATGGGGAATTGAAACAGACAAGTCCTTCGTCACCGTGCCGGTCAGGGTGATGAAGTCCGAACGAACAGAATTCCGAATGGGGAATTGAAACGGATAATCATTCAGCATACCCCACCTCCCGTAGCCAGCCGTCCGAACGAACAGAATTCCGAATGGGGAATTGAAACTAAAACTCATAAGAACTCTCAGTGGGATCAGCAAAGTCCGAACGAACAGAATTCCGAATGGGGAATTGAAACATTCAATAGAAAGGATATGGGATAATGACAGATTGGAGTCCGAACGAACAGAATTCCGAATGGGGAATTGAAACGTACACATAACCGTATTGGCTGCGCCAACTCTCATGTCCGAACGAACAGAATTCCGAATGGGGAATTGAAACGATCTATTAGCCGATAGCAGCCAGGGCCACTGCCAGGTCCGAACGAACAGAATTCCGAATGGGGAATTGAAACCGCTCCCTCGGCAATGACGAAGGCGCTGGCCGTGTTGGTCCGAACGAACAGAATTCCGAATGGGGAATTGAAACATTGACGAAGGGCCGGTCTGTTCCGTCGTCCCATAGGCAGTCCGAACGAACAGAATTCCGAATGGGGAATTGAAACGATCGCAGCGCTTCGTCGATACTTTGCCCGTCCTTTAGGTCCGAACGAACAGAATTCCGAATGGGGAATTGAAACTTGACCTCGGCCACTATCGAAGCCTTTGCCGGGCTGGAGTCCGAACGAACAGAATTCCGAATGGGGAATTGAAACTCCTCAACAATGCCTGGAACGCGGCGCAGATCAACCAGTCCGAACGAACAGAATTCCGAATGGGGAATTGAAACTTTTTACCCTGAATCTACAGCGAAACGGTGGGCAAAGTCCGAACGAACAGAATTCCGAATGGGGAATTGAAACCGAGGCTCATAGTTCTCCATTGTCCTGGTAGAGCATAAGTCCGAACGAACAGAATTCCGAATGGGGAATTGAAACAAACAATGGCCGAGTCTCGGCGTGCGCACTAAAAACGTCCGAACGAACAGAATTCCGAATGGGGAATTGAAACAACGCGAACGCGCGCGGCTCGATGTCCAACACATCCGTCCGAACGAACAGAATTCCGAATGGGGAATTGAAACGATCGCAGCGCTTCGTCGATACTTTGCCCGTCCTTTAGGTCCGAACGAACAGAATTCCGAATGGGGAATTGAAACTTGACCTCGGCCACTATCGAAGCCTTTGCCGGGCTGGAGTCCGAACGAACAGAATTCCGAATGGGGAATTGAAACGGAGATACACCAATAGCTATAGCACTGTTAGCACCAGTCCGAACGAACAGAATTCCGAATGGGGAATTGAAACGTGCGATATGGATAGCCGTATTCGTCCAGGCGCAACACAAACGTCCGAACGAACAGAATTCCGAATGGGGAATTGAAACCTGGGACTTTGCCTCTACCGAGCAGGCCGGTGACTGGAGTCCGAACGAACAGAATTCCGAATGGGGAATTGAAACATTGCGAACTACCACATTTCCCCGACCGGCAAAAATGTCCGAACGAACAGAATTCCGAATGGGGAATTGAAACAACAACTGATCGACGGGAAGCTGCTGCTGAACCACGTCCGAACGAACAGAATTCCGAATGGGGAATTGAAACAGGCGCTTGGCTTTATCATCAAAGCCATTGCCGGGAGTCCGAACGAACAGAATTCCGAATGGGGAATTGAAACGTGACAATTGCATGTCGATCGCACTCATCACATCCCACGTCCGAACGAACAGAATTCCGAATGGGGAATTGAAACGGCGAGACGATGGGCGCTGTCGCCGGTCTCCGCGCCGTCCGAACGAACAGAATTCCGAATGGGGAATTGAAACAAAGCGGTGATCGAGCACCCGGAGAAGGACAGGAGGTCCGAACGAACAGAATTCCGAATGGGGAATTGAAACTGGCTCTCCACGTTGGCGATCAGCGATGCCTTGGGCGAGTCCGAACGAACAGAATTCCGAATGGGGAATTGAAACGGCGCATCTGTGGGACGCCTAGCCATTGCGCATCAAGTGTCCGAACGAACAGAATTCCGAATGGGGAATTGAAACTGGTCAAGGTAGACTTGACGCCACTCGACCTGGTAAAGTCCGAACGAACAGAATTCCGAATGGGGAATTGAAACCCACCCACCCCTACACCGGCGGCGCGCAGCCCCCCGCGTCCGAACGAACAGAATTCCGAATGGGGAATTGAAACTTCCATAACCTTTGCCTCCGTAACTGTATGCTACTTATGTCCGAACGAACAGAATTCCGAATGGGGAATTGAAACTCCACGATGACGTGGACGTTCGCCGCCCGCGCCATCTGGTCCGAACGAACAGAATTCCGAATGGGGAATTGAAACATCCCGGATAACCACAGCGAAGCGATCAGGCACACCAGCGGTCCGAACGAACAGAATTCCGAATGGGGAATTGAAACAGGCCACGAGGGGTACACCATCTCTACCCCGTAGCGAGTCCGAACGAACAGAATTCCGAATGGGGAATTGAAACATCAACTTGGAGGGCCTCGCCGCGCAAGAATTGGTCGTCCGAACGAACAGAATTCCGAATGGGGAATTGAAACATTGCCGAACGCTTGGGTCTTGACCCCTTCCGCCTTGGTCCGAACGAACAGAATTCCGAATGGGGAATTGAAACATCGACACCACCGTTTAACTCCCCGCCAGATGAACCGTCCGAACGAACAGAATTCCGAATGGGGAATTGAAACCGGGCTGCCATGCGCCCTTGCAGCGTCATCTGCGAGGTCCGAACGAACAGAATTCCGAATGGGGAATTGAAACACCACTTTGGATCAAAAGGTCATAGCCGACGACATCGTGTCCGAACGAACAGAATTCCGAATGGGGAATTGAAACTGGTCGGTACAGCGATGCGGAGACGCTGCGCATTGAGGTCCGAACGAACAGAATTCCGAATGGGGAATTGAAACGGCAATGGCATCGTCACACTCCACGGCAAAGCCTTCAGTCCGAACGAACAGAATTCCGAATGGGGAATTGAAACTTCGTTCAATTCGTCAGGCAGTCCCCAGGCCGCCCTAGTCCGAACGAACAGAATTCCGAATGGGGAATTGAAACTCCCCTTCGGCGGGATAGGTAGGCAGGCGGGGCAGCGTCCGAACGAACAGAATTCCGAATGGGGAATTGAAACTCACCGACGCCGATTTTATTGTTTTGGCCGTCTATTGTCCGAACGAACAGAATTCCGAATGGGGAATTGAAACGATCTGCCTGAGCGGGTAGACCTCACCTCACCGGAAGGGTCCGAACGAACAGAATTCCGAATGGGGAATTGAAACTGACGATTCAAGCCTACACTCCGATCAACGATTGTTTGTCCGAACGAACAGAATTCCGAATGGGGAATTGAAACACTCCCCAGCTCCTCACCCTGAAAGACCACTTCCCGGGTCCGAACGAACAGAATTCCGAATGGGGAATTGAAACGCCAATACTATAGTCCCTGACGCGAGCGCCGCCGAAGGTCCGAACGAACAGAATTCCGAATGGGGAATTGAAACCAGCGCATAGGGATGGACGCCGGGGCTGCGGCAACGGAGTCCGAACGAACAGAATTCCGAATGGGGAATTGAAACACGCTGGCGGCGGACGTGAGCGACTTCGCCGGGACGGGTCCGAACGAACAGAATTCCGAATGGGGAATTGAAACACAGATACAGTGATAGTCGTACACGGCAAGCGGGGCATGTCCGAACGAACAGAATTCCGAATGGGGAATTGAAACTGCCGGAAGACGCTAATCAGTTTTGCCACGTCGTCCCGCGTCCGAACGAACAGAATTCCGAATGGGGAATTGAAACAACACCTGGAACCTGCAAATTGACGACACGGCCAGCAGTCCGAACGAACAGAATTCCGAATGGGGAATTGAAACTTTACAAGGGACAACCAAGCCAGCACGGGTTTAGCCGTCCGAACGAACAGAATTCCGAATGGGGAATTGAAACAAAAGAATTTACAACTATAACAGCAATCCGGCTATATTGTCCGAACGAACAGAATTCCGAATGGGGAATTGAAACTCATAAATCTATAGGGGAAGGCGCGCAGGTTGAGGTTGGTCCGAACGAACAGAATTCCGAATGGGGAATTGAAACAGATGGTGACCACGCCGTATGCACGGGTGAGTGTCGGTCCGAACGAACAGAATTCCGAATGGGGAATTGAAACTATTTCCAATCCACACGCGGCGGCGTGCAGCGCGTCGTCCGAACGAACAGAATTCCGAATGGGGAATTGAAACGTTGATGTAGCTGTCCTTCAAGTGCGTGATGACCATGGTCCGAACGAACAGAATTCCGAATGGGGAATTGAAACATCAGGGACATAGGCCATTTGCACGCGGGCATCCGTGTCCGAACGAACAGAATTCCGAATGGGGAATTGAAACCCAAGCCTGCAACCGCTGGAAGTCTGACCGCATGATGTCCGAACGAACAGAATTCCGAATGGGGAATTGAAACACTCGTGCTCCATCGCCCAATACAAGTTCTCGTACGTCCGAACGAACAGAATTCCGAATGGGGAATTGAAACGCTATCATTAGCGCCGCGACCGGCAGCGGCAAAACAAGTCCGAACGAACAGAATTCCGAATGGGGAATTGAAACCCGCGCATTTGAATTGCGGTGCATTTCCAATGTCGGGTCCGAACGAACAGAATTCCGAATGGGGAATTGAAACCGACCACTGCCCTATCCGTGCAATCTCCACAGATGACCCGAGTCCGAACGAACAGAATTCCGAATGGGGAATTGAAACGTTCCGTAGTACATACGCATCGAACCCGCGCCCACGTCCGAACGAACAGAATTCCGAATGGGGAATTGAAACTTATCGAAGCGCGCTATCCCCAAACGCTCTAGCTCTAGTCCGAACGAACAGAATTCCGAATGGGGAATTGAAACAGCGTGCGCCAGGGCTGCACGTCGTAGCCCCGTGGCGTCCGAACGAACAGAATTCCGAATGGGGAATTGAAACCTGCATAAAGCCGGGGCCGTCGCCGCCTTTCATATCGAGTCCGAACGAACAGAATTCCGAATGGGGAATTGAAACGGCTACAAGATGCAGATGAACGACGTAGCGGCGGCGATGTCCGAACGAACAGAATTCCGAATGGGGAATTGAAACTTGTACGACGAAGACGAACAGGGCGACCTCATTCCCTGGGTCCGAACGAACAGAATTCCGAATGGGGAATTGAAACCACCGTTCAGCTTTGCAGTAATGGCACGCCAGTCAGTGGTCCGAACGAACAGAATTCCGAATGGGGAATTGAAACTATGGTGATGGGGTATTCGGGCATCCGGCTTGGCCTGTCCGAACGAACAGAATTCCGAATGGGGAATTGAAACATGGTTATGCTGCGACATATAGAGGAACGCAGTATATGTCCGAACGAACAGAATTCCGAATGGGGAATTGAAACATACTGCGTAAACTTCACGTAACGGTTTGCCAGATTGTGTCCGAACGAACAGAATTCCGAATGGGGAATTGAAACTGGAAAATTGGAACGCAGAACGGCGGCGATAACGCTTAGTCCGAACGAACAGAATTCCGAATGGGGAATTGAAACACCACCCAGATCACGGCGATAAAACCGCCGACTATCGCGTCCGAACGAACAGAATTCCGAATGGGGAATTGAAACATTAGGAATAATAGAACTGTATGGTAGCGTGCTTGATGTCCGAACGAACAGAATTCCGAATGGGGAATTGAAACGGAGCAAGGCGAAGCGCAACGTCGCCAAGCCTATCTGAGTCCGAACGAACAGAATTCCGAATGGGGAATTGAAACACACATTCGGGCCTGATGACCGCCAAGCCTACATCGACGTCCGAACGAACAGAATTCCGAATGGGGAATTGAAACCGTCTTGATTTGGCTTTTGACGATAAGCCTTTGGATGGTGTCCGAACGAACAGAATTCCGAATGGGGAATTGAAACCCCGCTTCTTCTGCCCGATGCTAGAAGCCCACCTTGTCCGAACGAACAGAATTCCGAATGGGGAATTGAAACCTACTGCCCGACCTGAGAGAATGACGGCGCAAGACCACGTCCGAACGAACAGAATTCCGAATGGGGAATTGAAACATATCATTTAACTTTGGCATTGGTCACTATCATATAATGTCCGAACGAACAGAATTCCGAATGGGGAATTGAAACCTGGACTGGAACGGCAACGCGATGGACGGCACAGGGTCCGAACGAACAGAATTCCGAATGGGGAATTGAAACACGCTTTATTATTATTTATAACAAAAAAGCCCGGCTGTCCGAACGAACAGAATTCCGAATGGGGAATTGAAACGAAATTCTGGGAATCGCCCCCGCGGTCGCTGGCGAAGTCCGAACGAACAGAATTCCGAATGGGGAATTGAAACCTCGCAGAACGGGAAAAGCGCGATCCACGCCGACAAGGTCCGAACGAACAGAATTCCGAATGGGGAATTGAAACCGTACTGCTTGAGCTTACCCCATCCCTTTTCGCGCGTCCGAACGAACAGAATTCCGAATGGGGAATTGAAACGTCAGTAGCACGCACCATCACGCCGACGGTACGTTCAGTCCGAACGAACAGAATTCCGAATGGGGAATTGAAACTTCACAAGCCGTGTGCCGGTCAAAGTCATACGGGCAGTCCGAACGAACAGAATTCCGAATGGGGAATTGAAACGGATAGCCAGTGAGTCCTTGTGTCCTGCCTGGACTCGTCCGAACGAACAGAATTCCGAATGGGGAATTGAAACGACAACTGAAATCAAGAACAGCACAGACGCAATGAAGTCCGAACGAACAGAATTCCGAATGGGGAATTGAAACAACCAGATCGTGAAGCGCCAGGCGCGACGCGCCGGGGTCCGAACGAACAGAATTCCGAATGGGGAATTGAAACGGCGCTCGCAAGCTGCGGAGCGTGAAGCGGAAGCGCGTCCGAACGAACAGAATTCCGAATGGGGAATTGAAACAGGTCGGAGAAATCAGTCAATGGCAACTCGAATTCACCGTGTCCGAACGAACAGAATTCCGAATGGGGAATTGAAACATTGCTATCATTGCACGCCTGGCCGTAACGTACATCCCGTCCGAACGAACAGAATTCCGAATGGGGAATTGAAACTGTAACAATGGGCTTTCTGGATTTTGGCGCGCTCATTCGTCCGAACGAACAGAATTCCGAATGGGGAATTGAAACAATATGACAGAACTGCATCACAATCTGGCAAAGTACGTCCGAACGAACAGAATTCCGAATGGGGAATTGAAACTTTACCTCCGTAAGTTATTAGTGAATCAGATTAGGCAGTCCGAACGAACAGAATTCCGAATGGGGAATTGAAACAGCCAAAAGCAAGCCAAAGACTACAATCTTGGAGGCTTGGTCCGAACGAACAGAATTCCGAATGGGGAATTGAAACTGTCATCTGAATGACATAAGCGACATCTTTGCGCCGTCCGAACGAACAGAATTCCGAATGGGGAATTGAAACAATCTCGCCATCTTCCAGGAACTCCCCGCCCAAGTAGGTCCGAACGAACAGAATTCCGAATGGGGAATTGAAACAGATGCACGACGCCATTATCACCATAACGCCGCAAGGCGTCCGAACGAACAGAATTCCGAATGGGGAATTGAAACTTGCGCTGATAGTCTTATTCTTTTTTGTGGTAGTTCTGGTCCGAACGAACAGAATTCCGAATGGGGAATTGAAACGTGACAATTGCATGTCGATCGCACTCATCACATCCCACGTCCGAACGAACAGAATTCCGAATGGGGAATTGAAACGGCGAGACGATGGGCGCTGTCGCCGGTCTCCGCGCCGTCCGAACGAACAGAATTCCGAATGGGGAATTGAAACCAGCGCGTCGTGGGCGATCTGCTCGCGCAAGCGAGCGAGTCCGAACGAACAGAATTCCGAATGGGGAATTGAAACGGCTAACGCATAATACTGCGCGGCCTTGCTATCGGCGTCCGAACGAACAGAATTCCGAATGGGGAATTGAAACCTGTTGCGCCGGGCCGCCTGGCGTTGGAGGCATTGCTGGGTCCGAACGAACAGAATTCCGAATGGGGAATTGAAACTGATATGACTATCCGCGTTTCCATCTTGCTCCTTTTGGTCCGAACGAACAGAATTCCGAATGGGGAATTGAAACACACGGCACAACCGCGCCGCATCCGATATGATACCCTGTCCGAACGAACAGAATTCCGAATGGGGAATTGAAACCGGCTGCAGGCCGAGGCCACCATTAACGCACGCTTCGTCCGAACGAACAGAATAACGAACAGAATTCCGAATGGGGAATTGAAACATAGCAAAATGGAGTCCTGGCCTTCGATAAACACGATGTCCGAACGAACAGAATTCCGAATGGGGAATTGAAACTCGGTCTCGCCGGTGAGATAGGGCGGCAGTTGCACGGTCCGAACGAACAGAATTCCGAATGGGGAATTGAAACATAGCGTCGTGAGCCGCACTACATCTTATGCACTGAGAGTCCGAACGAACAGAATTCCGAATGGGGAATTGAAACATCAGCATGAATTGTTCCAACACCTTGTCTTCAGTGTCCGAACGAACAGAATTCCGAATGGGGAATTGAAACCAAGTCGAAATACCTGTTTTGGTGGTGGGCATCGTGCGTCCGAACGAACAGAATTCCGAATGGGGAATTGAAACTACCAAATGATGATTGCCACGTAGGGTGCGGTTTTCAGTCCGAACGAACAGAATTCCGAATGGGGAATTGAAACCTAGATCAAGAGAACGACGGAATACACGCAATTGCGTCCGAACGAACAGAATTCCGAATGGGGAATTGAAACGTGAAGGACAGGAGCACGCGCTGCCCGCGACCGGGGCGTCCGAACGAACAGAATTCCGAATGGGGAATTGAAACGAGTAAGGTCTCGGTCAATCGCCCGCCGCGTGGGATGGTCCGAACGAACAGAATTCCGAATGGGGAATTGAAACTAGGCTTTCGCTAGGCACACCCGCGCCAGGGCATAGGGGTCCGAACGAACAGAATTCCGAATGGGGAATTGAAACCAATTTACATTGCGCCGTGTACCAGAGCGCATCAGCGTGTCCGAACGAACAGAATTCCGAATGGGGAATTGAAACAGCCGGCTGCGCGTCCAGATAGGCCGCCGCGCGTCGTCCGAACGAACAGAATTCCGAATGGGGAATTGAAACTCAGCAAGGCCAGCAAGTTCCCGCGCGCCGCTGCTCTGGTCCGAACGAACAGAATTCCGAATGGGGAATTGAAACGACGCACAGCCACCTTCCCGCGCACCCGCCTGACCCCCGTCCGAACGAACAGAATTCCGAATGGGGAATTGAAACCGTAGCAGGTGCGCGCACACCCGCGCCAGCCCCTCAAGTCCGAACGAACAGAATTCCGAATGGGGAATTGAAACTGCTAATTCGCTACCGATGCGTCCATCTGTACTTGTCCGAACGAACAGAATTCCGAATGGGGAATTGAAACTGTTGATTGTGGCGCTGACGGTGGCGCGCACCGCCGAGTCCGAACGAACAGAATTCCGAATGGGGAATTGAAACAGGGAATGAGGAATTGCGCGGCGTCCGGCGCTTGAGTCCGAACGAACAGAATTCCGAATGGGGAATTGAAACGCGTCGATGAGTATACGCGGGCCCTCAGCAAAATGGAGTCCGAACGAACAGAATTCCGAATGGGGAATTGAAACCACGCGGGTCAGCGGGGTCTTCTACGCGGAAGGCGGGTCCGAACGAACAGAATTCCGAATGGGGAATTGAAACATCCTCATCCCATTCTGCCAGCGTAGCGTGCGCGCGTCCGAACGAACAGAATTCCGAATGGGGAATTGAAACGGCTCGTTCTCCGTTCGGCTCCCACCGCGCCGGGTCGTCCGAACGAACAGAATTCCGAATGGGGAATTGAAACCCCAGGTCGCCACATTTCCCGCCGCGTAGGCATTTGTGTCCGAACGAACAGAATTCCGAATGGGGAATTGAAACCGCAACTGCCCGCAATTCTCCGGGACATCCTGCTTACGTCCGAACGAACAGAATTCCGAATGGGGAATTGAAACCGTGCCTTCGACCAGGTGTTTCTTGAACCCGCGCACATGTCCGAACGAACAGAATTCCGAATGGGGAATTGAAACTCTCATCAGCGAGCGCGCAATAATCCCGATGCTGGAAGTCCGAACGAACAGAATTCCGAATGGGGAATTGAAACTGACGCCGCGCGCCCCGCGTCGGCTGCGACGCGCCACAGTCCGAACGAACAGAATTCCGAATGGGGAATTGAAACTCAACCAACAGCGACACCGTGGATGCGCTGCGGGGCGTCCGAACGAACAGAATTCCGAATGGGGAATTGAAACCTCAATCGGGCGGCCCCAGTCGTGGGCGCCGCTCCCCACGTCCGAACGAACAGAATTCCGAATGGGGAATTGAAACCCAGACAATGGCCCAAAAGAAGCAATGGCACTCCACAGTCCGAACGAACAGAATTCCGAATGGGGAATTGAAACATACAATATAGATATTGGACTTTTGACAACGTAAACTTGACTTGACTGACGTCGAGTTGAAGCAGA
>ENA-UPSM01005485-UPSM01005485.1-activated-sludge-metagenome-genome-assembly--contig:-NODE-5485-length-12440-cov-7.704481_pt1 | contig 12440 bp, 8 predicted proteins | sample MGYA00238181_ERZ773283 | MGnify/ENA primary metagenome ERZ773283 (study PRJEB29023, sample SAMN05720199) | activated sludge metagenome | isolation source: Anaerobic digester | place: Japan... | reverse complement strand
TGGTACGGCCTGCGCAAGGGTTACCGCGGTCGGTTCGGGATGTACCTGCCCCCGCTGCTCGAGAAGCTCGGGCTCGTCGAACTCACTCACGACGCGCGCAACAACTCGGTGCGCGCTCTGTAGGGGCGTACCGGGCAGGGGGCATGGTGCAATAGACCGTGCCGCTTCTTCAGAGTCTCCGCAATCCCGGGGTGCAGGCGGGCATCGCGTCGGCAGTGTTGTTCGGCGCTGGCACTCCGTTGGCCAAGCTGCTTCTCGGCTCGGTGAGCCCGTGGATGCTCGCAGGGCTCCTCTACGTCGGCTCGGGCATCGGGCTCGGCCTGTATCGATTCGTGACCCGGCCGGAACGGGTGCGGCTGAAGCGCGCCGAAGTCCTGCCTCTCGTCGGCGCCATCGGCTTCGGCGGGATCCTCGGCCCCGTGCTGCTCATGTTCGGACTCAGCGGGATGCCTGCGACCGGGGCATCCCTGCTGCTCAATGCCGAGGGCCTCTTCACGGCCGTGATCGCGTGGGTCGTCTTCCGCGAGAATGTCGACCGGCGCATCGCCCTCGGGATGCTCGCCATCGTCGCCGGAGCGGTGGTGCTGAGCATCCCGACCGGAGCGGATCTCGGACCGGTGCTGCCCTCGCTCGCGATTCTGGGCGCGTGCCTGTGCTGGGGAATCGACAACAACCTCACCCGCAAGATTGCCCTGACCGATGCCACCTGGCTGGCCGCGGTGAAGGGCGGGGTGGCGGGACCCGTCAACCTCGTCATCGCCTTCGCGCTCGGAGCCCAGCTGCCGCCGGCCGCGAGCGTCGGGGCAGCGATGCTCGTCGGGCTCGGAGCATACGGAGTCAGCCTCGTGCTCTTCATCGTCGCTATGCGACACTTGGGCGCCGCTCGCGCCGGAGCCTACTTCTCGGTGGCGCCATTCTTCGGTGCGGCCCTCGCCATTGCGCTCGGTGCGTCAGTGACCGTGCCGCTGATCATCGCTGCCGCCCTCATGGCCCTGGGAGTATGGCTGCACCTCACGGAGCGGCACGTGCACGAGCACACCCACCTCGCCGTCACGCACGACCACTGGCACGCGCACGACGAGCACCATCAACATGAGCACGACGCGGCGGTTGAGCCGGGCATCCGTCACCGGCATGTGCACACCCACGATGCACTGACCCACACACACGAGCACTACCCCGACGCGCATCACCGCCACGATCACTGAGTACCCGCAGAAACCACAAAGGGGGCGACCCGCAGGCCGCCCCCTTCGTCGTGTGGTGTCTTAGCCCGCCGGGGTGGGCGACGGAGTCGGAGTCGGGGTCGAGGTCGAGCTGTTGTTGAAGTCCGAGCCGGCCGCCTGCAGCACGAAAGCCTGGAACGAGGCGAGGTCGTTGACCGCTCCCTCGTACTTGAGGCCGTTCACGATGACGGTCGGCGTGCCGGTGACCTTGTCGACGTTCGAGTTCGGGATCGGCCCATTCAGCGCACGTGCGGTCGCAGCGGTCGCCCAAGCCTTGAAGGACTGGTCCTTGATGCAGCTCGCGATCTTGTCAGCGTTGTCCACCTTGGCCGCCACGGTCAGAGCGATGATCTCCTCATCGGTCAGACCGGTCGTATTCTCGGCGGGCTGGTTGGCGAATAGCTGGTTGTGGAAGTCGTAGAACTGGTTGGGCGACATGTCGGCCACGCACGCGGCGGCATTCACCGCGCGAGTGGAGTACTTGGTGCCCTGAGACAGTCGGTCGAGAATCGCGATGGGGTGGATCTCCACCGTGGTGCCGCCGTTCTCGAGCAGGCTCGAGATGTACTCACCGTTGGTCGCCTCGAACTGACCGCAGATGGGGCACAGGTAGTCCACGTACATCTGGATGTCGAGAACACCGGATGCCTCGTCCCGCACGTTCGGCACCGGGTCCTCGCCGGGCTTCAGCCCCGGCGTCTCGGTGGCGATGGCGCCCTGGCTCAGCTGGATTCCGTCGCTGGCCATGTTGCGCGGCCCGGGTCCGGCCGGCTTGATGGAGTTGACGACGACCAGCGCGATGATGGCGACGATGGCGAGGCTGGCCAGAATGATGCTGCCCTGAAGGATGAGCTTGGTGCGCCGATCCTTCTTCTTCTGCTCTTCGCGCAGGACGCGCGCCTTCTCTCGCGCGGCTTCGCGCTTCTCGTTCTTGCTGAGACGGCTGTCGCCGGAAGTGCCGTAACTCAATCGGACCTCATTCAGGGGGCTCGGGATGCTGTGAGCGCGAAGATGAGCGCGCCTGACGAATTGTACGAGCGATATCTGGGAAATACCCAACCGCGCGCTGAGCGCGCGCGGGTGATTTCTTGGGCGACCAGAGCGAGGTCACCCGGATGAGTGTCATAATCGACGGTGGTGCCCTCGGGTACCACTTCCATTCACTACGGATCGTCCGGCACGTACCTGCCGGTGAAGGAGTAATACAGTCATGGCATCAGTCACCTTTGACAAGGCAACCCGCCTCTACCCGGGCTCCACGCGCCCGGCAGTCGACCAGATCGACCTGGAGGTCGCCGACGGCGAGTTCCTGGTTCTCGTCGGCCCGTCCGGTTGTGGAAAGTCCACCACCCTGCGCATGCTCGCTGGCCTCGAAGAGGTCAACAGCGGCCGCATCCTGATCGGCGATCGCGACGTCACCGACGTGCCGCCGAAGGACCGCGACATCGCGATGGTGTTCCAGAACTACGCGCTGTACCCGCACATGACCGTCGCGGAGAACATGGGCTTCGCGCTCAAGATCGCCGGCGTCAACAAGGATGAGCGCGCCAGCCGCGTGCTCGAGGCAGCCAAGCTGCTCGACCTCGAGCCCTACCTCGCGCGCAAGCCGAAGGCGCTCTCCGGTGGCCAGCGTCAGCGCGTCGCCATGGGCCGCGCCATCGTTCGCCAGCCCCAGGTCTTCCTCATGGACGAGCCGCTGTCGAACCTCGACGCCAAGCTGCGCGTTCAGACCCGCACCCAGATCGCGTCGCTGCAGCGCCGCCTCGGTGTCACCACCGTCTACGTGACGCACGACCAGACCGAGGCGCTCACCATGGGTGACCGCATCGCCGTGCTCAAGGATGGCGTGCTCCAGCAGGTGGGTACCCCCCGCGACCTCTACGAGGCTCCGCAGAACGTCTTCGTCGCAGGCTTCATCGGAAGCCCCGCGATGAACCTGTTCGACGCTGACGTCGTCGAGGGCGGCCTCAAGTTCGGCACCGCGGTCGCCAAGGTCGAGCGCGCCACGCTCGGTGAGACGAAGGCCAAGAAGGTCACGATCGGAATCCGTCCCGAAGACGTCAAGGTCGCCAAGACCGGCGAGGGCCTCCCCGTCGACGTCGACCTGGTCGAGGAGCTCGGCGCCGACGGCTACCTCTACGGACACACCGAGGTCGACGGCAACCGCGTCGACATCGTCGCCCGCGTCGACGGTCGTTCGCACCCGAACGCCGGTGACAAGGTCTTCATCACCCCGGAGCCGAACCACATCCACGTGTTCGACACCGAGTCCGGCCTGCGCCTGAGCAAGAAGGCAGTCGCCGCGAAGTAGTTCAGATCCACCGCCGGTCGAGTAGCCGCGAGAGCGGCGTATCGAGACCCTCCCACGGGATCTCGATACGCGCTCCGCGCTACTCGATCGGCAGTTAAAGGGGCACACCACATGAGCGGTTCACTCAACATCACGGCGGCCACGGTCGACCCCGCCCTGCTTGACCTTCCGTGGAACCTGCCTCTGGAGATCTGGCCCGAGGATTCGATCGCGGCACTGCCCAAGGGCATCTCGCGCCACATCGTGCGGTTCGCGAACCTCAGCGGCTACGTCGTGGCGATCAAGGAGACATCCGCCGAACTGGCCAAGCGTGAGTACGAGATGCTGCGCACGCTGCAGCGCATGGACATCCCGTGCGTCGAACCGGTCGCGGTGATCACCAACCGCACGTCGGAGACGGGCGAGATTCTCGAGTCGGTGCTCGTCACCCGTCACCTACGGTTCTCGCTTCCCTACCGCGCGCTCTACTCGTCGGGCCTCCGTCCCGAGACCGCGACCCGTCTGGTCGATGCCCTCGCCGTGCTGCTCGTGCGTCTGCACATCATCGGGTTCTTCTGGGGTGACGTGTCGCTGTCGAACACCCTCTTCCGACGGGATGCCGGCGCCTTCGCCGCCTACCTCGTCGATGCCGAGACCGGGCAGCTGTACGACGGCCTCTCCAACGGTCAGCGCGAGAACGACCTCGAGATCGGCCGCGTCAACATTGCGGGCGAGCTGCTCGACCTGCAGGCCGGTGGTCGTCTTGACGAGTCCATCGACCCGGTCGAGATCAGCAACGGCATCGTCGCGAAGTACCGCACGCTGTGGAAGGAACTGACGGCGACGGAGGAGTTCGACCAGTCCGAGCGGTGGCGCATCAACAGTCGCGTCGAGCGTCTCAACGACCTCGGTTTCGACATCGAGGAGTTGGCGATCAAGACGGATGAGACGGGCACCCAGGTGCGCATCCAACCGAAGGTCGTCGACGCCGGCCACCACTCCCGCCGCCTGCTGCGTCTGACCGGACTCGACGCCCAGGAGAACCAGGCCCGCCGCCTCCTCAACGATCTGGACTCCTACCGGGCCGCCTTCGGCAAGGAGGACATCGATGAGGAGGTCGTCGCTCACGAGTGGACGGCCAGGGTCTTCGAGCCGGTCATCAGGGCGATCCCGCGGGAGCTTCGCGGCAAGCTGGAGCCCGCGGAGATCTTCCACCAACTGCTCGATCACCGCTGGTACCTCTCGCAGAACGAGGGACGGGACGTCCCCCTCGCCGAGGCGGTCTCGAGCTACATCGACACGGTGCTGAGGCACCGGCGCGACGAGGCGACGATGATCAACCCTCCGACGGGCACCTTCACAGCGCCGATCTCCCTGGTGGACGCTGACGACGACGACTGGCGCAGCAAGGTCTAGGCGCGGTGGGGGCGCTGGAGTCGGGCGAGCCCGGCGTGCTGGGGAGGATCGCGGCATCCCTCGGTCGTCGACCGTGGCTGGGACTGGTGGTGTGGGCCGTGCTCGTCGGCGGTGCTGCGGCAGCCGCGCTGGGCGGCATCACGGGTGAGACCCTGTTCGAGCGACTCGTCAGTGGTGCACCGACGGCGACGAGCGAGAGCTCTCGGGCCGATGACAAACTGACGAGCACGGCCTCCAGCGCGAAGTCCCAGACGGTCACTCTGCTGGTGCACGGGGTCGACCTGACGGATCCCGCCGTCACAGCGATCGGGCCCGATCTCGTGAGCTTGCTCGGCAGTGACACGGTCACCATCGTTGATCCGCTGTCGATCCCCACCGCTCCCGACGGGAGTCGCCTGCCGGCGGTGGTTCCGCTCTTCGCCGAGGATGGCCGTGGGGTGCTGTTCACCGTGAAGGTCTCCGGGGTTGGCGACGCCGACCCGGACGCCGCCGAGGTCGACCACGTCGTCTCGGTGCTGAAGGACACCCGAGACACCCTGCGCTCCGACCTCCCCGACGCAACAGTCGAGGTGGGCTCCACTCAGCTGCTGGTCGACTCGATCGTCGCCGTGTCGGAGAACGACCTCCAGCGGGGTGAGGGCGTCGCGCTGCCGATCGCCCTGCTCGTGATGCTCGTCGTCTTCGGCGGGTTCATCGCCGCCGGTGTGCCGTTGATCGGGGCCATAGCGGCGATCATCGGCGCGCTCGGCGCCCTGTTCGGCATCAGCCATCTCATGGACATCGACACCACGGTCATCAACGTGATCACGGCGGTCGGCCTCGGCCTGTCGATCGACTACGGCCTGCTGATGGTGAGCCGGTTCCGCGAGGAGTACCGCTCTGCGCTGGCTGGGCATCCGGGGGCAGACCGGCGCACGCTCAAGCTCGGCGCGATCGCCCGCACCGCTGACACCGCTGGGCGCACCGTGCTCTACTCCGGCACCACCTTCGCCATCGCGAGCCTCGGGCTGCTCGTGTTCGAGCCGCGCCTGGTGCGCGCGATCGGGGTGGGTGCGCTCAGCGTCACCGCCATCGCGCTGGCGTCGGCGCTCACGCTCGTCCCCGCGCTGCTCGGAATCGCCGGCGATCGGCTGGTGCGTCCGGGGGCGCTCACGCGGCTTCCGCTGGTGGGCAGGGCAATCACCCGGTTCGGGGATGTCGCGCCCGATGAAGGGGTGTTCTCTCGGCTCACACGTCGAGTGCAGAGGCATCCGGCCCTCATCACAGTGCTGTGCGCTCTCGCGCTGCTGGCGCTCGCGAGCCCGGTGCTGAGCCTGCGGCTGGCGAACACGAGCACCGACGCGCTGCCCGCCTCGTCGGTGCAGAAGGTCTTCGTGACGACGCTGAGCACCGAGTTCCCGGATGCCGCGACCCCCCGCATCGCGCTCGTCACCGACACCGAGGCCGACGCCACCACCTGGGCCACTCAGGTCGAGTCCCTGCCGCGGGTCACCAGCGTCGGAACCCCGACCGAGCTCGGCGAGGGTTGGCGCACGATCGTGCGCGTCGACCCGGTCGACGGCATCGACGTGGTGCGGGAGATCCGCGCCGATCGACCCGACTTCCCCGCGTCGGTGACCGGCACGGATGCCCGCACCCTCGACTTCTCGCAGTCGCTACTCGACCGCGCCCCGTGGGCGATCCTCATCGTCGCGCTCGGCACCATCGTGCTGCTGTTCCTCATGACGGGGTCGCTGATCGTGCCGCTGAAGGCACTGGTCGCGAGCACCCTGTCGCTCGGTGCGTCGTTCGGCGTGCTCGTCTGGGGATTCCAGTGGGGCAACTTCGCCGGGCTCATGGGGTTCGACCCGACGGAGGTGCACGGCGTCGACGTGCTCGTACTCGTGCTCACCCTCGCCTTCGGGTTCGGGCTCGCGATGGACTACGAGATGTTCATCCTGTCGCGCATCAAGGAGCTCGTCGATGCCGGCGTCGAGGGCCGGGAAGCGATCGCGCTCGGCCTGCAGCGCTCCGGTCGCATCATCAGCTCGGCGGGGCTCATCATCGTCGTCGTGTTCGCGGGATTCGCCACCGGCGACCTCATGGTGATCAAGCAGCTGGGTGTCGCACTCGCGGTCGCGGTCGTGCTGGATGCCACGCTGGTGCGAATGCTGCTCGTGCCCGCGTTCATGACCTGGCAGGAGCGCATCATGTGGTGGGCGCCGCGCTGGATGAAGCGCATCCACTCCCGGTTCGGGTTGCGCGAGGGCTGAGCCTGTCGCCCCGCGCGTCAGGCGAGCAAGTCGCCGAGCCCGTGGCCGACGACGTGTTCGAAGATCAGGTTCGTCTCGGTGTGTGCTACCGCCGGATGACCCGCCAGATAGGTCAGAACGAATTGGCGCAGGTCTTCCGCGCTCCTCGAGGCGACGTGTAGCAGGTAGTCGTCCGCCCCGCCCATGTGAAACAGCGCAAGGACTCCGGGCCAGGTCGGCGCCGCCTGACGAAACGCATCCACCTCGGTTCGAACGTGCTTGACCAGCTTGACCGCGATCAGCGCTTGGAGGGTAACCCCGAGCGCGGCCAGGTCGATGTCGGCGTGCGAACCCTTCAGGTAGCCATCGTGCTGAAGGCGGCGCAGGCGCAGTGCGACGGTGGACTGAGCGATGCCCGCCATCGCGGCCAGCTCAGAACCGGTTACGCGCGCGTTCGCCGAGAGCGCCCGCAGGAGGGCCCGGTCTGTTGCATCCAGAGACCTCATCGATTCGGCCACTATCTCGCACTCCCTTCATCAATGTGGTGCATCTGTCGCAGATTCTGCAGAGTTCGTTGACTAGTGTCGCACTTTCGGCTCGACTCGACCCATGATGCGCAACGATGCCCACCTCGAAACCCGTGCTGTGCACTCCGGAATGGCAGGTCTCCGAGAGAGCGGAGGCCATGTTCCGCCTATCGATTTCTCGACGACCTTCCCGCTCGCGAGCGTCGAGTCCGGCGGGGATGCCTACGAGTCGCTCGCGACCGGGGGCGATCTGCTGCCCGGCCAGACTCCGGTGTATCAGCGACTGTGGCAGCCCGGGGTGGCTCGATTCGAGGAGGCGCTGGCCGCGCTCGAGAGCGCCGAGGCCGCGGTGGCGTTCTCGACGGGGATGGCCGCTCTCACGGCCTGTCTTCTCGCGACCGTGACCGCGGGAAAGCCGCACATCGTTGCGCTGCGTCCGCTGTACGGCGGTACGGATCACGTACTGGCGACCGGGTTGCTCGGCACCACCGTCACGTGGTGCGACGCGGCATCCGTCTCCGAGTCGATTCGTGACGACACCGGCTTCGTGATTCTCGAGAGCCCGGCGAATCCCACACTCGAACTCACCGACATCCGACAAGTGGTAGCGGATGCCCGTACCGTGCCCGTTCTCGTCGACAACACATTCGCGACGCCGGTCCTGCAGCGTCCTCTCGAACTGGGTGCGACCCTCGTGTTGCACAGCGGCACGAAGTACCTCGGCGGACACGGTGACGTCATGGGCGGCGTCGTTGCCACGAGCCACGAGTGGACGGTACGCCTTCGTCAGGTGCGCGCGCTCACGGGAGGTCTGCTGCATCCGCTCGCCGCATACCTGCTTCAGCGAGGGCTGCGCACGTTGCCCGTGCGGGTACGCGCGCAACAGGAGACGGCCGGCGAACTGGCTCGACGTCTCGTCGGCCATCCGGCAATTGCCCGGGTGCTCTACCCGGGATTGCCCGGGCAGGACCCCGCAGGACTCATCGGAACGCAAACTGCCGGGGCGGGTGCGCTCATCGCGCTCGACCTCGCCGACGGCTATGCCGCCGCATCCCGCTTCGCCGAATCGTGCGAGCTCATCACCCACGCCGTGTCGTTGGGAGGCATCGACTCGCTCGTCGAACATCCGGCTTCGCTGACACATCGCCCCGTCGCGGCAGACGCAAAGCCGGGGGCCGGAGTTGTGCGACTGTCGATCGGTCTGGAGCACGTCGACGATCTCTACGCGGATATCGTCGCGGCACTCGATCGAGTGGGTTCGACGAGCACGTAGCCCGCGCCGCCATGCCTTACGGCCCCGATTGTGGCGCTAGACGAGCATCCCGAGGGGGCTCTCGATGTGCTTGACGAAGGCCGCCAGCCACTGCGCGGCCAGGGCGCCGTCGAGCACGCGGTGATCCGCCGACAGTGTGACTGTCATGATCGTGCCGACCTCGATCGCACCGTCGACGACGACCGCCTGCTGGCGGGCCAGGCCCACCGCGAGGATCGCCGACTGCGGCGGGTTGATGATCGCCGAGAACTCGGTCACGCCGTACATGCCGAGGTTGGAGACGGCGAAGCTGCCACCCTCCAGCTCGTGCTGCTTGAGCCGACCGGCACGGGCACGCTCGGCGAGGTCGGCGACGTTGCGGGCGACCTCGGTGAGCGTCTGGCGCTCGACCGAGCGCAACACAGGAGTGACGAGGCCGCCCTCGATGGCGACGGCGACCGACATGTCGACGGTCGAGTAGCGGGTGACGGCGGTCTCGCCCCAGGTCGCGTTGGCCTCGGGCACGTCGAGGAAGGCGGCAGCCGCAGCCTTCAGCACGAAGTCGTTGAGCGAGACCTTGACCGATGCTGACTCGTTGACCTCCTTGCGCAGGGCGACCAGCCGGTCGACCCGGCAGTCGGCCACGAGGTAGAAGTGCGGCACCGTCGACTTGCTCTCCGTGAGCCGACGCGCGATCGCGCGGCGCATCGCCGTGTGCGGAACCTCGGTGCGCTCGGCGGCGGGGCTGGATGCTGCGGCGGATGCTGCGGCCACGCGCTGGGGCGCTTCGAGAACCTCAGCGACCGGGGCTGAGCCCAGCCCCTCGATGTCACGCCGCACGATGCGACCGCCCGGACCACTGCCCGTGACCGAGGACAGGTCGAGGCCGCGCTCGCGGGCGAGGCGGCGCACGAGCGGGCTGATGAATTGGCGGCTGCCGCTCCCTGAGGTACTCGAAGGGAGCGCTGGGGCGGGCTGGGTCTCGACAAGCTCGACCACCGGGGTTGGCGCTTCGAGAGCCTCAGCGACCGGGGCGGTCTGGGTCTCGACAGGCTCGACCACCGCAGGCGCGGCCGGAACCGCACCTTCCACGCTCTCGCCCTCGGCTCCCACGATCGCGATCGGATCGCCGACCTTCACGGAGACACCTTCCGCGACGATGAGCTGCAGCACTGTGCCCTCGACCTCGGACGCGTACTCGACGTTGGCCTTCTCCGTCTCGACCTCGGCCAGCGGCATCCCCACCGTCAACTTCTGGCCGGCGGCGACGAGCCAGGTCTGGATAGCGGCCTCGGCACTGCCCGCGAGCACCTCGGGCATGCGGATCACGGTAGCCATCAGCGGCCGCCCATTCCGGCACGCACGCGCTCGAGGCCGGCGACGACCTCCTCGGTGCGGGCGATGGCCGCGCGCTCGAGCACGCGGGAGATGCTCGGGCTGGCCTCCCCGCCCGTCACGCGCTGCACCGGCTGGTCGAGCCAGTCGAAGTAGCGCCGCTGGATCTCGTCGGCGAGCCAGCCGCCGTACGAGGTGCCCTGGGCGCCCTGCTCGACGATGAGCACGCTGTTGGTCTTCGTGATCGACTCACCGATGGTGTCCCAATCGAGGGAGGCGCGGTCGAGCCAACGCAGGTCGATCACGTCGGCGTCCATGCCGGTGAGCTCCACGGCCTCCAGCGCGTGACGCACCATCGACAGGTAACTGATGACCGTGACATCCGAGCCGGAGCGACGGAGCGCCGCCTTGCCGAACGGCAACTGGTAGTCGAGGTCGCCCGCGGGGATCTCCTCGGTCTGGCCGTAGAGGTCGACGTGCTCGATGACGAGCACCGGGTCCTGCAGGGCGAGCGCCGCGTTCATGAGGCCGATGTAGTCGGCGGCCGTCGAAGGGGCGACGATGCGCCATCCGGGGCTCGTCGCGAAGATGCCCGCCGGGTCCATGAGGTGCTGTGAGCCGTAGCCGGAGCCCATCGCCACCTTGGTGCGCAGCACCAGCGGCACCGGGTTGACGCCGCCGAACATGTGGCGCGCCTTGCCGATCTGGTTGAACACCTGGTCGGCGGCCACCCACATGAAGTCCGGGTACATGAACTCGACCACGGGGCGGAACCGGCCGTCGAGCGCGAGCCCGCCGCCGAGTCCGGTGAAGGCGTTCTCGCTGATCGGGGTGCCGAGCACGCGGCCCGGGTGGGCAGCGGCGAGCCCCTTGGTCGCGCCGTTGGTGCCGCCCTTGAGACGGTGCACGTCCTCGCCCATGACGACGATCCGCTCGTCTTCGGTCATGCGACGATCCATGACGGATGCCACGGCATCCACGAACTTCACCGTCTCGGTAGCGCCGCTGTAGCCAACGGGCTCAAGCGTGCGAGCACCGTTCAGCTCGCTGGCGTCGCCGCGCACACCGACGTTGACGAAGTCCACGTCGGGCCACAACTCGGGACGGATGCGCCGCTTGCCTGCCGACTCGGGGTCGGCCTCGAGCAGCTCGGCGACCGCGGCACTCATGGCGGCCTGGGCGGTCTCGCGCAGGGCGTCGACCCCGGCCTGGTCGATCTGGCCGAGGGCGATCATCTCGCGGGCGAGGCGCATCAGCGGGTCACGCTCGCGCCACTCGGCCTCCTCCTCCTTGGTGCGGTACCCGAAGGCGCTGCCGGGGTATGGACCGTTCTGGTGGAAGAAGCGGTACACGTCGGCCTCGACGATCGCGGGCCCGCCGCCGGAGCGCATGACCGCGGCGGCCTGTTCCATGGCGAGGTGCACAGCGAGCGGGTCCATGCCGTCGACCCGCCACGAGGGAATCGAGAAGCCCTGGCCGCGCACCGAGAGGCGGGTGTCGGCGACGCTCTCCTCGATCTTGGTGGACACCGCGTAGATGTTGTTCTCGATGAAGAAGCAGACGGGCAACTTCCAGGCCGCCGCGAGGTTCATCGACTCGAGCACGGAGCCGATCTGAGCGGCACCGTCGCCGAAGTAGTTGATGGTCAGGTCGGCCGTGCCCGAGTGCTTCTGCGCCCAGGTATTGCCTGTCGCCATCGGGGCACCGCCACCGACGATCGCGTTGGTGCCGAGGGCACCGGCCTCGAACCACTGCAGGTGCATCGATCCGCCGCGACCGGCGCAGTATCCCTGAGCGAGCCCGAGGATCTCGGCGAGGGTGCGCTGGAGCACGGTCTGCACGGGCGGCGAGATGGCCTCGGCGGGGTTCATCCGCCCCTCGGTCACATGGGTGAGGGCCTTGGCGAGGAACTGGTGGTTGCCACGATGCGAGCCGTTAACGGCGTCGCTGGAGCGAAGCGCCACGATCGAGCCGACCGCGCCACCCTCCTGACCGATGCTCGAGTGGGCGGGGCCATGGACGAGCCCCTCCCCCGCGAGCTCGAGCACTGTCTCCTCGAACGCACGGATCAGGTGGAGCTGGGTGAGCATGGTGGCCAGGAGCGCGGGATCCGCGGCTTTCCAGTCGGCGGGCGTGGTCGTGAGCTCTACCCACTCCACACCG
>ENA-UPSM01005483-UPSM01005483.1-activated-sludge-metagenome-genome-assembly--contig:-NODE-5483-length-12443-cov-5.497094_pt1 | contig 12443 bp, 8 predicted proteins | sample MGYA00238181_ERZ773283 | MGnify/ENA primary metagenome ERZ773283 (study PRJEB29023, sample SAMN05720199) | activated sludge metagenome | isolation source: Anaerobic digester | place: Japan... | reverse complement strand
GGCCGTCGCGGGCGCGCGACAGGCCCATCTCGATGGAGAAGGCGACGCAGCCGTGCGCGTTCACCGCCCTGGTCGGCTCCGCCAGTCCGATCTTGTTCTTCAAGACATGGCGGATGATGCCGTCGAACGCGGCTTCGCCCGAGCCGAAGTCGCGGATCGACAGATTCCGGACCCAGGTCGGTCCCGCTTCGACGGATCGGGATCGCCGGAGCGGAATCATCCGGATGAACCGCTCGGTGCTTCCGTGGGGAGGGACGGTCAACGTGGTGCTCTCGAGATCGCAGGGAGGGCGCGAGGCGCCTTGCTTCCTGTCGTTGATCATCCCGAGTACCGGAGGGATGTCCGTCCGCGACGGGTCCAGTCGCAACGCGGTCTCGAGATGGAGGGTCGCATCGTTCCAGCGTTCGAGGAGGAACCAGACCACTCCGAGATCGGCGTGCGCGGCTGCGGATCCGGGGTCGGCGATGGTGGCGCGATGGAACCTGTTCCGGGCCATCTCGCGGTCACCCAGCTTCAAATGGATATGTCCGCTGGCGCGGAGATGCTCGACGTCTCCCGGGCGCAGCGCGACCACTTCGTCGGACAATTCCGCTGCCGATGCCAAATCCCCCTTGGACAGGGCTTCGTCGAGTTTGGCGAGCGTCGCATTCAAGCCATCGCGGTCCACGGGTTCGGGCGTGTTCTGCGGTTCTGGTGCTGTCGACACGGAGCCTCCTTGGCTCAGAAGTTCCAGGAATTCCTTCGCGGTGGCGGTGACCAACGGGTTGGCTTCGTCGCGTCGAGAAGCTTCCATCAGGGCTTCGTGGGCCTTGTCCATCTGTCCTGCGCGCCAAAACAGGCGACAGCGAACGAGCTGGAGGTCGGCGCTCCACGGCCAGATGGCTTCGGCTTCCTCGAGGCGTCGCCAGGCCACGTCGAGAGGCCCGTCGACCTTGGACCAGGCCAGGAACCTGACGACATCCGGATCTTCGGGGAGAAGATCCTTCCATCCATCCATGGTGGCGGAGAGGAGGGTGCGACGGCTGTTGGAGACGGACCAATTCCAGAGGGGCAGGGCCTCCCGACTCTTGCGGATCCTCTCCAGGGTCCCTTCGCATCCTTCCGCTTCCAGCAGGGGGGCTTGCAACAGGGCTGCCAACGCGGCCTCGACCATCGCGCGCGGCGCTGGAAATCGCCATCCATCGCTTCCCGAGGAAAGTACGGGCTCGAAGGCTGCGGAGCGCGGCGCTGAGCACAGTGCCGCGACCAGTTCGATGGTTCCGTAGCGTCGTTCGGTTCCGATCGCCTCCTCCACGACCCTGCGGATACGTGAGGACAGCGATTGTCCATGACGGAGAACTCTAGCGGCGGTCTCCATGGAAGGGGAGGCGGCAAAGGCCGCGATGTCTTCGCGCGGGGACGGACCGCTGGTTCGCATCGCGATCTGGCGTGGCGTGACTCCCGCCCGCAGGTCGATCTGGAAGTCCGTATGCCTGCGGTTTTTTCGGTGGGCAGCATCCCATATTTCCACCAGATCCAGGGAGTCGAGCAGGCCCGCCGCGCCGAGGTCGTCGTCCGGACCCAGGACCAACGACAACCCTCGCGAGGCGATCCGGGTGTTCGCGTCCTGCGCGATCTCGCGCGCATGGTCTTCGATGTCCGGCGTGGAATCCGTTCCCGCGATGCGGCTCGCAACGAGGGAAAGGGCCGATCCGTCCTCCGTATCGGTCCTGAATGGGATCGCGATCGCCGGTCGGATCTTCAGGTCAGCTCCGGAAATCCTCGAGAATTCATCCAGGAAAATGTCCGCCTTCGAATGCAGGACGTGCAACCCGTCCTCCTGGAGGATGGTCGGGTCGATCGTCCCGTCGGCCGCACGCCACGGCCGCAGCGGATCCAGTACCGAAACGCCGCACGACGCGGCGAGGTCGGCGATGGCCGCATGCAACCGGGATTCCAGTTCCAGGATGCCGCGCGGGTCCGGCGATCCGGCGATGTTCGATGTCTGCTGCACCGATCGGACCCATGCCGAACGTCCGGTCGGGAGGATCGACAGAACCCGTCTCCAATCCGAGACCATCCGGGAAATGGCCTCTTCGCGCCCCCGCTCGGGTTGCCGGCAGAGGTCCTGGACGTCGTGGTTTCCCAGGAAGAGGAAGACCCATCCCTTTTCCGAGGCCACGCGTTCCCGGAAGGAACGACCGATGGATGCATCCGAGGCGAGCTGGGAGGCGCGGATGGCTCCCATCCAGCGAACTTCGACGGATTCCGTTGGGCAAAGGATTCCGTCTTCGAAGACGGACACGTGGCTGTTTCCAAGGATCAGCATGTTTCGGCTCCGAAGCGCCCTTGCAGGTAGAGTTCGCGGTTGCGATCGCGGCCGAGCTTGCCGCTGCTGGTCTTGATCAGGGATCCTGACGGCACGGCCAGGACCTTGGCGGGCAGCGTGCCGGTCTCGTCCTCGATCTTCGCCGCGATCGCTCGAAGGATCGACTCCCGGTTTCCGTCTTCTTCGAGTTCGGCGAGCACGACGAGATCCTCGCTTCCCCCGATCTCGTCGGGAATCCCGAAACAGACAACCCTTCCGGGATGGACGCCCGGAACCGAATTCGCCGCGAATTCCACGTCGTGCGGATGGATGTTGCGGCCTCTCACGATGACCAGGTCCTTCTTGCGACCGGCCACGTAGACCTCGCCATCGACAACGGCACCCAGGTCGCCGGTCGGATAGAATCCATCGACGAGAGCCGTTCGTCCGTCGAGGAACCTTCCGAACAGGGTCTCCCCGCGGATCGCGAGTTCGCCGATCCCGTCGGTGTCGGGAGCGGAAACGACGACTTCTGTCCCTTCCACGACGGAACCACAGGACAGTAGTTGTTTGCCAGCGATCCGGATGGATCGTGGAACTGTTCCAGGCTTCGTCTGCGACACAGCGAACGTGTTTTCGGCCATGGCCCAGCAGACGGAAAGCTTCGATGGGGAAACGCTCGGGAACGCCTCCAGGAAGATTTTGTGCGTTTCCGGTCGGGCAGGTTCCGAGCAGTTGACCAGGAGCCTCAATGCGGACAGATCCCGACCGGGGCAGCGGCGGGCCAGGACATGGTACGAGAAGTTCGGAAGGAAGCACACGGTGGGGCGAAACTTCTCGACGGCGTCGGCCAGAAGCGACGGGTTCGCGATCCAGTCGAAGGGATCCATGATCGAAAGCGGAATGCCTTCCATCAGGGGCATGAGGAAACCCGCGATCAATCCCATGTCGTGGTACAGGGGGAGCCAGGAGATCACGCCGTCCGCGGGTCCCAGTTCCAGGGATCGCGCGTAGCGTTCCATGTGTCGGACAACCCCCTCGTGCCGGAGGCAAACGGCTTTCTGGAGGCCGGTGGTGCCGCTCGAAAACTGGGCAAGGCACTCCTCGCGGGATTCGCTCGAGTCTTCTTCCGGCGGAAGATCGGCGATCTCCGAGGGTCGGATGCACGACTGGATCGCACCGAGGGACGGCACGTATTCGTCGACGAAGCAGTGCGCCGCTCCGGTCACATCCACCAGGTGCGACAGTTTCCGTTCATACTCTTCTCGGGTGGTCTTTGGGGTGAAAGGGCTGACCTGTGCCGGGAGGCAGCCCGCCGCCATCGCGCCGACGTAGGCGGCAATGAGGTCGACATCGAGTTTCTTGACGAAAAGGACGAGTTCGCCGGGGCGGCATCTCACGGAAAACGTCTTGCGCCACCTCCGGATCCGGTCCGCGATGGATCGGCCATCCCGCTCCTCCCAGAGTCCGTCCTGAAAGATCCGAACGGCGGTGGAATCGGCGCGGTTGTCCAGCGATTCGAGGATCCTTCCATGCACGGTCCTTGCGAGCGCTCCAGCGGATGCAGATGCCGTGGTGGTTGGCGCGCGGTGGCGCACGAGATCCTGGAACGGGATGATCGGGAACATGCGGAACGAAGCCTCCGGCGAGCCTTGCAGCACGAGCATCCCTTGACGGGACGCTTGGCGCGAGATCTGATGGAGTTGCTGGAGATGACGGTACATGCATCGCAGCAGATCTTCCTCGGGGAGGATGGATTGGATCGCCGTCTGGATCTCCCGCTGACCGTAGAAGTGGGGAGTCTGGCCGTACCGGGAGACCACGCCGCCATTGTCGAATCCGAGCATCACGACTTCGGAGGCTTCCAGGTGGAGGCACCACATGAGCGCGATGTTCAGGATGTTCTGGCCCCATTCCGGCACAGGGCGCGAAAAATCGATCGGCAGGGAAGGGTCGCCGCCGAACTCGTAGTAGAATGGATCGAGAGCCTTGAACGCCGCGGTGTCCTTCACGAGACCGGACCATTTCCAAGGCAGCACAAGGCGGGTGCCGGTGCGCGCGGCGAACTGGATGTTGGCGACCGTCTCTTCGTGGAATTTCGGTTTTTCGACGGGGTCGAAGGCGGCTGGATCGGCCACGAGGTGGAAATCAGGACGGATTTCGTCGATCCGGGGATGGATTCCGAAGTGGTTGACAGACACCTTCAGTTCGCCGGAGAGATCGACTCCTTCCAGCCTGGAGATCGAGGGTCCGGTTCCGAGCAGATAGACGCGGCGTCCACGGGCAAGTCCCTTGTATCGGGCGGCTTCCGCCGCGTACCTGGATGGCCAGGGAATCGTGGGTGTCAGTCTGTGCGCCATCAGTGGGCATCCTTCCATGGGTTCGCCGTCGCCGCCAAGGATTCGCGCCACCGTCGGTCCCGATCGCGCGAGCGGGCGGGATCGATCGCGGTGCGGACTCCCGCGCATTCCATGGCGACCGTGCGGCTTTCGGACAGGCAGGAGAGCGCGACGATTTCCGTCCATTCAGGGTCCTGCCCGTGGATCTCGACCTCGTCGAACGGCTCCAGCCGCCTGGCGAGCTGTTCGCGCCAATGGTAGGGGTTCACTTCGCGTGGAATCCCTCGCCATGCGCGTTCCGTGCTGCCCGCCGCGTCGCTTTCGATCCTCCATGCGAGCTTGCCTCGGCCGCGGGCGGAGGGAAGATCGTCGCGATGCCTCCATGGAAGCTCGTTCGGGACGCGCGGCCCGGGATCGGTCGACGGCGGCGTTCCGCAGAGCCTCTCCCGCAACGACCAGAACGCATCCAGGAACCGGCGCTTGTCGGACTCGGCCAAGGCGTAGAGGCGCGACGGATCCTGTCGGGGGCTTCGGAGGGCCCAGCACCAGGATTCGAGCTCGAGAGGTTCGGCCGGTCTCGGGCTCGGGGTCTCCGCCGGATATCCGAGCTCGCCGCAGGCGTCGGCAAGCCAATGGGAGATCCAGCCCCGGACGTTTTCCGGAAGCCTGGGGAAGGCGGGAGCGGCCATCGCTGGATTGGCTCCGTTGCACGGACGGTCGGGGTTGTTTCCCCACCAGAGGCGCCCCATCACCGTGCTCTCCCGCAGGCAGGGGTGGTCGCTCGAGATCCCCAAGTGTCCGCAGACCTCCTTCAAGACGGATTCCGTCTTGCCGTGGATGTCTTCGAAGCGCGCCAGGATCCATCTGCCGGGCCGCTTCCTCGATTCTGTCGCGACGAGCGCGGGTCCGGTAAGGAGGCTCCAGAGCTGGAGGAACCAACGGGAGAGATCGACCGGATCGTGCTCCCTGGCGAGCGTGTTCCAGATGGATGCAGCGGTCTCGAACGGATGCCGGACGGTGCAGACGATCTTCAATCCCGGGAATTCCCGGAAGAGCCGGTCCCAGATCGCTCCGGACTCGCCGAACTCCCAGCGGATTGTCTTCCCGCAGGCGTTCAAGGCGTAATCGGAAGGAAGGACGTGCTGGTGCATCAGGATCCCCTTGACGGAATCCGGCGGCACCTCGGCGATGTGCCCCCAGGCGGCGTGCAGGCATACCGCGAATTCGCGCAGCGGCCACGGGGAGCCGGGGTCGAACAGTTCCAGCGCGAGGTCCGCGATCCGCTCCTTCGGGAATGCGACGACGGCGTCGCGGTTTTCGCCGAGTCCTTCGAAGTAGCCGGCCCTGGAGAATCCGCTCCTCTCGAGGAGAGCGCGGCGCAGTTCGGCCTTGTCCAGCGCGTGTGGTGCGAACGATTCGTCCCATTCCGTGAGGAGCAGGAGCATGCACGGGAGGCGGACCAGCTCGGGATGCCCATCGAGGAACGAGTCGAGGAGGTTGGATCCAGAACGCCCCCACGTGACCAGGATGTTGAATCCCTGATCGGGATCCGACAGCTTGGCTTTCCAGGCGTGGGGAGTCATGGCGAACGTGTCCAGGGATTCGGAGGCCAGGCCGTTTCGCGTTGCTTTCGCAGCAGGGCCACGACCATGCGGTCGTCGGGGGAATCCTTGATCCCTCCAGCCGGGTCGAGTGCGACCATCCAGTAGTCCGGATTCCAGAGGAACATCGACGGATAGTCCATCTTGAAGCTGCGCAGGCCATCGCGATGGCTGTACGCGTTCGCATAGGGAACCTTGGATGCGTAATCCCAAAGGCAGACGAAACCCGTGTCCGCGAGGACGCGATCCGCCTGCCATGCGATCCGGAAGAGGTCCGCCCGGTCGCACAGGTAGAGGCATCCCCCGAAGATCACGAGGTCGAATTCTCCGTCATGGAAGGGAAGCTCGTCGGCTGTCCCCACGCGCAGATCGAGGCCCCATCGGGCTTTCCCCGCTTCCACGGCTTCTTGGGACGGTTCGAGGCCGGCAAGGCGTGCATCGGGGAACTTGTCCCTGAGGGACGCGAGCCTCCATCCGTTGGAGCAGCCGATCTCCAGGATGGAACGAGGTCGGATTCCCATCCGCAGCAGAGTCGGTTCCACGCTGTAGCTCTGGCTGTACCCGCTTTCGCCATCGTAGATGCCGCGGTTGCGTCCGAAGAAACGGTCGGCTTCCCCGCCAAGGAACGTCTCTTTCTGGCCCATCAGGTTCTCTCCTTCACGAAACGCGCCGGGACCCCCGCCCAGATCTGGTATGGGGGAATGTCGTGCGTGACCACGCTTCCCGCGCCCACGATGGAACCGTCGCCGATGGTGACCCCGGGAAGGACCCGGGTGCCGGATCCGAGCCAGCAATCACTTCCGATCGTCACGGGCTCGATGATCGCCCTCTGGTTGATGATCAGATCGGATCGCGCCATCCCGTGGCTCTGGTCGTTGATCTGGCAGTACGGACCCAGGAGCGTCCCCTCGCCGATGATGGTCCGGCCTTTCACCGCGATGACGTTGTGCCTGCCGATGGTCACATCGGATCCGATGCTCAGGTGGGGTGACGGCTTCGTCAGCTGGATGAACGCGAAATCGTCGATCAGCACCCGGTCGCCGAGTTCCAGGATCGCTCCGTCGGTCAGCCGGATGTCGACGTGGCGTTTGACCATGCAGCCTTCGCCGTGGCGGATGCCGCGCCGATCCAGGTGCCACCAGCGGCGGAGGATGTCCGGCAGGCCGGTGGAATACGAACTGGCCTTGTCCTTCAACTGGTAGCGGGTCACTTCCATCGGTCGCCTTCGGTGGTGCGGTGGAGTTCGAAGTACGGCGCGATCCTGCCTCCGAAGCTCGTCTTGAAGGCGCCGCGCCTGGGGCTGTTGATCCCTTCCATGTCGATTTCGACGACGCCGTGGTCGCGGGCGAGGATCCTGAAGCTTTCCCAGAAACAGAGCGTCCCCTGGTACCTTTCCTTGGAGTCGACGGGACCCGCTCCGAACAGGTAGATCGCCTTGCCGCGATCGAGCAGGAACACGCAGGTGTAGAGAAGTCCGCCCGTCGCGGATCTGCAGGTGGTCTGCACCGCGAGACCGGATTCCGTCAATCCGGCCACAAGCCGTTCCATCCGGGACAGCTTTTCGGGGGGAGGTTCGCATCCTTGCGACGCCATCAGCTCGCGGTACAGTCGCGCGAAATCCGACGGGACCGCTTCGACGGAAACCGTCGCTCCCGCGGCGCGGCCTTCGCGGACGTTCCTTCGCCGCAGCCCGTCCATCCCCTTCCAGAGGTGGGTTTCCTCTTCCGGCTGGTCGGCCGGGGGGAGCTCGAGGAACTGGGTGTACCTGAGATCGGGCGCGTAGCGGCGCGCCTGCGGCCCTCCGTGGTAGTCGTGCCACAGGAAAGGGCGGAGGTCGTCCAGACGGGGCGAGCAGGCGATCGAAACGTTGCGGAAATTGTCCGCGAGCCAGGTCGCGATGGCCTCCGTGGCGCGGAACCTTTCGAGGATGCCGCTCGCGGCGGGAAGGGCGTGGATTTCGCTCGAATGGAGGACGCCCCCGTACACCACGAGATCGTCGAGTTCCAGATCCAGGCCGTCGTCGGAAGGGAGCAGCAGGATGCCGGCCCGGGGCGAATCGCCCTTCATCGCGATGGCGGCTTCCCACCTCCTGCCGCAGGCCTCCAGGTAGGATGAGCGGGCGAACGGCGTCGATTCGGGGGATGATTCCACGAGCCGGTCCCAGGTCGCCCTGTCGACTCCCCTCGCAATCCGGATTCTGTCGTCAGGCATGGAACACGCCTCCGGCGACCATGCGGTCAGCGACGCGGTTCCACGCGTCGGTGTTGCCGCCGAAGCGTTCGGCGATGGCGGAAACCGGTGTCTGCCCATCGGACAGGAATTGGAGCCAAAGGACCATGTCCAATTCTGACATATTCTGGCCAGGAAGTACAGCGCCTCCGAATTCCGGGTAGAGACCCCTGGGGCCGAGCATGGCTTCGCCGGGTTCCGTCGTCCGGCGGAGGAGTCTCATTCCCTCGAGCTCGTCGGCTAGCCGGGCATTCACGGCGAGCGCGCGTTCCAGGGCCTCGGGCGAGACGGTTTCCGGCGTATCGAGGGATGTGTGGTATCCTTCCCAATCGTAGTAGCGCGCCTGGTGGAAGGAAACGCAGGGGATCCGAAGGCCCGGCGACGACAATTGGCGCTCGTCGCTCCCGTGGGGGTCGAAATCCCACCGGACCGATTCCGGGCACACTCCGCGGGCGGCCCGTCCCATGGCGCGGTCGAGCCAATGGTCGGGTCCGAGGAAGCACCCTTTCCATCCGGGTCTTCCGGGGCCGGCGCAGGTGGACATCACAATCCCGGCGAGGCATCCCTCGGCGAGGCTTCCTCGGCGGGCCGCCGCCCAGGCGAGCGTTCCCAGGGTCTCCGGCGCGAACACGAACCGCCAGGTCTTGTCGAGTTCCATTGTGGACAGTTTTCGGGCCAACGCGGCAGTGACCACGACTCCCGACAGGTTGTCGTTGGCCATCCAGGGATGGCAGATGTAGGTGGAGACCACGATCGAACGAGGGTCCTTTCCCGGAAGGACGAGCTCGCCCAGGCTCAGGGAGCCACGAGGGTCCTTCTTCGCGCCGACCATCACTTCGTAGAAGCCGTCCTCCTCGAAATCCCGCTCCAGCCGTTCGCGGGTCAGGCAGAAGTCCCAATCGTCGCGGTAGTAGTTGGTCCTGTACGGGATCGCGTGGGCGATCGGATGGGTGTGGAGGTGGGGGATCAGCTCGCGCCCCTTCATGTGTCCGTGGAACGGTGCGCTCCCTGATGCGACGTGCAGGCCGTGCTCGGACGCGTCCAGCAGGATCCTGCCGTCCGAATCCTTGATCCAGGCCTCTTCCAGGTTCCATTCCGGTGGGATGGTCCAGTCGCCCGCGCGGCTTCCGCAAGGAATCTCCAGGATCTCCAGTCCCGGCAGGAATTCGCGCAGGATCGACAGCGTCCGGCGGTTGCCGTTTCCCGTCAATCCTCTGCGGATCGGGAACAGCCTTTCCAGGAGCGCATGCATCTCCCGCCCGTTCATTCCAGGAGGCCCCATTTGATGACAGTGTCGGCCGGGATGTCCGCCCGCGCCCGCATGCCTAGCACATCCCGGATGTGCCTGGGGCTGATGCCGTGGGCGGGGCGCTTCCAGGTCAGGTCCTCGCTCGACAGCGTCCGTCCGGCGGGGATTTCCCGGGCTGCCACCAGGCTCCTGCGGGCATGGGCGCGGGCCGGGGCTTCGGAGGGCAGCGACTTGATCTCGAATCCGCCCATGAGTGTTTGGATCCGGTCCCAGCGATCCCTGAACGCACGCAAATCCAGGATGTCCATTGCATGGTAGTGGTCATTCCCCGGAAGATTTTTGTCATGGGTGAAGTGCTTCTCCAGGATCTCTGCTCCTAGTAGCGTTGCGACTTCCAATGTTGCCATGTCGCGGGGAAGGGTGTGGTCTGAATATCCGATTCGGCATTCAGGGAAGCGGCGCTTCAGGTCGGAAATCATCCCGAGGTGGGCAGCCTCGTCCGGCGTTGGGTAGTTCAGTACGCAGTGGAGGAGGCAGACGGGGACGCCGGCCGGTTCGATCCAAGACATGGCCTCTTGGATCTCGTGCAGGTCGGAGGCTCCGGTGGAGAGGAGGATGGGTTTCCCACGGGAGGCCAGCGCTTCGATGAAGGGGCGGTTGGTGATGTCTGAACTTGAGATCTTGAAAACGTCCATCATTCCGTCGAGGAATCCGGCCGATTCCAAGTCGAAAGGGGTGCTCAAGAATTCGATCCCGTCTTCGTCGCACCAGCGTCGGATCTTCTCAAATTCGTTTTTCCAGAATTTGTCGTGCTTTTGGAACAGCTCGTACTGGCTTCGTGTCGGCTCCTTCGAGGTATCCCAGTAGGCGGGCGAGTCCTTGGAAGCGAGGGTTCCTGCCTTGTATGTCTGGAACTTGATCGCGTCGGCACCACCCGCCGCGGCTTCGGCGACGAGCCTTCTTGCGATCTCCAGGGATCCTTCGTGGTTGACTCCCGCCTCGGCGATCACAAGGGGGCGGCGCACCGCGTGGCCGGGGCGGGGGGATCGGAAGAATTCCTTCAGGCGCATGGGGCGTCTCCTTCCGCCGTCCGCACGATCTGGACGGCCGTGGAATCGATGTCCAGCTCCAGCCGCGACAACCTGGCGTAGTCCTCCCAGGTGTCGACGTCGAGCTTCAGGTGGGGTTTGGCCAGTTCCGGATCCAGAGGGTCGTACGTGAAAAACCGGATTCCTTCCGGTCGGGAGATGATCCGGTTGAACAGGTGCTCGCGTTCCCCGGGGGCCGTCGCGTCGCGGTGGATGCCGTCGAGTATCCCGCGGGTGCAGATCTCCGCGCCGAGACCGTCGGGGAAACGGTTGCCGCGCGGGACGTGGTTCCAGCCGTAATCGGCGCCGGATTGCAGGAATCCGTCGACCAGCTGGTCGACGAGCTCCGGGCACACCAGGGGGTTGTCCGCGCAGATTCTGACAATCGTGGTGGCTGACGATGCTTCGGCCGCCAACGCGAACCGTCCGACGACATCCGATTCCGGACCTCTGACGATCTGGATCCCGGGCGGAGCGCGTTCGGCCAGAAGGTCGTCGGGGAAGCCTTCCGGGATCGCGAGCACGATTCCGTCCAGACGGAGGCAGCGGGAAAGTCGGACGAGGATCCAATCGATGATCGCATGCCCCCGGAGATGTAGGAGCGTCTTGCCCGGAAGACGGCTGGACCCAATCCGGGCCTGCACGATGGCCACAGTCCGGTTCATGGGCGTGATTCCGCGAGTTCGACGAGCCTGCGCACGACCTTCGACTTGTTCGCGACGAAATCGAACCGCGACATGGCCTTGTGGAGGCGGCGGCGGAACGGGACGTCATCGACAAGGCGTTCGAGGGAGTGCAGGACCTTGGATCGGTCCTCGATGTCGCGCCACACGCCGAGGTTCAGGAAGCCGTTCTCCTGCGAGGTGAACTTGTGGGTGTGCTCGCGATCGTTGTGCTCGAGGATCAGGGCGGGGATGCGCATGTGCGCGAGTTCGTAGGTGGTCCTCCCGTTGGAGGACACCGCGAGGTCGCAGCCTTCCATGATCCTCGACATGACTCCGGTCTCGAAGGTCGCCTCGACCATGCCGTCGGATGCGGCGACATGCTCTTCGAGACGCTTCCGATGCAGGTAGGCCGTTCCGCACACCACCTGGATCGCGATCCCGCGAGCGCGACACCAGTCCTCGATCGTGGAAAGCACAGACATCGTCATGTCCGAAGGATCTGCACCGCCGAAGGTCAGCAGGATCCGTCTGACCTTCTGGTGGAAGTTGTACCGCCGGGCTCCGTGGAATTCTTCTCGCAGGAAGGCGTGGGCGTGTCCCCACAGGACATTCGGAGAATCGAAGAGGGGCGTATCGTAGAGCTCGTTGATGGTGAGGTCGGTCTCGCGGGCGCCCGTTCCCAGGTCCTCGAAGCTCGCGACCTTCGCTCCGGCCTCGCGCAACCGGATGACCTCGTCCGCGTCGGTGTCCAGCGTGTCGAGGACCACGAGGTCGGGGCGGAGCGCGATCAGGTCGTCGGTCATCCTGTCCGGAGCGCTGGTCTTGAGGAAGTATTCGTAGCCGGCGATCTTGTTCACCGCCACGTCGTGCTCGACGGAGCATTGGAAGACGATCTCGTGGTCGGCGATCTCGTGCGCGAGCGTCAGAGCGCGGTAGATGTGGCCCATCCCGAGCTGGTTCGAACCGATGACGCGGAACGCGATCC